>Ga0114931_10009869_pt1 | contig 11400 bp, 9 predicted proteins | sample 2SBtaG_FD_89579 | JGI IMG/M metagenome (GOLD analysis project Ga0114931, IMG submission 89579) | Deep subsurface microbial communities from Kolumbo volcano to uncover new lineages of life (NeLLi) - 2SBTROV14_V59a metaG | ecosystem: Environmental > Aquatic > Marine > Volcanic | place: Kolumbo...
ATCTCTTTGGGAAAGAACCAAACAAAAGCGTCAACCCCGACGAGGTTGTGGCTATCGGTGCTGCAATCCAGGGCGGCGTGCTCAAGGGTGATGTCAAGGATGTACTGTTGCTCGATGTCACACCGCTGAGCCTCGGCGTCGAGACTTTTGGCGGCGTGATGACCAAACTCATCGAGAAGAATACCACCATCCCGACGAGCCGAAAGGAAGTCTTCTCGACAGCTGCGGACAATCAGCCAAGCGTCACGATCAAGGTCTATCAGGGTGAGCGTGAGATGGCTTCAGACAACCGCTTGCTCGGGCAGTTTGATCTCGAAGGGATTCCGCCATCTCCACGAGGCACGCCTCAGATCGAGGTTGAGTTTTCGCTTGATGCCAATGGCATTCTGACAGTCTCCGCGACAGAGAAAAAGACGGGAAAAACGGCGGATATCAAGATCACAAACTCCGGCGGCCTGAGCAAAGAAGAAATCGAACAGATGCAGCGTGATGCCGAGATGCATGCGGAGGAAGATCGCAAACGCCGCGAACTGATCGAGATCAAAAACAAGGGCGACAATCTTGTCTATCAGACCCGGCACGCACTTGAAGAACATGGCGAGAAAGTATCGCCCGAAGTGAGAAGCAAGATCGAGAGTGCGATTGCCAATATTGAGCCGAAACTCAAGACAGATGAGAAAGAGATCATCGAAGCAGCGATCAAGGAACTCGAAGAGGCCTCGATGGAACTGGGCAAGGCAGTCTATGAAGAAGCGGCCAAAAATACCGCAGAGGCCCAAAGCACCGGTTCTGGGGAGGGCAATGCCGACACTTCGAAGACTGCGGGTACCGATGATGATGTTATTGATGCAGAATATGAAGTTCAGGATGAAAACTAAGAACCCAACCCCGCGCTTTCGCGTATAAAAGATCGACTCAAATCTCTCTCTCCTCCAGATGACCGTGGGTGATATACCGCGGTCATCTTTTTATGCATATGTCCAATGACATGGTCCCACAGAGCACGCTGAAGATTGCGTGTTACAATATACACGCACATCACACGGCATATCGCAGTACGCCATACTGATGAGGACGCACTGTTCTTTTTCGATTTGCAACGGTATCGAATAGGCCATTTCGTCCCACACACCCTGACGATTGCAAGCCTTCCGCACTATGCCGCCGATTTGGCATGACTGTGCTGAACTATCTCATTGGCAATATCTGAAAGATGAAGAGATTTGCACACCGCCCCTCGCTCATCTGCCTCGCGCGGCATGCCATAGACGACACAGGATTCCTTGTTTTGAGAGACCGTGTACGCCCCCTTGTCTTTCATGTGGCACATGGCCTGCGCACCATCAGCACCCATCCCGGTCATGATAACACCCATTGCGCGGGTAGCCACATTGTCTGCAACCGAATCAAACAAGACTTCAACTGAAGGCCGATGGCGACAAACACGAGGCCCATCAAAGACATGGACCTTCCATCCCCGTCCATCTTTGACAACTTTCATCTGCCGATCACCAGGTGCAATAAGAGCTGTGCCGTCAAGGATTTTGTCGCCATCCTGGGCTTCTGCAATATGTATTTTTGACAAATCATTGAGTCGCCTTGCAAATGCATTTGTAAAACCTGCTGGCATATGCTGCACAATAACAATACCAGGGATGTCACAAGGCAGCTGTGTAAGAACGGTCTTGAGTGCCTCGGTACCACCGGTCGATGCACCGATAGCAATGATACGCGAAGATGGCTTGGACTTGGAAAGATCAACCGATTCCCCGGAATCGATGGGTGCGGGTGAAACACGCTTCGATGCGCACTCAAGTTGAACATCTTTGACACCACGAATGATATCCGCAATTTTGTTGCTGACTTCACCGACACTGTGAGATCCATCAGGCTTTGCCACTACTTCAATTGCCCCGGCCTCGAGACAGTTAATCGCCATCTCTGTGCCATGCTGTGCAATAGAACTGAGCACAATTGTCGGAACAGGATGGAACTTCATCAGCTTTTTAAGAAATGTAAGGCCATCCATCTTTGGCATCTCGATGTCCAGTGTAATAACATCTGGTTCGAGAGCAATTATTCGTTCCCGGGCGGCATATGGATCCGGAGCAGTGCCAACAACCTCTATGCCGTGCTGGCGTGACAACCGGTCAACCATGACTCGGCGCACAATGGCTGAATCATCGACAATAAGAACCTTTGTTTGGTCAGACATGAAAAAGTACCTTTGCCAATTATGCAGCCTTCTCAATTTCGCCAACTTGCGGGTGCCAATGCACATGCACAACACCACAAGATGATGCCAAATAACATTCTGCCCCTATGCCCGTGCGAGTTATAGTACCCTTTTCAGGAAGCCCAAGCTTGTACTCATCATGATCGCCACCGATACTCAAAATAATGGAACCAGCGATAATATTTGTGATCTCACGGCACGCCTGCACACCCTCTTCTTCTAGATCCACTTCATCAGTTCCAACACCCAGCATACATGAGGCAAGCTCCTGAAGAAATCCATCAGAGGCGTCTACAAAAATCTCGCCTTCATGCGTGCCACTATATTTAATCTTGGATGACCACTTTATCTGAGATTGAAAATGAGCAATATCATCATTCTCAATTTCATCAGCAATAAGGAAGCATGTTCGCTCAAATATATCCACAACAATATCTGTGATTTGCGTGTTGGTAATGGCATTCATGTTTTGACTCCAAGTGTACGTGATATAAGTTTACACAAATCCTCTGGCTCAAACGGCTTACGCAAGCTTTCAACAACCCCGTATTGCTTCATCCGATCAAGTCTGTCTTGATTGGACTCCGTGCTGACAATAACGATTTCAACTCGATCCATATCATCGCGTTCATGCAACGCCTTGGCAAACTCTTCGCCATCCATAACCGGCATATTGAGATCCAGAAGTACAAGATCAATCCAGACCATATCAATAATTTCAAGAGCCTCCTGACCATTTCCAGCTTCATGAATATGGTCCTCATCAATACCCGCAAGCTTAACAACCTTGGTGATTGCCTTTCGCAATATTGGAGAATCATCTACAATAAGTACATTACATGTCATTGACAGCCTCCTCTGGTAATGGCTCAAGTGTCTGTTCAATATTCTGAAGCTCACAGACAATATCACCAATAGTATTTTCAATATAAGTACGCGACAGCTTTAACTCTCCTACGACATGATCCGCAATAGAATATTGCATGCCGTCATGCCCAATGGCAACCCCAGACCACAGCGTAATAACATCTGCAGCATGAACAATATCGAACACAATGTTGTGCTCAGGAGGACTAGCCGGGGGATTATGATGATATATAATGCTTTTGCACACAATATCGGGCAACTTCCAAAACTCCGCAATGGAGCATCCCACCATTGCATGGTCGTAGCCATAAGCATCGACCTCAGATTGCGGATAAGCCAACAAACAGCGGTCACTTTCCGTATTGCACATGTACCTTGAACCATACTGCAAGTCCAGAAGAGTTTTACCAATATCGCGCAATAATGCACATATATAGCACACATCAGCCATATCCGGAGCGTGTGCCTTGGCTATTCTCGAAGCGGTCACAGCCCCCCCAACCGCACTTCTCCACACCGACATTCGATCAAGACCAAATGCCTCATTCCGGGTGCACATCACATCCATAAGTTTATATTCAAGGATGAGATGCATAATATTTGTGGTGCCAAGCCGAACGATGCTTTGCTCAAGATTAAACTCATTGTGGCGGCCTGAATATATCACAGAATTGGCCCGTCGCATAACGGCCATCGTGAGAACCTGGTCGTTTTTAATGACCTCAGATAACTTTTTACAATCAACATCATCTGCTGTGAGCATTGACACAACCTGCATGACAACTGCAGGCAGTGCGACATTTTTCATATTATCATCAATCATATTTTTTATGGTGACCATAATGTAATTTCCTTTGTTTTATGGCGCACAACAACCGTGCCACTGTCACGATCGATGTATAATGTCCTACTGCTTGTGCCGCCTGTCTCATCAGCGGCTACAAGAATATTGTTTTTCCAAAATACCTGTCGCATGCTGGTACGATTGCGAGCACCAATACGAAACTTTCCACCATCATTCATTATTTCTGCACCACCGGCGGCACACACAATGAGTCGATTTTTTTGCGCTCCCATATCATAACACTTATGGAATAACAATGGCAAACCTGTGTCACCGTACATTAGTGGGTTCTTTTTTGCCTTCTGCTCATTCCCTCTACCGGAAGGAAGCATGAAGTGCAACATTCCAATAACTTTGGATACCGGGTCAAAGACAGTGACACCGATGCATGATCCCAGTGCATGGGTAACAATGCTTGCACCATTATCATTGACAACTGCCATATCAGCGACACCCACAGTAACACGGCCAGCAACTGCAAGTGGGTTATCGGTTTTCGGAATAGTTGACATATCATTTCCTATTTAATATAGAGTGATGGCGCAGCAGATCTAAACGGGACATCAATGCCTGACAAAGTCTCGGAGCTACCTATGGCAAATATGCCTCCCGGGCACATCATGTCATACATCCGATTGATAATTTCTGTTTTTGTTTTCTTATCAAAATATATCATTACATTTCGACAAAATATTATGTCAAGTGGGCCTTTGAATGGCCAGAGTTCAATCAGATTGAGCCTGGCAAGGTGGACAATCTCCCTGATGCGATCATTTACCATATATTTTTCACCATCACCATGGTTCTTTTGAATAAAATACTTCATATACATATCAACATCAATATTTGCCATGGATGATTTGTCATATACTGCTCTTTGTGCAACTGACAATGCAGAGTTTGACAAGTCGGTTGCCAGTATCTCGATATCCCAATTATCAATGCCTCCAAGATGAACATCAGCGTGCATTGCCATTGAGTATGGCTCACAGCCAAATGAGCACCCCGCTGACCATATTCTTATTTTGGAACCAGGCTTACTTATGGCATGCTTTCGCAGTGGTGTATACAACTCTCTTTCAATATAATCATAATGATGTGCTTCCCGGAAAAAGCTGGTCACATTTGTGGATAATACATCAAATAGTTCAAGCTTTTCGGCATCTGATGAACACTCCACTATATAATCCAGATATTCATCCACATCACTAAATCTTCCGCAATTCATATGTTTTGCCATACGATTTTTGATCAGGTCATATTTCTGATCTGTGATGTTGAGACCCCAATGATCTTTTGCGATTGATGCAATGAGCCTAAACTGTTTTTTGGTGAGGCATGCCATGCGCTATTCATCCATTTTGTATGGTGGTTGAGCCCCTGACCAAGTCAGATATAATGCGTGAAGTGTAACTTATGATTATTCTGTGGTCGACCAATGCGGCCCGACATTATTCAGATACACCATTCAATGCTCTTGTGAGCTGCATTGTTTCAAAAATTTGCAAACGCATCCTGCTGGAACGGAATCACATTTTCAGCATTCTGATCGTTGCTCGGTTTTTGCGCACTTCGGATACCATTTTTGGATGACTGCGTGCCTTGCGACTTCTGCTGTGAAGACGAACTGTCTTCGATCGTAAACTTATTCACAATGTCTCTGAATGTCGCAACTTGGGCGGCTGTTTCTTCCGCTGTTGCAGCAAGTTCTTCGCTATTCCCGGCATTTTGTTGTGTTACCGTGTCAAGCTCAGATACGCCACGGTTGATTTGTGTCACACCATCAGTCTGTTCTTTTGAAGCATTCGCGATATCATCGAGCAAGGAGTTGACCTGCTTGGTTCCATCTACGATCTCACCCAACACTTCGCCAACGCGTTTGGCGATCGCAGCTCCATTTTCTGCGCGCTTGGTCGATTCTTCTATCATTGAAGAAGTGTTTTTGGCCGCTTCGGCAGATCTGCGTGCAAGATTGCGAACTTCTTCCGCAACAACTGCAAACCCTTTGCCCGCCTCCCCAGCCCTGGCAGCTTCGACCGCTGCATTGAGTGCAAGGAGGTTGGTCTGAAAAGCAATCTCATCAATAACTTTTATGATTTTTGATATTTCATTGCTTGACTGCATAATATCATCAACAGCCGTATTCATCGCCCCCATTTCTGTTTCACCACGGCTTGCTGCTTCTAGACTTTGTGCAGACAATGACGCAGCCTGTGTGCAGTTATCTGCATTCTGCTGAGTCATACTCGACATTTCCTCAATCGATGCACTAATCTCTTCAAGATTTGCTGCCTGCTCAGAGGCGGCTCCCGACAACGATTGGCTTGCGCTGGATATCTGCTGCGCACCCTGGTCTATTTCATCGACACCTGTCATGATAGAACTCATCGCTTCCATCATATTACCCAGCATGTCCTCTGTTCCCTGTGCAAGCAATCCAAGAGGATCGTCTCCCGAAAAAGGAACCTTCACTGTCAAATCGCCTTCTCCGGCAGCTACTGTGCATTTGAGAAGCATGTCAACTTTGTTTTCAATATCCTTCCGCTGCGCATCTTCAGCTTCTTTGGACTCTCTCATGCTGGTTATCATTTTTCCGATGCCCTTTGCCAGATTTCCAATAGCATCTTCACTTTCAAAAGGTACGGCTACATCCAGGTTTCCACTCCCAACTGTCTCAGCAGTTTCAAGGAGCATATTTACTTTCTTTTCCAGATCTTCCGCACTCTCACGCTCTCGCTGCTGCGCTTCTTCATTTTCGCGCTCGAGCTTCTTTTGATCGGTAATAACGGTCCAAGTCGCCATGCACCCGATGAACTCTCCGTCCGCATCGTATACGCCATCTGCTTGCAGACGAACATCTTCACCGCCAATAACAATTTCACTCAAATATGGTAAATATTTTTTGGGATCGGCCAGCAATTTTCGCTGATGAGATGGATCCTTGTGAAAGACATCGATACATGTTCCAATGAGATCATCAGTCTTGACAGGCAACTGTCCTTCCAGTTTGGATAGTGTATTGTAGCATGTCTCATTCATATATGTGAGAACAAGATCTTTGTCGCAAAGCATAACATTGATGGGCATCTGCCTCATCATATTGTTAACTTTATCGGATTCAGCCATCGCTGCCAGAAGGCCTGTCTTTGCCTCAGTGATGTCCATTCCGACTTTCACAACTTTGTAAGGTTTTCCGGAATCATCCATAACCGGGCTGTATGCTGCCATAAGCCAGAGGCTAGAACCATCCCTTCGTTTTCTTTCAAACTCTCCTGACTGGGGGGCGCCTCTTCCCAAATCTTCCCAGAACCGCCGATAATCATCAGTTTTTGCATATTCGCTATCGACAAATATGCGGTGATGCTGGCCGACAATTTCGTTCTCTGTGTAACCCACAGCATTGCAAAATGCCTCATTTGCGCGAAGAATAGTGCCACTCAGGTCAAACTCAATGACTGCCTGGGTGCGTTCGATGCTGCTCATAAGTCGAACGCTCTCATTCAGATCGGTACTGTCATTTTTGCTTTGATTTACTGAACTGGTATTTGATATCATTTCTGTCACAATATGCCCTTTCATAGTAGCCATATGGTTATTTATTAAACAATTTGTTCCGTCGTACTTATGCTGCTCTTTGTTGTCCATTACCGGCTTCTGAGTTGGATTTATCTTGATACGCTCCCACATCCTCATACGCCAACACTTTGTCAATATCCAGAATAATCACAACTCCAGTGTCTGTTTTTCCCATGCCCTTCAGGCAGGACATATTGCAAGCCTCGCCAAAGTTTGGTACCGGATCAATATTTTTGTTTTCAATGTTGACCACTTCATTCACTTTATCGACAATGGTACCCATTTGGCAACACTCCTCGTTATCCCCATTATTTACCTCAACTACAATGACACATGTTTCATCTGTATAATCTGAACTTTGCATACCAAATATGCCTCTCATGTCGACGACCGGGATGATCCGACCACGCAAGTTGATTACGCCCCGTACATAATCTGCTGCCTGCGGAAGTGGCGTTATGTCAACCATGACAAGGATTTCTCTCACTTGCAATATGGAAATGCCATAGTCCTCTCCCCCCAGGCTGAGGGACAAGTACTTATTGATATTATCATCAACAATCTCTGATTGTTCCGTATTATTGAGGTACTCATCACTCATACTGTGTCCTTTATATGTCAAACCGATTCAGCAACTGGCATTGGTTTCAAACTCGTCAAACCGCCTACATCCAATATCAATGCCACTTTCCCGTCACCCAATATCGCACCGCCTGAGACACCGGGGACAGATGCGACGCCATGCCCAAGACTTTTTATAACAACTTGTTGCTGACCAACAATTTCGTCTACAAACAAGCAATATTTCATGTCTCGCGATTCTACAACGACCATCAATCCCTTTTCGATACTGTCTTCACCACTCTGCAATCCAAATAACAGCTTCGCGCGATAGATCGGGAGCATGGCCCCTCTCACTTCCACCATCTCACCTTTGCCTGCAACCGTGTGTATGTCATTCTCATTTGCTCGGAAGCTCTGCTCGATTGTGAGCGTTGGTATGACATATCGCTGATTGCCTACCCGCACAACCATTCCGTCAATAATCGCCATTGTCAGCGGCAACTGAATCTTAAATGTTGACCCCTTACCAAGTTCGGATTGAATATCTATCTTCCCGCGCAATGATTCGATATTTCTGCGAACAACATCCATCCCTACGCCACGCCCTGATACATCGGTCAGCTTTTCTGCTGTGGAGAATCCGGGCATGAATATATAATTAAATACTTCATTATCGGGGATCTCAGCAAGATTGCGATCCTGAGATACCAAATTCAGACTGATTGCCTTTTGGAGAAGTTTTTCCCGGTTTAATCCCCGGCCATCTTCTTTTATTTCGATAACTATTGAACCGCCCTGGTGGTAGGCACGAAGCCAAAGGTTCCCCTCTGCTGGTTTTCCTGCTGCACTGCGCTCTTCAACGGTTTCGATGCCGTGATCACATGCATTTCGTATCATGTGTACCAGGGGATCCGCAATATGCTCAACCACTCCACGGTCGAGTTCGACATCCTCGCCTTCCACAATAAAACGGATATTTTTTCCTGATTTTGAGGATAAATCGCGCACAAGTCTGGCCATTTTTTGAAATGTTGATCGCAATGTGACCAGACGAAGTGACATTGCCACTTCCTGAAGATCTCTAATTATGTTTGACACATGCCCGATCGTTCTTTTTGTTTTTTGGATTTCAATGCTTTGTATCGCATTATCCTGAGATACCATTTGGTACCCTATGACCAACTCGCCCACCATATCAATGAGCGCATCCATTCTTTGCGTGTTAACCTTGACTGTTTGATCGAACTTCATTGCAGTTTTTTTTGTTATGACTTTCTTTGATTCTTTTATATTTGTACCCATGGATGGAACTGTACTTTTTGCATTTCCCGAATCCGATGCCTGTGCTCTGTTGGCATCACTATTTTTTTCGGGATTTGCGGGAACATGATCGCCTTCATCCCTCGCACTTGTACTGTTCGCGGGGGTTTGAATTTCTGATTTTTTTGGTGGAGATTGTTTATCTGGATCTGCATCGCATGCGGTATCAGAAGATAACTCCCCATTACATGCGACCTCGAGTCGATTGACAATCTCCGCATAATCGTGTTGCCTGGGACCATTTCCTTCTTGCAAGGAATCTATCAGCTGGCCAAGCACATCACAGGACTTAAGGAACAAATCCAAATATTCCGTCGATAAATCGAGTTTTCCGCTTCGTGCTTTATCGAGCAATGTTTCTGCAATATGCGTGAGCCGAACGATTGGCGTGAGATTCATGAAACCTGCAACGCCTTTTATTGTATGAAAAGCACGAAAAACGGTATTTATCAGCTCAGTGTTGGTAAAATCATGTTCCAAATCCATCAACGATGATTCAGCATTTGCGATATGCTCCTGGGCTTCGCACACAAAATCTGCTGTGGTATCATCAATGATCGCATTTTCGGGGAATTTTACAAACTCATCGTTCCCACTCTCTGGCTCAGTGGACACACAATTTTCGCTTTCAGTTGCGGTGGTTTCATTTTGCTCTGCTTGTTTTGAAGCATTCGCTATTTCTGATTTTTTCTCATCACACCCTAACTCTTCCACTTGTGCATCAGTACTTTCTTCCGCGGGGCTACCTGACATCTGGCTCTCGGCTGTCAATTTCCCGAGCAGACCCTCGCAATCTGGAAATGCTGATTTTGCATCTACGACAAGTGCAGCGATACAGCTTCGTATCCAATCAATAACCTCCAGAACCTCTGTGGCCGGGAAGTCCTTTCCGTCGCGTTCGCATATATCGATAAGTGATTCACATTCGTGGCACACTTTCTGTATCGTATTATAGGAAAGTATACCTGCTTCACCCTTGATTGTGTGTATAACTCGCCGGGCTTCAGCACTCTGTCCTGCGTCATTTATTCCTGATTCGAGTTCCACGACAGTAGATTCAAGATCATTCAGCGCCGATCCACATGAATCTATCCATGCCTCGAGTAGCTCTTTATCAAACTCCTGGTCCTTGTCCTTCTCAATCCCGCTTTCTATGAAATCTGGCTTCTGTATACTGCTTGGATCTCCCCCTGCAGATAGAACATCGAGTACGGACTGAATATAGTCTATACTCTCGCATACCTGGTGGTACGCCTTGTCAGGATCTTCTGCGCTTCGCAATACAATTGATTCAACTGCTTCTGCAGCATGGTTACAAATTGAGATGATACTTTCCTGACTTGGATCATCAATAGAAGATCCAATATCTGTCAGTTCGTCCTGCAGCTGCACAAGTGCGGGCAAATCAGTCGTATCGATGTCTACAATTGTTTTCGCGATATCTTCAATTCGTATGCTTAGTGACACGGTATGTCGCCTCGAATATGTGGGTGATAGTTATTGAGACCTTCCGGCATTCACATGGGGCATGCGTTGATGCGTATCGTCCTATTTCCATGGAGTAGCCAGCATTCTCACCATATTCGTCACAAAGATTATCCAATTTTCGACATTTATTTCGCTTCCCTTGCTCCGATTACCCACGATTTCACCGGTCAAGTCAGTTTTCTGTATGTTGGCCAATGTACCCCGCGATTTCTGTCGATGGAAGAGTGCGAAAGTCCGTCAATGCCTCTTGCCATCATACTCAGAGGGAACTTTTTCCATGAATGCAACACTCATACGCCGCTTTATTGAAGCGACTCAAAATGTTTTTTCGACGATGCTTGCCACGCAGATATCCTTCGATACACCTGCTCCAACGAGCAGCCTTCCTTCTGCTGGCGATGTTTCAAGCATTATCGGTTTTTCTGGTGATGTCGCGGGCGCTGCTGCGCTTCGATTCCCATTGGCATCTGCCTTGAAAATTGTCGAGGCATTCACCGGGGAAGCA
>Ga0114931_10009870_pt1 | contig 11398 bp, 11 predicted proteins | sample 2SBtaG_FD_89579 | JGI IMG/M metagenome (GOLD analysis project Ga0114931, IMG submission 89579) | Deep subsurface microbial communities from Kolumbo volcano to uncover new lineages of life (NeLLi) - 2SBTROV14_V59a metaG | ecosystem: Environmental > Aquatic > Marine > Volcanic | place: Kolumbo...
CGTCAACATGCAGATTGATCAGGATCTGATGGCACTTGCCATCGAAGACAAGGATGGCTTCGCGTCAACCATCGTCATTCCCGAGAAAGCCGCCGAGGAAAAGGCTTACGAAGAAAAATCCAGCATAGCCGGCGACGAACCCGAAGCGGTGGACGAGCAGGCCGGATTTGAAACTATTATCATGGAGGGCGAGTTCATTCGCTCGGCAGATGACAGCGACAAACTCGCTGCTGACGTAGCAGAGGCCGCTGAACTTACAGCTCAGGCAAGAGCGAAGGAAGTGGAGCAGACAAAACGGTCCGGCAATCGCCGCTACGGCATGATCGCCGCTGCGGTCGGCCTCGTGTTGCTGCTGGCTATGCAGGTAACGCATCAGTCGCGAGAGGCGCTGGCGACGATTCCGGCTTTCAGCAATACGATTGGTCAGGTTTACCGCGCGATCGGTCAACCAGTACAGCCTGCATGGGATATCACAGGTTGGCGCTTTGAGGCGACGAAAGGCAGCACCGAGAGCGAAGGAGACGAGCTCACCGTCTACTCACGACTGGGCAATAATTCAGACGGACCACTCCCCTACCCATTGATCGAAATTTCATTGACGGACCGTTTCGAAGAAACGATCGGCAGCCGCATCCTGGATCCTGCCGAATATCTGCCAACGGACCTCGATCCGCGGAGACTGGTTGAGTCCGGCAATACGTTCAACGCGGTGATTACCATCAAGTCGACATCTGAAGACGCGACCGGCTTCAAGCTGAACGTCTGCTACCGTGTATCGGATGGTCAGCTGCGCTGCGCCATCGACGACTTCAAGTAGGAGCGCGTCTCACGCGCGACCCTCATCACGAACATCACACACGTCGGCCGAGAGACTGTTTACTGGAATGGCTCGCTACGCTGCGCTTTATTTCCTGTAAACAGTCTCTCGGCCGCCGCCTGCTGACTCGGGTGGTAACGGTCGCGCGTGAGACGCGCTCCTACGGTAGACTTTCGTGGATGACCCTGCCACCGCTCAAAATCGGGCCTTACACGCTCTCCAGCCCATTTGTCCTGGCACCCATGGCGGGTGTCACTGACGCGCCCTTTCGACGTATCTGCCGGCGCTTTGGCGCCGGCATGACAACATCCGAGATGACCACAGCGGACACCAGCCTGTGGCAAACGCCAAAATCCAGATACCGCCTGGATCTGGACCTCGATGCGGAACCCGTGGCCGTGCAAATCGCGGGTTCAGGACCCCGGCAACTGGCAGAAGCCGCCGTCGCCTGCGTCGGCCGGGGTGCACAGATCATTGACATCAACATGGGATGCCCCGCGAAAAAAGTCTGCAGGAAACTTGCTGGTTCCGCGCTGCTCAAGGACGAAAAACGGGTGGCGGAAATACTGACGACGGTCATCGATGCCGTTTCAGTGCCGGTCACCCTTAAAATTCGCACGGGCTGGGACGCGGAACACCGCAATGCTGTCGGTATCGCTCGAATTGCGGAGGATTCAGGCATCCAGTCACTGGCTGTCCACGGCCGAACTCGCGCATGCCGCTATAAAGGCACACCCGAATTTGAAACTATTGCGCGCGTAAAAGAGGTGGTGAACATACCCGTTATTGCCAATGGCGACATCACCACTTTGGAGAAGTCGCTTGAAGTATTGCGTCTAACGAACTGCGACGGCTTGATGATCGGCCGTGGTGCACAGGGCCGCCCGTGGATATTCCGTGAACTTGGACTTCTTCTAAACCCGGACCGGAAAAAACCGCAACTGGATAAATACGAATTGCGTGATATTATGCTCGACCACTTGAGCGAACTGCACCGGTTCTATGGGGAACTGGCCGGAGTTCGAGTGGCTCGCAAGCACCTGAGCTGGTATTGCAACAGCCTGGCAAACGCCGACGAATTTCGCCATCAGGTGGTGCGTGTCGAAAGTGCTTCAGAACAAATCAGTCTGACCAGGGCCTACTTCGATCGAGAGGACGAAGGCGCATCGTTGGCGGCGTGATTGTCCTGAGGATTGGGGAGTAAAGCTCGGTCCCAAAGGGGACCACGCGATTCGGGATTAGACCAACGTGGCAAACAAAAATAAGAACGACTCATTGAAGTCGAAAAACGGCAAAAAGCCGCTCTGTAAACACACTGAAGACGCACTGGATCAATATTTCACCACTCTAAACGGCGATCGTCCGGGGGATTTGTACGACCTCGTCATCGGTGAAGTGGAACGACCGCTGTTCAAAGCCGTCATGGACTACACCCGGGGTAATCAAAGCCAGGCAGCCGGCATTCTCGGTCTGAATCGTGGCACCCTGCGCAAGAAACTCAGGATATATTCGCTCATTCGATAACAGCCATCGTGACCCCCTCCCCCATATCTCAGGTGATTTGATGTTCAATGTACGACGCGCGTTAGTCAGTGTTTCTGACAAGCGCGGCTTAATTCCTTTTGTTACCGGCCTTGTAGAGCTTGGTGTAGAAGTAGTTTCCACGGGTGGCACATGTCGGCAGCTGCGAGAAGCCGGCCTTGATGTTACCGAGGTCGCGGAGAAAACGGGCTTTCCGGAAATCATGGATGGCAGAGTGAAGACATTACACCCGGTAATCCACGGTGGTCTGCTCGGCCGTCGCAGCACCGACGAGGCTGTAATGCAGGAACACGGTATCGAGCCGATCGACCTGCTGGTCGTAAATTTATACCCGTTCGAACAAACGATCGCTCGCAAAGATGCGACAATTGACGATGCGATTGAGAACATCGATATCGGTGGTCCGGCAATGATTCGTGCGGCATCCAAGAACCACGATGGTGTTGCCGTCATTGTGGCACCGGACGACTACGAAACGGTTCTTGAGGATCTAAAGAACAACAAATTATCGCTCGAAAGTCGACGGCGTCTGGCGGCGAAAGCCTACGCACACACCGCCAGCTACGACACAGCAATTACCAAATACTTGTTCAACTCGCTGGGTGACGATGCTCTCGGCGAGCGCTTCGTGTATTCAGGCCGCTTGTCCGAGCGCATGCGTTACGGCGAGAACCCACACCAGAGCGCAGCATTCTATACCGACCAACAGGTAGCTACCGGTTCACTGGCCGCCGCGAAACAATTGCAAGGCAAGGCACTTTCGTACAACAACATTGCAGACAGTGATGCGGCACTTGAGTGCGTGAAACAGTTCGACAATCCTGCTTGCGTGATCGTGAAACACGCGAATCCGTGTGGTGTCGCCGTGGCTGATAGCATCAGCGACGCCTATGACAGCGCCTTCAAAACTGATCCAACTTCTGCATTTGGCGGCATTATCGCGTTCAACCGGGTACTGGACCGTGTGACTGCCGAAAAAATCGTTGCGCGACAATTCGTCGAAGTCATTGTCGTGCCGAAGACAGATGCAGATGCTCTCGATGTCATCAGTGCGAAGAAAAATGTTCGCGTACTCGAGACAGGTGCATGGCCAGGTTCGTCTGTTCCCGATTTTGATTTCAAAAAGGTCTCCGGCGGCTTGCTCGTTCAGAACACCGACCTCGGTGTGATCACGGCGGATGACTTAAAGGTCGTTACAAAACTTGCCCCGACACCCGGGCAAATTCAGGACATGTTGTTTGCCTGGACTGTGGTCAAGTATGTCAAGTCAAATGCCATCATCTTCTGCAAGGACAACATGACAATCGGTGTTGGTGCGGGCCAGATGAGCCGCGTTTACAGTACGAAGATCGCAGCAATCAAAGCTGCGGACGAAGGTCTGGAGATCAAAGGCTCTGTCATGGCATCGGATGCGTTCTTTCCGTTCCGCGACGGTATCGACGCCGCGGCGGAGACCGGTATCTCGGCAATTATTCAACCTGGCGGCTCCATACGAGACGACGAAGTGATCCAGGCCGCAAACGAACACGGCCTGGCGATGGTGTTCACGGCAATGCGTCACTTCCGCCACTAGTAGGAGCGCGTCCCGCGCGCGAAGCGAAGCGGGCCGCCAAAGGCGGCCAAAGAGGTACCCTGATGAAAGTTTTGATAATTGGGTCCGGCGGTCGTGAGCACGCGCTCGCCTGGAAATGCGCGCAGTCGGCTGACGTTACCGAAGTCATCGTAGCCCCCGGCAACGCCGGTACCGCACGCGAGAAGAAAGTTCATAACGTCGCCGTCTTTTCGGACGACATCACGGCACTCGCGAAGCTCGTGCAGGACGAGAACATTGATCTGACGATCGTCGGCCCGGAAGCCCCCCTGGTCGCCGGTATCGTTGATTATTTCGCGTCGCGTGAGCTGCCCTGCTTCGGGCCGACGGCGGCTGCGGCACAGCTGGAAGGATCCAAGGCGTATGCCAAAGACTTTCTCGCACGCCACGACATACCAACCGCCGACTACCGGAACTTCACGGAACTCGAACCGGCGCTTGCTTATATCCGCGAAAAAGGTGCACCGATTGTCATCAAAGCCGACGGACTTGCCGCAGGCAAGGGCGTTATCGTAGCGATGACTTTGGAAGAAGCCGAAGCCGCGGCGACCGACATGCTTAGTGGCGAGTGTTTCGGCGATGCTGGCACGCGCATTGTTGTCGAAGAGTTTCTCGACGGTGAGGAAGCAAGCTTTATCGTCATCACCGATGGGGAAACGGTATTACCTCTGGCGACCTCACAGGACCACAAAGCCCGTGATGAGGGTGACACCGGACCGAACACCGGTGGCATGGGCGCCTACTCACCCGCAGCTGTTGTAACGCCTGAAATCCAGCAACGAATCATGAATGAGGTCATCAATCCGACACTTGAGGGCATGCGGGAAGATGGTAATCCATACCTCGGATTTCTGTACGCTGGCCTCATGATCATGGCGGACGGCACAGCAAAAGTGATCGAGTTCAACTGCCGCTTGGGTGACCCGGAAACGCAACCCGTCCTCTCGCGCCTCAAATCCAGTCTCGCTGCAATCTGTGCTGCGACGCTCGAGGGAACGCTTTCCGGGCAAATAGCTGAGTGGGATTCCCGCGCGGCGCTGGGCGTTGTTCTCGCGGCTGCTGGTTACCCGCTGAGTTATGAGAAGGGCATGACGATCAGTGGCCTTGCAGAAGCCGACAGCACAGACCAAAAGGTTTTCCACGCGGGCACGGCCATGAGCGGTGATGATGTCGTCACCAGTGGCGGACGCGTGTTGTGTGTCGTCGGCCTCGGAGATTCCGTCGCTGCGGCGGCGGCCAGTGCTTATGAGTCCGTCAACAAAATTCATTGGGACGGGAATTATGCCCGCCGCGATATTGGCCATCGGGCTATCAACCGTGAGCGAGGCTGAGAGCAAGGTGTTAACCACCTCTGCAGCACTCGATGCCATACTGGCCGCAGCCAGCGCCTTCCCCAACGAAACCGTTGTCACAGGGGACTCGACGGGACGCGTGTTGCGCCAGCTTGTTCGCGCCGAGCGCGACCAACCGCCGTTCGATCGCGTGATGATGGATGGTATTGCATTCGCGTGGTCAGACTATGACCGTGGCCTCGGCAGCTTTCCGATACAAGGTATGCAGGCGGCTGGTGATGAAGTCCTGTCCCTCGAAGAGGGGCATTGTATCGAAATCATGACGGGTGCCGCCCTGCCGCATAACGCAGACTGCATCGTACCCGTGGAACGTATTACAGTCGTCGACGGCGCAGCCGAGATTGAGGCCGATTATACCGTCAAGAAAGATCGCTTCATTCACGCACGCGGATCAGACTATGCAAAAGGCGCGCACCTGCTGACGCCTGGCACGCGCGTGTCACCACTGGACATCGCAATTATTGCTTCTTGCGGAGAAACCGAAGTCGACGTTGCCAGAGACCCCATCGTACGCGTCATATCGACGGGCAACGAACTGGTCGCACCCGGGGATTCGATCGAGCCGCATCAGATCCGGATGTCGAATGGTCCCGCCCTTGTGTCATTACTGGAGAGTCATGGCTACCAGCGATGCGAACACGATCATATCGTTGACGATCTCGATGCACTTCGGGAGCGACTGGCGAGGCATCTTGAAGAGGCCGAAGTACTTGTGCTTAGCGGCGGCGTCTCGATGGGAAAAGCGGACTACGTCCCGGAGGTGCTTGCTGATCTGGGTGTCGACGTCGTATTCCACAAGATCAGTCAGCGGCCCGGCAAGCCCATGTGGTTCGGCACCGGTCCTGACGGCCAGCTCGTATTCGCGTTACCTGGAAACCCGGTATCGGCGCTGGTGTGCTGCCGTCAGTATGTGATTCCCGCTCTTGGCAAGTCCTCCGGCGCAACTGAGTCAGCGCCGAAATTTGCTGCTCTGGCCACAAGCGTTGCTTTCAACCGGCATTAACGTGCTTCCAACCGGTAAAGCTGATTTCGAACGCCGCCGGACAGGTTCTCGCAATGCCCGTAAAGACCAATACATCCGGTGATTTCGCATCGCTGTCGGGGACCGATGGCTATGTCGAGCTAGCCAAGGACACGACTGACTTCCCGGCAGGTACTGCGGTGTTCCTGCATCGATGGATTGCCCGCTGATCAATATTCAGGTTAAGTTACCCGCATGATATCTGCCGTTGATGCGCTCGAACTCCTGCGTGAAGGCAATCGCCGTTTTGTTTCCGATCGAGTCAGCGAAGAAACGTTGGCCAGTCGTGAACATCGCGCCGGTGCTGCGACACCACAAAATCCGTTCGCGATCATTTTGGCGTGCTCGGATTCACGGGTGCCCACGGAGCTGATATTCGATCGCGGCATCGGCGACCTGTTTGTTATTCGGGTCGCTGGCAATATCGTTGCCCCTTCGCAGATCGGCAGCATTGAATATGCGGCCAAACAGTTCGGCACGCGACTGGTTGTCGTATTGGGGCACAGCAACTGCGGTGCGATAATTGCGACATTGCAGGAGCTCGCGCTGAAAGACTCTCATCGGTCTCCAAACCTGCGTGCAATTGTAGATCGCGTCCGCCCAGCCATAGAGCCCATCCTCGAAAATCACACTGACGTTGACGACCACGCTGTAGTCGGTAGATGCGTCCGCGCCAATATTTGTGCCTCAGTCGAAAAGCTGCAGCACGGTTCACTGATTCTGGAGAACCTCGTCACGGAGGGTGATCTTGAAATAGTGGGCGGAGAGTATTCGATCGAAACCGGCGAGATCGAATTCTTCGATTAGCTACCCGCGACCGAAATCCTGATTTCAGACCGTCTTATTGATACAGGGTTCTGGAACTGTCAGGAGACTGCACGTGTACGTCGGTCACATCAATCTGTCCACAACTTTCTGCGGTGCGGGCGAGAATTTCGTCGGCTTGGTCGAATCATTGCAACAGCATGGGGTGCAGCAGTACATTCTGGTTCGAAACGTTCAGCTCGCAACGCGGCTCGAACTCGTGGAAAACGTAACCGTCGGCCCTATCGTAAGAACGCCGGTCGCGGCATATTGTCTTATGCCGCATGTCGATGTTGTACATATTCACGATCAGCCGAGTAGCGCAGCCGGAATACTGCTGGTGCTCACTCGCGCTATCCCATTTGTGCTTACGAGCCACGAGACCACAGCCGTCATCAATAGCCGACTGAACCATGCCGCGTGCAAGCGAGCATCCGGTTTCATTTCTGAAAAAGAAGCGAGTGTGACCCAGTACTTGCAAACCTATCAGCAGGCAGTAGGCTCTCTACGCATTCCCACCATGCAGTTGTAAATCGGCGCTTTCAGATTTTTCGATGAAGACGCGATATCAGGCGGCATGCAAATTGAGTTCATTGCCCGTTAGAACCACTATCGCTTCATTGCCTCGAAGAACTGCGCATTGGTCTTCGTATCCTGCAATTTGTTCAGCAGGAATTCGATCGCAGCAAGCTCATCCATCGGATGCAGCACTTTGCGGAGAACCCACAGCTTCTGCAGCTCGTCAGGCGCCGTCAGGTATTCTTCCTTGCGGGTACCGGATCGGTTGATGTTGATCGCCGGGAAAACTCGTTTCTCGGAGATACGTCGATCCAGATGGATCTCCATGTTACCGGTACCCTTGAATTCCTCGTAGATCACTTCATCCATCTTCGAGCCGGTATCGACGAGGGCTGTAGCGAGGATCGTCAGGCTGCCGCCCTCCTCGATATTTCGTGCCGCACCGAAGAAACGTTTCGGACGATGCAGCGCATTCGCATCGACACCACCGGTCAGAACCTTGCCCGACGATGGAACAACCGTGTTATACGCACGTGCGAGACGAGTGATTGAGTCGAGAAGAATGACCACGTCGCGCTTGTGTTCAACCAGGCGCTTCGCCTTTTCGATCACCATATCGGCAACTTGCACGTGACGGCTTGCCGGCTCGTCGAATGTCGACGAGACCACTTCACCGCGTACCGTACGCTCCATTTCCGTCACTTCCTCAGGTCGCTCATCAATGAGCAGCACCATCAGGTCAACTTCCGGATTATTGGCAACGATCGCCGATGCGATATTTTGCAGCAGCATCGTCTTACCCGCTTTTGGTGGCGAGACGATCAGGCCGCGCTGACCTTTGCCGATCGGTGCGACCATGTCGATGATCCGCGCCGTGAGGTCTTCCGTGCTGCCATTGCCCTGTTCGAGCGTCAAACGATCTTTCGGGAACAACGGTGTCAGGTTCTCGAACAGAACCTTACTGCGCGCATTCTCGGGAGCATCGTGATTGATCTGTCCGACCTTCAGCAACGCGAAGTAACGCTCGCCTTCTTTTGGCGGACGAATCAGGCCGGAAACCGTATCACCGGTGCGCAAATTGAAGCGTCGAATCTGGCTTGGGCTCACGTAGATATCGTCAGGTCCTGCCAGGTACGAGCTGTCCGAGGAGCGCAGAAATCCGAATCCGTCCTGCAAGATCTCAAGTACACCATCGCCGTAGATATCTTCGCCGTTTTTTGCGTGTGCTTTCAGGATCAGGAATATGATGTCCTGCTTACGCGAGCGCGCAATATTCTCTATACCGAGCGACTCTCCGAGCTCAATCAATGCTGCAGCCGGACGGGTCTTTAACTCCGTCAGGTTCATCACGTTCTTGCTCGCCTCGAGTTGCTCTGGCGGTATTACCTCAAGTGATCCCTCGTCATCGGGATAATCATGCTGAGGTGGACGACGCCGGCGCCGCCGGTTTGGATTGCCCTTACCTTTATTGCCGGACCGATTGGAACGGTTTTTTGTTGGTGCGTTTGTATTAGCCAAGTAATCTCTCTCAGATATTGGTGTCAATGAACTCGGCCAGTTGCGATTTCGACATCGCACCGAGTTTTTGTGCCTGGACGGCACCGTCTTTAATAAGAATCAAAGTGGGAATGCTGCGGATGCCAAACTTCTGTGCTGTGTTCGGGTTTTCATCCACATTCAGTTTGACGATCGCGAGTTTGTCCTCGTACTCGTCTGCTGCTTCGTTAAGAATCGGTGCAATCATTTTGCACGGTCCGCACCACTCGGCCCAAAAGTCGATCAGTACAGGTTTCTCGTTGTTTATGACGTCGGCCTCAAAAGTGCCGTCCGTGGTGTGCACAATCTTGTCGCTCACCGGCTGCTTCCTCCAAATAATTTGTTAAAAAAGTGATTTTTTGCCCGTGGCCAGCCCCTCTGACAAACGAACATTGATAAAACGGATGACGCTGCCTTAACTATCAGGCAATATGTCGCAGCTTTGTTGCCGACTATTTCCGGCTTCTTTCTGGATCGTATGGAAAGCGAAACTGGCGGGTGCGACGGTTGTCGCGTCGAATTAAGGCCAATTTGACCGCTTCGCGAGCCAATTTGCAAGCTTTTAACGCATATTTTCCGGTTCTAATCTTATGTCTGACAACCATCTGAGCGATCTCAGATTCGATTCCCTGGAGCTCGACGAGAGCATACGGGCCGGCATCCGTGATGCCGGCTTTGAATTCTGTACGCCCATTCAGGCCAGTACCTTGCCCATCGCCCTCAAGCCCAGTGATGTTGCGGGTCAGGCGCAAACCGGTACCGGCAAGACGGCCGCCTTCCTGATCGCCGCCTTTCAGCGCCTGTTAACCAACCAGACAGACGCACCCGAGGGTCAGCGGCAACCGCGCGTCTTTGCGCTGGCCCCGACCCGCGAACTGGCTATCCAGATCGCCAAGGACGCCGAGGTACTCGGCAAGCATACCGGCTTGAAAGTCGGCCTGGCGTACGGTGGCACCGATTATGAAAAACAACGCAGGATACTGACTGAAGGTGTCGACCTGTTGATTGGTACACCGGGACGAATTATCGATTACTACAAGCAGGGCGTATTCAAGCTCGACCAGGTCCAGGTCGCCATTCTCGACGAAGCTGACCGTATGTTCGACCTCGGATTTATCAAGGATATTCGATATTTGCTGCGACGCCTTCCAAGTGCACAGAAGCGACTGAATATGTTGTTTTCAGCAACCCTGTCACAGCGAGTGCTGGAGCTCGCCTACGAGCACATGAACGAGCCGGAGCTGGTGCGCATCGAGCCTGAAAAAGTCACGGCCGACCGGGTTCGACAAGCGATATTTTATCCGTCGAATGAAGACAAAATGCCGCTTCTCGTCGGTCTGGTCCGCGAAATTGGCAAAGTTCGTATCATGATTTTTGTCAACATGAAGCGCGAAGCCGAAAAAGTTCAGGACTACCTGGAAGCCAACGGTATCCACGCGCAGGCAATCTCCGGCGATGTACCGCAAAATAAGCGCCAGCGGATGCTGGCAGACTTCCAGGAAGGCAGGCTACCCGTCCTGATCGGAACCGACGTTGCGTCGCGTGGACTGCATATCCCCGATGTCGAGTACGTCATTAACTATGATCTGCCTCAGGATGCCGAGGACTATGTGCATCGCATCGGTCGAACGGCACGGGCTGGGGCATCCGGCAATGCGCTCAGCATGGCTTGCGAAACCTACGCAATGTCGCTACCCGATATCGAAGAGTTCATTGGCCACAAGATTCCGTTTGCCAACTACGACCCGGATGGTCTACCGGAACTCATAAGGCCGAAACCGCGCAAACGCAAACCGCAACAGCGGCGCGGTGGCAGGCCTGGTGGTGGTCGGCCAAGTGGTCGGCGCAACAACGCCAGGTAGGAGCGCGCCCCGCGCGCGACCCTCGGCGGAGCATCCGGTACCCGCCCTCATTTCACCACCGATGTCAGCAGGCGGCGGGCGAGAGACTGTTTACAGGAAATAAAGCGCAGCGTAGCGAGCCATTCCAGTAAACAGTCTCTCGCCCGACGTGTGTGACGGTCGCGCGTGAGACGCGCTCGTACGAGGGTCGCGCGCAGGGCGCGCTCCTACGGGAGCATATCCGCGACGCGTTCCACACCTCGAAATTCCGAGTCCTGTAATACCGGCTCGGTGGTATCCGGACAGGTCACTGTGAGCAGCATTTCGATGCCATACTCATCGGCACTTTTGAGTACCGCCTGGCTGTCATCGACG
>Ga0114931_10009871_pt1 | contig 11397 bp, 8 predicted proteins | sample 2SBtaG_FD_89579 | JGI IMG/M metagenome (GOLD analysis project Ga0114931, IMG submission 89579) | Deep subsurface microbial communities from Kolumbo volcano to uncover new lineages of life (NeLLi) - 2SBTROV14_V59a metaG | ecosystem: Environmental > Aquatic > Marine > Volcanic | place: Kolumbo...
CTTTATGCCGATGATTCCGGAAGCGGCCTACGCGATGCTCGCCTGCGCACGGATTGGCGCCATTCATTCGGTCTTCGGCGGGTTCTCCTCGGAGTCGCTGCGGGACCGGATCAACGACTCCGCCTGCAAGATATTGATCACGGCTGACGAGGGACTGAGGGGTGGCGGCAAGGTTCCCCTTAAACAGAACGCCGACGCGGCGTGCGAGGACGCGCGTAGTATCGAGCACATCGTGGTCGTCCAGCGGACCGGCGGACAGGTCGGCTGGAAGAGGGGGCGGGACATTTGGTATCACGAGGCGACGGCCGCGGCCTCGGCCGATTGCCCAGTGCTGGAAATGGACGCCGAGGACCCCTTGTTCATCCTCTACACATATGGCTCCACCGGCAAACCGAAGGGCGTTCTACATACGACCGGCGGATATCTCCTCTACGCCGCCATCACCCACAAGTACGTCTTCGACTACCACGACGGGGACATCTTCTGGTGCACTGCGGACGTCGGCTGGGTGACCGGCCACTCCTATATCGTCTACGGGCCGCTCGCGAACGGCGCTACCACCGTCATTTTCGAAGGCGTTCCCAACTACCCCGACGCGAGCCGGGTCTGGCAGGTCGTCGACAAGCATCAGATCAACATCTTCTATACCGCCCCGACCGCGCTCCGAGCGCTCATGCAACAAGGCGACGACCCGGTGAAGCGCACATCGCGCTCGAGCCTGCGCCTGCTCGGGACGGTCGGCGAGCCCATCAATCCGGAAGCCTGGGAGTGGTATTACCACGTCGTCGGCGAAGACCGCCGCCCGATCGTGGACACATGGTGGCAGACCGAGACGGGCGGCATTCTCATCACGCCGCTTCCCGGTGCCATCGCGCTCAAACCGGGCTCGGCTACCAAGCCGTTCTTCGGTGTCGTCCCCGCGATTGTCGATGAGAAAGGCAACGTGCTAGAAGGCCCCGCCGCCGGAAACCTCTGCATCACACAACCCTGGCCGGGACAGATGCGCACCGTGTTTGGTGATCACGAGCGATTCTTCGACATGTACTTCAGCACCTACCCCGGGAAGTACTTCACCGGGGACGGGTGCCGGCGTGACGAAGACGGCTACTACTGGATCACCGGCCGGGTCGACGATGTGATCAATGTCTCCGGTCACCGGCTAGGCACCGCAGAGGTGGAAAGCGCCCTCGTGCTGCACAAGGCGGTCGCCGAGGCGGCGGTCGTCGGCTACCCGCACGACATCAAGGGACAAGGGATCTACGCCTACGTCACCTTGATGAACGGTGTCGAGTCCTCGGAGGATCTCCGAAAAGAGCTCGTCGCGCACGTCCGCAAGGAGATCGGCCCGATCGCCTCTCCAGACGTGATCCAGTGGGCCCCGGGCCTGCCGAAGACCCGGTCGGGCAAGATCATGCGCCGGATCCTGCGCAAGGTCGCCGAGAACGAGATTGATGCGCTCGGCGACACCTCGACCCTCGCCGACCCGGCGGTCGTGGAAGACCTCGTCGAGAACCGCGTTGCTGGCTAGCGCCGCGGACCGGTCCGGCCATTGGTCGCGGCCCACCGTTCGCCCTTGAAGGTCCCGCCATCCGTTTCGCTCAAAACCCGGGGGTGGCAGGATTGGACTGGAAACGTACGGGAAGGCTTTGGGCCGAGACGATGACAACTGGACCTGGCTGGACCTGGGGGGTCGTCTATCGCTGCCAGGGGAACCCTCGGGCCGTCGTTCCCCGGCGCCAATGCTGGGGAGGGTCGACCCGGAACTTCGGCCATCCACGGGCAGGAGTGGTAGGCCTCGCCCCAGCGGGTATTGCGGTAGGGCCCGCCGCTGGCGCTTTATCTGACCCACGACGGCCGCGCGGCCTTTGCCCTAATGGTGCTCTCGGCCGTGGCGGTGCTCGGGTGGGCCCGGAAGGCGTCTTCCCGCTGAGATCGACTCGTGGGCCCGGGGGCCGGTGTACCAGCGCCGCGCTCGAGAGCGACGCTCAATCCTCGTCCTCCGACCGAGTCCGTTGCCCGGTGTTCAGCATGCCGCTCCAGAATGCCTTTTGCAACGCCTCCCACCCTTGAAACGAGAACGGCATACCGGCGGGCGCCATTCGGGTGAGGACGCTCAAGGGATCTGCCCCGTCCATACCGGCCTCCACCTGAGCGCGCAGCCGGCTCATGAGCTCGGTTTGAAACTCACGGACATCCGGAAACCCCATGAATTCGCGGAGCTCCTGGGGAGAGATATCGATCTCGATCTCTATTTTCATTTCGCCCTCGCGCTGTCGTCGAAAGGCCGTACCCGCCTCCCGGCACTGCCAAAATTGGCGGTGCCTCGGTCGCTGAAGCTCAGAACTGCATGTGAAGGCCGCCGTTCACCGCAAGATTCGCCCCCGTCATATAACCCATCTCTTCAGAGACGCAAAACGCGACCGCGGCCGCAATCTCCTCGGGCCGGCCGAGCCGTCCGACCGGGATCTGCGCGATGATCTGAGCTCTGACCTCCTCCGGGACCGCCATGACCATTTGCGTGCCAACGTAGCCGGGTGAGATCGAGTTGACCGTGATCCCCTTGCCCGCCACCTCCTGGGCCAATGCCATCGTAAATCCATGCATTCCGGCCTTGGCGGCCGAGTAGTTCGTCTGTCCGAACTGCCCTTTTTGCCCGTTGACCGAGGAGATGTTGACGACGCGCCCGTAGCCCCGCTCGGCCATGCCCTCGATGACCTGGCGTGTCATGTTGAACACGCTGCCGAGGTTCGTCGAAAGCACCGCGTCCCATTGGTCCGGATGCATTTTGCGGAACATCCCGTCCCGAGTGATACCCGCGCAGTTGACCAGGATACCGATCGGGCCACTTGCTTCCTCGATCGCCGCCACTGCCCGTTGGCAGGAAGAGAACTCGGTGACGTTGACTTCGTACACGGCGAACCGATAGCCCGCCCGTTCCTGCTCCTGCACCCACTCGGCCGCTCGAGTCGACTCGGCTCCCACATCGGCACACACCACCCGTAGCCCCTCGTCGCTCAACCGGCGACAGATCGCCGTGCCAATCCCGCCGAGCCCACCCGTTACCACCGCAATCCGTTGCATCTTGCTTCCACCCGTCAATCTTCGTTGCAGTGCCGCAAAGCGCGCGATGCTAGGAGGAGTTACGGTGACCTGTCAATGAACGGGCTCGACGTTAGCGCTCCGGAGTCTACCGGCCCGATGTGGTGTGGTATCGCCCGATCGACCCATCCGGCGATAGGAAAGACTCCGGCCGCCAAGTCCCACCCGAGCCCATGCAGACCGCCGCGCAACGGGACGGTCCGGTTCTCCAGGCGCTGCCTGCCCGGTCTCGCGTCCCACATCTCCTCGCCTGTCACCCCGGTCAGTCGCCCCGGTCAGTCGCCCCGGTCTCGCCGTCCGCGTTTTCCACCGTTCTGGGGAGTCGCTCCCAGGGCGGAGAGAATACGCTGCTGCATCTCGCTCCAGACTGCAATATTCGCGTCCGCGGTGCGCCGGATCAGGTCGACCGGATCGGTCGTCAGCGTGCGTTGCATCTGCTCGCGAAAACGCTCTTGCCGCTCGATGAACAGAGTCAGACTGCGATCGAGGTACCGGGACATCATCGCTTGCAGGTCATCGCCGTAGAACCGTACGATGCGCCGGAGCGTCTCGGTGGAGAGAATGGGTTCGCCCCCTTCCTCCTGGTCGATGATGATCTGCAGGAGGATATTTCGAGTGATATCCTGACCCGTCTTTGCGTCGACCACCTCGAACGGCTCATCGCGCAGCACGAGTTCCCGAACCTCGTTCAAGGTGATATAGCTGCTGATGCCGGTGTCGTACAAACGACGATTCCGGTATTTCTTTATGAGGCGCACGCTAGCGGAGCCCGATTTCGAGCCAGCTCCAGGCCGGTAGAGGCCCGACCATCATACAGGGCCGCGGCCAGCGCGGCCAAAATGCTTATCGCCGGAAACGCGGACCGATCGATGCGCGGACAGCGGCGCGCACGTGGCCGCGCATTCGGGCGCCAGTCAGCGGTTGCCGGCTGCGTCCGTGCTCGGGCGCGCTCCCGCCTTTCGATGGGACGCCTGGTTCAGCAAGGCGCGGAGGCGGTGGCCCTCCCCTGCCAAGACGCCGGGTTCCACGGCTCGGCTGGAAGCCGCTGACCCGTGCTGGCGCCCCTCCGGCGGGGTAGTGGCGACGGAGGGGGCACGGACCGGGATCTTCGAAAATCCCGGCAGATGCTGTAGAACCAGCATGCCGACGTTTCCGAACTCGGACTGGAGAGCATCCCGTAGAGCGTCGCGACCCGATTTGGCGGATACTTTTCGCAATCGTTCGCCCCAGTCCCGGACCGGACGCTCGGTCCGGACCAGATAGATGGCCTCATGGCCGAGATCGTCGTCGAGGATCAGCTCCGGCGGAGCCGGGGACACCGGGCCGGCGGACATCGAGGACAGGCGGCCATCGGCGCGGCGTAGCAACACGTAGGTGTAGACACCAGCCCTGGCCTCCACTTCGACGCGAAGGCGATCGCCGCTGCGCACGACATCGCCACTGGTCAGGACCACACGGTCCGCACGGCCCGGGGGCTCCCGGTACACTGTGAGATCGAGCGGGCCGGCTGCATAGCACGCCGTACCCAACCACAGTGCGACCAGCGGTAGCCATCTCCGAGACATCTCGTCCAATCCATCCTCCAGAGATCCGATCGGCCCGATTCTGGGGGGCAGGGTCGTTCGGTGCAACTCTCCGTGAAAGGGTCCACGGTGGCCCGCACCGGTTCGGCAAATTACGCGCCACGACATCTGTGAAGCGGTTCACAGATGTCGGATCCTCGTCTCGCCGTTCATGCGCTCACTGGCCTAGAATCACGCCTCCGGTCTCATTTTGCACCATTCATGTTTCGACGAACGGCCAGCAAGAGTCTTCATTTGACGGTCGATGGTAGCGCGCTGCACTTCGGCTCGGTGGAGGCGTTCTCCTTTGCCCTCCAAGGCCGGGCAGGCATTCCGTTCCAGCGGCTCAATGCGCTGCTGGGCCAATCGAATAGCAGCCTGCTCCGGCAGGCCGAAGAAGACAGAAGGGTCCGTCGCCGACTCGAGAATGCGTTGTTTCAAGGTGACAGCGACGGGCCGAATGTGAGCGCCTTTCTGGCAAGCTTCGACGCCCGCCTTTTCTCCGAAGACTGTGGCTGGAGAGTGATTTTCTCCGCCTTCGAGACCCTGGACCCCACTGCGGATCCGTTCAAGAAGACCGCTCTCGAGAAGTACTGCGAGTTTCTCACCGCTCGCGAAGAGACCACTCGCGCAATTTTTGGCTCGCGACGTGGTGCGCGAAGCACCCCCGAAGCTCGAACAGACTCCAGGACCCGGTCGAGCGAAGCGTTGAAGGACACCTGGGTGCTCGGGCCGGCCGCCGAGAACGGTGAGGCCCGGCAGCTCCGTCGTCTGAGCAAGGGTAAACCGCTCGAGGTGGATCTGCGCGCGCACTCGGATGTCGTTCTTGCGCTTGTCAAGCATTTCTGCCGGCTTCAGGCCGGCCCACCCCCCCTGTTCATCGACGCGCAAGGGAGAGTCACCCCGCTGCTAAGCCCCAAGCTGATCGTGGGGCGTGATTCCCGCGCCGACATCAGGATCCTGAGCGATCGGCGGGATATCTCGCGGCGGCATCTCATCATCGAGAATCTTGGCGGATTTCGGCTTCGATTGACCGACCTCTCCTCGCTCGGGACGTTCGTCCCGCCAGAGCTGATGCCCGAAGTGGTCGAGCCGGCATAACCCAACCGCTGGCTTTTTTCTCGGTCTCATCGTCGTGCGGACCACCGCCCGCGCCGCAAACACACGTTCCCCTGCGGTGAACCTATCGGCGGGATCGGGGGTTGCACCCATTTTCCTCAAGCACGACCCCGGTTGGTCGCTACCGCAGAGATGGACGATTCTTGCTCTGCGGCCGCATCTTGCCGGGACCCCTCGGTGGGCGGCTCTCGAGACAGAATGCCGAACGGTGCCCGTATCAGCGCTTGCCAGCGCGTGCGGCGGCGCCCGCGCTCAACGTTTCCCCTACCACTCGTTCTCTTGCTTGTCAGCATGCCCCTACGTGCAGCGGACCCCCCACTGGATATTCGTCTCGTGGTCTCCGCCTCACGGACCATGCAGCAGCACGATCCAGGAAACTCCCGCCGGCAAGCGTTGGATATGTTCATCGCGCTCCAGCCGCCAGACGCCGCCCTGGGCCTTTGGACCTTCGAGCGTTACGTGAACACTCAGCTCCGGCCAGGACGACAATCGGCCAGGAGCGAAAAGGCGATCGAGCAAGCGCTGGATGCACTTTATGCCCGCGGAAGATTCAACAACGTGGAGTCGGCGCTGAACCGAGCATCGACCGAGTGGGCCCTGGCGGCTTCCGGAAAGGCCCGACACCTGATCCTCCTGACCGATCGAGGCGTTGACCTCCCGGGAGGAGATCCGGCCCGTCGAGCCTCGAACGGTCGTATCGTGGCACGACTCGTTCCGCGCTTTCGACATGCCGGGGTCCAGGTGCACGTCGTCGCGCTTGGCGACGCCCCCGTTGACGATTCGTTGAAACGGCTCGTCACCGAGACAGCAGGAAGCTTTCAACGAACGTCAGCTGGCCATCCCCTCATGGAAGCGTTCGCTCGGATTCACGGCTCGATCTCCGGGCAGCGCCTGGTGCCGGCGACGGGCGGGAAGTTTCTCGTCGAACCGTTCACGCACGTCGTTTCGGTGGTGCTGCCGCGCCGGACGGGCCGCGAGTCCGATCGGAACGTCACGAGCGACTCGCTCGCTGCCACGGCGAATCTCGTTCCTCCGGATACGGTCGAGAAACCCTCACCCGCGAAGGCGCACGTGCGGCGATCCGGTTCGCTGCGAGTCGTTGTTCTCGATAAGCCCGTTCCCGGGGTGTGGCGGGTGATCCCCACACCGACCCGGCCACCGCTCGTCTTCATGAAGTCGGAAATCCGTCTGGTGATCCCCGATCTGCCGGGCTCCGCCCTACCTGGCGCGGTGATACCGGTCACGGCAGCGATCGTGAGAAACGGACGGATCGCAAAGAAGAAGGTATCCATCGAGGTTGCAATCGTAGAGGAAGAAGCAGATCCCGCCGGCGCCAGCTGGACATCGATGCACGACGATGGAAAAGACGGCGACCAGAGCGCGGACGACGGCCGCTACACGGTGCTTTTGTCCATGCCCGATCAGGCCGGTCCCGTTTCGTTGACCGTTCGGGCCAGATTCCCCCGGTTCGCACGAGTCGGGAAAGCCACGGTCCGAGTCACCCGACCGGTAGAGGGCTGGTACTCGGGCACGGAGGAGAGCGGTGAACGGAGTGAACGCGGACCGCGAGCGGTCGATCAACGCTCGAGGGGCGACAGTGGGCCGAACACCGGGGCGCTGCGTCCGGCCGTGGCCGAGGCCGGTCCGCCTCGGGCGGGCCACATCGTCGTTGCCCCGGTACCCGATCTGGTGGATCGAAACGCCTTGACCCTGATTGTTCGGTTGACCGGTCCAGACGGATCGCAACGGATGCTGGCCCCCCACGAAGCTGGCTCCTTCTTCGTCTACCCCGTACCCGCAACGCTCCCGGCCGGCGAGTACACAGCCGAGATCTTCGCCGAGGGCCGTACCCACGGCGGGGAAGCCTTCGACCTCGACCTCGCCCCTGTCTCTTTTCTCGTCGAAGGTCGACATCCCGGGTCTCGACCGCCCGCAACCACCGTTCTCTCCTCCGGACGTCCACGGTCGAGCGCGGGAGCTGGACGCGCCTCCGAGCCCGCGGCGGCGAGCGAGACTTCTGGACAAGCTCACTCCTCACTTCAAGGCGAGGAGCTGATCCTTCCCGATACACCTACCCTTCTCGCTTTTCTGGCCATCAACGCGTGTTTGGCCTTACTGGCCGCCGGGGGCTGGAGACTCGGCCAGTGGCGGCGCCAACGGGATCTGACAATGATGCTGCAAGCGGTATAGACCGATGAACTCGACCACCCTTCTCCTCATGCTTCTGGCAGAATCGTCACTCATCTTCGCCTTATCGGCCGGGGTGCTCGCCTGGATCCTGGTTGGTCGCGCACGCAAGGACCGCCGAGCGCTGCGCACCCTCATCGAGCACTTCAGCGCTGGCCGCGACGCACGCACAGCCGAGCTCACCGGACGGTTGCAAGGCTGGTTCGAACGCTCGCCGCCGGGCTCCATTGGCGGACTCGAAGCCGCGGTGGAAACCCTGATCGTGGCCGAGCGAACGTTTCTCCAGAACTTCGTTCTCGTTTACCGGAACCGGGACTCCGAGGCCGTTGCTCACGTTCCCGATATGGTCGCGGCGTTGGTGAATGCTTACTTCAATGCTCTTTCGAGGGAGGAAACGCCACCGGGAAGAGAACAAGCGTCGTACGAAGACCGGCCGGCGGCAGCGCGCGGAGAGGCCCCGTCCGGCACCGTTCCCTCGGGGGCAGCAGTCCCGGTGGCGGGAAGGAAAGGCGGATCCCAGGACACCATCGAGGAGGAAACGGCAGACTCTTTCGACGAGTTCGAGCCGAGCGGAGCCCGCCGGCCGAGGGCGGAGCCCGACGGTACGGATCTGGCGGACGACCTCGAGATCCTACCGGACGAAGAAGGCCCGCCGGGAGAGCTGCTCACCGAGCTCATCCGTTATTCTGGGACACAGATCCACGAGGAGCTCTCCGAGGGCGAACGCGTTCCCGGAGCCGAGACCGAGCCACAGGCCGGCACGCTCGCGGCCGAGGAGGAAACAACGACCGGCGAGACGCTCGTTTTCGACAGTCATCCGGCCGCACCACTGTCCACGGATCCGGAGCACGAAGACGCCGGCAACGCCACTCTATTCAACCCCGACGAAGGAGACTCGGACGAGTTCCTCGACGAGCTATGGAAAGCGCCCGCGACGGACGAGGGCATCGACCCGGACGCGCTCGAAGAGCGGCCGGAGGCCCCGGCCACCCGCTCTCAGCCACCCCAGGCCTCAGCCGCTTGAGCTTGCGCCGGCGCCCCTTCGGCGAGACTCCGGACATCACTTTGCACCACCGGCCGTATGATGGAGCGCCGTCACCGGTGGCGCTTTCCGATAGCCCGGAGTGTGGTTCGCGCGGGGATGCGTCCGGAACGCACATCACTGCTTTTGGAGCCCGCCCCACACTGTTCAGGCGCTCTGCCAGGTAGTCGAGCCCATCCGGCGCCTCCGGTGACCGAGCGGGCCGACGGTGTCTCAGCAGCTGCCGATTCGGCTTCGCTGAGCCTGACTGGCGGCCACCGCGCACATGTTTACGAGGCCCCTGACTGTCACGGACTGCGTGACGATATGCGCCGGTCTGGCGGTCCCCAACAAGATGGGCCCGACGCTGCTCGAATGCGTCAGGACGCCTACCAACGACGACGCGATGTTTGCACTCTCGACATTCGGGAGCACCAGCAGATTGGCGCGGCCCTCCAACGACGATTTCGATACCGCGAGCGAGCGCACCCGCTCGGAAAGCGCCGCGTCCGCATTCATCTCGCCGTCGATTTGCAGCTGAGGTGCCCGTCCGCGCACCCGCTCGAGCGCGGCCCGCATCTTTCGCGCCGCCTCGCCGTGATGGGTTCCAAAATTCGACCTCGACAATAAAGCCACTCTTGGCACCAGCCCGAATCTCGCCACCTCTTCGGCGGCCAGCAAGGTCATGTCCACGATCTCGTCTTCGGAGGGATCGGTGACAATGTGGGTATCGCAAAGAAACAAGGCGCCACTCGGAAGATGATGAGCCATCAACGCGTAAAGGCCTCGCGAGGTCTCCGATGGGCCGATGACGTCCGAAACCGTGCGTAAGTGATGGCGAAATCTCCCGTCGTTCCCGCACAACATCGCATCCGCTTCCCCGCGATGGACCATCAATGCGGCGATTACGGTTGCATTGCTGCGCACCTCCACTCGAGCCGCCTCCGGAGATACCCCCATTCGACCGACCCTCGCGTGGTACGTGTTCCAGTACTCTCGGTATCTGTCGTCCTGGTTGGGATCGACAACCTCCACTCCTTTCCCCAGCTCGAGCCGGAGTCCCAGCTCGTCGATCCGTCGGACAATGACCTCGGGTCTGCCGACCAACACGGGCCGGGCAATCCGGTCGTCGATGATCTGCTGCACCGCCTGTAGGGTTCGCCTTTCCTCACCATCGGCGAAAACGACCGAGCACTGCTGGGCTCGGGCCCGCTGTATGACCGGATGAATGAGCTCGGCCGACTCGTTCACGAACCGGCCGAGCCGAATCCGGTACGACTCGAGGTCCGATATCGGGCGAGTGGCCACTCCGGTCCGCATGGCCGCTTCCGCCACCGCCGGCGCGATCTCGGTCATGAGGCGCGGGTCGAAGAGTTTCGGGATGATGGATTCCGGACCGAAGACCAACCGCCGGCCGCCGTAGGCTTCCGACACCACGTCCGACACCTCCGCCTGCGCGATCTTGGCCAGCGCATGTACACAGGCAACCTTCATCTCCTCGTTGATGACGGTGGCTCCCACGTCGAGCGCCCCTCTAAAAATGAAGGGAAAACATAGAACATTGTTGACCTGATTCGGATAGTCCGAGCGTCCGGTAGCGACAATCCCATCCGATCGGGTTTCGTGCACCTCTTCGGGCGAGATCTCCGGGGTCGGGTTCGCCAAAGCCAGGATGAGGGGCGCGCGACCCATCGACCGGACCATCTCGCGAGTAAGTACCCCTGGCGCCGAGACCCCGATGAAGACGTCCGCCCCGGCAATGACCTCCCCTAGCAGCCGTCGCTCCGAGGCGATCGCATAGCGCTGCTTCTCCGCAGTTAGGTCATTGCGGCCGGTGTGCACGAGCCCCCGACTATCACACAAGGCGATATTCCGCTTCGGCACACCGAGCTCGACCAGCAGGTCGAGACAAGCAATCCCGGCGGCGCCGACCCCGGAACCCACGATCCTTGCCTCATCGAGCGCTTTGTCGACCAGAGTGAGCCCATTCAAGACCGCGGTGGCGACAATGATCGCGGTACCGTGCTGGTCGTCGTGAAAGACCGGAATGTTCATCCGCTCTCGTAATCGGCGCTCGACTTCGAAGCATTCCGGAGCTTTAATGTCCTCTAGGTTGATCCCCCCGAAGGTCGGTTCCAGCCCGGCAATGATGGTGACCATCTCGTCGATCGAGCCGGCATTCAGCTCGAGATCGAAAACGTCTATTCCAGAGAACTTCTTGAACAGCGCAGCTTTGCCTTCCATGACTGGTTTCGAGGCAAGGGGACCGATATTTCCAAGGCCGAGCACTGCCGTTCCGTTCGACACGACGGCAACGAGGTTTGCCTTACCCGTGAGCTCGGCGGCGGTGGCCGGGCGCGCCGATATCTCGAGACAGGCGGCCGCAACGCCGGGCGAATAGGCCAGAGA
>Ga0114931_10009872_pt1 | contig 11397 bp, 12 predicted proteins | sample 2SBtaG_FD_89579 | JGI IMG/M metagenome (GOLD analysis project Ga0114931, IMG submission 89579) | Deep subsurface microbial communities from Kolumbo volcano to uncover new lineages of life (NeLLi) - 2SBTROV14_V59a metaG | ecosystem: Environmental > Aquatic > Marine > Volcanic | place: Kolumbo...
AGGAGGCAAAATATTCACGATTTCGAGGCGCATAGTGGGACTACGCAACGAGAAATCGGGGATATTTGGGCCCTTCTCCCACCGGCGCAGTAGATTGGCCCTAAATCCGACAGACTCCTAGGGCGACGAGCCCCCGACGCGGAGTCTGAACGACGCCGGCGGAGCCCCCGCCCCGGTGCCATGATTCTGGCGCGGGCGGTCGCCGACACCGACAGCTTTTTGACCTCAGGGGTTGCCGTGTGTGCAAGCGGTTGTTTTCTCAGTCATGAAGATAGTGGCACGATGATTGCTTCAGGGCTGGGTGTGAAGGCTTTGGAGACTGGAGTTCATGGCGTCGAAGAAAGAAGAGGGCAGTGCGGAAAAGAAGGGTTCCGGGAAGACCATCATTCTGGTCGTGGTGGGCGCGGTCCTACTGGTGGCCGCGACGGGGGGGGTCACCCTGTTTCTGTTGCAGGACAAATCCGCTGCGGCACCGGCAGCCGGGGATGTGGCGGACGCCGCGGCCGCGGGCTCGGAGGCCGCCCCCGCGCCACCCCCCGGGGGGCCTCCGATGTATTTTCCGATCACCCCGGCGATAGTGGTCAATTTCGAGGACACCCAGTCTGCGCAGTACATGCAGGTCACACTGGAGGTGATGTCCCATAACGAGGATGCGATCGATGCGGTGCGGGAGAATCTGCCGGCGATCCGCAACAGTCTGCTGATGTTGTTCAGCGGTCAGGATGCCGATGCCTTGCGCACCCGGGACGGCAAAGAGGCGCTGCGTCAGCTGGCACTGACTGAGATCCAGAAGGTGGTGGAGCAGCGCATCGGCAGCAAGGGGATCGAAGACGTCTACTTCACCAGTCTGGTGATGCAGTAGGCAATGGCGGTGAACGACCTCCTCTCTCAGGACGAGATCGATGCCCTGCTCCATGGGGTTGACAGCGGTGACGTGGACACCGATGAGGAGGAGGCCCCGGCCCAAGGGGTGCACTCCTACGACTTCACCAGTCAGGAGCGGATCGTCCGGGGTCGTCTGCCGACCCTGGAGATGATCAACGACCGCTTTGCGCGCCAGTTTCGGGTGGGCCTGTTCAATCTGCTGCGACGTTCCGCTCAGATCGACGTCGGCGGGATCAAGATGCTGAAGTTCGGGGAATATGTCCGCAACCTGTTTCTTCCCACCAGTCTCAATCTGATCCGTGTCAAACCGCTGCGGGGGATGGCGCTGTTCGTGATCGATCCGAAGCTGGTCTTCACCGTGGTGGACAACTATTTCGGCGGGGATGGGCGCTTTCACGCCAAGATCGAGGGGCGGGAGTTCACGCCGACGGAGCAACGGATCATCCGCAAGGTCCTGGACCTGGTATTCGCCGACCTCACCAAGGCCTGGGAGCCGGTCACTGCGCTGGAGTTCGAATATCACAGCTCGGAGGTCAACCCCCAGTTCGCGAATATCGTGAGTCCCACCGAGGTGGTGGTCTCGTCGATGTTTCACATCGAGCTCGAAGGGGGTGGGGGAGACCTGCACATCACCATGCCCTATGCCATGCTCGAACCCATTCGTGATCTGCTGGGCGCCGGCATCCAGAGCGACCGCTCGGAGGTGGATGACCGCTGGACCCGTGCCCTGCGCACGGAGCTGGAGGCGGCCATCGTCACCATCGACAGCACCCTGGCACGCACCGAGCTCTCCCTGCGTGAGGTCCTGGAGCTCCAGGCGGGCGACATCATCCCGATAGATCTGCCCGAAGAGGTGGGGGTGCGTGTGGAGGGGATCCCGGTCTTCCGGGCCGAGTTCGGGATCTCCAGAGGCCAGAATGCACTCAAGATCTCCGGGCCATTCAGAGAGCCGGAGCAGGCATGATACGGAGGGCCGGATGAGCGAGGAAGAGGTGGATCCATCCGCGGGCGAGCAGAGCGCTGAGGCGGCCCCGGCTGACTGGGGCGCCGCGATGGCGGAGCAGCAAGAGAGCGAAGCCAGGCAGGTGGCCGATAGCGCGCAGGCCGGGGACTCCGATCCGGAGCCGGCCGAGTTCGACAAGCTGGAGTCCAGCGCCGCCGAGGGCTCGGCCGGGTCGAACATGGACATGATCCTGGACATCCCGGTGACCATCGCCCTGGAGATCGGGCGTACCAAGATATCGATCCGGAATCTGCTGCACCTGAATCAGGGCTCAGTCGTGGAACTGGAACGCCTGGCTGGAGAGCCCCTCGACGTCCTGGTCAACGGCACCCTTATCGCCCATGGCGAAGTGGTGATGGTCAATGAAAAATTCGGTATCCGTCTCACCGATGTGATCAGCCCCGGTGAGCGGGTCAGAAACCTTCAATAGCTCGGGCGCATGTCACCTGTACACAGTGCGGTCGCCATGGCCGGGGTGCTCGGCCTCTCGTTACCCCTGCGCGGGGTGGCGGCGGAGGCGGGCCAGGGTCCGGTGACGGCCATCGATCCCCTGGGGGCCGGTTATCTGCTTCAGTTCAGTCTCGGGCTGCTCGCCGTGCTTGCCGCCGTGGTCGGGCTGGCCTGGCTGTTGAAGCGGGTAGGCGGCCTTCAGGGCGGGGCCGCCGGGACCGTGAAGGCCCTGGGCGGGATCTCACTCGGACCGCGTGAGCGCGTGGTCCTCATCCAGGTGGGTGAGGAGCAGCTGCTCATTGGTGTGGCGCCGGGCCAGGTCCGGACCCTGCATGTCCTGGATCATCCCATCGCGCCCGCGCAGACCGGCAGGGGGGCGCCGGTGAACGGATCCTTCGCCCAACGCCTGGCCGGCGTCCTGAGCAGGCCGGGCCCCGCCCCGGGGTCTCAACCATGACTCTGGACCAGATCGTTCGCCCGGTCTCCACTGCGATGACGGGCAGATGGCACCGCCCGGGCGGGTGGTTCCGGCCCGGGCCGCGCCGGGCCCGTCTCAGTAGGCGGATCGCGTCGTGGTGTGGTCTGCTGGGGGCCGCTCTGTGGCCTGCCGTGGGGGCGTGTCAGCCGGATCTGCACCTGTTGACGGTCGCCTCGGCGGCCGGTGGCGGAGAGAGCTATTCGGTGTCGATCCAGGTCCTCGCCATCATGACCGTGCTGAGCCTGTTGCCGGCCGCCCTGATCATGATGACCTCGTTTACCCGTATCGTGGTCGTCCTGGCCATCTTGCGCCAGGGTCTGGGTACGGCACAGACCCCCTCCAGCCAGATCCTGATCGGCCTGGCGCTGTTTCTGAGTTTCTTCGTGATGTCCCCGGTCTTCCAGCAGGCCTATAGCGATGGGGTGCGGCCGTACATGGATGAGGCCATGGCCGCGGAGCAGGCCCTGCCCCGCGCCCTGGCCCCGTTCAAGACCTTCATGCTCAGGCAGACTCGGGAGACCGATCTGGAGATGTTCGCCCATCTCGCCGGCAGGGACCGCTTCGACTCCCCTGACGCCGTTCCACTGTCCCTGTTGCTCCCTTCCTTTGTGACCAGCGAGTTGAAGACGGCCTTTCAGATCGGGTTCTTGATCCTGATTCCCTTTCTGGTGATCGACCTGGTGGTGGCGAGTGTGTTGATGTCCATGGGTATGGTCATGTTGTCCCCGCTGATCATATCCCTGCCCTTCAAGATCATGCTCTTCGTGTTGGTGGATGGCTGGGCATTGATCATGGGGACCCTGGCCTCGAGTTTCTTCGAATAGCCCTGCTCGTCGCCGGGGCCACGGGCCCGAATGTCCACCCGGCAGATCCCCGGCGGATGACTCCGACATCGCTGCACCCGCTGGGGCCGTGTGAGGTGTCACGATCGGCAACCGCCTGCCGGATCGATCTGCAGGGGTGTGCCGAGCAGGGCCTGTCACCGGCCTGTCGGACCCGGTGATCACGAACTCCAGGCAGCGCTCAATGGTGACGACAGGAGATGGAATCATGGATGCAGACAGCGTTATCAACATCGGTCAGGGAGCGATGCGGGTCATCGTGCTGCTCTCCGCGCCGGTACTGCTGACCGCCCTGGTGGTCGGGCTGGTGATCGGCATGGTGCAGGCCGCGACCCAGATCCAGGAGATGACCCTCAGCTTCATCCCGAAGCTGTTGGGGATTGTCGGCGCCCTGGCCATCGCGGGTCCCTGGATGTTAGGGCTGCTCATGGACTACACCACGCGCCTCATCTCCAACATCCCGGCGCTCATCGGTTAGCCTGCGGAACGCCCCGGTCCGCAACCGTCATGACGCTCAGCTATACCCAACTCAGTGCCTGGCTGGGGGAATTCCTGTGGCCCTTTCTGCGCATCGGTGCGGTGTTCGCCGTGGCGCCCGTCTTTTCGGCACGGATGGTCCCGGTGAGGGTACGTGTACTGCTGGCAGTCGTACTGTCCTGGATGCTCATTCCCCTGATCCCGGAACCCCCGGCGGTGGAGCCGGTGAGTGCGGCCGGAATCCTGATGGCGGCGCAGCAGATCATGTTCGGCCTCACCATGGGATTCGTGCTTCAGTTGGTCTTCGCTGGCCTGGCCTTTGCGGGCGAGGCTGTGGCGATGTCGATGGGCCTGGGATTCGCATCCATGATGGACCCTCAGAACGGCACTCAGGTCCCGGTGGTGAGCTCCTACTATGTGATTGTGGCCACCCTGCTCTTCCTGGCCTTGAATGGCCATCTGATATTGATCGGACTTCTGGCCGACAGCTTCAGAACGCTGCCGGTCGGTGGCGGCGTAGAGCGTGAGATACTGTGGACCCTGGTGGTCTGGGCAGGCCACCTGTTTTCGGGTGGACTGCTGGTCGCACTGCCTGCTGTCACCTCGATGCTGCTCGTAAATCTGGCCTTCGGGGTGGTCACCCGGGCCGCTCCTCAGCTGAATATCTTTGCGGTCGGTTTTCCGGTCGCGCTGTTCATCGGATTCATACTGTTGTTTTATACGGTCCCTGGGATTGCACCCAGATTCGAGAGTCTGTTGTCTGCCGGATTTGGTGTCATCAAGGGCATTGCGGGCGGATAGCACATGGCAGAACAGGACAGCGGTCAGGAACGTACAGAAGAACCGACCCCCAAACGCCTCAAGGAGGCCCGTGAGCGTGGTCAGGTCCCGAGATCACGAGAGCTGAACACCATGACCCTGACTCTCAGTGGCGCCGGAGCTCTGGTCCTGCTGGGGGAAGAGATGGTCGGTCGGCTGAGCGCTCTGCTCCGGGACGGGTGGCAGCTCAACCGGGCAGAGGTCTTTGATCTGAGCGCGGGCATAGAGCACCTGTCCCGGGCGGTCACAGAGGCCCTGCTGATCCTCGGGCCGCTCCTGATCCTGTTGTTCATTGCGGCGCTGGTGGGACCCCTCGCGCTGGGAGGGTGGTCGTTCTCGGCAAAATCCCTGGGATTCAAGTGGCAAAAGCTTGATCCCGTCAAGGGGCTGGCCCGAATATTCTCTCTCAAGGGGGGGATGGAGCTCGCCAAGACCCTGTTGAAGTTCGCGGTAGTGGCCGGGGCCTCGGCCGTACTCCTGTGGTCTTCCTCCGGCGCCTTGCTCGACCTGGGCCGAGAACCCCTTCAACAGGCCATGGCCCATGCCGCACACCTACTGAGCTGGTCCTTCGTCGGCCTCTCGGCGGTGCTGATCCTGGTGGCAGCAGTCGATGTCCCTTTTCAGGTCTGGGACCATCGTCGCCAGCTTAAGATGACGCGCCAGGAGATCAAGGATGAGATGAAGGAGAGTGAGGGCCGTCCTGAGGTCAAGGGTCGTATCCGTGCCCTGCAGCGCGAGATCGCGCAACGCAGGATGATGGAAGAGGTGCCCAAGGCGGACGTGGTGATCGTCAACCCCACGCACTACGCAGTCGCCCTCAGGTTCGACGAGAGCATGGCCGCCCCCCGGGTGGTCGCAAAGGGCGCCGATCTGATCGCCGCCCGAATCCGGGCCGTTGCCGAGGAGCATGAGATCACGGTGTTTTCGGCACCACCTCTGGCGCGGGCGATCTATTCCAGCACCGAGATCGATCAGGAGATCCCCTCGGGACTCTATCTGGCTGTGGCCCAGGTGCTGGCCTATGTCTATCAGTTGCGCAAGGCCGGAGATCCGGAACAGCGGCCGGTCCCTCCATCGGAGCTCCCGATTCCGGAAGAGTTCGTGCACGGCCGGAGACGGCCCTCGGCATGAACCTTCAGGGGATGATAAGCCCGTCCGTGGGGCCCGGGTCGGTCCTGCCCGCGTGCCTCCGGGGGGGCGTCGGCGCCCGTGATGCCGGTCCTGCGATGCGGGGTCGAGTGTGAGCACGGCCACTGTCCTGGACAATGTGCGCGCCCTCGGCAAGGGGGGGCTGGGAACACCCGTGCTGTTGTCGGCGATCCTGGCCATGATGGTCCTGCCGCTCCCACCCCTGGCCCTGGACCTGCTGTTTACCTTCAACATTGCACTGGCAATGATCGTGTTGCTGGTCTCGGTCTATACCGAGCGGCCGCTGGAGTTTGCCGTATTTCCCTCGGTACTGCTGGTCGCGACCCTGTTGCGCCTCGCACTCAATGTCGCCTCCACGCGGGTGGTGCTGCTGGAGGGGCACAATGGGACGGGGGCGGCAGGGCATGTCATCGAGGCCTTCGGTGAATTCGTCGTGGGCGGCAACTATGCGGTTGGCCTGGTGGTATTCACCATCCTGGTGGTGATCAACTTCGTGGTCGTGACCAAGGGCTCGGGGCGCATCTCCGAGGTGACGGCCCGGTTCACACTGGATGCCATGCCCGGCAAGCAGATGGCGATCGATGCCGATCTCAATGCGGGTGTGATCACCCAGGACGAGGCCCGAACCCGCAGGGAAGAGATCGGGCGCGAGGCCGATTTCTACGGTGCCATGGATGGTGCGAGCAAGTTCGTCCGTGGCGATGCGGTCGCAGGCATCCTGATCCTGTTCATCAACATCCTCGGTGGGCTCGCGGTCGGGATCGCCCAGCACGGCCTGAGCCTGGCTGACGCCATGCACAACTATGCCCTGTTGACCATCGGGGACGGGCTGGTCGCGCAGATTCCCTCCCTGGTCCTGTCTACGGCGGCCGCCATCATCGTCACCCGTGTCTCCGCGGCCCAGGACATGGGGCAGCAGGTGATGCATCAGGTGTTCGGCAACCCGAAGGCCCTGGCGGTGACGGCGGCCGTGGTCGGGACTCTGGGGCTGATTCCGGGGATGCCGAACCTGGTGTTTCTCGGATTGGCCGGCCTGTCCGGGGGGGCTGCCTACTCCATCCAGCGTCGCCGCAGCGCAGAGGCCGCGTCCGCCAAAGAGGAGTCCGCACCCGTGGAGGTGGACCCGGAGACGCGCGAACTGGGATGGGACGACGTGGGGCACGTGGACATGCTGGGGCTTGAGGTCGGCTACCGGCTGATCCCTCTGGTGGACAAGGCACAGGGCGGGGAGCTGATGCCTCGGATCAAGGGCGTGCGCAAGAAGCTCTCTCAGGAGCTGGGCTTTCTGGTTCAGCCGGTCCATATCCGGGACAACCTGGATCTGTCGCCCAACAGCTATCGGATCACCCTGCTGGGGGTGGCGATAGGGGAGGCGGAGGTCTATCCGGACCGGGAGCTCGCCATCAATCCGGGGCAGGTGTATGGGACCGTGGAGGGTATTGAGACCCGCGATCCTTCCTTTGGACTGGAGGCGGTATGGATCAATCCCGACGACCAGGAGAAGGCGCAGACCTTTGGCTACACGGTGGTGGACGCCAGCACGGTGATCGCCACCCACCTGAGTCAGTTACTCCAGGATCACGCCCATGAGTTGATCGGCCATGAGGAGGTGCAACATCTCCTCGACCTGCTGGCCAAGAAGAGCCCCAAGCTGGTGGAGAATCTGGTACCGAAGGCCCTGCCGATCGGCGTGGTCGTCAAGGTCCTCCAGTCCCTGTTGCGCGAGCAGGTCCCGATCCGCGACCTGCGTACGATCGCCGAAAGCTTGGCAGAGCATGCGCCCAGGAGTCAAGACCCCGGCGAACTGGCGGCCGCAGTGCGCATCGCGCTTTCCAGGACAATCGTTCAGAAAATCAATGGGATGGGGGATGAGCTTGCAGTTATTGCTATGGATCCTGAGTTGGAACAGATATTGCAACAGTCCTTGCAGAGGGATCCGGCGGCGGGTCTGGGTATCGAACCCTCCCTCGCCGAGCGTCTGCAGCGCTCGGTAGGCGAGGCGGTCAAGCGACTCGAACTGGAGGTCGCCCCAGCATACTGATCGTATCACCGGATCTGCGGCCATGGCTGGCCCGCTGGCTGAGGGCGACACACCGGGGGCTCCATGTGCTCGCATACACGGAGATCCCGGACAACAAGCAGGTCAGGGTCGTGACGACCGTGGGTCGGCCGGAGGACAACGCCCAGTGAATTCGAGCAAGGAGGTCACGTGATTGCAGCCATACGGTTTGTGCCCGCCACGGAAGGGGCTTGGAGGCGGTGGTACGCCCCAGCTGATCAGGGTGTGTGGCACCAAGGGCGTCGCGGGTCATGAAGATCAGGCGCTTCATCGCCCCTGACATGCGCCAGGCGATTCGGATGGTACGCAACGAGCAAGGCCCCGATGCAGTCATCCTGTCCAGCCGCGGGGTGGATGGCGGTATCGAGATCATCTCGGCCGTGGACTTCGATCAGGAGCTGATCTCCGACATCGCCGGGGAGGGCGCCGAGGGGGCCGGCCAGCATTCTGCTACCGTGAGGCGTGGCGCCGTCGCTGCGGACGGCTCGGGATCCGACCTCGGTTACCTGGATGCCGCCGATGTGGCTGCCGGGCACAGCCCGGACCTGCGCGGGTACGAGGGCCAGGCATCCGCGCCACGGACCGATGATCTGCCCCTGGTCCAGATGAGGCAGGAACTCAGCGCCATGAAGGTGCTGCTGCAGGATCAGGTGTCGCGGCTGACCGAGGAGGATTACGCGCGCCGCCAGCCCTTGAAGGCGGCCCATATCAGACGTCTCAGGGAGATGGGCCTCGGCGCACAGCTGGCCCAGGAGATCGTGATGGGGACGCGTGAGGAGAGCAATTCGGAAAAGGCGTGGCGGGAGGTGCTGCTCGGAATCGCCCACAGGATCCCGATCGCCAAGCACGGACTGGTGGACGATGGGGGGGTCGTGGCCCTGGTCGGCCCCACAGGTGTGGGCAAGACCACGACCCTGGCCAAGCTCGCCGCCCGCTATGCCCTGCGCCACGGCGCCGAGCGGATCGCCATGGTCACTGTCGACACCTTTCGGATAGGGGCGCACCGCCAGCTCCAGACCTATGGACAGATCCTGGGGATCCCGGTGCTCGAGACCGGTGCGGAAGACCTTGCCGGGGTGCTGGAAGGCCTGGACGACAAAGACATGGTGCTCGTGGACACGTCGGGGATGGGACATCGGGATCGGCGCCTGCGGCACCAGCTCACGGCCCTCACCCTGAATCGCAGGCTCAGGAGCTATCTGACTGTGGCGGCCAACGCCCAGGAGGGTGTGATAGCCGAGGTCGTGGACGCCTTCGCCATCGCGAGCCCGATAGGCTGTGTGTTGACCAAACTGGACGAGACGGTGAGCCTGGGCGAGGCATTGACTGCCGTCATGCGCCATCGCCTGCCTCTGGCCTATGTGACGGCCGGGCAGCGGGTCCCGGAGGACTTGAAGCCGGCGCGGATCTCCGATCTGGTGAGCCGGATGATCGCCCTGGGGAAGCGGCATCGGCGCGCCCCCACCGGGTCGGCACGAGGCGGCGGGGCGGTGGCGGCCAATGCCCATGTCTGAGCTCCATGAGGATCAGGCCACGGGCCTGAGGCGGATGATGCAGCCGCCCCCCGTTCAGGTCCTGGCCATCGCCAGCGGCAAGGGCGGGGTGGGCAAGACCAACGTCTAGGTCAACCTCGCGGTGGCACTGTCCAGCGTCGGGCGTCAGACCATGCTCCTGGATGCCGATCTGGGACTTGCCAACGTCGACGTATTGCTCGGTCTGCAGCCACGGGCCAATCTCTCCCATGTGGTCGACGGCTCCAGGTCCCTGGAGGAGGTCATCGTATCCGGTCCGGGAGGACTGATGATCGTGCCTGCGGCATCAGGAGTGGCCCGTATGGCCAACCTGTCCCCCGCCGAACATGCAGGGGTCATTCGGGCCTTCAGTGATCTGCACTGCGCCCTGGATACCCTGGTGGTGGATACGGCGGCCGGGGTCTCGGATGATGTCATCAGCTTCACCCAGGCGGCGCAGGATGTCATCGTCGTGGTCTGTGATGAGCCCGCCTCCATTACGGATGCCTATGCCCTGGTCAAGGTCATGGGCTGTGAGGAGGGGTCCCCCCGATTTCACGTCCTGTCCAACATGGCTCAGGACGAGCACGAAGGCAGGGCGCTCTACCAGAAGCTGTCGAGGGTCTGTGCGCGCTTTCTGGACGTCAATCTCCATTTCCTCGGTAGCGTCCCATACGATCTGGCATTGCGCAGGGCCGTGCAGCGGCAGCAGCCCGTGGTGGAGGCCTTTCCGGGCAGCCCTTCCGCCAAGGCATTCAAGCGTATCGCCAGAGTGATAGAGGGCTGGGTGCCGCCCACTGGCGCCCGGGGGCATCTTGAGTTTTTCGTGGAGCGGCTGGTACGTGCCGGGGCCGAGTCGGAGGGATATGTCATATGAAGGGAGTCGCTCAATATACCGCCACCCCTCCAGCGGATGTGGAGCAGCTGGTGGCCGATCATGCCCACCTGTTGAAACGGATCGCCTACCACCTGATCAACCGCCTGCCGCCGAGCGTTCAGGTAGACGATCTCATGCAGGCCGGCGTCGTCGGTCTGCTCGAGGCGGCGCGCAACTATGATCCGAGCCAGGGTGCGAGCTTCGGGACCTATGCCGGTATCCGGATCCGCGGCGCCATGCTCGACGAGCTGCGCAGGACAGACTGGACTCCGCGCTCGGTACACCGCAATTCCAGGCGGGTCGCGGAGGCGATACGCACCATAGAGAACCGGATGGGGCGGGCCGCCCGGGACCATGAGGTGGCCACGGAGCTGGAGCTCGATATGACCGGATATCACCAGCTGATACGGGATACCGCCACCAGCAAGGTCGCCAGTGTGGAGGAGGTGTTCGTCTCGAGTGAGGAGCATGTCGGAGGGTCGGAGGAGCCCTTCGACGAGTTGCAGCAGGACATGTTCAAGCTGGCCCTGGCCGAGACCATAGAGGGCCTGCCGGAGCGTGAGCGACTGGTCATGAGTCTCTACTATGACGACGAGATGAATCTGCGCGAGATCGGTGAGGTCCTGGGTGTCAGCGAGTCGCGGGTGTGTCAGATCCATGGGCAGGCGCTCTCCCGCATACGCGCACGCATGCTCGACTGGACTGCTGATTCGCCGGAGGGCTGGGAGCCTGTCGGATTTGGGCGATCGTAGCGAGCAAGGTGGGAGAAGGAGGACAAACTACATGATTTCGAGGCGCATAGTGGGACTACGCAACGACAAAATCGCCGGGAGCGATTTTGCACGCA
>Ga0114931_10009873_pt1 | contig 11397 bp, 12 predicted proteins | sample 2SBtaG_FD_89579 | JGI IMG/M metagenome (GOLD analysis project Ga0114931, IMG submission 89579) | Deep subsurface microbial communities from Kolumbo volcano to uncover new lineages of life (NeLLi) - 2SBTROV14_V59a metaG | ecosystem: Environmental > Aquatic > Marine > Volcanic | place: Kolumbo...
ATTGGACGAAAACGACAGGCTGAAGCGCCGCATCGAGCGGCAGAACGCCATCATTCGGCTTCTGGTCGTGCTCCTCAAGCTCTCGGGGTTTCGCCTCGATGAGCAGCGCCTGCCCGACGGGACGGGTTGGTGTGGACAGGACCCTTTAGGCGCCTCCCCCGCGACGTCTTGGCCCTCGGTTTTGCCAGCGAGTTTTTCAGCAAAGCGCTAGCCGATCAGACGGTAGAAACCGTGCTCGAGGCCGCGTATTCGTTCAACATCACCACCGTCGGTGGAATGCGCCGTCGCGCCCCACATCTGCTATAGACCCTAAGCTGCAAGCCCGCTGCAAGAAGTGGGGGCCAGTGATCGACTGCCGATGGAACCTCTGCCACGATTCTTTCCACTGGACCGGGCGGTCGCCTTCAGCGACGCCGTCTTTGCGGTTGTGATCACCATCCTCGTTCTCGGCATCGAGGTGCCCGGCGATGTCGCGCTCGACCCCGCAGCGATTGCAATGGCGCGCGAGAAGCTCTTGCACCAGATGCTCGTGTATGTCGTGTCCTTTGCGCTGATCGCGATGTACTGGGTGCAGCACGGTCTACTCTTTGCAGGGTTACGCCAGGTGGACCGTAGGCTCGTCGTCCTCAACCTATGGTTCCTCTTACCTGTGACACTATTGCCGTTCGTCACGCAGCTGATGGGAGCAAGACGCGATGATTGGACAAGCGTGCTCGTGTTTGCTGTGACGAATCTGGTCGCTGCTTGGCTTCTAGGGAGGCAGTGGACACACGTCCTAGCCCTGCCCGAGACGCACAAGGGCCCCAAGACCGCGAGGTTGGCCCGGCGCAGCGTCCGGGCAACGCGGTTCTTCGCGTTGGTGTTGATTGCGGGCACTCTCGTGTCGCTACTCGATGTGAGAGCCGGAACCGCTGTCATCCTCATCATGCCACTCATGTTCTTCGTGAACTTCATTCGCGTTGGAAAGCGCTTGCCTGTGGACGCTGGGCGTGGGGATAGTGGCGATGAAAACGGTGCGCCAAACGGAGGCTGAAACATGAGAGCGAGAACACTGCGGACCGCAGCCGTGATCGGCGTTACGCTGGCCTTTGGATGCCAGAAGGTGGATGTCCCGAAAGAGGCCCCTGCCGAGAAACCAACGGCCCCCATCAAAGCCGAGGCGGAGCTGGATCGGACCGTGCTGCCGATCCCCGAGCCCGCGCCGCGCTCAAGAGTGGGCGCAACCATCACGTCGCCAACATGGGCGGCATCATCGAAAGTGGCATGAGCTTGCCGCCTGGGAAGCGAGCGTCTCCGGTCCGTTCGACCGCTGGCCGACCCACCGGGGCTTCGACAAGTTCTACGGCTTCCTCGACGGCGAGACCAACCAGTGGGCACCATTCATCTACGACGGCGTCCATCCGGTCGAGCTGCCCAACGACCCGAGCTACCACTTCCTGATTGAGATGACCGACCACGAGATCGGCCGGGTCATCCAGGCCGTCGAGGATACCGGCGAGCTCGACAACACGCTGGTCTTCCTCATCTACGGTGACAACGGCACCAGCGCCTAGGGCGGCCGCAACGGCATGTTCAGCGAGATGACCTACTTCAACGGCGTTCAGGAGAAGGTCGCCGACATGCTCGAACACCTAGACGAGTGGGGCGGGCCCACGACCTATCCGCACATGGCTGCGGGCTGGGCGGTGGCCTTCGACACCCCCTACGAATGGACCAAGCAGGTCGCCTCGGATCACGGCGGGACCAAGGTCGACATGGCGATTTACTGGCCCAAGGGGATCAAGGCCAAGGGCGAGCTCCGCACCCAGTTCCACCACGTGATCGACGTTGCGCCGACCATCCTCGAAGCGGCCAGCGTGCCCGAGCCCAACGAGGTCAATGGCACGCGGCAGGTCCCGATGAACGGGGTGAGCATGGTCTACAGCTTCGACGACGCGGCGGCAAAGGATCGGCACGTCACGCAGTACTTCGAGATGTTCGGTAACCGCGCCATGTATCATGACGGCTGGTTTGCGCGGACCATCCACAAGGCGCCTTGGGAGACGATTGGTTCGGAGGCCGAGTCGCGGTTCACCGGAACAATCCCAAAGGTTACGATCGAAGTCGAGGAAGCCCCGAAAGCCCGGTGACCTCGGGCACGCTCACTTCTTTACGGTGAGTGGTTGGGTCAGCTCGAGTGGTCTGAAGCTGGGTCGTCGGACGCGTCGATGCCAAGCTCGTAAAGGGCTTCGGGAGTGTCGACATCGAGGTTAACGGCTGCGCTCTGAACATCGACGTAGCAGATCGCTTCCGGGTGTTTGTGAAAGAGCGCCTTGCCGCCCACGTCCCCCGACAACTGACGAAGCTCCGGAAAATGACACGAGGCCCAAAGAACCGGATTGCCGCGCTTTCGGCCGAACATGGGGATGTAGATACTGAGCTCCCCGCCCGGGCTGAACGCATCGAGCAAGCGGTGGATGTCCTCGGAGCCGACCCACGGCATATCCCCGAGCGCGATGAGCACCCCGTCTACCTCGTCTCCGACTGCAGAGACCCCGGCTCGCACCGATGAGCCCAACCCTTCTTCGTAATCTGGGTTGTGCACCATCTCGACATCGCGGTCGCCTAGCGCGTCCCGGATCTCCCCTGCTGCGTGGCCCGTCACCACGAGCACCTTCTCAATGCCACCCTCCCGGAGCGCGTCTACCACGCGGGCGACCATCGGTACGCCGTCGACCGACATCGTCAGCTTGTTGGTCTCGCCCATGCGACGGGATGCGCCGGCGGCGAGGACCACTCCTACGATGTTCTTCGTTGCGCACTTGGAACTGCTGAGGTTGCGCGGCATGGGTCGATCGGGAATCTCCTTGAGTAGCCCACCAACGCCGAGCCCACTGATGAGCTCCGAATCGACCGGCTCGCCGATGAGGAATCGCCTTAGTACATGGTCAAAGCCACTCAGATTGAGAGAGCGGGCGCAGCCCGGCAACCCGAACACCGCCGTCTCGCGTATTCTTCCAACCATTAACAGGTTCCCAGGGTCGACGGGCATCCCGAGATGGACCACCTCGCCACCCACTTCTCGCAGCCCGCAAGGGATGACATCTCCGCGGTCTACGATCGCCGAGGCACCCAAGAGCAAGATCGGGTTGCAGCCCTCTTCGAGCAGTGCGGCGATCGCTCGGGCCACAGCCACGCTCGAGTGCTCGCAACGAACCTCTCGGCGAACTCGAGAGCCTAGGGCACCCAACCTCGCCCGCTGTGCGCGACTGGCCCGTTCGAGCAACGACTGACTCATGCCCGGCAGCTGGGTGAGCACGAGCCCCGCGTCAAAGCTTGAAAGCAGAGCGACGCGCAGGGCGGGCTCGCCGGAGAAGACCTTCGAGCACGCGCGGAGATCGTCTTCGGAAACGGCGAACGTGATGACTTTGATGGTCGCAACCATCGCGTTCGGCGGAACCAACGAGTACGGAGGCAGCGTGGCCACCGTGATCGATTCGGAAATTCCATTCGCCGCGTCGACTCGATCCCGGTCGACGATGAACAGCCCGAGGCCGGTCGAGTGCAGATTGCATCGCCCTGTGCGAGCGTCGGAGGCCGTCACCGTGGGGCTGGCAAAATGCTCGGCGAGCCTTGCGGCCGCGAGGTCTTCGTGTACGTCGTCGGGACCGAGCTGTGCAGCGACCACGCGCCTGTAGCCGGCGCCGCGTAGCCGTGCCAGGTCACTGGCGGTGAGCACGGTCCCCTTCTTGACCGCGCCCGTGCCGTTTCCGAGCCGAAGGGTGTGCGCCAGAATCGCGCCTTCCAATGCGCCTGCATCGATGTCGACCTCCCCGAACTTCATGGCAGGCGACTGTCCATCCCCATCTCGGCAAACTCCTAACTATCAGAAACCCTATGCCGTTTGGACTCCGAATTCTAGGCCTACCGTTTGTGGTGAACCCGCATTAGAGTCGTCAGTGATGAGTCTCGACTCGCTCGAAGAGGTGACAAACACCCTGCACGAGCATGGCTATGTATCCGACCCCAACCTGTCGATGAGCCTCTTCTTGGCGCTCAAGATGGGCCGCCCATTGTTTTTGGAGGGTGCGCCTGGGGTCGGGAAGACGGAGGTCGCTCGGGTCTTGAGCAAGGCGTTCGAGACAGACCTCATTCGCCTGCAATGCTACGAAGGGCTGGACGTTCATCAGGCACTCTACGAGTGGAACTACCGGCGGCAGTTGCTTCGCCTACAGGCCGGAGGGGAAGGCGACCTCGGCGATATCTACTCGGATGAGTATCTACTGAAGCGACCATTATTGCAGGCGATCGACCCAGAACGTGACGAGCCGGCGGTCCTGCTCATCGACGAGATCGATCGCGCGGACGATGAGTTTGAAAGCTTTCTCCTAGAATTGCTCGGCGACTTTCAGGTCACCATCCCTGAGCTCGGTCGGATCGAGGCGGTCCACCGGCCCATCGTCGTGCTCACGTCCAACCGAACGCGAGAAATCCATGACGCGCTCAAACGCCGCTGCATTTACTGCTGGATCGACTATCCGAGCTTCGACAAGGAGCTTTCGATCGTGTCGATCAAGGTTCCTGGGCTGTCCGAGCACGTAAGGCACCAAGCGGTCACCCTCATTCAGAAACTGAGGCAGGAAGACTTGCTCAAGCCTCCCGGCATCGCGGAAACGCTCGACTGGGCGGAGGCGCTCGTGCACCTCGGCATCGCGGAGCTCGAAGCCCCCGCGGTCCAGAAAACGCTCGGCGTCATGTTGAAGAACCAAGAAGACATTGCGGTCGTCGCGAAGCTCGTCGACGAGCCGTTTTGGACAGCACAGGCCGGATGAGCCGATGCCGAACGCGCCGTCCATGCAGATGCGGGTCGTGGAGTTCGTTCAAGAGCTGCGAAGCCTCGGCCTACCGATCGGGGTCGACCAGGCTGTGAGCTTCGGTGATTCGTTTGCATGGATACAGCCTTTGGACCGCGCTGAGGTGTACGGCGCGGCACGCGCTACACTGGTCAACCGGCATGAACACCTCGCGCTTTTCGATCGTGCGTTCGCGCATTACTGGGAGCGCAAGCCTGATCCTGCTGAACCCCAAAAGACGCCGCAAGCTCCACGGCATCGTCCGGAAGACTTCAAGAAACCGAGTCTTATGTCGCTCATGGCCGAAAAAGCCGCGCGGCAGAGCAAGGAAATCGACCTCACCGACCGCACTGCAACGGCGACGGACGTGGAGTGGCTGCAGCGCAAGGACTTTGCGACCCTAACCGAGGCGGAGATTCGCGCACTGCGTCAAGCAATGACTGGTATCCGCTGGAACTTCAGTCGGCGCCGGACCCACCGGCTGACGAGGAGTGAGCGCGGACATTTGCTCGATCACCGCGAAGCCCTTCGGCGCGCTGCGAGGCTGGGAGGCACCATCGTGGAGCTTCCGCATCGAGTCCGAAAAGAAAAGACCAGGCCTCTGGTCCTGATCGCGGACGTGAGCGGCTCGATGGAGCTCTACAGCCGAATCGTGCTTCAGTTCTTTCATGGCCTCAGCCAACAGCTCGACGCGACCGAAGCCTTTGTGTTTGGCACCCGCCTGACACGAGTCACCGACGCGTTCCGGCTCAGCAGCATGGACGGGGCCCTCGATGAGGTGTCGCGGCAAGTGCTCGATTTTTCGGGAGGCACCCGGATCGCCGAGAGCTTGAACGGGTTCCGGCGACGGTGGGGGCCGAAAGTGCTGCGCCGTGGAGCCGTCGTCATCGTGGTCTCGGACGGATGCGAAACCGGAGACATCGAGGATCTGAAGCACGAGGTCCAGGCGCTCCAACGCAGTTGCTACCGCCTGATTTGGCTCAACCCGCGTCTAGGACAGCGGCGCTACGAGCCGAAAGTTCGCGGCATGGCAGCCGTGTTGCCCTATGTGGACGACTTCCTACCGATTCACAACTTCGAGTCGCTACGGCAACTCAGAAACCACCTGGCCCGGTTACCCAAGCGAAAGGGAGGCTCAAGTGAAGCTAGCAGGAGAGTATGAGTTCGAAGCGCCGGTCGCCGAGGTCTGGAGCGCACTGCTCGATCCAGTCGTTCTGGCCGCCGTCATGCCTGGGTGCGAGAAGCTCGAGCTGGTCGATGGAACCTACGTGGGTGACCTCAACATCAAAGTCGGCCCCGTGCAGGGGAAATTCCACGGGAAAGTGAACCTGGCCGACGTGGAAGAAGAGAAGGGTTACACCATGAGCGTCGACGGCCGTGGGGCGCCGGGGTTCGTAAAAGCCACCGCGGCCGTCAAACTCGCCCCCGAGGGTGACAAGACCAAGATGGAGTATGACGCCGACGCGCGAGTCGGCGGGCGAATCGCCAGCGTCGGACAACGCCTCATCGACGCCTCCGCGAAGGCCATCGTCAAGGAGAGTCTCGAAGGGTTGAACGCCAACGTGAAGGCCCGGGCGAACGTTGCGGTGGGCGAAGAGGCCGAGGTCATACAAGCCAGCCAAAGGGAGTTCGCTACAAAAGTCGCGAAAGAAGTCGCGAAGGAGCTCATCCCGCCCCCGATGCGGACGGTCCTCATCGTTTTGGCTCTAGTCGGCATCGGCGCATTGATATACCTTCTCGTTCGTTAACCGAACCTTCCTAACGAGTCAGGAGAAGGCCTGTGATACCAGCAACGTTTGACTATCATGCTCCGCAGTCGTTGGACGAAGCATTGTCCCTACTCGAGCAGCATCGGGGCGACGCAAAGATCCTCGCCGGCGGACAGAGCCTCATTCCAGCAATGCGCTTTCGACTTGCAGTGCCGGCGATTCTGGTCGACATCAATCAGCTGGACGACCTTCTTTACATCGAAGAGAAAAGCGATTACCTGGCGATCGGCGCGATGACGCGCGAGCATTCCCTCGAAGGCTCTTCGGTGGTCGGCAGCGCCTACCCGCTGCTGCATGACACGGCTCTCGTGGTCGCCGACCCGCTGGTTCGAAACCAAGCGACCATCGGCGGAAACCTGGCGCACGCGGACCCGGCCAATGACCATCCGGCAACGATGCTTGCATATGGCGCGACGGTGGTAGCCAGGGGCCCCAGCGGGGAGCGGACAATCGGCATCGATGATTTCTTCACAGGTCTGTTCGAGAACGCGATGACGGACGAGGAAATCCTGACGGAGATTCGGATTCCTGCGCCCGCAGCGCATAGCGGTGGCGCCTATACGAAGCTCGAACGCAAAGTGGGCGACTATGCGATTTCGGCCGCGGCAGTTCAGTTACGGCTGGATGGACCCAGCGTGGCGGAAGCCCGCATCGGTCTGACCAACGTGAGCCCGGTGCCCATGCGCGCGAAGGCCGCGGAGGCCGAATTGGTCGGCAAGGTGATTAGCGACGCCGTCATGGAAGCGGCCGGCAAGGCCGCCGCAGCCGAATGCGATCCGTCACCCGACCTTCGTGGGGGCGTTGATTACAAACGGGACATCACCAGGGTCATGGTGAAGCGATCGATTGTGCGGGCCGTTGCACGCGCAAAGGGAGGCAAGTGATGAGCGAGCACGAAGTAACTCTGACCATCAATGGCGAGCGTGTCACGCGCTCGGTGGAAGCGCGGATGCTTCTAGTCCATTTCATCCGCGAAGAGTTGTCGCTCACCGGCACGCACATCGGCTGCGACACTACCAGCTGTGGCGCCTGCACGGTCCTGCTCAACGGCAAGCCCGTCAAGAGCTGCACGGTATTCGCCGTGCAGGCCGATGGCGCCGAAATCGAAACGATCGAGAGCTTGGCCGCAGGCGGCGAGCTGCACCCTCTGCAAGAGGGATTCTGGGAGAAGCACGGTCTTCAGTGTGGCTATTGCACGCCAGGCATGATCATGAGTGCCAAGGGATTCTTGGCCGAGCACCCCAATCCTACCGAGAACGAGATTCGCCACGGGATCTTGGGGAACCTCTGTCGATGCACGGGCTACAACAAGATCGTGGAAGCCATCCAATATGCAGCAGAAAAACTCCAAGCTGACGTGGGAGGCGAGTGATGACTCAGCTAGACGACCGCACAGAACACCACAGCGAGCTTGCAGACGGTGTCTCCGCACAGGTGCCCACCAGGAATGAAGTGCAAATCAAAACTCCAGAAAAAATTTGTGGGATGGGGCACCGCAAGAAGCGCAAAGAGGACCCGCGCTTTCTTCAAGGCAAGGGCAACTACGTCGACGACGTGAAACTCCCGGGCATGCTCTACATGGACATCGTTCGGAGCCCGTACGCGCACGCGAAGATCAACAGCATCGATGCCAGCGCAGCGCTCGCAATGGAGGGGGTTCTTGCCGTCATCACGGGTGAGGACCTCAAGGCGGCGGGCGATCTCCACTGGATGCCTACGTTGATGTCGGACACCCAGATGGTTCTGCCAATCGACAAGGTGGTCTACTACGCTCAGGAGGTCTGCGCCGTCATCGCAACCAGCCGCTATATCGCGGCCGACGCGATTGAGCAGGTGTTCGTCGACTACGAGCCGCTGGATGCAGTCGTCGATCCGTTCGAGGCGTTAAAGGACAACGTCATCGTTCGGGACGACAAAGAGAAAAAGACCAACCACATCTGGCATTGGGAAGCGGGTGACAAGGCAGCTGCCGACGCGGTGTTCCGCGACGCCGCGACGGTGGTCAAGGAGAAATTCTACATCCCGCGCATTCACGTTTCGTCGATCGAAACGTGCGGCATGGTGGCGAACTACAACAAAGCACGCGAGCACATGCAGATCTACATGACCTCGCAGGCACCACACGCGCATCGAACCGTCTTCGCACTGGTGAGCGGGATACCGGAACAGAAGATCCAAATCATCTCGCCGGACATCGGTGGAGGCTTCGGCGGCAAGGTCCCAGTGTACCCCGGCTACGTGATTTGTGCGGTGGCCAGCTTGGTGACTGGAAAACCAGTCAAGTGGATCGAGGATCGGAGCGAGAACCTCCAAGCGGATAGCTTCGCCCGTGATTATCACATCGAGGCCGAGATGGCGGCCAACGCGGAAGGGAAGATCACCGGGCTGCGGGTGAAGACCCTGTCCGACTGTGGTGCTGCCGACGCGGCGGCCAACCCGTCGAAGTTCCCCGCCGGCATGTACAGCATTTGCACGGGCTCGTACGACATGAAGGCAGCCCACGTCGAGGTCGATGGCGTGTACACGACGAAGCCACCAGGCGGTGTGGCGTATCGTTGCTCTTTCCGGGTGACCGAAGCAGTGCACATGGTCGAGCGCATGACCTCGATCATGGCGCACGAGCTCGGCGAAGACGCCGCCGACTACCGACTCAAGAATTTCATTCGGCCGGACCAGTTTCCCTACAAGTCACCAACCGGTTGGGAGTACGATAGCGGAAACTACGAAGCTGCCTTGAAGAAGGCAATGGACATGATCGACTACCGCGTACTTCGCGAAGAGCAAAAAGAAAAGCGTGCGAAAGGCGAGTTGATGGGCATCGGCATCTCGAGCTTTACCGAGGTCGTCGGTGCAGGTCCTTCCAAGGACTACGACATCCTGGGCATCAAGATGTTCGACTCTGCAGAGATCCGCATTCACCCAACGGGCAAAGCCATGGCGCGTTTCGGGACCAAGTCTCAGGGCCAGGGCCACGAGACGACCTACGCGCAGATTATCGCAGAGGAGCTCGGGCTGCCTTCCGACGACATCGACGTGGAAGAGGGAGACACCGATACAGCGCCCTACGGCCTCGGGACCTACGCCAGCCGTTCCACTCCCACGGCAGGCGCGGCTGCGGTGATCGCCTCGCGGAAGATCAAGGCCAAGGCCAAGAAGATCGCCGCGCACTTACTGGAGGTCGGAGAGGACGACCTCGAGTGGAACGTCGATCGGTTCCAAGTGAAGGGGTCGCCAGACCAGGCAAAAACGATTCAAGAGATCGCGTTTGCTGCGTACACAAACCATCCACAGGGGATGGAAGCCGGCCTCGAAGCGGTGGACTACTACGACCCGCCTAACCTCACCTTCCCATTTGGCAGCTACATCTGCGTCGTCGACATCGACAAGGGTACTGGCGAGGTGAAGATCCGTCGCTTCGTCGCGGTGGACGATTGCGGGAACATCATCAACCCGCTGATCGTCGAAGGTCAGATTCACGGCGGCCTCACCATGGGTCTCGCGCCCGCGCTATATGAAGAAATCGTCTACGACGAGAACGGGCAGAACTTGACGGGGACGCTGGCTGACTACCTCCTACCAACGGCCGTCGAATCTCCGAAGTGGGAGCTCGGTAAGACCATCACACCGTCGCCTCACCATCCTATCGGCGCCAAGGGCGTTGGAGAGTCGCCCACAGTCGGCGCGCCACCAGCCATTGCCAACGCCGTGGTGGATGCGCTCTGGCACCTTGGCGTTCGACACGTCGACATTCCCATTACGCCGCCGAAGGTGTGGAAACTGCTCCGGGATAACGGGGTTACAGACTGAGCGATCACCCCTATACTGAGTGGATGGACGGCTGGTACCGAATCGCGAAAGAGCTCGAAGCCAAGGGCGAAAGCTACGCCTTGGCCACGGTCATCCAGGCAGTCGCGCCCACTTCGGCGAAAGCCGGCGACAAAGCCGTGGTGACCGAAAAGGGTGTGGTGCACGGCTGGATCGGCGGCAGCTGCGCAGAGCCCACGGTGAAGAAGGAAGCGAAGGTGGCCCTGGCCGATGGCGCCTGCCGTGTGGTGCAGATCACCCCGGACGCCAACCTCGGTCGCGACCGGGAGGGCCTCGTGGTGGTACCGATGACCTGCTACAGCGGCGGCGAGCTCGAGATCTACCTCGAGCCCCATCGCGCCAAACGAGAATTGGTGGTGTTCGGTAACTCCCCCGTCGCGCAAGCGCTGGTCGACTTGGGCGTCGCCACCGGCTACAAGGTCGCCATCGTCGATACGACAGAACGCCCTCCCCTGGAAGGAGCAACGGTCATCACCTCACTCGATGAAGTAGCGCTGGTTCGGCCCGAGGAAGCTGCGATCGTAGTGGCTACGCACGGGGTATTCGACGAGGACGCAATCGCCCGTTCGATCGAGCTCGCTCCAAGCTACCTCGGCGTGCTTGCAAGCCCGCGGCGTTTTTCTTCACTTGGAGGCTCGATGCAGCGCCGCGGCATCTCGCGAGAGGCCTGGGCCCAAGTGGACGGCCCTGCCGGGATCGACATAGGCGCCCGCACCCCTCAAGAGATCGCCATCAGTATCATCGCCGCGATCACGGCCCACCGCGCATCGATCACAATCACCGCCCAGCGCCCCTGCCCTGCCCCCACTCACGCAAACCAAGGCAAGCAAAACCAAGAGCCCACCATCGGCCAGTCAAAACCCCACTGTTGCCACGACGAAGAGGGAACGCCGGCCGGCGCCAAGTGACCCACTTTGACGTAGATGAGGCACCCTGCAGAACACGCCCTCGAGTGCCAACCGTTCTCCATA
>Ga0114931_10009874_pt1 | contig 11395 bp, 11 predicted proteins | sample 2SBtaG_FD_89579 | JGI IMG/M metagenome (GOLD analysis project Ga0114931, IMG submission 89579) | Deep subsurface microbial communities from Kolumbo volcano to uncover new lineages of life (NeLLi) - 2SBTROV14_V59a metaG | ecosystem: Environmental > Aquatic > Marine > Volcanic | place: Kolumbo...
AGCCTGGCCATTCTTGTCCTTGCTCCAAAGGCGTCGCATCACCCGAAACAAAGGCAACCTAGGGGCCAGGCCATAGAGCTCACCGAGTCGCTGGTTGGTCAAACGACGAGTCGAAGTCGTCCGCTTGCCCAGGAGGTTGTCCTCAATGATCGCGGCGGCGTAGTCAGCCCTGGTGGCATCCGGCGGTAGTGCATCGAGCAGCTCCGTCAGCTCGGCGAGCATGAAGGTGCGGCTTGTATGCGTGCCCCGATCACCAAAGCGGAATCCAGCCCGGGTTGTCGTCTCGGTGGGGGTCATGCGGCATGTGACCGTAGGGGTAGGGAGATCCTTTGTCAACGCAACCGCAAAATCTGGCCGGCAAACTAGCCGGCGAAAAGATCCCAATTGATACTCTGGGTGTAAGGCCTTGCTGCAAAGGTGTCTATGGAGAGCTGGGGTCGCTCATCTGGGCGGGTCGCATCGGGTCTTCGGCAGATTCTGCCCGGCAATTAGTTCATCCCGCCGACTCTCGGTTGCCTCTGCATCCGCACGAAGGAGGGCGGCTTGGCGTTCTTCCCCTTGGGACTCGAGGATGCTCGCCAGCAAGAATTTCGGCTGGCCGCGCCATGGGGCCCGATCCTTTGCTGTCGTTGCTAGGCGGGATGCAGATTCGAAGTTCTCTGCCCTCCACTCAAAAGCTCCGTGTAGGAGTGGTGTGTCCCACTTTCCTGGCCATATGCTCTCAGCCTCCTCGATGAGGCGGAGCGCTTCATTTTTGTCGCCAAGCCACTCCATGATTCGGGCCATATAGCAGAAGTCCGAGTGAGTGCGGTTCTTGTGATCGCGGATGGTTTGGGCAAAGAACCCGAAGGAATGATTTTCTCGGATCCGGGCACCGTTGCGCTCTTTGCCAATGCAGAATCCGTCGGCGATCGTCTCGGCTTGAATCCTCTGGAGACCGATGCTCTGCGGATAAACCTCAATCCACTTCTTGCAGAAGTCCACACATTCGCGGTGAGCGCTAGCCGCATCCAGGGCTCGTGCGGCACTCAATACAACAGGCTCCCAGAGATTCTCATGTAGGTCGTCCCAGTCGAGAGAATCGACTTCATCCATCGCACGTTGGGGATTGCCCAAGTCAACGTAGATCTGAATCAGCGAAACGGCAGCAGTAGAGAAACGGGGATTCAAGTCCAGAGCTTCCTCCAGTAGTCTGATTGCCTCCCAGTGGTAGCTCGCTGCTGAGGGAAAGTCTTGTTCGCGCAAGCTTGATCCCACCCTTTCCAATACTGCTGCCCTCTCCTCGAGCGAGTGCACGTCTCGCCGGCCGGCCAATCGGAGCTCGGATGAGGCGAGTGCTTCGCGTAACCGTTCTTGGTGATTGAGAGCTATTGTGAGGTTTCCCAAGATGTCCAGGTCGTCCGGAAACAACAGGAGTCCCTCTTGTGCGATCTCCTCTGCCCTCTGCCATTGCCCCAAGTGGAGCCGGGCAAGCGAATAGTTGACAAAGTAAGGTTCGGACAAGTCCGATTCGGACGAGAGTTCCTCGAAGATTTGCACAGCCATGGTTGGTTCACCCAGCATGACCCTGCACCATCCCAAGTTGCCTGCCAGTGCAACCATCCAATGCGGAAGTGGGCGAATCAACGTCAGGGTCTCCGGGTCGATAAGCTCGCTGATTGCTGACGCAGCCTTTTCCCAGTCGTGGAGAGTGAGAAGAGATTCTATTCTCCGCATGTCCGGGGTCAGATCAGCGAACTCAAAGAGTCGGTATTCGCATCTCTTCTCCTCATCAATCCACCGTCGGCAGGGTTCTGCGGAGAGATTCACGCCATCCAGGGGGGGCATGGCATAGGCCTCCTCAAACCCGATGCTCCTGGTGGCGAGACCTCTCTTCTGTGCATGTCGAGAGAGTTCGTCGATCAGCTCTGCGTACGTCCGAAATCTGTCATCAGGGTTCTTCTGAAGCAGCTTGGCGATGATCTTCCCCGACCCGAAAGACGAGGACTTGAAAAGCCCGCCAAGCTTGGGTGGTATCCTAGACAGGTGACCATGGACTACTTCCTCACGCGTGGAACCAACGAAGGGGGGGGTGCCGGCTTCCCATTCGAACATGATGCACCCGAGGCTATACATGTCAGCACGGAAGTCGATATCTGGTTTGCCTAGAAGCTGCTCCGGTGATGCGTAGACGACAGTTCCGAGGAACATGCCTGCCTCCGTTATCCATGGACTTGAGGCATCGTTCGAGCTCTGCGGCCGCGAGTCGTAAGTGCTTGGTCCTGAATCCAGAATCTTGGCAATCCCCCAATCTGAGACTTGAGCTTGCCCCTCGGAGTTGATGAGTATGTTCGCAGGTTTCAAGTCTCGGTGGATGACATTGAGGTGTCGGTGAGCCCACTCCAAGGTACTGACGATACGAAGAACGTGCCCATAGAACAGCCGCGGGTCTTTGGATGTTAGGACTCTTGATAGATTGCCAGCAGGTAGCCAAGGTGCGATGACGCACGGTAGCTCGTTGACTCTGCAAATGTGCAGAGCTGGCACAACACCCTCGCATTCAGACAATTGTACCCAGATACGCATCTCCCTATCGAATCGATGCCAGAAGTCTCTATCACCGGCGAACTCCTTGCGTACCATCTTCAGGGCGAAGTCGGATTCTGAATCTGGATGCTCCAGCTTGGCGACAACCCCCATCCCTCCCATCAATGTATGCGCGACCTCGAAACGAGGCGACTCGAGTCCAAGAGACTCGGAGAGGGTCGGCAGGGTGAGGATCTTCCCTGTTTCTAGAGGGTTCTCTTGCATGGAGTTGTCTCAATGTTGGTATTTGGGTCCATGACAAGCCTTGCAGGATTCGCGCCGACCTGGCGGAAGTGGATCTCATCCTGACGGCGCGCTCCCCGTCGAGATTCTAGTATGGGATCAGTAGATCAAGGCCTCGAATCTCCTCCGGTGTTGATACTCGTAGTGTCCCATGATTCTTGTCCGCCATCGTTCCGATGTGACAGCCGTCCGGATAGAGTGCCTTGGCTTCGGGATGGTGGTTCCGTAGATTCCAGCCGATGCACCCTTCGATGTGCTTCCGAAGGCGTGAGTCTATTCCATCCTCGAGTTCAGCGAAGAAGACGTTCAGGAAAGCAAGGTAGGACATCACGTCATCGCGGACCGTCTCATACGCCTCGATCTGGATGGCGGGACCGTCCTGGGTCTTGTCTCTCCATGCGCCTGGCCAGAGGATCTCGGACACTCCCTCTCGGGCTTTCTCAGGCGAGAAGATGCCGTAGTTCATGCCGAGGATCTGGGTCAGATACTCCCGGTTCCGTCTCGCAAACGAAGTTGTTTCGCCGATGTAGTGGATCAGGTGCATATCATCCTCTCGTTGTCTGATCGTCCACAGGTAGATCCCTGTCGAATCCGCGACTGGGGAGTGGAAGATCGACGATTCACCGCCGACGAAGGTGAATGGTCCTTGGAATGCGAGAGTGATGTCAGCCATGGCTGCCTCTGCCCTGTCTTCCCAACCTGCGCTTTGAGCGTGGCCCAACGACTGCCTTGGCCCCGAGCAGATCGTCTGTGAGGCCGCCAAGTCGGTCGGTCATCACAACCTGACGATCCAAGGTCGTCAACACCGCTCTCTTCCCGCCACGTGCCACTTCGGCCCGTGGCTTTTTTTATGTACCAACCATGAGGTGAATCATGCTTCTACATGAAGCCAGCCGCAATCTCTTCGCTCGCCCGGCTGACGAGCACTTCCCGTCCTTCGAGGCTCTCCAGGATGAGAGCTTGAGGATCTTCCATGAGAGCTCGGAGTTCGCATCGGATCCCAGGAAGATGTCCTTCCAGAACCGCGATGGGCTTCGGGTCCTCCTCGCTGATGACCGCTCGTTCGTCCTGACCAACTACAGCCTGGGTCAGATCGCTGCATCTTGCAGGGTCCCGATGGGGCTCCTGGAGAGGTTGGATCCGTCCACGACTGTTCAGGTCCTGAATGAGACTTGGCCCCGCGGTGAAATGAGCGAGCGCCAAGTCCTGGTCCAGGGTGACACGCTTCGAGCGCTGACTTCCACGAGCTACACCAGGCTCTGGGACTGGGAGATCCTGCAGGAGGTGGATCGGTGGCTGCTGCCGCGAGGTTTCATCCCTGCTGTGCCGACCATGAATGCACCTGGTGGCGTCAATCTGATGGGCAACGAGAAGCCAGCGCTGTTCCGGGGAGATCGGGACTCCTTCTCCTTCTTCTACTCGGACCAGCTGCCAGGTGATGATGGCCTCGGTGGCATGAGGAAGGGCATCTTCGTCTGGAACAGTGAGGTGGGGGCCCGGGCCTTCGGATGGTCGACCTTCTACTTCCGTGAGGTCTGCGGCAACTTCCTCGTCTGGGATGTCCGCGATGTGAAGGAGCGTCGGGCCATCCACAAGGGTGATCAACTGAGGAAGACATGGTGGAAGGACTTCCGCCTCGAGCTCATCGATGCCTCTTCCGAGATCGAGCAGCGGGAACTGGATGTCTTCGACAAGGCAGCCATCACTCCCTTCGTGGGGGATGGTTCACCGACCGACGCCAACCAAGAGCTGGCTGTCGATCGTCTGCAGCGTCAGTTCAGGGTGCTAGCAAGGATGGGGCGTGGATTCATCGACGCTGCCATGTTGCCCGAGAACCCTGGCGACCTGAGCATCTGGGGAGTCGTGAACGGCATCACGAGTGCGGCCAAGGACATGGGCTTCGCTGGGGGAATGGCGGACACGAGTGCGCTGGCTGGCAAGGTGCTGCAAGCAGGGGCTTGAAGCACTCGCCGATCAGGCGCTTGCATGTGTCTCAGCCGGGCATGAGTGTGGGCACCCTACCCCTGCCTGCATGCCTCATTGGCGAAGAGCGCAATCTGGTTGCCGCGTTTCCGCTCGAGGCCAACCCACCACATGATCTTGTCGAGGAGTTTGGGAAGGCCCCTTGTGCGCTCGGCTCCTGAGGTCGTGAAGGTGGCTCGATCTAGCTCGAAGAGTTCGGGCAAGATGTCGCTGTTGTCGTCCCCAATCTCGTGGACGACTCGCAGGAACGACAGATACCAAGCTGCGAAGGGCTGGGCACCCATGCCTTGGGTCTGTTCCCACGATCCCGCATCGAGTTCCTGTCCCAGCAGGTTCCCGGTGTAGGTATCGACGGGGATGAAGCTACCTGGCCTTGCGAAGTGCAGGGCTTTGGTTGCTAGACTTCGGGGCCTTCTCCGGGTTTCGGATGCTAGGAAGTAGGCCATGAGGACCTGCACCCCGGATGGGTCGGGGGTCTCCTCCGAGAGCTCAGAGCAAGATGCGAGCGTGCTCGTCCATGTGCTCCAGTCAGATTCGATCGCCGCTGCAATGGTCACAAGATCGGAGTGGACACTCCTCGTGCTGTAGGCGCCATCCAGGGCCAGGAGCTGGCGCTCGACACTACCCTGGACAAAACCGTCTCCCAGCGCATGAAACGACGAGGCTTCCTGAGCGAGGACCGTGGAGCTGCTGTTGTAGTTTCTGATCGCGGTTCCGGCCTGCTTGAGGTCCAGGCGATAGGGGCGAGGTCTGCGAGGTTGGAAGAGTGGCCCGAGGTTGCGGGTGGGGTTTTGTGTCCAGGGCCGTCATCGCACTGCTGCCCATCCCCACGAACTTGTAGCCTCTGCCGCCATCCCATTCGAGGAATCGTGGGTAGGTGCTGTTGCCCTTGTTGTCCCGGTTGAAGCAGTAGTCGCTGGGGATCATCGATCCCTCGTTTCGATGGGGATACATCGAGCGATAGCGGTTGACGAATCGTGCTTTGTCGAAGATGCCGGTAATCGCCTTGGCGATTCATAGTGTTCACGATCTCGCGCGTTCAGATCCGTGGGGGAGCGGTACATCGGGTTCGGCTGCTGTATGGTCTCTTCCTCTTCTTATGGGTTGCGGTGATCGTCTTCCTAGGCAGTGGAATCGCCTTTGAGGCCTACAAACTTGTATGTCCCCCGTTTCACTCTGATCAGGAACCAGGGATTCAGCGCGGCTTGGCCCTTGCCATCGAGGCCATAGCCGGTTGGGAGTACGGATGCTTCTGAGCGATCCGGATTTCGTTTGAGCCAGATGTCGGGATCAGGTTCGCAAGGGCTTCAGGGCCGATTGCTGTTGGAGCGCAATGCGACGCGTCTAGCAATCTCGTCCAGAATGGGATCAAGGAACCCCATCACTGCTCTCGCGAACCAGGGCGAATCTGCCGCAGTTGATCTCGGCGAAGCGTCAGTTGATTTCTGTGTTGCTACGCGAACAGGGCGAGTGGCCGATGGCTGTGCTCCGTTGGTTAGTCTCGGGCCATAGGTGACCTGTTTCCATGTCTTGCCGGCCTTCGTCTCGATTTCCGTGACCTCGCAGGTGAGTCTTACGCCCACCAATGGCTGATCGTCCGAGACGGCGTAGTTGATGATCTCCTCGGTCACAGCCGACGTCGGTACGGCAAACGACTTGGCCATGACATCATTGAGGTCTGCCCCGTAGCTCGGCGTGCTCTGCATCAGATAGTGCAACACGCGATCTCCGACTTTGTGCTTATCGCCACCCTTGGCTTTCAGAACCTCCTTCTCGATGATTATGCACTCTTTGCCACCTTTTGTGACGTCCTTCCTAACGCCGAGGATTTGGTCTGTGTAAGAGCCGCAGCTCTGGTAATTGGATTTAGTCATTATTGTCGCCTTTCCCAGTATTAAACCTGGGACAGAGTCTTTTCTTTGTCGACTGGACGATTCGCCCAGTGCTGAGCCTGAGGCATTCAGGGGGTTCCCTGTAGGAGTGCCTTGGGTAATAGTAAGATCGGCAATTCGCAGCTAGGCACGTCAAGCCTAAGGAATCTTTTTTAGTTGATATTGCGGTGTTGCCCCCTCCTCGCAGAGTCCCGGCCACGTGTCAGTTACACAGGGCCATATTCGTCCTGGAAGGCATGAACCCCCAGCCAACGTCAAAGGTGTTGTGTGGCGCGACCGCAATCTTGGCCACTTCCCCTGTTGCCGATCGATGCGTGAGAATCTGCTCTGGGCATGGGATCGGGTCGTTGAGCCGACGTGGCACGATTGCCACATCGGTTCTCTTGAGATTCTTCGCTGGAGGGGCTTGTGCTCCGCCATGGGCGGCCATACAGTTTCGATCAGTAAGAGTTGCCCCATCCTGGTGCAGATTCAGCACCGAGCTAACGAGATGGGAGCCCCGATAAAGCTGTTAAAGCTGATGAAAGGACATAATCCGGCAGCGCGTCGTTGGATGCGTCCGGGGTAGCCATCATCTTTGATCGGAGGCTCACGTGAGCAACGAAGATCCCAAATCGGGCGGCCTGAAGCCGCATCCCATGTCAATGCTGTTCCCAAGTCTCGATAGCGACAGCCTGCGTGCGCTGGCTGATGACCTGAAGGTGAATGGCCAACGAGATCCTATCGTCCTCTTCGAGGGGATGATCCTCGATGGCAACCAGCGATACTCTGCCCGCCAACTCGACACGGAGGTGCCGGAGTTGTCGGAACGAGAGTTCGCCCCCGAGACTGAGGGTGACCCGCTGGAGTTCGTCTTGTCGAAGAACCTGCATCGGCGACAGCTGACTCCCGGACAGAAGGCAGCTGTGGCTGTCGAGTTTGAGGAGAAATTCTCCAAGGAGGCGAAAGGGCGCAGTTTGCAGAACCTCAAACAAAATGGCGCTGTGCCGGTAGGGGAGACTAAGGTCGCGGGGCGATCACGAGATCGTGCCGCGAAGGCGTTGGGTGTGTGCTCTCGGTATGTTCAGGATGCGAAGAAGGTGAGGCAGGAGTCACGCCAGCTGTTTGAGGCGGTCAAATCCGGCGAGAAGAGTCTCCGTGAGGCTATCAAGTATGTGGAGAACTTTGAGGAGTTGGATCGGCAAGAACGCCGCATGTCGCACAAGAGTGCTCATCGCGAGTCTGCCTCAGCGAATGAGCCGCTCGAGACAAAGGGCCACACAAAGGGTGCATCGAAGCTTTCCGCAGGTCAGATGGAAAACGAGATTCCTAGCGTGACCGGAAGTTCGCAGCCCGCAGGGCTCAGTGACCTTGAGCGTAGTCTTGAGCAAATTTCGTCAATTGCCATTCCTAAGCGCGACCCACGGGTGAAGCTGGCCTGGGAACTGGCGGAGAGTGGGAAGTTAGATGCGGCTGGCATCGAGTCCATGCGGCACGAACTCCATCAAGCGATCCAGAGGATCCAGTCTCTAGTGAGCGTGTTGGAGAAGATCAGCCCCGGTGAAGCGGCCGCATAGCCATGCAGGGTCTATCAGAGTCGGTTCGGGCCGTGGTTCGCAGACTGCCGTCCGAATCGGTATCTTGCTGCAGCGAGAGTTGTCATCGCGCATCCGTCATGTCTCCTCTTTGGGCTACATGAGATGAAATCTGTGATGCTCCTGCGAATGTTGCTCCCGGAGGGCGGGGCCGAGCACGAGATCAGGCTCTGTGTCAGATTTCAGGTGTTGTGACCAAGAAAATGACGCCCTATCGGCGCACCAGTATAGATACTCTGGGTGCTTAGATGGCCCACCGGGGCCGAGCCCTTCCGCGCCCCACGTCTGATGACCTCTTTCTCTAGGGTCTAGGCCTTGACGACCTGATGCCTAACCAGTGTCGTTCTCGAAGGCAGGGAGCTCGCTTTCGAAGGCAGGTGTATCACTTCTGGCGCTCTTGCTCACCCCAGGGAATATGCTCAAGTGAAGATCCAGACTCAGGTCCAAGTCACTCTTCGTATCCTTGACAGCTTGCTTCAAGACTCGCTCTGCCTGCTCACTCTCTCCTTCTTCAACCAACCATGAGAACCCATCGTGTATCGATAGGATCTGCTCCAGTCCTTGGTGATGGCAGTGAGTTTCGAATCTCCTTGCGATGTCTGTGCTTGTGGCCGCTACAGGAGTGTTTTTGCCTACCGTGTCAGGAGTTCCCCCAGTCCGGATGTATCCTGTGATGGATGGGGAGGTGTGAGAGTTCTTCTTGTGGAACTCGGTAGCCTTGTCCAGCCAGATGGCAGCCTCCTTGTAGCGCGATTCGAGTTGCTTGAAGAGGGTGTCAGCAGCATGTTTCTTGAGGTGGAGTGTCGTGGCGAGTGAGTTGGTAGATGCGCCATAGAGCTTGGCGAGGATCGTGGTTTTCCATCGATCTCTGAGTTGAGCCAGTGGCATTCCCTTTGGGCCGAATGCGATTCCAAGGGTCTCGTAGATGTCTCCCTCTAGATCCTTCAGTAGTTGATTGTCTCCACTGAGATGAGCTAGAGAGTGTGGGTCTAGAGCCTTGAAGTCGGCACTGAGAATGATCTTCCCTTGTGGCACGAGGATGATTTCGTCGAGCGTTTTCGATGAGATGTTCTGGTGACAAGTCGCTCTCTCTCGCTTCGAACCTTGGCTAATGAGTCGGGGTGTGCGTGCACTGCCGTCATAGAACAGGCTCCTTGATCGCCCATCTTCGTCCAACCTGTCGAGTAGGGTCTTGAGTGTAGTTCTCGTGGCTTTGTTCTTTTTGAGCTGGATCCACGTTTCGATCTGACTGCGACTTTTGGATGGCACCGATGAGGGCAGGTTCTTGAGCGCCTCCTTGAGGATCCTGTCTTTGCATTTGTCGGGGAGGTGTGGCAGTTCTTTCTCGTACTGGCTCCAGAGGTCTCGGTATGAGTCGATCTCCACGATGCGTGGATTGATCTTCGTGAGCGTCTTGATGGACGATTCAATGTCCTTATTCAGGCCGGATATCAGTTGGCCTGTTCGCTCGATGTCGATGGGGACGCCGTTGTTGGCCAAAGCCTCTCGCGCCGGTTTGGCTGCTTCAATCTCATCTATCAGTCTGCGCCCGCTCGTAGGTGGTTTCTTAGACCAACTGAGTGGTCGTCTACGGACCCTCTTGGTGCCATCTCTTAGAGGTGTGGCATCCAGCTTGATCTTGCACGGCTTCCTTGCATGCCTTGTGATCTCTAGCGTCTTGCCATTGAGCCTGAGGTGATGTGTGGTCCTGAACCCCGCTGAGTTGAGGATCTCGATTGAATTCATCTTGGGGATGGCATTGAGGAGTATCGATCCTAGGCCGGTTGTAACAAGCCAGATGTTCGTATCTTTCGGAGTTGGATGGTCCTGGATGTGTTGCTTGAGCGTCCTCGTGAGTTCGTATTCACTCGCGCCTGTGTAGCTGCTGCCCGTCTTGTTCTTGACAACGAGAAGCCCGTCCCAGTTGCAAATGGATTTTCTGACGTTGTAACCAAGTAGGCTGACCAGTTCAGCGATGCGCTCACTGGATGCAAAGAAGTCATGCTCACGGTGGAGCTCTGCCCTGCGTGCCTCTTGGATTAGTGCGAGACCAGTCAACACGCGGTTGTCAGTCCACTTGGCCCTCCGCTTTCCCGAGCCGACCTTCATCGAGTCAAGTTCTTTGATGATGAGTGCTAGGTCCTCCCTGAGGATCTCTGGGCACATCGGGATCGGCGTCCGGCTTGTCTCGGGGGATGGGGATGCCAAGCCGTTCTCAATGGCGCTCCTGTATTCCTTGCGCTTGAGATTGGCCTTAGACAGTTCAAATAGCTCTCGTATGTGCTCCTGAACCCACGCTTGTTTGTTCTCGACGGTCTCGAAGAGCGGGGAAGCGCAACAGAGGCGAGCCAGGGCGCTGGATGCTCTCTGGATTTCATCTTTTGCGAAGTGCTTTCGTCGTTTGTTGGCCTTGAGGTCTGCTTTCGCCTGTTCGGCGATGCTTGCCGCCTTCTTGAAGTACTTCAGATCACGCAAGCCTGTCACTGTTGCCATGGGTTTGGAGGCTAAAGCGCTCTGAGGAGGGGTCAAGAAATAGCCTTATAGGGCGAAATCCAGATCTATCGATCGGTAACGGTTAGGGATCTTGGGGCTGCATGAATCTGGTGTTTCATGCCCCCCGGGTCGTTTCTCAAGTCATAGTCGAGGTTCGTCAGCGCGAGTTGGCGGACCTCTTTGCATGTACGGAGGTCCAAGTGGACACAATCCATCTTGATCCCAAGACGCGGATCGAATTTGAAGTAGGGTTATTCCCTGTTGTTCTGGTGAATGAAGAGCCGATGCGGCTGACTTCTCCCTTGAGGAGTCTCCTTGAGAGGCTCGAAGAACTCAGAGGTGAGCAGGATTCTGATCGTGCGAAGGCTTTGGTCAGCAAGATCAAGAGGGCCATCACGAGATCGTCCATGTATGCAGTCAGCGTGCATGAAGGCCGTCGTGTGTTCGATCCAGTGGCAGGTGTGTCTGAGAAGCCACAGGAGTACGGGAGAGAGCGTTTCCTCGATGGCAGGGTCTACCACCTCGATCTGCCGCAAGTGCCAGCAGGGGCGGACCAGGAGCCTCAGGAGGCGCATCTCATGAGGGCGTGCCGAGAGCTCGCACCCCTGACATTTCTCGGGGTGAAGCCGAGGGACAAGGGCGTCG
>Ga0114931_10009875_pt1 | contig 11394 bp, 12 predicted proteins | sample 2SBtaG_FD_89579 | JGI IMG/M metagenome (GOLD analysis project Ga0114931, IMG submission 89579) | Deep subsurface microbial communities from Kolumbo volcano to uncover new lineages of life (NeLLi) - 2SBTROV14_V59a metaG | ecosystem: Environmental > Aquatic > Marine > Volcanic | place: Kolumbo...
GAGACCGCGACCTCTATCGTGAGCACGTCGCCGTAGAATGCCTCGGATTTATAGACCAGCGCGGCGTCCGCAATGATAAGGCCCGGCCCGTCTATGTTCCCCTCGCTGAACCCCCACTTGGCCAGCATAGCCGCCCGCGCCTCCTGAGTGAGCGTGAGCAGCGAGTCGTGCCCCAGATGCCCCCCATAGTTGATATCGCTCGTGCGAAGCGGAATCTCGATAGAGAAAACGAATTTCTGTGGAAGCGTAATGTTTATCCTTGCCATAGTTTTTCGAGCCCTTGAAAGTTGAGGGATAAATATACCACCGTTCTCGACCGCCGCCCGATTGCCGCCCGATTAAAGAACGCCCTTCGCTACTGCCCCTTGTCGCCCCCATCATTCCCAACCGCCTTCAACCTCCGGCCCACTACCCTAAGCACCTCGTATTTCCTGCCCGTCTCCGAGAGGGACATCACCACGAAGCTGGGACGCCCGTTGATTACAACGGCGCCAAACGGCACCATTGTGCCCACGTCGCCTTGAGTCTCACAGTTCACCGGCACTGCCTTCTTATGGATAAACCGAATACCCGCCACACGAGACCTCGACACCAGTCCCTTGAAAAACGTATACCCGTCACAACTGGGGTTTTCCCTCGTGGGGGGGTAATGTTTCAGGGCCTCGAAGTAGTAGTAGAGCTTGCCGCCAATAGCCGAGCGGGTGCGGTAGACGCTCTTAACCCTAAGCTTAACGCTCGCCCTCTCCTCCTCAGAAAAGGGTGGGAAGGTGCCAAAAAGTCTCCCATTAATAACATACTCATCATGCCCGTACTGCTCGAGCGCCCTTAGAAGCGCCTGCTCCTCAAGCCCCTCCGCCTTGCTCCGCACGAACTCGATTAACCCCCGGGCCTCCTCGGAGCCGGGCTTAAGTTTTATCATTGTCTCAAACTCAAATCCCTTGCCCTCGACGGCAATCCCCAGGGGATCGAAGAAGCCCTCCTCCACCCACGCGTCCGTATCGATTGCATCCGGGTAGTCGGTATGGAACCCTCTTAGACAGCGCCAAGCGGCGTAAACCGGCCGCTTTATGGTAATGCGCTTCGACCTCCTCGACAGCACGAGCGGGCCCTTCTTTACGTACGGATAGACCCCCCATTCCCTCATCACCGGAGCGCCCTGAAACAACACTCCGATTACCTTATCGAGTTTATCCACCCTCTCCTTCTCGCTCTTGTAACAAACCTTCTCTGGGGCTATCCCGACCCACTTGCCCTTCCTAAACGCTGCAACCGGCACCAGCACGCCGTCTGCCTCGACCATACCAACCGACACCCTGCTCTCAGCGCCGGCGGCGACCGCGCCAAATAGAAATAGGGCCATCGAGAGTGCCAAAGCCGCCCCGCGCCAAGCCGATGCCCGTGAACCGTAGTTATCCATCTCGCGTCTCATTACACGCCACAACTTATCATACCCCTTGGCACCGTCAATATTAAACTCATCCCACCGGTTTTTATTGTTGCGACCACAGAGACGACGTATGTGTATAATTGTTGGGGGGATTAAATGGGGGGGGGCCGGAGTGGGAGCGTTTAATTCAACGGTCGAAGAGAGCATCCAATTTTTGTTCCCCCCCTCCCCTCCCCACCCCCACCCGCCTGGCAGGATTGACAAATGATGCCGAAATGGCTGCTTTTATCGTTCATTGTGATGTTTCTCATCGCCCTTGGAAGCTTCCTTGGCAAAGTGGCCCTCCTCAAGGACTCCAGCATGAGGGTCTACTTTTTCGAGGCGATAGGAACGCTCACGGTCTTCATCGTCTTCGCGCTTATAAACAGGGAGGCTATCTTCAGCAACTTCTCAATCAACCCCTACGGGCTCCTTATGGGCATCTCTTGGGGCGTTGGCACGGTGGTCTTCCTCTACGCACTGGAGATAGGGAAGGTCTCCCTCATAGTACCCCTCACGGCGCTCTACCCTGCAATCGCCGTGATTCTCGCCGTCATCTTCCTGGGAGAGACTCTTGGCCCCCGTGAAATCGCCGGGATAGCGCTCGCGATTATAGCCGGCATGCTGTTGGCAAAATAATCCCCCCGGGGGGGGGAGATGCCAAAGACCCGCGGTCAGCGAGAGGCCTGAGAACGCCTGCTCCTATTGCTTTCGGGACTCCTCAGGGAAAGATTTATATAGATATCAGGGAGTTAGCACCACCTTTATCGCCCCCTCCTTCCTCTCGTTCATAAGCTCGTAGCCTCGCGCCACCTCGCTCAGGCTCATCCGGTGCGAGATAACCAGCGTGGGGTCGAGCTTCCCGCTCTCTACGAGGGGTAGGAGCCGTGGTATGTAGTGCCTAGAGGGAGCGACCCCTCCCCTGAGTGTGAGGTTCCTGAGGAAGAAGTCCGTTACGTTCATAGTAAACGGTTCCCAAAACAGCCCCAAAAACGATACGGTGCCTCCCGGCCTCGTGAGGTCTAGCGCAGATTGGAGCGAATCAGTGTTGCCGACGCACTCGATTATGACATCCGCGCCGCGCCCATCCGTCGCCTCCCTTATCTTCTCTCCGGGATCCTCACTACGGGAATTAACAAGCAGGTCGGAACCGTACTTCCGAGCAACCTCCAATCTGTCGTCGTGGTGGCCTACGGTTATCACCTTCGAGGGCCCGAATAGAGTCGCGCCGTAGGTAGCGAAAAGCCCAACGGCTCCGTCACCCAATACGGCTACGACATCCCCAGGCTTTATGCCGCCGCATACCGCCCCGTGGTAGCCGGTTGCGATATTGTCCCCAAGGAACAGGACTTTCTCCTCATCGCTATCGGCCGATAGGCTTTCCGGCAGCTTAAACAGCGTGCCGTCTGCAAAGGGAACCTTTATGTACTCCGCCTGGCAGCCCTGATGACCGCCCAATAGGTCGCCAAAACCGAAGCACCCCCCCTTAACGCAGGAGGTCGTAAGCCCCTTTCTGCAGAAATAGCACTCGCCGCAGCTAACCCAGAACGGGCCCACCACCTTATCGCCCTTCTTGAGGGTTTTCACCCCCTTTCCCACTTCCTCCACGTAGCCCACAAACTCGTGACCCACTGTGTCCCCCTCCTTAAGCACGAAATGCCCCCTGTAAATATGCAAATCAGACCCGCAGATAGCCCCCCTCGTAAACCTCACTATTGCATCCGTAGGCTCCGTTATTACAGGATCGGGAATATCATCAACCCTCACGTTCATAACGCCGTGATTTACTGCCGCCTTCATCCCTTTCGCCTCCTATTTGCTTATTTAAACTCCCCTACTCCCCTCTCCCCCCCCCAACGCTAGCTCTGCAACAACCCCAACTGCGCATCCCCCCCCGCACGCCGATTCTATACCAAACCCATTTCCGTTGTCAATCAGATTAACGCGCTTTGAAAAAGCCCTCATGACCTTAAGCTATATCGTTACTCGAACATGGACGCCACATGAGGGAGGGGGCACGAGTGGGAGAAACGATATTTGACCGGCCCTTTGAAAAGGAGGGAAGAAGAGAGGAGCGGAGACGGCATATACGCTATACGGCAATACGCTATTACGTTTACACCTCCCTGGAACTATAGCTTCACGGTTTGTTGTAGTTACGTAACATATTTAAATTATATAATAATTTAGGGGCTGTCCTAGATAACTTATGTTATTTTAGGATAGCCAGATGCGCAAGAGCAGATTAAGCAAAGAGAAGCAAGCACGATTAATAGAGCATTTTGTAGCGGGAACAACGGCTCGTACAGCGGCGGCATTGGTGGGAGTCAACAAAAGCACATCGGCCTATTATTTTCACCGCTTGCGGAAGTTGATATATAGGGCAATAGAAGATGAAGTTCATTTTGCCGGTGAGATTGAGCTGGATGAGAGCTACTTTGGGGGTCGACGTAAAGGCAGGCGTGGCCGAGGTGCTGCCGGAAAAGTGCCTGTATTCGGCATCCTTAAACGCGGTGGGAAGGTTTACACAAAAGTAATACCGGATACGAAGAGCAATACATTAATGAATATCATTCAAGAAAAGATTGTGCCCGACAGTATCGTTTACACGGATTCCTATCATTCATACAACGTACTGGATGTCTCTGAGTTCAAACATTACCGGATCAACCACGGCCAATTGTTTTCACACAAGCATAATCACATCAATGGTATTGAGAATTTCTGGAACCAGGCTAAGCGTCACATGCGTAGATTTAACGGTGTTCCTCGGCACCATTTTCCGCTATATTTGAAGGAGTGCGAATGGCGGTTTAACAACCCTAATCCGCAATCGCAATTAATACAACTAAAACAATGGGTTAGACGTTATTTGAGCTGATTATCTAGGACAGCCCCATAATTTATATATGAAATTTCACTTGACGACCTCAAAAGTCCTCTGCGATGCGAGTAGATATCTCTTCAGGGTCTTCGGTGCACTCCAACTCCATAACTAGAGAATCTCCCCCCTCAAACGCGGCGCCGATCTAAAGGAGACTGCCGCTTGCCACCTTAAAAATCCTTCCCCCTACAGAGACCCTCTCTCCCCTCCTGCCCCTGATTCTAAGCAGCGAGGGCCTTTTCACCTGATGTCCCTGTTCCGCTCTGATGTCAATCCCCTCACCCCGAAATAGATCGTATTTGAGCAGATATTCCCCCAAACACCCGGCTGCGCTTCCAGTGGCGGGGTCCTCGGGTATGCCATAGTAGTGGCAAAAAACCCTCATCGTGAGGTCGTTCTTCTCCGATAACGCCTCCGGACAAAAGAGGAGGAACGCCTTGGCCCGCGTCTCAGCGGTTAGGCCGGCGCAAAGCCCCGTGTTTACGGCTGCTCGTGCCAGCGCTTCTAGGTTTCTGAGGGGGACAACGAAGTAAGGAAACCCGGTCGATACATCTATCACCGGAGCGTTAGGCATTAAATCGCCGCTCTCTACGTTAAGCGCGAGAGCGGCTTGCTCCTTAGAAAGGGTCTCTCCAAAATTGCCCTCCGGGTGCGTCATCCAAAAAAACTCCTCACCACTCCCCCCCTTACTCCCCCCCTCAACCCTGACCGGAACCCTTCCTCCCTTCAGATTCAGCACTATCTCTCTGCGGGGTTTCTGTAAAACCTCCTTGAGGATTACAAACGCGGTGCCAAGGGTTGGATGGCCGGCGAACGGTATCTCCCCCTCGGGGGTGAAAATTCTGACGTTAAACCCGCCCGAGCCGTTACCGAGCACAAACGAGGTCTCGGAGTAGCTCATCTCCCTGGTGATGCTGAGCATCTCACCGTCAGAAAGCGACGCGGCGTCAAGCACCACGGCAAGCTGGTTTCCACTATATTTCCTCTCCGCAAAAACGTCTACTATGTAAAACTTCAGTTGCTCGTAACCCCCTGCTACAAAAGTATTATTAGTCGCTCTAATTTAGCCCCTCTTTCCGGCATAGGGTCATAAAAAAAGGAGAAATTTATATAGTTTTGACCATAAATGCGGTTCCAAAGGAAAGACTATCTAATATTCTCTCGCCGTCCTACATTTGGAAGCAGGCCCATCTCCATAAAGCTGAAGTAGCTGCTCTTACCCACCACGATGTGGTCGAGAACTTTGATGTCCACGGTCTCAACGGCGCTTAATATCGCCTTAGTGAGCGCTAAGTCCTCCTCAGACGGCCTGGTATAGCCGCTGGGGTGGTTATGGACCAGAATGATTCCCGATGACTTGTTCTTTAACGCCGATTCGACGATTCTCCTAGGATACACGGCAACCTTGTTAACCGTGCCCTCGCTTATCTCCTCGAAGGACAAAACCTCGTTTTTGGTATTTAAATATAGAACCATAAAGACTTCATTGGGAAGGCCCGCGAGCATAGTTGTGGCGAAATCCACAACCAGTTGGGGAGAAGTGAGCGCATCCCCGCGCATCATCTCCTCTTTGGCATAAGAAACAAACATCTCCTTTACGAGGCGAATAAGGGTCGCCGAGACCTCGCCCAATCCCTGAAACGATTCAAGCTCCTTCAAATCGGCATCCAGCACGCCGCTTACGCTTCCATATTTTTTGATTAACTTTTTTGCTAACGGTTTTACATCCCTCCTTGGGATGGCGTAAGTGAGAAGCAGCTCTAAAAGCTCGTAGCCGCTTAACCCCTTACCATTGGTACGGCTAAATCTATCCCTTAGTCTTTGTCTGTGAGCCAAATAGTGAGGCTTATCGCTCATGGGCACCATGCTTGACGGTAGCACTATTGAGAATATCGGCAAGATGTTTCACGTGAAACACTGCGTTGCTAAATCGCCCGCCCTCATTTTTTATCCACCCTATGATTATATTATTTAAGATGAAGTTTTCCAAGTGTCAATGATTACACCATTTTTCGCTAAGTACGGTTTATCGTGACTGTAATCGGCCCCACCTTATCCCACCTAGGCCGCTCCCCATTCCTCAGTTTAAACCATTCACGCATTTAGCAGGAAAACGAGGAGGTGAAAGGGATAGGTGCGGATGAGCAATGCGAGTCCGTAGGGAAGGGAATGTTGATGGCTCAATCGAGCGCGATGTGGTAAGATTTGACATAACGGGCGGGAATAACAGGAAAAATGTCGACTAAAGACTACATAAGAGAAGACACGATAGCGGCAACCGCCACGGCGATAGGGCCTGGCGGAATAGCAATCACGAGAATAAGCGGCGATGACGCCTCATCCCTGCTGAAGAGAATTTTCAGAATGGCGCAAAAGGGAGGGAAGCCTCATGGAGAAATGTCCTCCCACCGCCTCTACTACGGGCATATTGTAGATCCTGATACTCTTACTGTGCTGGACTCCGCGCTCGCCGTGTTGATGAAATCCCCTCATTCCTACACCGGAGAAGACGTAGCGGAAATACATTCGCACGGTGGGTACCTCCTGCCAAAAAAATTGCTTGAGCTTTGCTGTAAGCACGGCGCCAGGCCCGCTCTGCCCGGAGAATTCACCCTTAGGGCGTTCCTCAACGGGAAGATGGACCTGGCGCAGGCTGAAGCCGTATCAGACGTGGTAAACGCAGAGACTGAAGAGAGCCTTAGAATAGCAGAGGAACAGCTCGAAGGAGCCATGTCGAGAATGGTTCATCAATACAACGAGACTATCCTAGACGCCCTTGCTGAGGTCGAAGCACAGGTGGACTTCCCGGAAGAGGACATCAATCCCTCAACCAAAAACCATCTCGAAATATCCATAAGCGCCGTCAAAGAAAATATCGAGGCCTTAACGAAAACGTTCGAAGAGGGGAGGATAATCAAACACGGCGTAAAGACGGCTATCGTAGGGAAGCCGAACGTAGGGAAATCCAGTCTCATGAACCGGCTTCTCATGAAGGATAGGGCGATTGTCAGCCCTAAGCCCGGCACCACCAGGGATTTCATCGAAGAGCCGATTTCGGCTGGCGGGATACCACTTCGGCTGGTCGATACGGCGGGCATGAGAACCGCTTCAGACGACATTGAGCACGCTGGGGTCGAGGTCGCCAAAAAGAAGGCCTCCGAGGCGGAGTTGGTAATAGCCGTATTCGACGGCAGCCGCAATCTGGACGACGACGATAGATCCGTTCTAAGAGAAGTGGGGGAGAAATGCACAATAGTAGTTGTGAACAAATGCGACCTGGAGAGCGTGCTAGACGAGCGTGCATTGCGGTGCATCGCACATAGTAAGCGCATTATGCGCATCTCAGCAAAAACAGGGGCGGGCATCAAAGAGTTAAAAGAAGCGATTGAAGAAACACTGCTTGGCCGCAATCGCTCCACCGATGGATTCGTTATAACAGAGCTCAGGCATCGAGAAGCTCTCGAAAAAGCATCGGGTGCTCTTTCGAGGTTTTTAGACGCTCTAAGGAGTGGCGAATCCCTGGAGTTTCTAGCGCTCGATCTACGCCTGGCGCTTGACGGAATAGGTGAAATAACGGGCGAAACCACGACAGAAGACCTGCTAGGGAGAATATTCAGCAAATTTTGCATTGGAAAATAGGGAGTTACGCTTTATTTGCTGAGAATTGTCAACAGCTGTGGATAACTCTCCAAATAAGAATAATCAACAAAGTATGAGGGTTAAAACGTATTTTTTAAGTCCCTGGGCTTTTCGTCCACAGTTTATCCACAATCCTATTTTATGACAGTTTTTCGGGAATTTAAGCGTCATAGTTCAAGAGAATTGGGCCTGGAAATGACATTAAATAGCCCAAAAAAAACCCTCTCATTTAGAAGAACGACGAAATACAAAACCAGATATCAAAAAGCTCTAAACTGTTAGCCGTAACCCAGCTTAAGTGTTAACGGCTTTGATGCACAAAGGAGGTTAATTCCGCGCTGAGCCGCTAGTAGAAGATGGAAATCCAAGTGCTGTAAGCCGCAGACCCCGCCTCAGTCACAGGTTAACAAATAGACCTTCACTCCCCCCTACTCCCAACCAAGCCTGGACATGAAAAGCTCCCTTAAGGCGGCAAACGCCTCGTTCTCACCCCCGCCGCTCCCCCTCTTTCGCCCCTCCTGTCCCCCGTGCCCCTCGTCAAAACGAGCCCCGTCAAGCTCAGAGAGCGGTATAATTCCCATGACCGAGTTGGTAAGAAACGCCGCTTGACACCCGTGAAGGTCTTCGACGGAGAACTCGCCCTCGTTGAGGGAGAAGCCCAGCTCGCGCGCCGTTTCCAAAACAACCGACCTCGCCACACCGGGCAGGAGTCCGACTCGCGGAGCGGGAGTGTTTAGAGCGCCGTCCACATCAAACCAGAAAATGTTGGTCGAGGCACCCTCGGCGACCACATCCCTCTCGTTTAGCAGTATAGCCTCATCGAACCCCCTAGCTATAGCCTCTCTCCTGGCCAAGATAGAGTCAAGGTAGTTAAGGGACTTAATTCCCACCGCGGGTGAGGACGAGTTCCGCCTTATGGGACTAATCGTCGCTCTCATCGAGGGCCTTGGGTAGGGGATATACGGCCTTAGCACGACCCAAACCTCGCCGCGGGACGGGGTGAGGTAGAATGGGGATTCGCCCGCTGAAAGCAGGCAAATCTTAACGTATGCGTCTTCAAGCCCTGAGCGCGAGAGGGAAATGTCCATCTGCTCAATCACCTTCTCGTTGCCGGGGAAAGGGATGCCGAGCTGCTCGGCGCCCCTTTGCATTCGCTCCAGATGCTTCCCTATGTAGCGCGGAGCGTGCCCCCTCATTCGGAAGGTTTCAAACACACCCTCACCATAGAATAGGGACCTCAGGGGGTAATGCTCACTATCGAGACCCAGTAGCTCTCCGTCATGGTAGATCTTATCGCTCATAACTAGAGTGTATTATACTCACTTTCTCAACCGCAAAAGCGCGCTCTTCACAGCCCTTGCCTTTATAAGCGCCTCTTCGTACTCAAGCTCAGGCTCCGAGTCCCACACTATCCCCCCCCCAACCCAACAGTCTAACCCCGCCTCAGAGATCGCGGCTACCCTTATCGCCACGCTAAGCCTAATATCGCCGTTCGGATAGAATACCCCCACCGCGCCATAGTACGGCCCTCTCGCGTGGGGTTCCAATTCGGAAATAATCTCAACCGCCCTCCTCTTGGGAGCCCCCGTCACGGAGCCCGGAGGGAAGGTAGCTCTAAGAATGTCGGCGGTCTTTATGCCCTCCCTTAACTCCCCCGAAACGACCGAGACCATTTGCTGAACCGTGTGATACGCCTTGACCCTAAAAAGACTCTTGACCTCTACGCTCCCGGGGATTGCGACCTTAGACAGGTCGTTCCTCATGAGGTCGACAATCATAAGGTTCTCCGCCCGTTCCTTGGGCGAGCTCAGGAGCTCGTTCCTCAAAATCTTGTCCTCCCGGGAGTCAACCCCTCTTTTTCTCGTGCCCTTTATGGGCTTTGTAACCAGCGTACGACCCCTTTTTTCTAAAAAGAGCTCCATGGAGCCGCTTACGAGGGTGAACCCGGGGCAATTAATCAACGCGGCATACGGCACGGGCTGCGCTTCATATAGGAACCTGAAGTAGAGGTGGGGGTCGAGCGATGAGTGGGAAGGGGCGGAAAGCCTCTGGGACAGGTTTACCTGGTAGACATCGCCTCGGGATATGTACCCCCTTGCGACGTTTATCATTTGTAAATACGCATCCAGGGTTATATTCGGCCTTAAATCAAACGGTACCGGGGGAGGGGAGGAAAGAGGAGATAAGTCCAATCTCTCCTTTGGAATTATGCGGTCCAACTCGTCGATTCCTGAGACGACCTCGTCCTCTGGGCGGAAAAAGTGTACGCACATAGATGGGTATCGAGGCTCGGTTTGCAACAATTGGACGCTAATATCGGTAAAGCTGGATAGCTCATATCCCAGATATCCGACGCCTATGAGCCCTTTTGACAGATGCTCTTCGAGTGCGGCAAAGGGGTCGGAGCAGGGTGAGGTTTCGAGGGAGCAGTCACTATGAGCCACCGTTATCTCACCGTCCGGAAGAATAGCTGAGGGCGAAGAAGGCGGGGAAGCCTTGCCTGCACAAACCTGGTTATAAAGGATGGAGTAAAGCGGCTCTGAGAACGAGAGGCATCCGCCTTCGGGGTTTTGGCCTTCGAGCCATCCTCCGCCCGAGTCCAACAGAAGAACGGTTGGTTTCAGATTGCCTGGTTCTTTCACGGGTTTTCAGCGAGCCTTCGTGTGGATGCGCAAGGAAGCGGCACGCTCGCGGGCGTAGGTGTAAGGGGTGTTGAAAGTGGGAAAAAGGAGAGCACAGTCACCGCATGTGCGTTCTAATATTAATCTGAAACGTCCTCAACGGTAAGCTCATGTATTTCAACCCACTCGTGGTCTTGAAAATCGAGAGGGCTAGCCCAGACGTCATTTGCGTAGTATTCAAGGAGCGTTCTTAGGTAGCCGCGAACATCGGCGCTTTTGGGGTCTGCACTGCCGTTGATACCGGTCTTTCCCTTTGCATTTTGTCTCATAGTCTTCGCTCGATACCTAACTATTGCCAAATTCAACCCATTGCCCAGCTCAACAATAGTCCCGCCATGGCGTAACAGGATTGGCGGGCCGGTAGCACCCTCCCTCCTTGTACTATAGAATATTCCATGTGGTTGTCAAGGCGGGCTTTTCGCATAAGCGAACTGCAAGAAAGCAAGGGCGGATTCGCCGGCCCCGTTTCGTATCCCAGTCGTATCCCAGAGAAGAATCTCGCCTACTTGTCGCCCCCTCCCCAACCACTATTGCCTCCCCCAACCGGCAACGGTGGCGCGGAGAGCGTTATTTATCTATAGATTCTTTGAGTATCTCCGCAATGTCTTTAATATCTATCTCTTCAACCTTGTCTCTGTATCTTGCGGCGTCGTCGAACATAGTGGTACAGAAGTAGCAGGCAGTCGCCACAGTGTCGGGCTTTAGAGCGGCAGCCTCGTCGAACCTGTTCCAATTGACCCTGGGGGCTTCCTCTTCCATCCAAA
>Ga0114931_10009876_pt1 | contig 11394 bp, 10 predicted proteins | sample 2SBtaG_FD_89579 | JGI IMG/M metagenome (GOLD analysis project Ga0114931, IMG submission 89579) | Deep subsurface microbial communities from Kolumbo volcano to uncover new lineages of life (NeLLi) - 2SBTROV14_V59a metaG | ecosystem: Environmental > Aquatic > Marine > Volcanic | place: Kolumbo...
AACGCATGACATTTTTTTTAAACACATGGAAACATAGTCCACATGGGTTTCAAATTTTTTTCTATGTGAACTATGTTTCCATGTGTTTAAAAACTTCGTCCTAAGTGTTTGATTAATAGGCACTTGTACAAAAACTTTGTTTTTTTTGCAAACTTTTACAGGGTTGTAGTACATGGTTCCTTGAAAATCAACCTTGCATGTGCTTTTATGCACCTATGTGTTTCCAAGAAGAAGTGTTAACTACTTTTATGTGTTTATGAGACATGCCAAAAGACGCCCCGTTTTTTGCAATGCTTCTTTCAAAAACTCAAAAACATGGGGATTTAAATAGCATTAAAGCAGCTTTGGAGATGGCATTTTTAGTTTTTAAAATGTACCTTTGGGGGCGATAAAAATTTACCCCCTGCTAAAATAGATTGCTAAAAATTTTAGTTGATTAATTGACCCTTTTTTCGATTAGAAAATTTTTGGCAACAACGCCTATGCCCACCATTAGTCATTGAAAACCAATAATTTATGAAGCCATTTTTACTAACTTCCTTTTTGTTCGGCTATTTTGGAATTGGTGGGCATGCCCAAATTACCGTCACTAATTACACCTTTCCCAAAGCCGGTGACACCCTTTTTATTGCCATGGACAAGCTTCCGGAGGATATTGAAATCACCCCTCCGGGGGGCGACCAAAGTTGGAACTTTAGCAATCTGTCGGCGCCTTTCACACAATCCCTGATTTATCGCCCGGCCAGTGAAGGGGAGGTTCCAGAAGAGGTTCCCTCGGCGGATATTTTTACCAAATTCACCCCTGAATCCGAAAGTTATTACAAAGTAACCGATAATACTTTTGAATTCATCGCTTTTAATGGGCAAGACCCCGCTGGCTTGGGGTTGAACACTTTGGCAAAATTCGAACCTCCAATTGTTGAGCGTCGTGCGCCGATGAATTTTTTCGACCAAAATATTGGCAATTCCGCGCTCTTAGCAAGCCTTGCCTCATCAGATATTCCACAGGAGGTATTTGACAATTTGCCCATTCCTTTGACGCCCGATTCCATTCGTCTCAGGGTTTCAATGGAAAGAGTAGATTTGGTGGATGCTTGGGGTAGCCTCACCATTCCGGGAGGAACTTATGACGTTTTGCGAGAAAAAAGAACGGAATTTAGGGAAACCCGCATCGATTTGAAATTTGCGGTTGTGGGGTGGCAGGATTGGACGGATATCATCGCTCCCTTTTTGGCACCCATTGGCAAAGACACCACCGTCACGTATAATTTTTTCAGCAATGAAGCAAAAGAGGTCATTGCTATTGTCACAATGGATAATCAGGAGGAACAGGCTACCCAAGTGATTTACAAATCCAATGACATCATCAACAAAGTGAAAACGGTGGCCAATCGCAGGCCCAGTATTTATGCTTACCCAAATCCCGCTATCAATGATGTTCGTCTCGAATTCACAGACCTTAAGCCTGCTTTTTATAGCATCAAAATTTTTAATATTCTTGGTGTCGTGGTTTTTGAAAAGAAATATTGGGTAGATGGCACCCGGACGGAAAAGATTGACTTGACCAATTTGCGCAAAGGAATCTACCTGTACAGTCTCGAAAATGATAGCGGCAAAACATTGATAACCAAACGTTTAATGATTTTGAGACCTTGAGTTGGTCTTGAAAAACACCCGCCCATGTGTACTGTATCCTACATCCCTCAAGGCAAAGATTCTTTTGTACTCACCTCCAACAGAGATGTAAATTCCGCCCGTTCTCCCAAAAACATTACGCGATTGGAACAGAATGGGCAAGTGACCCTTTTTCCGCAAGACGAGGAAGCCGGCGGTACCTGGATTGCCATTTCCAATACCAACAAAGTGGTTTGCCTCCTTAACGGCGCATTTGAAAACCACGAATACTGCCCGCCGTATAAACAAAGCAGGGGTCTCCTGGTCCTCGATTTTTTTACTTTTCCCGATGCTTCCGTTTTTTTTGAGCGATACGATTTTGAAGGGATAGAACCCTTCACGATGGTCGTTTTCGACGAGGACAACTTGTTTGAATTTCGATGGAACGGGGAGGTTCCGTACATCCGTGAATTGGACACCTCCGGTTTTTATCTTTGGTCTTCTGCAACCCTTTATCCAAAAGAAATTCGGGAAAGACGCCAAAGTTGGTTCCAAGCCTGGCTGAACCACAGAACGGATTTTGGGCTGGAAGCCATCCGGCATTTTCACCGCACAGGCGGAAAGGGGGACAGCGGGAACGGGTTCATTATGAATCGAAATAATTTGGTTCAAACCGTTAGCATTACCCATGTCGTGAAAAAGTCGAACGGGATTGAAATGATTTACCACGACCTCCTGAATGATAGCGTAAAATCGGAACAGTTGGAGGTGCAAAAAGTATTTCCTTAAAATCCTGCCTCAATGCTCATCAATCAGTTACAACTTTACACCGGGAAACTCGAAGAACAGCATTATTTTTACAACCGAGTTTTGGGGTTGGAACTCCTGGAAAAAGAAACCGATTCTTTTCTTTTGAAAGCAGGTCATTCGAAGCTCCGGTTCATCAAATCTGAACAAAACTGCTACTACCACTTTGCCTTCAATATTCCTTCTTTTCAAAGCCGGGAAGCCTTGCAATGGCTAAAAGAAAGGGTCGAAATTCTGAAAGACGAGAACGGTAACGAGATTGTTGGTTTTGTCAATTGGAATGCCGAAGCCATCTACTTTTTGGACAGCAGCGGCAACATTGTTGAGTTCATAGCGCGGAAAAATTTGGAGCTATCGTGCGCGGAAAAATTTTCTTCGAAAAGCATCTTCGGCATCAGCGAAATAGGACTGCCCACGGAAGACGTGGCAGCTACGTTCCATTTGTTGAAACATCAAATTGCCCAAGCCCTTCCAAGAGGTCGGACCTTGCAAAAATATTGGGGTAACTTTGAGAATTTTTGCGCGGCAGGAGATGAACAGGGCTTGTTCATCATTGTAAATCAAAGAAAGAAGTTGTGGTATCCCACGCAGACGCCTGCCTTGCCTTTTCCTTTTCAACTAGGTTTTTCTATCGCCGAAAACTCTTTTCAATTGACCTTTGACGGCCTGTCCATTTCTTTCCAATAAAAGGGTTGCCTGTTTTCATCATTTTCCGCATTTCTAATCAAAACCAAGCCTTGTGGTAGAAAATTTAGAATCTTTTCCTAAATTGGTTTCCAAAAAAGATCCTTTTTCCAAAAGGAAAACAAAGTCCTTTTTGGAACACTTCATCACAAAGCGAAAAAGCAACTGTCATGTTAAACCTCTCCGTAATACTCGAAAACAGCGCTCGGCGATATCCTACAAAGGAGGCATTCGTCTTCGATGACAACCGATTGAATTATGCACAGATTGACGGTGGTGCCAATCAGATTGCCTCCGGGTTGAAAAGCATCGGCATTCAGCCGGGGGATACAGTTGCTATAAGTTGTCCGAATCTCCCGTACTTTCCCATTCTATATTTTGGTATTCTAAAAGCGGGGGCTGTTGTTGTTCCCTTGAGTATCCTGTTGAAGCGGGAGGAAATCAGCTACCATCTGACCGATTCGGATGCGAAAGCCTATTTTTGTTTCCTCGGCACCGACCAATTGCCGATGGCGGAAGAAGGTCACGCCGGTTTTCAAAATGCCCCTGCTTGTGAGCAATTTTTTCTAATCATGCCCCAATTGGAAGAGGCCTCTGCCATCGAAGGGGTCGAAACGATGGGCAATTTGATGGAGGGTCAGCCAACTACTTTTCCGTCGGAACCTGCCAATGCCGAAGATACTGCCGTCATCATTTATACTTCCGGGACAACCGGAAGGCCAAAGGGTGCAGAATTGACGCATTCCAATCTCTTGCTGAACGCCATTCTGGCCGCCGACCTCGCAACTATAAAACCGGAGGATGTACAACTTATCGCATTGCCCTTGTTTCACATCTTCGCCATGACGGTTTTGATGAATGCTGGAATTTACAAAGCCGCCTCGCACGTTTTACAAGTCCGCTTTGATGCGGAGGTCGCTTTGGGCTTGATGAAAAAGCAGGGCGTGACGATATTCGCGGGAGTACCCACCATGTATTGGGGCTTGCTGCATAGTCCAATCGAGCAAAAAGACGTCGCTGCCATTACGAAGAAACTTCGAATTTGCATTTCAGGCGGGGCTGCGCTTCCATTAAATGTATTGGAAGAATTTGAAGCCAAATTCGAGGTGCCTATCATCGAGGGCTATGGCATGTCAGAGAGTTCGCCGGTGGTGACTTTCAATCAATTGCAATTTGGCAGAAAACCGGGTTCCATCGGCCTGCCCGTTTGGGGGGTGGAGGTGATGGTAGCTGATGAAAATGATAATCCACTGCCCGCGGGAGAGAAAGGCGAATTGTTGTATCGCGGGCACAACGTAATGAAGGGCTACTACAAACGGCCCGAAGAAAATAAAAAAACCCTCCGGGGCGGGTGGATGCACTCGGGCGATATTGCCGTGATGGATGAGGATGGCTATTTTTACATCGTGGACAGAACCAAAGACATGATTATCCGGGGAGGCTTCAATGTGTATCCTCGGGAGGTGGAAGAGGTTATGATTAAGCACGTAGCCATTTCACTCGTCGCCGTCATAGGGGTGCCGGATGAAAAATTTGGGGAAGAAATCAAAGCCTGCGTCGTGCTGAAAGAAGGGGCTTCGGCTTCCGCAGAGGAAATCATCGCCTGGACCAAAGCCCACATCGCTTCCTACAAATATCCCCGCCTGGTTCATTTCATGGACGCCCTGCCGATGAGCGCTACGGGGAAGATTTTGAAAAAAGAGTTGCGAAAAATTGATTCGTTGATAGGTTGATTTGTTGATACGTTGATTTGTTGATTTGTTGATTTGTTGATTTGTTGATAGGTTGATAGGTTGATACGTTGATACGTTGAGAGGTGTCGGATGACATATCAACCTATCAACAAATCAACGTATCAACCTATCAACTACTTCACTCTGCGTCTTTGCGCTTAAAAAAATAATTTCAAGCATGAATGCAACCACTGCCCAACCAACTATCGAAGCAGACATTGACCGGATTTTCCAATTGCAAAAGGCACATCAATTTCAGATTGCGAATGCAACGGCTAGGGACCGCATTGCCAAATTGAGAAAACTCCACGAAGCCGTTTTGCGCTACCGCACCGATTTTAAAGGGGCGCTTTCCCGCGATTTTCAAAAACATCCTTCTGAAGTAGATATTACGGAAATTCTCCCCGTCACGAGTGAAATTAAACACGCCAAAAACAATCTTCGCCGGTGGATGTCTCCCCAAAAAGCACCCACCCCCTTTTCCTTGTTTGGCGGCCGGTCGTGGATTCAATACGAACCGAAAGGAGTTGTCCTCATCATTTCTCCCTGGAATTTTCCCTTGAATTTGACTTTTGGACCCCTTGTTTCCGCTATCGCCGCAGGGAATTGTGTTTTTTTGAAACCTTCGGAACACACCCCGAATGCGGCTGCTTTGATGAAAAAAATTATCGGGGAAATATTTGACGAGAAAGAAGTTGTCCTGTTCGAAGGAGACGCGGTGGTTTCACAGACTTTGTTGAAGTTGCCATTCAACCATATTTATTTTACCGGCGCGCCTGCCATCGGGAAAATCGTCATGGAAGCAGCGGCAAAACACCTCGCTTCGGTCACCTTGGAATTGGGCGGCAAGTCGCCTACCATCATTGATGAGACCGCAAACTTATCTGCCGCAGCCGCCCGCACCGCCTGGGGGAAGTTCGTAAATACCGGGCAGGTTTGTTTAGCCCCCGATTACGTTTTCGTGCATGAAACCAAAAAAGAGGAATTCGTCGAGTTGGTTCGGCAAAAAATCAAGGAATTCTACGGCGATGAGGTTGCCGGGTCTGCGAATTATTGCCGCATGGTCAACAATCGGCATTTTGCGCGGGTGAAAGGCTATGTTGATGAGGCTGTTGCCAAGGGTGCCAAGATAGAAGTCGGAGGCAAGTTCGATGGTGGTCAAGACTATATCGAACCCACGCTTGTCTCCAATGTGGATAGAAATTCCAGGCTGATGCAAGAGGAAATTTTCGGTCCGGTTTTGCCGGTCATCACGTTTAAAAACTTGCAGGAACCTATTGATTTCGTCAATTCGGGTGAAAAGCCATTGGCACTTTACATTTTCAGCAAAAGCAGGAAAAACATCAAGCGCATCCTGAAAAACACCCGCGCCGGAGGAAGCTGCATCAATCAAAATGTGGTGCATTACAACAACCTCCATTTACCCTTTGGAGGCTCTAATAATAGTGGTATCGGCAAGGGGCATGGGCGATTTGGTTTTGAGGCTTTTTCCAATGCCCGCGCTATTTATCAGCAGGTTCTCCCGAGCGCCGTGGATTTGTTGATGCCGCCCTACAATAATTTCAAGCAGAAATTGATTGATTGGACTATCCGGTGGCTTTGAAAGTTTGTCTCGCGCCAATTTAGGAGGTGACTTCAATGTCGTGGGTATTAGCGTTTTAGCGCAAGAACGCACTAAAGTTTAGCACACAACCTTCGGTTCTTTGACATAATAGATACATTGCTGCCACTCGGAATCTTTAGGTATCGCTTTTCTACCAATGAGCTGGTGAATTATCAAGCTAAAATTGACGAGAGTCGAAGCGCGTAAAGTTGATCTTTTTTCCCAAAGCAAGCACCGCAAAATTTTCGATGTTCCCGTTCACAATCCAAACCTCGATTTGCCGGTCGAGGCAAATCCTGGCAGCCTTCAATTTTGATTTCATGCCTCCTGTACCGTGCTGGGAAAGGCTGTCGCCGGCAAGGTGTTGGACGACTTCCATATTGTTCACTTGTGGAATGAGGTGAGCGCCAGCATTTTTCTTGGGGTCGGCATCGTACAAACCCTCTATATCCGAAGCTAAAATCAACAGGTCGGCTTTTAGGAGGGTGGCAGTCAAAGCGGCGAGTTTGTCATTGTCTCCGAACTTGATTTCGTCGGTGGCAACGGTGTCGTTTTCATTGATGATGGGGACATAGTCGTTTTCGAGTAGGACATTGATAGTGTTTATAGTGTTCTCTTTCGATTTATCTTTTTTAAAATCGTTGTAATTCAATAGACATTGAGCGGTGTGCAGACCAAAATCATTGAATACCTCCTGATAAATGCGCATCAAAAAAGGCTGCCCGATGGCGGCCAATGCTTGCTTGACGACAATCGAATGACCGCCGGAAAGCTCCACAAATTGTTTCGCCGCCGCAATGGCCCCGGAACTTACGATGATGAGGTCGTATTTTTCGCGAAGCACCAAAATCTGCCGGGCTATATCTTCAATTTTGCCCCTCGAAATTTGCTTCGTTCCCTTAGTGAGCATCGAACTACCAATCTTCAGAATAATTTTTTTTCGATTCATCTTGTATAACCGTTTTTCAATCGGCGGAAATTAAGTAGTCATTGGTCAATTGGTCACTGCAAATTGCCGATTGCCGACTACAAACTGTGCTATTCCCTCACTTGCCCCGAACCATAAATAAACCATTTATTGCTCACCAATTGCTCCAATCCAAGGGGCCCGCGGTGGTGTAATTTGTCGGTACTGATGGCCAATTCCGCACCCATGCCGAATTGACCGCCGTCGGTTAAGCGGGTGGAGGCGTTGTGATAGACCGCCCCGGCGTCCACATCTTCCATGAATTTTTGCGCCACTTGTGTGTTTTGGGTCAAAATGCTTGTTGAGTGACCGCCGGAGTATTTGTTTATCTTTTCGATGGCGTCTTCCACATTTTCTGCTTTTCCCAAGACGATTTTCATAGCTAAAAATTCCTCGTACCATATCGCCTCGGATTCCACGGCTTCGAGATTTTTTTTAGGCGCCTGTTCATTGATAAAATCATCAGCCAAAACGGCCACGCCAGCATTTTGAAGGCGGTCAATCAACTTCTCAAGACAAACCTTCAAGTCGGGCAAGTTCCGGTCTATCAACACTTTATCCAAAGCATTGCAACCGCTGATTTTATCCGTTTTGGCATTCAGAACCACTGCTTCTGCCATTTCCCAATTAGCCTCCTCGTGGATGTAGAGGAAGTTGTTTCCCCGGCCGCTTACCAAGACCGGCGCGGCGGAATGACTTCTGACGAAGGCTATCAAGCTTTTGCCGCCTCTCGGGACAATCAAATCCACCGGCAGATGCGGCGCTTTTAAAAAAGCCTGCGTTTTTTCGCGCGGAAAATCGAAGTATTGAATCCACGAACTGTCAAAACCATTCATTTGCAAGGCTGTCTGCCAACATTCGACGAGTTTCAGGTTTGAGTTCCGGGCTTCTTTGCCCCCCTTCAGCAGAATTTTGTTTCCCGCTTTGAAAGCCAAAACAGCCGCTTCGATAGTGACGTCGGGACGCGATTCGTAGATGATTAAAATAGTGCCGAACGGAGCGGTTTTGTTGAGAACGAGCATGCCATTCGGGTTCTGGAAGCGATACAATTCGACATTCACGGGGTCCGGTTTGTCCAATACCTCGTGGACAGATTGGAGCATGCCATCCACTTTTGGGTCATCAATTATCAGGCGGTCAAGCATGGCTTGTTCTCCGCCGGAATAGTTTTCGACATCTTTTTTATTGGCTTCGAGAAGTGAATTCCGGTTCTTTTCGATGACGGTTATCATGGCTTGGAGTACACCATTTTTCTGTTTTGAAGTCATTTTGAAGGGATTAAAAAAAGTTTTGCTAAAAAAAAATGAAAAAATTGTCAAGAAATTCGCTTTGAAAAATTAATACAATATTTGCCGGATCAGCCAACCTAAATACAAAAATTGTCGAAGAGCCTCTTTTCGTGGGCATTTCATTCGAAATAATATTCGGAAACAAAAACACCCTTTCTGCTCATGACTTTAAGATTGGAAAAGGCTTCAAAATTAACTGAAATATTGTAATTTTGCCATCAATAAACCCGATTATTTAATAAATTTTCAAAAATAATTTTGAATTATTAAACATTAATTAATCACTAATTTCAAAACTACTTTTTGTCAATTAAAATTTCTCACTGAAAAATCTTATTCGATTCACAAAAAGTTAAGCTCTGCCAATGCAACCAAAATAATATTCTAAAAAATTTCAGTTCATTATCGAGGCGCAAAATTCATTTATTAATTTTGAATAATCAACTTATTACTATGAAAAAAATTGAAGCTATCATCCGTCTTTCTCGTTTTGATGCCATTCGGGATGCTTTGGCAAAAATTGGCGTTAATTTTTTCACCTTGCAAGAGGTGAAAGGATTTGGACTACAAAAAGGAGAGAAGTTGGTTTATAGGGGAAGCGTCTATGATGCCGATTATATTGCAAGGCTGCAATTGGATATTTTAACCACTGACGAGAAGGTCAATCAAATTGTGAGTACCATCCAGGAAGCCGGCTGTACCGGTGAAATTGGCGACGGTAAAATCGTTGTCTTGGATGTCCAACAGATAGTTCGCATTCGAACTGCCGAAAAGGGAGCAGAAGCTCTTTAGAAACTAGGAAAGAACAAGAATCAAGTTCAAGTTCAAGTTCAAGTTCAAACTTGAACTTGAACTTGAACTTGAACTTGAACTTGAACTTAAACTTAAACCTCCTTCGGAGGGAAAAACAAGTCCGAATAATTGTCGACAACATAGCCTGTCCCGCACCAAAGTTCGGGATTGGTTTCAAATTTTACCTAAGCGCCTATGATTTTCTGAATATCAATCAATTGTTTATTAGAATGAATAAAATTATTCTTGCCTTTTATTTTGGCTGGGCTGCCCTTTCCATTCCACCACATTTGTAAATGTTCCACAATTTCGCGACGCACAAGGCGTCGCTAATTCTTCTTTTTTTGACCGCTGCGACGCAGTCGAGAAGGGAGGCTGTTTTTGAATTGATTTGTTAACCTGCAAACTTTTAAAAAAATGAACGAAGCATTATTTACAACAAACAATCTCTGGGTTCTAATTGCATCCGTATTGGTATTCATCATGCACATGGGCTTTGCAACACTGGAGTCGGGCTTTGTGCGCAAAAAAAACACGGTGAATATCTTGTTCAAGAACACCATGATTATCGCAATCGGGCTGTTGACCTATTATGTTTTGGGCTTCAACCTGATGTATCCTGGAACGAACGCTGGCGGATTTTTCGGCTTCAGCAGATTTGGATTGACGATGCCCGCAGGGGCAGCCGGCGCAATAGATTACGCTGATGGGGCCTACACTTACTGGACGGATTTTATTTTCCAGGCGATGTTCGCCGCAACGGCCGCGACTATCGTTTCCGGTGCCGTAGCGGAACGAATCAAGTTGAATTCTTTTCTTGTTTTTGCTATCCTTTTCGTCGCCATTAGTTACCCGATAACGGGCATGTGGAAATGGGGAGGTGGTTGGTTGGATGCCCTGGGATTCTACGACTTTGCCGGTTACACCCTCGTGCATTCCGTAGGCGGATGGGGATCTTTAGCTGCCGTCATTCTGCTGGGGCCGCGTTTGGGCAAGTATTCCAAAGACGGCATTAAGCCGATTCCTGGTCACAATTTACCACTTGCTGCCATTGGTGTGTTCATGCTTTGGTTTGGTTGGTTCGGTTTCAATGGAGGTTCGGTGCTTTCAGCCGACCCCGTTGCCGTTTCCCTCGTTTTTGTAACCACCTGTTTGGCTGCCGCCGCAGGCGCTATTGGCGCTTTCTTTACATCCTATTGGTTGTTCAAATCGCATGACCTTTCGATGGTATTGAATGGCATTCTGGGCGGCTTGGTCGGAATAACGGCAGGAGCGAATTTGATGAGCCCCGGCGAAGCAATTCTAATTGGACTCATCGCCGGAATAATTATTCCCTTCGCCGTGGTCTTTTTTGATAAACGAAAACTCGACGACCCGGTAGGCGCTACTTCCGTCCACCTCGTTTGTGGAATTTGGGGAACGCTGGCTGTGGGAATATTCGGTTCGATGGCTGGATGGGCTCAACTCCTGGCTCAATTGAAAGGTATCGTGGCTATCGGCGTTTTCACTTTTGGCTTTGCTTTCGCCACCTTGTACCTGATTAAGAAAATCATGGGCTTGCGCGTTACGGAAGAAGACGAAGTGAAAGGATTGGACTTGGCTGAACACGATATGCAGGCTTATCAGGATATAGAAGAAGTCAATTACAATCTAGCTGTAAAATAATAATGTGTCACAGTGGCAACACCAATTGCTCAAAAAAACACCCGGAGTGGAGTCCGGGTGCCTTTCGTGTGAAAACGGAAAATCCGCCTTCTGAAAATTTAGCAAACTCAAAATTAGGGAAATTCTCTTTCTCTACGGAACGGTGAATAAATAAATTGAGGTTTTTGGGTTGATTATTTTGTTCTTAGTTTTTGCTTTGAAAACAAGAGTTATGTTGATATAATGACTGTTTTCAAAGTG
>Ga0114931_10009877_pt1 | contig 11393 bp, 5 predicted proteins | sample 2SBtaG_FD_89579 | JGI IMG/M metagenome (GOLD analysis project Ga0114931, IMG submission 89579) | Deep subsurface microbial communities from Kolumbo volcano to uncover new lineages of life (NeLLi) - 2SBTROV14_V59a metaG | ecosystem: Environmental > Aquatic > Marine > Volcanic | place: Kolumbo...
AATTCCTGATAATGAATTGGATTGTAGACCGCCAGTGAGCGAATCCCGTTTTCAAAATCCGGAGGATTATTTCGGCGTCCTTGTAATACCGCATTAACAGGGAAATAAACCGGTTGATCCTGCGACAGGCCCCGTGCGAGCCGTGCACCAATTTCAGCGATGTATGCTGGTCTGGGGTTTGCTAAATCCGGCCGCTCTTGCAAATAACGCACATTCTGGCTTGGCTTGCCATCCACAAGCCGAGGATGTGCCGATGACACAAAATAACGATTGTCCTCTGCATTGGCAGCAGCCTGAATCAATTCTTTCATGGGGTTGCTGAAATCTTCGAAATGGACAGCATCCTCGACAAGGTCATTAGCTTCCTGTGTAGTAAGCGGTTGGAAATTGGAAATAAAGTTATCTTGCCCCGAAAGGTCTGCCTCGGCCTGTAAATCCAGGCCTCGGTGAATGGCATCATCCGGCCGTTGAAATAATCTGTTTTCACAGTTTTCCACAAGCTTGATACTTGGGTTGGCATACTCGGTGTTTAAGCCTTGCAAAGCTGTCGCAGCTACTACTGTCGAAGCAGTGATGTCGTCCTCCATCTGTATTTTTTCCGCGGCAACAAAATCCTGTCTTAACTTATGGATGCGCCAGGTACCATCGCTTTGAAAGCCGACTCGCAGATAACTGGATACTAATCTTCGACCATCATATTTCAATTCGTGACCGGGATTCCCGTCGACACTGTCGACCGAAAAGTGTCGTCGCCAGTCGCCACCCCATTCGGATTTGTAAAAACGTTTGATCATATACACTAATCCCAAAATGCGGTGCGGGATCGATTCAAGCCACTGGTTATACTCATCAGTATATTCTGATGCCGAAGGCGTCAACATTTTGATGACCGACCCCAGGGTCCTTTGGCTGCTCAGTAAAGTACGATTATCCTGGATATCAGGATCTCGAAAACGTGTTGAAAAGTCGCGATTAAAAATGTCTTCGATTTGATCGAGTTCCTCTTCAAACTTTCCAACAAATGTTGGCCCTGAAATTATGGAGCTGGCAATGGATTTGGAGATCTCAGATTTTCCACCACCAGACACGGTGCTGGGTTTATGGCAGAAGGTGCCTTCTCCGAGGGTACCAATCAGACGCCAGCTGGGCGCATGAGGGTGTTTCTCCATTTGCACCTTGAAACCGCTAGGGTAGATATAGGTTTTGCCGGCCAATAACTTGATAGACTGGTTATCTTCTTCTTTTTCCCAGTACGCGCGCTGTTGTTGGATATCAAAGTCCGTTTTTTCAGAAACATAAATAATATCTGGAAAATTTTTATCGATGGCATAACCTTCGGGTTTAAGCTCTATATGCGGTGACAGTTGCTCACAAAGTTTTTCAAAAGTGTGCCCGCGCATTTCCTCTGCGCCTTGAGATAAGTAGGTCTGACCAAGATTGAAGCAGGGAAATGCCAGTGCTCCACCCGAATGTTCTTCTTCACAACCGCCAAACAGGTTTGCTGAATAACTAATTTGTGATTTTATTTCCTTTTTGCTGTAGCCAAAATAATTATCGGCGATTACCGTAACAATAATCCCGCGCTGATCACGGCAGACTATCTTGAAAGCATTTCCATCATTATATAATTCGCCCTTGTTTTTCCAGCACATACCGTCAAGCCGCATGCGTTCTGTGGCTTGATCATAATGAGGCAGTCCAAGTTCCTGTTTGCGAAGCATGGTTAAATGGGGTGCGAGGATGACGCAGCCGCTGTGCCCGGTCCAGTGCTGGATATCAAGTGCAGCATCATTTTCCGGTAAAAAAGGATCGCCGCAGTTGCCAAAAATGGTTTCAACAAAATCCAGGTTAGATACCAGGCTACCGTGAGCAAAAAAACGGGTCTCCATGGTTTTGGCAGGTGAGATCCCTTTTATTTCCGGTTGCACGATAGGTCTTAGCAGCAAAGACACCCAAACTTCTGCAGGGTCCTGTTGGTTACTGGTGATGGGAAGGCGCAATGTTTCTTGAGGCGGATTGAGTGCGACCTGTAGTAACTTGGCATAGGCATCAACAGGTACTGATTTTTTATCAGCAGGTATGGGTAAGCCGCCCTCAACGATATGAAACACACCTTTGGTGGTACGTTTATCATTGCTTGGATTGTGCAGGACACCTTGTCTGACACGATAGGATTTTACGTGTGATGATTGAAAATAGTCAGAAGCGACGGGTAGCGAAAGTTCTTTAGCCAGGCCTGATTTGTTTAGGATGAATGAGGAGCCAGGCAGTGTAACGGATTGTTCGATACCATTTTCAAGAAAGTAGTTATTCAGAAAATCTTGTATGCGTTGGTCGGCAGGGCAACGATAATCTGACAATAGATGGCGATGTTGAAGATAATTCTTCAACAATCCATCAGCAATATCATTAAAAGTTGGATCGTTGACTTGCCTGCAGATGGGTTGACCAAGTGCAGCAAGCTGCAGGTTGATATGCTGCAGCTTGTGTTGGCGTGGATCGGCCATGCGACGGTCAGAGATGATGCATTCTGCTGGTTTGTTCATAAAATCCAATACTTATCGATTTTCATATGATATTGTAAGAAGTGAGCATTGATGGTTTGTGTTAAGAATATACAGAGTAATTATTCTGTACAGGCTAATGCATCAATACTCTACGCTGATTTAGCTAGTTGTATTAATTTCTTGTCATCAGTGGACTCTTCTTGTAATTGGAAATAAACAATGGTTAGTTGTTCATTGACATCCATTAAGGCTAGCTGAAGTTTGTCAATAAATTTATTGAGATCCTGCTTTACGAGAAGGTCTACATCTGCTCTTTTTACAAGACGTTGTGCTCTTCGTAAGAACTTTAATGGTACTCCATTTGATGGCAAGACCTTTAAGCATTGCTCCATTTCGTTAAGGCAATACGTCAAGGTACGAGGAAAATATAAATCCTTGAGCAGAAAATCTAATACCTCATCGCCGCGTACGCGGACATGTATGCAGCGGCGGTATACTAGGTAAGCGGCAAGTGAATCAAGCACACTTTTCCACTGAATTTCATCAAAGGGTTTAAGTTCTTCGGTGTGTTTTGGCAATAAATTACCAGCCCGGACATCAATTACACGTGTCGTCATGTCAGCTCGTTCAATGTTTCGCCCAAGCCGCAAAAAACCATAGGTTTGATCATGATTCATGGTGGCGGTTATTTTGCCTAAAATAATATGGCATGTATCGATTACATGCATTAAAAAGGCATAACGGCCACGTCGTGACAGTGCGGTTAATTGATGATTTTTAACATAATTATACAAATCATTTAATGTTTCCCATATCTCTCTCGGAAATATAACTCTTGAGGTACGCAGGTTTTCGCGAGCATGGCTAAGTGAGGCCAGCATGCAGTTGGGATTATGAGAATCCATTACCAGGAAACGCATGACATTTCGTTCTGTTGCTTTCTTGTGATATTTGTAAAACAATTCTTCGCAACCGGTAATGGATACAATAGGGCTCCAGCCAAGAGTAATCGTTCGTGGAGTATCCATAAGCAGGTTGTTATTAACTAAGATAATCCGTGCGGTATTTTCCACGCGCTCGATATAGCGAGCAAACCAATAAACACGTTCCGCAAGACTTGAGAGCAACATTTTTATTTACCTCCCGTTTCGACTATCCAGGTATCTTTGCTTCCTCCACCCTGCGAGGAGTTGACCACCAGGGAACCTTCTCTCAATGCAACACGTGTTAAACCACCGCGGGTAACATGACTGTCTGCACCAGAGAGAATAAAAGGGCGTAGGTCAATATGTCTTGAATCGATTGTACCGTTGCACAAGGTAGGAACTGTTGACAAAGACAAGGTTGGTTGAGCAATATAATTTCGAGGATCCTTCTTGATCAATTTTGCAAATTTTTCTCGTTCTTTTTTGCTCGCAGCCGGGCCGATCATCATTCCATAGCCTCCCGATTCGTTGGCAGGCTTGACCACCAATTTGTCCAGGTTGGCGAGTACATACTTGCGCTGCTTCTCATCCATGCATAGATACGTGGGAACATTATCAAGAATTGTATCCTCATCCAGGTAGTAACGGATCATCGCTGGCACATAGGCATAGACAACCTTGTCATCGGCAACACCCGAGCCGGGTGCATTTGCAATCGCCACTTTTCCGCTGCGCCATGACCGCATTAGTCCGCGTACACCGAGTACGGATTTTGGATCAAATTCATCTGGGTCAAGAAAAAGATCATCGACACGTCGATAGATGACATCAACACGTTCCAGGCCGCCAATAGTGCGTAGGTAAACGCAATCATCGTCATCGACTATTAAGTCGCTACCGGTGACCAATTCTGCTCCCATCTGTTGAGCCAAATACGAATGCTCAAAATAGGCGGAATTATAAATACCTGGGGTGAGTACGACTATTGTCGGGTTGCGAACTGAGCGTGGTGATAATGATGATAAGGTGTTAAACAAGCGCGATGGATAACCATCCACGGGGAGAATGCTGTAGTCCTCAAATAACTCAGGGAAGACCCGTTTCATAACTAAACGGTTTTCCAGCATGTATGAGACACCGGAAGGTACTCTAAGGTTATCTTCCAGCACGTACATAGTGCCGTCTTTATCGCGTATGAGATCACTGCCGCAGATGTGTGCCCAGATGTCCATGGCCGGGCGAATACCGACGCATTGTTCGCGAAAATTAACTGAGTTATCCAAAACTTCTTTGGGGAAAATGCCGTCTTTTATGATGCGCTGTTCTGCATAGATATCGGCAATGAACATATTCAGCGCTTTGACCCGCTGTATTAATCCAGTTTCGATTCGACTCCATTCACGCGAGTTAATAATTCGCGGAATAATATCAAAGGGCCAGACACGATCGATACCGCCTTCTTCACTATAAACTGTAAAAGTAATGCCCATAACTTGCATTGCAAGTTCTGCAGCTTCTCGTCGCTCGGTTAATTCTTCATCGCTTAGTGATTTTAGATACTGGATGACTTTGCCGGCGCCAGGGCGTGCTTTGCCAGAGGGCGTAATCAATTCATCATACGTCTCTCCAGGTAAGTATTTTTTCCAACTAATAGCCATTGTATTTCATACCCTAAATACGTTTTTAAACTTACCAATTTCAGGTTTAGCTATCTATCAGATCCTTGATGACGAAATATCTTAGACTTTTCGAGATTCTCAAAGCCTGTGCGTCGGTTTTTTCATCAAAATATACTGCAAACAATATGCCATCAGACTTATGTCGAAAAAGGACAGAAAACGGTGATTGCTATAGATTGGCGTTGTCTTTGTGCACCATATTGGCTCTAGAATTATGCGTGATGGCACGATTACAGTGCAAACCTGGGTCAGAGGCGACTCATCTTGAAGCCTAAAATCACAAGGAGCTCATGATATTCGTATAATTAATGTTCCAGTCACTAGGAATACATGGTTGGCGCAATATTTGCTGATAAAAATGCAGTAATCGCAACAAAAAAACATGGATACAAAAATGGCATTCTCCTTATCGTTTCCTCGTCAAGGTGACAAAGTAAATTCAGAATTTTTTGAAGAATATCTAGTACGTTTGCTTGAAGAACGTGACAAGGCTGGATTGACCGAAATTATTCAAGAGGTCGATGCCATTATGATCACGGTCGACCCCGGACATTCGATTCAATACATCGGTGAGCTGGCGCTGATGACACCATACAATTACCTGGTGACATTAGAGAGTGAAGAACACTGGACCCATGTGTTGCGGATCGATATGAATTCGCCGGATCTTCTGATACGTGAAGTAAAAGCCCCATCCATCTCAGGCATCTTCCGAAGTTTGAACGAGGTTTACCCTATTGGAGCCAATAAGCCTAATAGCCGCTATATGGGCGAAATCTTGCGAGTGACCGATCTTCATAATGTGGTCGAATGCCAGAAGGAACGCGAGTTCCGTTTCTTTTCCCAAAACCAGGTTCGTAAACTTGAATTGCCGGGTAATCTTGCTATCAGTAAACCATCGCCCTATACGCACAATATTGTTGCCTACATGGAACGACCAGAAACTGAGATACGGACCTATGCTTTGGGTGTGAGTAGTATTCGCTCTGACGTGCAAGAGGTCTACCTGGCTGCCAAGGAGTTGCAGAAGAAATTAGAAATCGACGATTTGATTCTGCCGATCGATCACCTTGCTACCCGAATCTATTGTCAGAACCGGGAGGTTGCCATACTCGAATGGTTGTCCCTGTCTAGTTATTACTACTGGGGCTCCTACGATATTAAGGATCAAAATTCATCAACCAATGTCACCAAGAGTGTCCATTTCAGCAATGAATTAAAAAGTCCTGCTAAGGTATTTACGGCCAGCAATACGCCGTATTTTGTGAATCATTTAAACAAACTGCCATCGCCCACGGAAACTTTTGTGCGCAATTATGGCCCGCGCCTGCATCACATCGCGCTGGCAGTGCGTGATGGTGAACACCATGGCAAGGAAAATATCGATCATGTGGTGCAGCAGATTGCCGCACAAGGCCGAGACTTCCTACTCGATGTTATTGGCTCAAAGGAAGATGGTCTTAAACAAATCTTCTCGAGTGCATCGGAACATTCATCACTGATTGTCGAATACGTGCAGCGTTTTGGTGATTTTGATGGCTTCTTTACCAAAGATAATGTGGCCGAGTTGACGCATGCTGCTGGGGTGGAGGAGGAATTACTGGAACTACATGCTCAAGCGGGAGAGGGGAGCTAACAAGTTCGTTAACTAAGTTATAAAAAATATAACGGTTGTACTTATAATCTTTGAACGTCGACGGAGACGTCCAGTTTATGTTTTTTGCCGCCGCCGAATAGCACGCCCTTGAGTGGGGCAACGTCTGCATAGTCCCGTCCCCATGCCGCGGTGATGTGCTGATCGGCGGGTAGTTGGGCATTAGTTGGATCGAAATCAACCCAGCCCTGACGGGGTACGAATACACTAAACCAGGCATGGGAGGCATCTGCACCGACCAGACGCTCACTCCCTTCGGGGGGAATGGTTTCCAGGTAACCGCTAACGTAACGCGCGGCGAGTCCACGCATGCGCAGGCCGGCAATCGCAAGGTGGGCAAAATCCTGACAAACCCCTTTGCGATGTGCGAGGACATCCTCCAGTGGGGTAGCAATATTACTGAAGTGGGGATCGTATTCGAAGTCTTCATAAATACGATGCATGAATTCTTCCACGGCTTCCACCAGCGGTCTGTCTGTGGTGAAAGACGCTTTGCTATAGGCATCAATTTCATCACTGAATTCAATATAGTCGGATTCGAGTAAAAATTGCTGGGTGTCGATGACATCGGCGTCACGGCTTGTGCGTATATATTCAATGGCCTGTTCCCAGGAAATGGGAAAGGCATTTTCCAGCAGGGTACCGTAGGATTTTACCTCAACTTCGCTAATCGCCGTGACGGTTAATTCGGTATGAGCCTGCTGAATATTAAAGCTGACCTGTCGATTGCCGTAGAGGTCGTTCCAGTCGTTGACGTTGGCGGGTAGGGGAGAAATCCTTAGCTCACTAACATTGCAGGATTGCTGTGGCGTGACTCTCGGTAGTAAATGCGCAACGTTATAACAGTGCGATACAGGGGCGCTGTAATGATATTGTGTGGTATGTGTGACACGGTACTTCATTCGGCTTTCCTTGTATGGAAGTGCACTAATTGATGTGGTGTTTCCATGGTGCGGAAGTAGGTTGCTGATAACGCGTCCGAAAGGGCAGGTAAACGTGTTTCAAGTGCGGCGAGGAAGTTTTCCAGTATTTCTCTACGTGTAGAACCTTCCGCAACCTGGGCGAGTCGGTTAACATCGGCCAGCCTCACCATCGTGGCCGTTTCCAGGCTGAGGCGTTCAACTTCGCTACGGCTTTCCATCGGTTCTTTTTGAGGTAGATCGGCAATGTGCTCTTCGAGAACGGATAATTGGTAAGCTAAAGAACGAGGGTTGCGTTCAGAATAAATCACCAAATCCAGTAGATCGGGGATCTGTATGCCGCGTCGATAACTGCGTCGGTAGCTAATTGTGCTGTCGACAACATTGAGAATGGATTCAGCCAGCAATACTTCATCTCTGTCATCATTGACCGTCACCAGTGTCGAGCGCAGCAAGCGAGAGGTTTGTATGGCACGTTCGAGACGTCGGCCAATATCGAGAAATCGCCAGCTACGTCCGTGGGTCATGTTTTCCATGGTCAGGCCAGCGAACGCCGACATCGCAGTAATCACATTATCGAGTTCATCAAGTGCGTCGACGAATCGCTCCGGAGTGATATGGCGCAGGGAGCGCAGTTCTTCATCGATGTCGTTGACCACGCGCCAGGTATCTTTCGATAAACGATCGCGTACGGTACGCGCCGATGAGAGTAAGGAGGAAAGGGTCTGCGAGAGACTACCGTTGCGTGTGTTGTCGCAAATAACCGATACCAGTTCATCTTCTGGGCTGTTGAGTAATTTAACCTGTGTCTCAGGGTCGGTCGCAAAGCCCGGGTAAGTCAGCGTTTGATGAGTGATGGTTATTAGCAGTTGCTTAAAGGCCTCGCTTGATTCTCCTTCCCCGGTTGCTAAAGACTGCAATGCCAGACGCAGCAGGCGACTGTTAAATTCCGCTCGTTCGGCATAACGCCCGACCCAGAACAGATTGTCTGCGACACGTCCGGGGACTTCGCCACCGCGTTCGAAAACCGTCCGCGCCTGCCGGCTTTCCGTAAGTAGGGTGACGTGTTTCTCCGGTTCGGTTGCTAATACCCAGGTGTCTTTGCTGATACCGCCGGCCTGATTGGAGACCACCAGTTTATCTTCAGCCGAGGAAACCCGTGTCAAGCCACCGGGCATGGCCAGGTAATCATGCTCACTGGAGACTAAAAAGCTGCGTAACACTGTGCGTCGTGCATGCAGGCCATTTCTGTCGAGTATGGGCACGGTGGACATGGACGTTATTTCCTGACCCACATAAAGATGGGGACGTGCTTGAATTTTTTCCCGCACGTCTTTTAGCTGTGCTTTGCTTAATTCGGAACCAAACAGGAAACGGAAACCCAGGCTGGGATGCACGGGTTTGATCACCATGCGTGGCAGATTATTCAGTACATAGTTTGCATCGACTTCTTTACCGCACCACCAGCTTTTTACGGAAGGAATGCGAAGCTCTTCACCGAGAAAATGTTTTGCCAGTGCGGGCAGGAAAGAAGACAGGGCGGGATTTTCCAACATGCCGCTTCCCAGGGGATTGGCAATACCCACATTCCCCAGACGGGCGACATTTGTCAGCCCCGGTACACCCAGATAAGAATCAGCGCGCAATTCCACCGGGTCACAGTAACTGTCATCCATGCGGCGCATGATGACGTCCACCTGGCGTCGACCATCCACCGTGGTGAGCCAGACTTTATTGTCGCGTACGGTGAGATCGCCACCTTCAACCAGAGTGAAACCAAGATAGTTGGCGAGATAGGCGTGTTCAAAATAGGACTCATTGGCCGGGCCGGGACTGAGCAGGACAATATTGGGCTCTGCTTCCAGGCGTGGTGACAGGCGGTTCATCGCCTGGCGCACGCTACGGAAATAATTGGCCAGACGGTGTGTATGTGAGTCACGGAATAGACTGGGTAATACCCGTGAGATCACCATGCGGTTTTCCAGTGCGTAACCCGCTCCCGAGGGTGCCTGGGCACGGTCCGTCATCACCGCCATATTGCCATCTTCACCTCTGACTAGATCAGCGGCATAAAAAGTCAGGGCGCGTGTATCCTGAAAAGGAATGCCGACACAGGGGCGAAGAAAACCGGGGTGGGGGTAGACAAATTCTGGCGGCAGAATGCCTTTTTGTATCAGTGTGCGTGGCCCATAAAGATCCTGTAGCAACAGGTTGAGTAGCTCGGCGCGTTGTATCAGCCCCGCTTCGATTTGACGCCATTCCTCACTTTCGATGAGCAGTGGAACCAGATCCAGTTCCCAGGGGCGTCCCATGCCACTGGGATCACCATAAATGTTATAGGTCACGTCGTTGTCGCGGATCAGGCGCCAGGCTTCCTCGTGCCGACTTTGTAATTCATCGGCCCCCATGTCGGCAAATGCATTCATCAGGTAGTGCCAATGGGGACGAATATCCCCGGCTTTGGCACACATCTCGTCATAGCCGCCGGGCGTGCGATAGTCCTGGGAAAACCGAGTGGCTCCTGGGATGTCGGAAGTGGGAATGAGTTGGCTCACGAGTTTCTTTTCAACACGGCTGGTTTATAAGTATGTATTCTGATTTTGCAACATGACTGGTTTTATACTCTATGCAGGCCGGTGCCAACAGGCAAGCCTCTGGTATCGGGAGGGCAGGATCCACGCATCAACAGGGCGCCTGTCGACGCAAGTCCAGAGTATAGGGGTAATCCAGACTGGTTTCCTCCAGTGGTGCTTCCACTTTTCCGTGGCTATGGCCGTGGCTCCAGAAACGCGCGATGCGTCGGGATTCCGCTTCGTTGGCATTGACCGGGAAGGTTTCTTCGTGACGGCCGCCGGGGTGTCCCGCATGGTAGGTGCAACCGCCGATGGAGCGTTCATTCCAGGTGTCGAGAATATCGAAGATCAATGGTGTGTGTACGCCAATGGTCGGGTGCAGGCCGGAGGGTGGTTGCCAGGCCTTGAAACGCACCCCGGCGACAAACTCGCCGCGTCGACCCGTGGGCCGCAACGGCACCCGGCGGCCATTGCACAACACCACATGCCGTCCATCGACCATACCGTTGACCTTGACCTGCACCCGCTCTACCGCGGAATCGACAAAACGCGAGGTACCCTGTGCGGAGACCTCTTCGCCGAGTACATGCCAGGGTTCGACCGCGGTGCGGATCTCCAGCTCGATATCCTGCTGGGTGATGCTACCGATGTGGGGAAAGCGAAATTCCTGAAAGGGTGCAAACCAGTCCAGCTGCAAAGGGAAACCATCATTCTGCAGGTCGCAGATGATGTCCCGCATGTCCTGCCACACGTAGTGCGGCAGCATGAAGCGGTCGTGCAACTCGGTGCCCCAGTGCACCGGTTTTTTCTGATAAGGACGTTTCCAGAAACGGGCGATGAGGGAGCGCAGCAACAACATTTGCACCATGCTCATGCGCGCATGCGGCGGCATTTCGAAGGCGCGGAATTCCACCAGCCCCAGACGGCCGCTGACACTATCAGGTGAATAGAGCTTGTCGATACAAAATTCGGAACGGTGGGTGTTACCACTGAGGTCGACCAGCAGGTTGCGCAGCAGGCGGTCGACAATCCACGGCGTGGGCTGTTCACCTTTGGGGATTTGCTGGAAGGCAATCTCCAGTTCGTAGAGGCTGTCATCCCGGGCCTCGTCAACCCGCGGCGCCTGACTGGTGG
>Ga0114931_10009878_pt1 | contig 11392 bp, 11 predicted proteins | sample 2SBtaG_FD_89579 | JGI IMG/M metagenome (GOLD analysis project Ga0114931, IMG submission 89579) | Deep subsurface microbial communities from Kolumbo volcano to uncover new lineages of life (NeLLi) - 2SBTROV14_V59a metaG | ecosystem: Environmental > Aquatic > Marine > Volcanic | place: Kolumbo...
CACAGCTCACGTCGAGCACATCGCGCCCGCCCAGTGGCGTATCGCCAATCACTTCCAGCACCAAACGACGAGAGGCGGCGTCGAATTCCCCTTCACGCAGCGATACGACCGAGAAAGTGGGCGTGTCGTCCGGTATGTAACCGTAGTTCAAAAAATAGGCGAATCGGCCAAATCGCAAGCTGTTCAACCTGCGGTTGAAGTCCTCATAGAGCGACTTTCGCTCGTTTCGCAGTACCTCCGCCGCCGCCGCATCTCGATCGACACCCGTTTTGTCGAGCAGCAGCACGATCTCATCCCACTAGTCCGGCTTGATCATGGATCTACTGCGCGTCATGCTGGTGTCGGGTTCCGCTTGGTCGCCCAACAAACCCGCCAGATCCCCCACCGTCTCGCACTCGGCGATCTGGTCGCCGGTCACGGAGAGACTCATCTTCTCATCGGCCAGCGCGATGACGTTCAGCGCGGCCCTCGAATCCCACGCCACCAAGTGCTCGAGCAGCATCGATTCGTGGAGGCTATTCTCGTCCAGTTCGAGGCACTCCTCCAGCGCCCGCAGTCGTTCCTTTGCCATCATTTGCCCATCTCCCGTTCAAGTGAGTGCCGCAGAGGCTACGTTGAATCAACTACGCTAATATCGTGATGCATAAATAACCATCAGAACATTGTTGGGTTACGGTGCGCCGGTAATCCAGTGGAAGCTTGAGAAATCGGTACAAAGCGCACCTAACCCAACCTACATTACCATACCTTTCTACGATTGACGGCACACAAGGCGCAGAGGCGGCGCGCAACCCATGCATCATTGGCTGCCGCCCTCAATGGCCCGTTCCAGTATCCGCACGCTCTCCGTCTGAAATCGTTGCCAAAAATCATCCGGAAGATTGGCGGCCACCACCCCCCAGGTCAAACGCTGTCCTAGAATCGATCCGCTGACCACGATGGAGGGACCGACGGTATCGGTCTTTGGCAAGGCGAAAAAATCGGTCAGCTTCAAGCTGCCGTAACGCTCGCGCATGGCGGTCATGCCGAGATGACTCACCTGCAAGCTGACCCGCTTGATTGATTTCCCGCCACGACGGAGTTTCATGAACCGCAAGAACTGGGCAAGGTTATACGCAAGCAGCGGACCCCCAGCGTCGACGAAGTTCGTCAGATCCCGGTGCGCCAGGCGAGAGAGATCCCAGAATGAGTCCTCTTGACGGACACGATACACCCTGTCCCGACCGCTGACAAACACTCCCAGGTCGTGATGTGTGGGTACCCCATGAGGTCCGTCGAGGGACTTGCGGACATCGATCGGAAAGCGGCACCTGAGACGTACGGTCTTCTGCGCGAGCAGATCGACCAGGATGCTCGCCGCCACAGCAAAAAAGACGCCGTACAACGTGGTATTTTCTCGACGACACATTCGAACCAACCCCCGGGTTTGTCCCTTTGTGAAGACATGCTTCGCATACTGAGGGGTCGTCGACGGACTATCCGCTTGTGGTATCGTTGTCCAATGACGTCGTAGGCGCAACCAAAAGAATTGCGCAAGCCTCAGCCACAGCTTGTACTTGTGCTTGGCCCGCGGGATCGAGATGAGGTCGAGCGACTCGACATCACGCAGACCACTCCCCGCTTCCGCTTTTTCATAGAAACGAAAAAGATCATCGACCAAGCGGTCGAGGGAAGCCCCGTCGTACAGGAGATGATGAACGACGATCGTAATGCGGCTGCGATTTCTCGGCCGACTCCGCTGGACGATCACATGTGCGAGCGGACCGGCCTCTACGGCAATCTTGACGCGAAGCGCGCCGTAGACCTGATCTTGCCATCGAGGCAATTCATCCTCGAACTCTATTACTTCCAGCGGAATTCGAGGCGAGCATTCATAAGGGTGAAAATAGGGACTGCCGTCTTCCGCTTGAACAATGCCGGACCGCAGCTTCGGATGCCGTCGTTGCAACGCCGCCAGTGCAGCCTCAAGCGGTGCCTCCTCAATGCAGCCCTCGATCCATCCGGTGACGGCACCCATACCATCGCCGTCGAATTCCTCATGCACACGCCAGAAAAAGGCTTCCAATGGTGCGAGCGGAACATCGCGCGATAATGTTGCAGGGGAAACATCAGTGAACTGCTGCATTGAGGACTCAGGTGAGATTATAGGAATCGGGCCGGGATTATAGCGCAGATTGATATCCACTTGTCGATCTGGTATATGAATAACCCTTAGGGTGAATTTGTCTCATCGGAATAACGAAAGCGTGATGTGAAGTGATTTATGTGCATCATTGCGCTCGATATTCACGGATCAGCTGTATCCGCTCCCATAAGATAGGTATAACGAATAAAGTCAATATCGTCGCGGTGGCGAGGCCCGTCACAAAGGTCGTAGCCATTGAGCCCCATACCAGCGAATAGCTTGGAATACCGAGCGCCATGGGCAAGAGCCCCAGGGTTGTCGTCAATGTCGTGAGAACAATCGGGCGAAGTCGGACCCGCACCCCTTCCTGGATCGCCTCACGTCGGGTCGCTCCAGCGCGGTAGCACTTATTCATGAAATCGATCAACACAAGCGCGTCGTTGACGGCCACGCCCGCAACACCAACCAGTGCAATCAAACTATTGACCGTAAAAAGCGACTGACTGAGCCACTTTCCGAAGACGACGCCAATCACCGCAAAGACGATTGCAGAAAGAATCATCAACGGCTGCAGGTAAGATTGAAACTGTGTAGCAAGGATCATGAATATGATCCCAATCGCGATGAAGAAAGCATAGGCCAACGATTGGTAAGAGCGTTGCGTCTCTTCGTAACTGCCCTCGAAACGCACCGTGGCGCCCGGAAAGTTCCCGCGAATCGTTTCATAATAATCTTTGAGCGCATGGACAACCGCCCGGATGGAAGTCGGTGCCTTGGGTTTTATGTTTGCCGTGATGCTGATCGCCCGTTCTCCTTGATATCGGTTGAGCTCCCCGACTTCGAAATAGGTCTCCAACTCAACCAGATCAGCCAACCGGATCGGGCGCGTGGCGTGCTCTACCAACGGTATATAAAGAGCATCTTCCGGCTCCGACAAGCGATCCGTGTCGATATACAACTTTAAGTCGACCTCTTCGTCCTGTAGCCGGTATTTGCCGATATACCGCCCGTCCAAAACACTCGCCGCCAGGCGAGCGACGCGAGTATTATCCAAACCGTACTCATGAACCTGTTCCTGCAAGACTTTAAAGCGCACAACCCTTTCCTTTTGGCCCAGATCGTCCTGCAACTCCACTAAATAAGGGCCTATATCGGGATCATCGTGCAAAAACCGAAAAAGATCCCCCGCCAGGGCTTTTATCGATTGGAGATTGCTACCCAAAACACGAATGTTAAGGTCGGTGCCCCGCCGGGGACCGAATTGGTGCGCGTGAATGCGCAATCTGAACCCGTCTTTTTCGAAAAGTGGTTTTAATGTCGAACGCACGTTGTCAAGATGAACCAGAGGATCATCAAATCCTCGTTCCTGCTTCGGAGGCAGGGTCACCACCACGGTCCCATAGTTGTTTCCGAACACCGCTTCATAATCGTCACCGATGTAAAAGCCTGCGAATCCAGCCGCTGACGCGGAAAGGCCCGGCCGCTCATCGGCGACATAGCGGGAAATGGATCTTACTTTTGAATCGACCTCCTCAATCGGCGTACCGGCAGGACCGATCACGTCGACATAATAGAAGGAGTAGTCATCGGGGAAAAATTGTATTCGGATCAGCGGCTTAATCCCACTCATCGAAACCCAAAAAACAATGGCGGCCGCAACGAACGCAATCGTTACGACCAACAGACTTGTGGTCGGAAACCGCAATGTCAGAGTCAAAATCCGTTCGGTCCAACGCCTCAGCCATATCATTAACCAGGCTTCCTTTTCGATACTGCGTTCGGCTCCCGAGCGTGGACCGAAATCTAAATAGTGGATGGGCAAAATGACCAGGCATTCAACCAGCGAAGCGACCATCGCGATGGTAACTGCTTTTGGAATCAATTCAAAAAAATCGCCGGTCGTCCCGGTCATTATCAACAGCGGCAAAAAAGCCGCCACCGTCGTCATGGTCGCAGAAACCACCGGCATCGCCACTTCGGCCGTACCCTTGACGATCGCTGCACCGATCTCCTTTCCCTCCTGAACGTGACGGTAGATATTCTCAGTCACAACAATGGCATCGTCCACGATGATCCCAGTCACAAGCACAAAGGAAAACAGCGTCAACTCATTCAAGCTGTTACCGGTGACATACACGAGCAACATCGTAACCAGCAATGCGAACGGAATGCCGATCGTCACCAAACACGCATTGCGAAACCCCATGATATACCACACGATCAAGGAAACAAGCACGACCCCAACCAGCAAGTTGGATCCCAATGTCGTCAAACCGTCCTTGATGGCAACGGTGGAGTCTTGCGTCAGGATAATATCAAGCCCTTCGCGTTCGGCAACCGGCTGAAAATCCTCGACAACGCGCTCGACCGAAGACTTGATGTCCAACGAATTGCCTTTAGGACTTTTGATGATCTTTAGAGAAAGCGCGTTTCTGCCGTTAACCGACGAAATCACCACTGGATCACGGTACCCCGGCTTGGCATCGCTCATCACATCTTCGATTCGCACGAAACTGCCATCGGCATCGGAACGAACAATAGTGGAGGTCACCTGCTCGACGCTTCGGAACTTCTGATCCACCTTGATCAAAAATTCTCCGGCTTTGTCGCGAAAATCGCCCGCCGGGATAGCCACATTGGCATTTTGCAGCGCTTGTGCCGCATCATCGAAGCTTATTCCCAAAGCGTTGAGCTTAGCGGGATCAAGATATACATGAAATTCCCGAACGTACTCTCCGTCGATTTTCACTTCCTCCACGCCGGGAATACGCATGAACGCAACCTTCAACTCCCGCGCCATCAACAAAAGCGCCCGATTTTCGTGATCGCCGCCCAAGCTGACACGAATCACCGGAACGAAGTCTTCAACCTTCGCGTTCCAGATCCTGGGCGGATCAACCTCGGCAGGCAACTCGTCGAGGATGTTCAAAACCTTGAAGCGAACCTCATCGTAAAGCTCTCCGTAATCCAAACCGTCAACGAATTTGATGCGTACGATGGAGCGTTCGCTTAAAGATTTGGAGCTGATGGATTCGACACCCTCGATCGACTCGATCGCCTCCTCGATTCTGTGCGTCACCGTCGTTTCCACTTCAGCAGGAGAGGCCCCGGGGAAAAAAGTGGCAACGATCACTTCTCCGAAGCTGATGTTCGGATACTGCTCTGCGGGCACATGAAATAAAGCGAACACCCCACCCACGGAAAGAATGACGAAGAGCAGGTTATAGAAAACGCGCTGCTTGAGCGAAAACCGGACAACCGACTCCATCGGCAAATTACTGTCCATGCAAGCGAAATCGATCGCCCGGCGCCACCTTCGGCGACTGAATACGCACCAGCGGCATGCCATCGCCGGTGTCCATACCGGAGCGCCCCAGATATACGACGCGAATCTCCTCACCATTGGCTCGCTGGACCCACGATTCCTCGTAGCGCTTTTGCACCGCGCTTTCAGGCACCAAAACAACGCCCTACGAAACCGGCACAGAGAGTGACAGTTCGGCGCGAACCCCTCCTCTCAGTCCACCCGTTTTTCCGTTGATCTGCAACTCTACCTTGATCTTGCGGGATTGCTCGTCAAATCCTGGCGATATCCTGCCAACCTTTGCCGGGACGGTGATGCCGATCTCGGGAAGATCCACATGCAGTTCATCAGACGCATCAAGCAATGACCGATATTCCGGCATTGCGAGCGCGAAAGGAATGACCAATTCGGAGAAGTCACCAATCTTGGCAACCGGATTACCGGTACTCAGCCACTCACCCGGCTCAACAAAGCGCTCCATCACCAGCCAGCCGGGTGGGGCAGTGATGCAAAAGCGGCGTTTGCGTTCGTGGAGAAGACGATCCTGAAGTTTGAGCGCCTCCAATTGGTGGCGAGCAACGGCCAAACTGCGATCCATTTCATCAAGTTGAATCTGGGCGGAACTCCCTTTGCCGACGAGTTGACGATAACGCTCCACCTGCTTCTCATCGAAATGCATTTCGACGCCGATGCGCGCCATTTCAGACTGGTTAATGGCAATGTCCAGATCAACAAACGTGCTGTCCAGACAAGCAAACTTCCCCGCACCAGGTATTTTCTCCCCAATGTCGGCAAAGACTTTTTCGACTTCACCCGAAGTCTTGGCGGACAGGTCGATCACCGTTCGTGCCCGGGTAAATCCGGTCAGCGTTGCTGTGCGTTCAGCCGGCAGCGCTGTGGCAAAGCTGTCCACCGCACCGGAAGGCGAAGCGCACAAAAGAAACAGAAGCAATAAGAGCGAACGGCGCAAGCCTACGTTTTCCGCCATGGAATAAGCAGGCTGCAGGGTGCGCCGTGCGCACCACTTCAAGTAAGACAACGAGTGGATACCATGTCGATTTGAGACGAAGCCTATTGCATTCACGGATATTTGAATTTAAACCGTGATGGGTCGGTGCCTATAACTGAAGTTCAATCCATCGAGCGGGCTTTCTGCCTGTGAAGCGACCGGTCAACGACCTGAATCATAGCATCCTTATCAAGCCGGCAGTTGAGAAATCGCTCGATGTCATCGATTGCGATCCTCGGTTTGTACAACACATCGGAATAATTGACGTAAAGCACATCAAAATTGTCCTTGCCCTTTATCCAGGTATCAAATTGCTCAATCTGCTTATTGAAAATCCTGGCAACCTGTTTATCGTCAAGCTTTCCGGCCTCTTCTTTTTTTTTTCGTCGCCGCAACATCGCTTCCTGCGAAGCGATGACTTCCGTCATGTCTCTTCGCATGAAGACCACCTTGCATTTATGCTGTTCAGGCAAATCGTACATCAAAAGATAAATCACTTTGACCGCTCGACCATAGGCCTGATCGAGCCACGAGGCATTTTTCCGCAACTGCTTCACCGGTTCAAACTCAAAATATCCGACCGGATTTTCCTCATCGGCCGTTCTGATGTTATCGGTCATCGCCGGCACGCCGCCGGCGTCCAGCATGCGCATCATCATGGACGTTCCCGATCGGGGAAGTCCGGATACCACTGTGATGAAATCCGTGAGTTCTACGTTCATTATGTCGCTATGTGATCAGAATAGAGTATCCGAGCGCACTGCACGGAATCCTGACGGCAGCTCCTCGGTCATCATGCTTGAGCTCAAGCAATATTTTGATAAGACCCAAGTCTGCGGTGAAAAATAATTTCAACGCCACCGATTCAACGGCAAGTACCCGGCTCACCGAGTCTCGCTCATCCGGGGATACGCATCATCATTACCCCAGCCTCCCGGAACACCTGTTGTTTATACGAAAGCCTGGCTTTGGTGAGTATCGCTGATAGCGTGGCAGCATAAAATGGTATCGACGCCTTGGAGGAAGATCAAGCTCGATATGAAAATTCAGCATCGCGCTGAACCGGCCGCCAAACTGAGAAATGCGTGCGCGTCCGTAAATCGTCGAGGCGTCAAAAAGATGCGGCATCGTTCATTTTCAGTTTACAGTTTGTCATCTCGACGAAGGAGAGCATCTTATGCTCGATGCCTTAAGATCCCTCGGGATGACAGGTCAAAGTGTAAACTACTTTTTACTACCCTTGAAGGATGCCAAAGATGCTGTCCCGTTGCCTTTAGGGCTGAATATCAGCTACGCAACAAACCGCTGCCGTGAAAGTGCCAACCCTTCCAAAAGCTCTGCAGCCCGTCGCGGGCCATCGTAACCGGCAAATACTTGAGCGAGACGCTCGGCGTTCAATCGAAACGATGGTTCGTTTATTAGTCGATTCACGGCCGCGCGCAACACTTCCGGGGTACACCGTACCGGAGCGATGCGTATACCTGCACCCGCTTCCACCACCCTTTGAGCAATTTCCGGTTTGTCCCATTCCGTCGGGACAATGACCAGCGGCACTGCCGCTTTCAAACAAGCGGTCACAGTCGCGGCACCTCCGAGACAAACAACAACAGCTGTTTTCGGCAAAAGCTGACTGTGCGGAACATATTGTTCCACGCGTATATTTGAAGCAACGGCCCCCAAATCGAGACTCGCCGGGTCACGGTGAGGCCCCGTCGTCAGGACGACTTGCACGGGCATCCCTCCCAGAGCGCGAGCCGCCGTCCGCAACAGGAAGGGGTCGTGCTCGTGGAGTGTTCCCTCGGTCACATGAATGACCGGTTGATCGCCGGTTAATTCGTTGAGCCAGGCGGGCGCAGCCTCGCTTTTTCTTTTGTCCCATATACAAGCACCCACGTAATGTACCGAGGGTGGCAAGTCAGTTCGTTCATAATCAAACTCGGGTACGGTGGGAATCAGAAAAAGAGGCATTTTCGCCGTCCACTCAGCCAGACCCATCGGCAATGCCTGAAGCCCATACCGACGACAAAGGGCATTCAAGCCGGCCGAACAATCCCGCCCAAGCCAGCTACGTATTTTCCGTGCCACGGTTGAACGTAAGCGCCCTAACCGAGTTCTTGGAAGGGGTAGCCCCCGGCCAAAAGCCGGTACCTCCGGACCCGGCAGCCAACAAAGCGCAGTCATGCTAAAAACACACACAGGAATATCCCGCGTCTGGCTAAACACCAGGATCGGGCTCAACAAAGTAATATCGCACAGGAACACGTCAGGACGCCACTCAGCCAGCACCCCTTCCAAATCCTCGATTTGCCCGGGTACAGTCTCAACGTAAAGCTCAAACATTAGCAATCTGAGTTCCCGAGCACGCCGGAGTGCTTCCCACAACGACGAACAATAAGTATACGAAGTGCGCAGGAGTTCATAAACATGCGCCTCATCCACATTTTCAAATGGAAAAAAAGTAAAACCCTCGCCCTCCACAATCGCACGGGCACGGTTGCCGCTATAGAAAGCAACTTGGTGCCCTCGCATCCGCAAAGCTTGAGCCACCGCCATGACAAGATTGATGTGAGCGGGGAACGACCACACGGTGATAAGGAACTTCGACATGATTATTCAGTGAATACGGAGTTTTGTGTGAAGCCATGTCTTGTCACATGGCTTGATACCGGATGACCGGATGGACCTTTCAGCTTTTGTTGCCTTACCCAACAGGATGTGAACGCTCGGCGCTCGGCGATCGGGTGACACGACGCATGACCAGCCCGAAATACAATCTTTCGAATAACTCTCCCGGCAGGTAATTCCGGAGACCCGTCAGAACTTTCGCCTTCCAACCAACCATATACCTTAACTTCGGCCGTGCGACGGTCAACGCGCGATGCACGATTTCTGCAACATCTTCGGCAGTGGCGGTGGAGCGCTGCACCAGATTATCCGATTCCTTTTCCGCCTGCCAAAACCAATCATAATAGGGACTTTCCGTATCTCTTGCCCCTTGGGCCGTTCCACGATTAGTGGACCATCGTTCGGTTTTGACGATCCCAGGCTCAATAAGCACTACGTTGACTCCCAGGGGGGCAACCTCCAGTGCCAATGACTCACCGAACCCTTCGACCGCAAACTTGGTGGAACAATAGGCACTGACGCCCAACGATCCGATCTTGCCACCAATCGAGCTGATAAGAATTATGCGCCCGCTGCGCGCCTTGCGCATATGCGGTAATACTGCCTTCGTGACCGCCATGACCCCGAACAAATTGGCTTCGAAAACGTCGCGTATTTCCTGTTCCGTCAGGTCCTCGAAGTAACCCCGCAGACCGATTCCTGCATTATTGATCACGCCGTCGATCACTCCCGACTCGTTCAAAACCGTCTGGACCGCGGCGTCGATGCTGGGCTTACTGGTCACATCCAACTGCAATACCCGCAACTGCACGTTTCGACTGTCGGCCGCCGCATGCAATCCATCGGCATGCGCCATATCCCGCACAGTGGCGTAAACGGTAAAGGCACGCTCGGCCAAATAAAGTGCCATTTCCTTGCCCAAGCCCGTAGACGCGCCTGTAATCAGGATCGTACCGGCCATCAGGCCAACTCCCGTTCTTGTAGAAACGCGGATAAGTGCTCTAATAGAAACTCAGGTTTTTCCAACGGTCCGAAGTGCTCCCCTTCGGGCATCGTTACCGCGGTGCAATGCGGCAGATGATCGCGAAGAAACTCATACGTACCGAAAAATACGGACTGTTCACCATATACGACGAGCGTCTGATGCTGAACTTTTCCGATATTCTCCACGGTCAGATCGCCCACGACGCTGTAATCCTTCGCTGCCGTTGTTGTGTTCATCAGACGAACCAACGGTGCCGCGCGCCGCGGCTTCCCCTTTCTGAATCCAAAGACCTTGGGTACGTTTACGCTTGATCTCACCAAGTATTCTGCATCGTACCATTTGTCCGGCGGAACAGTGACGCCTCCTTGACCCAGCTTGTCCCGCCAGTACTTCCATCCCACCCAATCCTTGCGTTCACGCAGGTATTGCAAGGCAGGGATCGCCGGTTCGATCAAAACCAAGCGGTCCACCCGCTCCGGATGACGAATCGCAAAGTTCAGGATGATATCGGCACCAAAGCTGTGCCCTACGAAGTGGGCTCGCTCAATCTCCAGTTTGTCCAGCAAAAGGGAGAGATCCGTGGCATGGTCCCCGGTGCTGTAGTTTGTGGACGGCATATCGCTGTAGCCGTGCCCGCGCAAATCATAAGTGGTGATCCGATAGCTGTCCATCAAACTCGGCACCATCTCCAGATGCCAGATCGCAAGGTTTCCCGTAATGCCATGCACCATAACGATATCGGGGCCTTCACCAACCTGCTGGTAATGGATATGAATGTCATTTACGTACGCTTTAGGCATGTCAGTCCGCTCTTTCACTCCATGTAGCCGAGGGCCTTGAGCCTTCGAACCATCGCTTTTTCGTCTTCGTCATCCACCGCGCCTTGATCGCCTCCCTTCGCCAGTGGTTCCGGCATCACCGTCGCTTCACCGACAGTGACTGGGCACTGCTGGAGATAGGACGCGTCGAACAGGTCGGTCGGAATACTGCCTTCAAAGTCTTCCGGTATGGGCAGTCCCAAAGAATATAGGAGGGTCGGCGCAACATTTAAAATCGAAAACCCCGGAAGCGAAGCGCCTTTGCGAATAGCCGGTCCTGATGCGATAAAGATCCCCTCCGGCCGATGGGTGCCACTGGGCTCGTGACGCGGCTTCAAAATAGTGTCTGACGGAAGGATCGAAGCCATCCCGCAGTCCCTGAACGCAACCGTAACATCGGGGGCCTTCCCCATATAGCGCCCGGAAAAAGCCTCTTCCCGAGTCCAGACCTGTTTGACAACAGGCTCGCCCGTTGCGGGATCGGTAAATTGCCGAAGCGCCCTTATCATTTCGTCCCGCACTTGCG
>Ga0114931_10009879_pt1 | contig 11392 bp, 11 predicted proteins | sample 2SBtaG_FD_89579 | JGI IMG/M metagenome (GOLD analysis project Ga0114931, IMG submission 89579) | Deep subsurface microbial communities from Kolumbo volcano to uncover new lineages of life (NeLLi) - 2SBTROV14_V59a metaG | ecosystem: Environmental > Aquatic > Marine > Volcanic | place: Kolumbo...
GGTTTTGTATACGGTGTGAGCTAGTTTTTTTAGTTTCATATCATCCTAGTGTATCACACGAGATGAAGACACTGGAACTTGCTCTCATCCCCGCCTTTACAGGCGGGGAGTTCCCGCTGGATTTAAAAGAACAAAAGGACTGGTAAGGCTAAGGTAGCAGCAGCTCGTAAATTATGCTCTGTTATCTTTGCCATGTTATCCGATAAATAACCTTTTCGTGAATTTACACCAGTCAAGCAACGATAGGATACTCTGCTAAATTTTATAGTCTTTGAGACTGTTTTCATAATTCAGAGATCCGTATCGTATTAGCACGATTGAGGCTACATTAATTGACCTCGTATCGGTAACTGATTGAAATAATCGCTATTTACGATAGGTACACTCTTTAAGTGTCCTACCGTTGTTTGACTGATGCTTGATAATATATTTATTAAAGACCTATGCCTTAAGTTTGGCTAATTATCCATGCTTGACAGGCTTTATCGGTATATTTATTGTGTAGAAATTAGAAAATAGTTATGGAGATTAGAGATTGAAAATCGGATAATTTTTTTCTATTTTCTACTTTCTATTACTAACTTCCATTTTCCAAATAGCAAACTTCCTGGTCTTTAGTTTCTCAAAATCTTCTCTATCAACTCCTTGTCTTTTGTCTCATCTAACTTCTCATGCAATATCTTCTCTGACACCTGCAATGCTATATCTACAGTCTTAGTTATTAAATCAGCTTCCATTTGTTTCTTTTCTTTAGTAATTAAATCCCTAGCCTCATTTACGATTTGTTTGGCTTTAACTTCTGTTTCCTGTTTGTTTTTTTCTAACATGGCTTCTGATTGTTCATGTGCTTTAGCCACAATAGACTGGGCTTCTTCTCTGGCAACTTTTAACATCTGGTCAACCTTTTGTTTGGCCATAGTCAACTCAGTTTTGGCTTTCTCAGTATCTTCTAAACCTGCGTTTATTTTATCAGCCCTTTCTTTCAATTTATTCTGGATGGGTTTAAAGGCATACTTTTTCAAAATCCAAAATATAATCAGAAAATTAACTAAATTAGCCAGGGCCATACGCCAATCAAAACCTATTTTAGACAATATTTCAACAATATTCATGTATATATAAATAAATTAAAATAATAAAATTTTATCACCACTATTGCGCCACCTTCCACCGGAGGCTCAATCTCCTTGTAGAAAGTAGCGTTGCTACTGATGACAAACGGTTTTTAGAGAATAAAGAAAGCCACCAAAGCGTAGATAGCCGTACTTTCTGCCATAGCCACGCCGATTAACATTTTGGTAAACAATGAGCCTTCCATCTCTGGATTACGACCCATAGCCTCTAAGGCTTTACCAATTAGGTAACCCTCGCCAATACCAGAGCCGCCCATAGTAATAGTAGCAATACCTTTAGCCAGTAACCTGGCTGATTCTGGATCAAGTGCCATATTTTTAACCTTGGTTTAATCTCAAGCTATATACCTGGATTAAACTAATAATATTTATACTAGAAACTAGTAAATGTAAACATAAATTTACATTCACTAGTTTCCAGCTGCTTGTTTACCTGGATTAAGAGAGATAGTATAATAAGCTGCCACCAAAGAACCAAAGACTAAAGCCTGGACTACGCCTGTTAAAATCCCCATAGCCATCCAAACTGCTGGTAAAGCATAAGCCAACCCAGCCATGATTATAACTGTTAAAACTTCGCCGGCAAAAATATTGCCGAATAAACGCATGGACAATGAAACCACTTTAGCAATCTCTGAAACTATATCAAGAAAACCTATCAAAAAATTTATAAAAGCCGTCAAGCCTGCGCCAAGACCTTGTTTAAAAGATAAAATCAACGGCTTAATCTGGATAAACCTGCCAATATAGCCAAAAATACCCCAGTCTCTAATACTCTGAACTTGAATCAAAATTAACATAGCCAAAGCCAAAGCAAAAGTCGTGTTAAAATCAGTAGTCGGGGAACGGAATATTTCTTTACCGTTATAGGTTAAGCTGGTCAAACCTGGAATCAAGGTAATTAAATTAGAAACCCCTATAAATAAAAAAAGAGTTGCAATGAGAGGAAAAATTTTTTCTGAAATTTTACGGCTACTCGTAATTTGGTCCACTAGTTTCAACATACTTTCATACAATACCTCAAAAATATTCTGGTAAATGCCTGGCCGTAAGCTCAAGATCTTAAATAACACCCTAACAACCACAATAGTTAAAAGCAAAATTAACCAAATCAACATAAGTGAACTGGTTATAGGCCAAGAACCGATGTGAAATAAAACTGGTGGCTGTAAGCTTGGTATATCTCCTGCTACTTGTAAAAAATTCATAAAAATCACTTAAACTCTCATTTTTTATTATTTTGTCCTAATTCATCCAAACTTTTAGCTTGCTTTTCTTTATACTGTCTGTAAGCCTTATCTACTTCCCGACCTTCACGACTTAGATTTATATACATTCTGATAGTTAAGGCCCAGGATAAAATAAAAGCCACAACTAACAAAAGCCATGTCCATTGACGCCCAGACGCATATACAGTATCAAGTCTTGTACCAATAACTGCTGCCATAGCTGCAGGCAGGCCGAAGATAAAGACAATAGACAGCATCATGCGAAAAGTTTTAGCTTGCCATTGTTCGCGACGTTCGGCTACATCCTGTCCTCGTTGCTGTTCGGGGGTACTAGGCATATATAAAAAAGCAAAAAAATATCCTCCCTTAAAAAAGGGGGTTTTCAAGGTAAAAAAATTAGCCTTGCTGATACATAATACAGTAACTTCGGCCAACAATCAAGTCAATTTTAAAAAAATAGCTAATTTTAGCCATTTAATTATCAATTTTAGGTTTTTCTAGTTCTAGGGGATCAATGTCAGATTTTGAACTGGTCACTTTCATTACATCTTTATTTACCTTACCAAACTCCTTGTAGGCACTGTTATACATATTTACTGAAGTGCCTAGACTATTGCCCAGTTTTTGCATATACATATCATAGCTTCCTAGATGCTTGCCCAGTTTCTCTACGTTTTCCCTGATCTCTTTGGCCGATTCCTCTATGGACATAGCTCTAAGGCCTTGCAGAACAGTTTGCAGATAAGCATAAAAAGAATTTGGGCTTACTATCAAAACTTTTTTCTCAAAAGCATATTCCAACAAATCTCTGGCGGAAACTTTAACAGCTCCTACTTGTGAAACCAGTAAATCATAGTAAATACCTTCTGCTGGAATAAACATGAAAGCAAAATCAAAAGTTTTTTCTGAAGGTCTGATATATTTGCTAGTTTCATCAATACGTAACTTTAAATCTTGTTTAAATTGTTTTTCCAACTGAACTCGTTTATCCTCGTCTTCTTCTTTGAGTAAACGATTGTAATTTTCCAGAGAAAACTTGGAGTCAACTGGAATCACTTTTTCACCCACAAATATAGCCGCGTCCACAGCTTCGCCATCTTTGAATTTATATTGCATTTGATAGTTTTTAGCTGGCAACACGTTTTGCAAGAGAGTCTCCAAATAATACTCGCCTAAGACGCCGCGCTGTTTAGGATTGGTCAAAACTTGCTGTAAATTTTTCAGCTGTTCAGTAAAATTAATCACCTGTTTATTGGTCGCATCAAGTTTTTCCAACTTGCTAGTTACTTCAGCAATAGTCTTAGATGAACGCCCGGCTTCTCGTTGCACAAACTCTAAATTTTTTTCTAGAGACCCCTTCATCTCAGCGCGAATATTTTCCATCTCCCGCTTCACATCATCTATTACCTTTTCCTGCATTATATCCTTAGCAGAATAAGGCTTTCTAACCAATAAAAAAATAACAGTTCCCACTCCGGTTATTAAGATAATTATTAGAATTGTTAAGACTGTTTCCATGTTTTCATCTTAATATCACTCTTGACATAAGTCAATTATTTTGTTAATCTCAAGCGAAACAAATTGAGGTTAAATCCAACTTTAACTACAGGTGATTACAATGTTCATTGAAATATTTTACTTTGTATTTTTTCTTTTCGTTTTTATAGTTTTCTTGATAGAGAAAAAGATACTAGACAAAAGATCTGACAGAATAAATCCGGGTCGCGCAGATCATATCCAAGCAGATAAACTTGAAGGACTGAATCGATTAATCGTGCGTTGTCTCCAGGTTGTGTTCTATTTTTACTTTCTGTTTACACTAGTTAACTTCATCATCGGAGTTAATTTACCTTGGATAAGAATGGGAATTGCAAATTGGATGAGAATCACGGGTTGTATAGTAGGCATTAACTCAATGGTTTTCCTGTGGTGGGTTTTCCAACATTTAGCAGGTAACTGGGCTGAACCCAATCAACTTAGAGATAATCACGAGCTTGTAACTACTGGTCCATATCACTGGATCAGACACCCGCTTTATTTAGCAGCTGATCTTTGGCTTTTAGGTTTAATATTAATTTCCGATTTTTCATTGTTTGTATTATTCCTACCTTTATCCCATTGGTTACTTTGGCGGCGAGCCAAAATGGAGGAAAAACTTCTCATAAATAAATTTGGAGATAAATATAAAAAATACCGAGCTCAAACCGGAATGTTTTTTCCCAAAATAACCAGATTGTAAATTTTACCCCAGACTATCAAGTTCTGGGGATTTTTTCTTACAGCTTAATTGTATCTAAATTAACTCTATCAAAATCATAGAATTTTTTCACAGTTAAAACATAAAAATAAAATTTGTTGGTTAAATCTTATTTCATAACTTTATGGTCTCTAAATCAACTCGCTCAAAATCATACAACTTTTTTTCTTCTAAGTCATACCAAGAATTTTCGTATTTATTCTTAAGGTTCTCGAGTTCGAAAAAATTTTCTTTGTGTAAATACATCTGACCCCATAACGGCTTACCTGGATAGCAGTTCAATACCCACTTCTCTTTTCCCTGTACGAATTCATTCTTAAGAGGAACTTTACCTTTAACGATCAAATATAACAACAGATGCTCTTCCAAGAAAAAATTTATTTGATTCTCATTTAATTCCCTCTTGGTCATCTTTGCATCCCAAGACATATATTCCTGGAATTGTTTATCTTTGTTATAAGTCTCTTTTAAAGCATTGAAATAATAAGAAAACTTATCAGTATCAAGTAACAATTGAGTCCATGAGGTATAAGAAATAGCCTTTGGAATACGCCATTTATCTTTAACCATTAATTTTGAGAAACCGTCTTTATGTTTTCTTGATTCTTCGTAGAACTTCTATTTTAACTTATCTGCAGCACCACCGACGTTCATATATAATGTTTCTGTGTATATGAAATTTAGACCGACTTCAGATAACGAAATTCTATCTGAGCTGAAATGGCTCATATACTCAAAACATTTTTGATGACTTTGTTTATTTCCAATAAGACTCATCGAGATAGGAAACACTAAAATCCCCGGTTCTGCCGGGAGCTTGTTAATATCAAAAAACTTGTTGGTTAAATCTGGTTTCATATTATCTAAGCATTTTTAAAAACTCTGATTCATCTATTATTTTTATACCAATTTTCTTAGCTTTGTCAAACTTAGAACCAGGATCTGAGCCGGCTATGACATAATCAGTATTGCGAGAAACAGAGCTTGAAGACTTGCCGCCAAGCTGGCGAATATTATTTTTAGCCTCATCGCGTGACATAGAGTCTAAATGGCCAGTTAGGACGAAAATTTTATTTTTTAATTTCTGGCCACTGGGTGCTGGCTTAGAGCTTTTAATCTTAACGCTGTTTTTAAATAATCTTTCAATTAAATCAATATTATTTTTATCTCTAAAGTAATTATAAATACTGGCTGCAACCTTTGGACCAATATCCTCAATCTCCTCTAGTTCATCTTGTTTTAATGCTTGAATTGTTTTTATAAAATTACTAGCTACTAGTTTCTGGTTACTAGTTACTAAATACTGCGCCAGCCAAACACTGCTTTCCTCTCCTATGTGCCTAATGCCAAGCGCATATATAAATTTTGCTAGCTCAACTTCGCGGGCATTATCAATTGACTTAACCAGATTTTCAGCAGACTTTTCTGCAAATCTTTCAAGTGATCTAAGATCCCCTGCTGTTAAAGTAAATATATCAGCTGCATCCTTGATCAAGCCTTCATTCATTAGTTGGTCTATTATTTTTGGACCCAAACCCTCTATATCAAAAGCTTTGCGGGAAACAAAATGGTAAAGCTGTCTTTTAAGAACAGTGTTTAATGATTTATCTTGCACATAGTGTGCAGCTTCACCTTCTTTGCGCTTCACAGGAGAACCCATAAAGTTGGTTGGGAATTTAAACTTCTTTTCTTTGCCGGTCCGCATGTTTTTTAAAACTTCCACCACATCCGGAATGATATCACCGGCCTTTTGAATTACCACCGTGTCGCCAATCCGTACATCTAAACGTTTAATCTCATCTTCATTATGTAGTGTCGCCCGCGATACAGTTGAGCCTGCTACCTGTACTGGCCGCATAATCGCTATGGGAGTTAAAACACCTGTCCGACCAACCTGCAGCTGGATATCTTCTACAACTGTGGTCGCTTTTTCTGCAGGGAACTTATAAGCTATAGCACCTCTAGGGGCTTTGCCTACCACGCCCAGGCGTTTATAAGTGTCAATACTGTTTACCTTAATGACAATTCCATCTATTTGATAAGGAATTTTATCACGCAGCTTCTCTATTTGCCTATAATAATCCTCTACTGCTTTTAAATTTTTACAAACCTGAGCTTGCGCAGTTACGGGAAAACCAAGTTGCTCGGCTAAAATATAGCCTTCTTGTCTAGTTTTTTGCTTCAAGTCTGACACCACTTCCCAAGCCATAAACGAGAGCTTTCTGGCAGCGGCAATTTGTGGATCAAGTTGTCGTATGGAACCGGCTGCTGCATTTCTGGGATTGGCAAATTTAGTCTCACCTTTTTTCTCTTGTTCTTTGTTGAGCTTGGCAAAATCTATTTTCTTAATATAAACTTCGCCTCTAACTTCTAATTTACCTGGAATATTTTTACCTCTTAACTTTAAGGGAATAGTACGAATGGTCTTTAAATTATTAGTCACATCCTCGCCTACCAAACCATCACCACGAGTAGCGCCTTTTACCAATACTCCATTTTCATAAATCAAAGCCGCAGCTAAACCATCCAGTTTGACTTCAACAAAATATTCAAGTTTTATCTTAGCGGGCAATAGTTTTTTGATGCGCTCTTCCCATTTTTCTACTTCCTCTAGGGAAAAAACGTCTTGCAAAGACAACATGCGCGAGCTGTGCTTAACTTTCTCAAATTTATCCAAAGCCTCACCAGACACCCTTTGGTTAGGCGAATCAACTCTGATTAACTCAGGAAATCTTTTTTCGAGTTGACCCAACTCTGCTTTTAGTGAATCCCATACAGCGTCTGGTACACTGGGTTTATCCAGGACATGATATTCATAGCTATATTTATTAATCTGCTTGACTAATTTGGCTATTCTTTTTTTAGCTTCTGCTTTGGTCATATATTTAATTATAGCACAATAAAAGCCCTTGAGTTTAACTCTAAAAGGCTTTAATTTCAATATTATTTTTCTTTTGATAAATATTCTAAGGCTTTTTCTAAAACAGTGTCTTTACCGGCATTCAAGTCTTCGATAGTTTGATGAACTTCAATATCTGGCTCTATGCCTTGATTTTCAATCTCTTGCCTATTAAGACGATATTGTCTCCAAGTTGAAATTTTCAATACATACTCCTCACCTCCTAGAGTCAAATCAATTGTTTTAGGTTTACCCGAACCACCACCTGTTCTTTGGCCTATAGTAATAGCTCTACCAGTATCTTTCAAGCTAGCAATAAACATTTCATTCGAACTTAAACATTTTGGGCTTGTTAGTATGACCAATGACTGATTGAGCGTTTCGCCGGTTGGTTCTAACTTTTGCTTTGTCTCATTATATTCATTCTGACCAGCAATTCTTTCCTGACAGATAGAATAATAAAATTCCTTGTCAACAAATCTACCAGCCAATTGCATGGCTACATTACTGTCTCCACCGCCATTTTCTCTTACATCAATAATAATTGATTCTGAATTTTGAAGTTTACTTAATTCTTCTTCAATCAAATCAGTAATTCCCTTGCCTTCAAAATCAATATTTTTCTGCCAGGAATTAATATTCAATATACCTACATTTCCGTGCATCTCGCTATCTACAAAATCCTTTGAACTTAGTTTATCTTGTTCAACAAAACTGATTTCTTTAACTTCATGATCGTCCTTATAAGCTACATTTATAGATTTTGGATTGTTTGATGACAAAAGCCTAATTAAAGCTACTTCCTCCTTATATTCTTCCGTACCTCCTGGTGTATCTTGAGCTAATTCATTTAATAGGATGTTTATATCCTCTCCATTAATTGTATCAATTTCATGCAATTCATTGCCTTCTTGCAGCATATATTTATCCTCAATGCGTTTAATCTTTTCTGCGGCAAAAAATCTTGAACCTTTATTTTTTTTCTCAAGCAAAGTATGGCTATTGTCCAGTTTTAAAATAACTTTTCTAAGTTTATCAACTATATTTTCATTTTCATCAGTAGTAATGCTTTTAGCTAAATTATCTAATTCTTGTTGAACTATTTCTCTTTCCCCTTCTTTAAATGGATATATATCTATTAGATTTGTTTTCACTGAATTAAAAAAATCAATCCTTTCTTTAGATGTTTCCTGCTCTGGGCTATGTAAATTTTCTCTACTTTCCATACTAAAATTCAAAACTTTGATTAAGCTTAGGTATAACAACTTCTAAATCTTCTTTTTCTAATATTAGCTGTTTTAAGGCTCTGGCTTTGTCTGGCTCACCATGGACTAAGAAAACTTTCTTTGTGCCCTTGCAGTGGGTAATATATGCTACCAACTCAGGGCCATCTGCGTGAGCCGACAATTCATTAAGCTTTTCTATATGTGCCCGTACCTGATAGCTACGGCCTAAAATCCTGACTGGCGACTGGCCCTCTAAAATCCTGCGACCCAAGGTGTGGGCTGCTTGATAGCCTGTAAAAAGTATAGTGTTTTTAGCTGACCTTAAATTGCGCTTTAAGTGATGTAAAATCCGGCCGCCTTCAGCCATACCAGAAGCAGATATTATTACTAATGGTCCAGCCATATAATTCAGCTGCATTGATTCATCTCTAGAATGAGTATAAATCAAATTTCTAAAAGCCAATGGCGCGTCGCCCTGGCGTGGAAAATCAAGCTTAGACTCTATATCATAATCAGACCTGTATTTTCTGAAGACTTCCGTGATCCGTCCAGCCAGCGGCGAGTCAACATAAATAGGAATTCTGGGAATACGACCTTGGTCTGTCAATTGGTGTATGATATAAACAAATTCTTGAGTACGGCCCAAGGAAAAAGCTGGTACTATCAGCTTGCCTTTTCTCTCTATCACCCTGCTAATAATTCCAGTTAATTTTTTATGAGTAGCCTGTACTTGCCTATGTTTCTTGCCGCCATAAGTTGACTCAGATATTACTATATTAACTTTTTCCTTGACAAAATGCGGATTGTGCAGAATTGGTGACTGTCTTCTGCCTAAATCCCCTGTATAAGCCAATTTTTTTATTTGGCCGCCATCTTTCATCTCTAAGACACTCACTGCTGAACCCAAGATATGCCCCGCATCATAAAATTTTAGTTTAAGGCCTGGTAAAATTTCCAACCACTTGGCGCCATTGCGTACATAATCATGCGTGACAAACCGCCTCATGGTCTGCGGTATATCCTTCTTAGTAAACAAGGGCTTGGCTAATTTATCACAGTCACGCACTTTTTTCTTTTTTAAATAAAGAAAGTCATACTCCTGAATAGCGGCTGCGTCCATCATAATTTTCTGAGCTATATCACGAGTAGCTGGGGTAGCATAAATTTTGCCAGTAAAACCTCTTTTTACTAACAAGGGCAGCATGCCGCAGTGATCTAAATGTCCATGTGACAAAACTACAGTATCTACAGTTTTTGGATCGAAAGCAAAACCAGAATTTTTTTCCCTAGTTTCTCGGCGATGTCCTTGAAACATACCGCAATCTAATAAAACCTGCTTATTGTTAATATCTAGCAAATGTCGTGAACCTGTAACCCCCCCAGCCGCGCCGTGAAATGTTATTTTCATAAAAAATTAAAAATTAAAAATAGACAAATTTTTGATCTCAGTATACAATCATCAAACCAATATTTTACTATTGAACTTCATAAGCACCCAAATCTGGAGCTGGACCGACTAGACGAGAATTGCCCGCGAAATCCGAAACTATATAATTAAGCTCAATACCAGCATCTACTGCTGGAGAATCCGGTAGCAGATGAAAATTGTCATTCACAGAGTCTGTAAACTTAGGATCATCTCCTTGGAAGTTATGGCTACCGCCAAGACCTGACTCACTAGCTCCGTTAAACCAGCCATTATTAGAAACCACTGCTTTTTGGGCTTGTTTTTCTATTTGGTTGGCTCCTGAATTGCTGATTAAATTATTGCGTATCTGTCCAGAAGTTATGCCAGTAGTGCCTACCTTAAACGGGCTAGAAGTTATATTAACTATAGTATTATGCACCACCCGCAAAGAATCTACTCCATTAAAATAAAGAGCGTAAGGACCGATTATGCCATATATAATATTATTGAAAACATCAATATTTCTCGGCGTGTAGCCATTGATGCTTTTTATTTCTATAGCGTCAACTGAGCTAGATATTTTATTGCTGGTAACAGACACATTTTGCGACAAGTCGGTTATCTCTATAGCGTCTGTTAAAAATTGATCAAAAATATTATTGCTTATAGTAGTAGAAATTGTGCCTAAAACATTAATCCCTCTAAAGCCTCCCGTAGCTCCAGCAGAAAAAGTATTGCCATTTATAATAATATCCGAAGGCATCCTGGATAAATCTTGAGCGACAGCGGCTTGAATCTCCACAGCGTCATTAGTACAATCAAAAATCTCTGAATTGCTAATGGTTATATTTTTGGTTATTGATCTTATCTCTACACAATCTAGACCGAAATTATGAACTCGGCTCTCTGTTAGAGTGTTATTCTCAGCACCAGCTAAAAACACCACGCCATCGCCCTGACTCTGGCTAAACTCTACATTTTTAAAGCTAATGTCTGAGCCGCCAATATGGATGGCATCGTTGGCAGAATTATGCCAATCAAATATCAAATCCTCAAAAACCAGCCAATGGCTATTGATGATCAAAGTAGTAGATAAATCAATATTTACTTTCTCGCCAGGAAAAGCTTTGATGGTTTTAGGCTTATCAAAGGCACCACCGCTGATTATACTTAAAGCTTCATTGTAAGCCAGCTGGGAGCCATTTACCCCGCCTCTAATATATAAGGTCTGGCCTGCAGA
>Ga0114931_10009880_pt1 | contig 11392 bp, 5 predicted proteins | sample 2SBtaG_FD_89579 | JGI IMG/M metagenome (GOLD analysis project Ga0114931, IMG submission 89579) | Deep subsurface microbial communities from Kolumbo volcano to uncover new lineages of life (NeLLi) - 2SBTROV14_V59a metaG | ecosystem: Environmental > Aquatic > Marine > Volcanic | place: Kolumbo...
CGCTGGGAGATCACGCATGTCCCGATGCGCATTCGTGAGCGGGACCGGCAGATCGGTACCGGCGCACCCGTCCAGAAGAAGTACGAACGCATCTGCTTCGAGAAGAGCAAGATCAACCAGCAACCGGTCGCAACCTTCGTCTGCCCCGGTCATCCCCTGCTAGAAGCCGTCATCAGCATCATTCGGGAAGATTACGATCAACTCATGAAGCAAGGCGCTGTCCTGGTCGATGAAACCGACGACGGGGATGAGGTCTCGGCAATCTTCCTGCTCGAACACAGCGTGCAGGATGGCGGCCATACGAGCGCGGGCAAGCCGCATATTATTTCGCAAAAGCTGCAATTCGCAGCGATCGACAAGACCGGCACGACAACGAATGCCGGCATCGCCCCGCATCTAAACCTCCGCCCGGCCAAGGCCGACGAGATTGCTCTTGTCGAAGATGTTCTGAAAGCCGACTGGCTGACCTCCGAGCTGGAAAAATCGGTAGTCAATTTCGCGACGGTCGAGATTGCGCAGCACCATGTCGTCGAAGTCAAGGCCCGCCGCCTGCCGGAAATCGACAAGGTTGAGCAGGAAGTCAAAGCCCGGCTCAAGAAAGAGATCAACTACTGGGATAGCCGGGCCTTCGAGCTACAGCAAGAAGAAAAGGCCGGCAAGAAAACACGGCTTAATTGGCAAAACGCCCAGCGCCGCGTCGAAGACCTTGCTGAGCGTCTCAAGCGCCGGCAGACGCAGCTTGAAGAGGAACGCTTCATCACCTCGCAGCCGCCCCGCGTACGTGGCGGCATGGTCGTCATCCCGCGCGGCCTGCTCGAAGAACGGCGCGCAGATCAAGAACCAGACGGCATGGCCCCGCCGGGATTTGCAGAAGACCCCGAGGCGCGGCGCAAGATCGAAATCGCCGCCATGGATGCGGTGATGGAAGCAGAAAAGGCGCTGGGCAACGACCCGACCGACGTTTCAGCGCAGAAGATCGGCTATGACATCGCCTCCTTCAGCCCGGCGTCGCAGCATCTACGTTTCATCGAGGTTAAAGGCCGTATCGATGGCGCGGACACAGTGATGATCACGCGCCAGGAAGTGATCACCTCGCTGCACGAGCCCGACAAGTACATCCTTGCCATCGTCCAGGTCGAAAACGGCTTTGCCCGCCAACCCCGCTATGTGCGCGGCGCACTAGATGACCGCGAACCACGCTTCGATCAAAGCGCCATTCAGTACAACATTAGCCGCCTACTCGAACGCGGGGAGGAGCCGGCATGAACGACTTGCAAATTGCTCTTAGCCATCAGGAAAGGGCGCAACCCGATGATCGTATCTATGTGCGTGTTGCTTCGCAGATTTCTCTGAATGTTTTCGGCGACAACATCTTTCGGGAAGTTCAAGAGCGGGTACTAAAATGGGTGTTTGACCCAAAGAGAAATGTGCGCGGTGCGACAGATGAGGCATGGGACGGAAATAGCTTCGAGATCGATAGCGATCAATCAGAGCACGTCACAGCCATCGCTTTAACGGAACCCCGGTATTGGGCGCTGCGCATAAGTGAAAGGCTGAAGGACCCAGGACGAATTTGGACAACGGAAGTCGGTATTGGCCAAGTCAGCGAAAATGAGATTGCATTCGGGTGCAGACTTCTTTGTTCCGAACGTGGTCAACCGACAGAAACGCCACGATCGATTCCGCAGTTCGTACGCGGCATCGTCTTTACGCAGGAAGCTTTTTTGGACCATAGGGAACAGGGTGCTGAGCCGTGGGTTATTCAGGATCGTGACGAGGCAGAGCTGCTTGTCGCGTTTCTCCAAACCGGACACAGAAAGCACCCTGTCGTTGTGTTCTCTCTACCCGAAGGATCTGAAAATCTCGACGAAACTATCATTCCGCTGAGAACCTTCATTAGGCGCACAGCCGGATACGTTCACAGTGTCATAGTGACTTCCACCGCTTCGTATTGCTTGAGCGACATCGTCGGCAAAGATTTCTCCGTTTATCGCCAAGCTGTGCGAACATTCTATCCTCACTTCAACCCAAATCAGGATCGCACGTCCGATCACCCCGTGGCGACGGCGGAACGGATCAGGCTTTGGCCAGAGGAAAGCGAGCAATCCTTCGAAGATTTCTTGGTTCAACAATCTCTTCGCCTTGTTCGACCACGGAAGGATTTGGAAAAGGACCACCCGCCGTTTCAACAGATCAAGCGCTTCGCAGCGGAGAGAGCTAGGAGCGTGGCCCGGAGCGAAGGTCAAAGCGACGCAGAACTGCTTGCCCTTGCCGAGGAAGAGATTCATGCGGCGAAGAAAGAAGCCGAAGACACTCTGGATTTATTAACCTTGGCAGAGCAGGAGCGCGAAGACGCACTCGCAAAAGCACGGGACATTCAGGCAAGCTACATGGCGTTGCAGGTCCATGTGGACCACCTGCAAAAGCGGCTTTCAAATGCCGATGCTCGCAGCGTCCCTATCCCGGCAAGCCTTGCTGACCTAGAAGAATGGGCTCGCGAGAATCTTAGCGGCTACGTGGAAATTCACGAGCGCGCCCTGAAGGCCGCGCGTGATTCGGATTTCGGCAATGTCGATCTGGCCTACAAGACACTCATGGTGATGCGCGACTATTACGTACCGATGCGCCGTGAAGGCGGCATCGAGTTCGTCAAGGCCTTCGAAGCCGAGATAGCCAAGCTTGGGCTGGAAAACACACGCTGTTTTGCCCAAAAGAACAAGGCAAGGAACTACGGAGGCGCATATTTTGTGAAATATCAAGGAGAAACAAGGGAATTGGATATGCACTTAAAAGGTAGCAACAACCGAGATGGGCGCCTTGGATTCAGACTTTACTATTTTTGGGATGATGAAACGTCAAGGGTCGTCGTTGGTTATCTTCCGGGACACCTCAAAACTGACATTACGTAGGTAACAATGAAATATAAAAAGAAACTGATCGAAGTCGCGATCCCGCTGGAGGCTATAAACGCCGCATCGTCGCGGGAGAAATCCATCCGGCACGGCCATCCGTCCACGCTGCATCTGTGGTGGGCAAGGCGCCCGCTGGCGGCCTGCCGAGCGGTTCTATTCGCCCAGCTCGTTGACGACCCTTCGGAGCATGTCGATGAGCTGCTCAACAATGCCAAACTCCGAAAAGCAGCCGAGAAGGAACTCGCCGAGCGCCTGGCTAAGCGGGAGCAAGACAAGGAAGAAGGCAAGGCCATTCCGGCAGACGACAAGCCGGTCACGCTCGAAGATGTCATTGTCGAACTCGAACGCCAACGCCTGTTCAAGATCATCGAAGAGCTGGTGAAGTGGGAGAATTCAACGAACGAAGGAGTTCTGAAGCGAGCTAGGGACGAAATTCGGCGGAGTTGCGATGACCAACTCCCTCCCATTTATGATCCCTTTTCGGGCGGCGGTTCGATTCCACTCGAAGCGCAGCGTCTCGGATTGCCGGCATGCGGCTCTGACCTAAATCCGGTTGCCGTCATGATTGGTAAGGCCATGATCGAAATTCCGCCAAAATTCAAGAATCGACCACCCATACATCCCGGCCCGAAGGCACGCGGCAGCTACCGCAACGCCGAAGGTATCGCAGAAGATGTCAAATATTACGGCGAGTGGATACGCGAGAAGGCATGGGAACGCATCGGCGACCTTTATCCTCAGGCCCAACTCCCTAAGGAGTTTGGTGGAGGGAAAGCCACGGTCATCGCCTGGATTTGGGCGCGAACGGTGCCAAGTCCAGACCCAGCTTTCTCCGGTGCGCAGGTTCCGCTGATTTCGAGCTTCGTTCTGAGTTCGAAGAAGGGTAAGGAAGCTTTGATTGAACCGATAGTGGACAAGATCGGCAAGTCAATCACATACCGTATACGCCAAGGGGCCACGAAAGCGGAGCTAGATGCTGCGGCGCTCGGGACAACTGCCGGCAAGCGTCAAGCCTTCCGTTGCATTTTGTCCGATGCAGCCATCCCATATGATCACATCCGTAAAGCTGGAAAGTCCGGTCAGATGGGGCAAGAACTCATAGCCATCGTTGCCGAAGGCAAAGGCGGTCGCGTCTATATTGCTCCTTCAGAAGAGCACGAACCGATAGCACGCTCTGCAAAACCCGAGTGGCGACCAGAAACCCCACTTCCCGACAATCCCCGTGACTTCAAGACGCCAAACTATGGTCTGACGTCATTCGGTGATTTGTTCACCGACCGACAACTGGTAGCACTGAACACCTTCAGCGATCTGGTACAAGAAGCGCGCAAGCAGATCGAATCGGACGCCATCTCTTCAGGTCTGTCCACCGAGGTTACGACCATTCGGGACGGCGGGGAAGGAGCGCGAGCCTATGCTGAAGCAGTTAGTATATTCTTTGCATTCGGCATTTCAAAGATGACTGACTATCATTCCACAATTACATCCTGGCATAGCGGGCGGCAAATTATTAGAAATGCCTTTGGCCGCCAAGCGTTACCGATGACATGGGATTTTACTGAAGCTAATCCATTTTCAAATTCAACGGGAAATTGGGGTAATTGTATCGATTGGGGATTTAAGACACTGGATCAATTGCAGATTGGTTCGGCAGGCCAGGTCGTGCAACAAGACGCCCAATCAGCCACATATCCTCAGGGCATAGTTATTTCGACTGATCCGCCATACTACGACAATATTGGCTACGCTGATTTATCAGATTATTTCTACACTTGGATGCGAAGGACTCTGAGAGAGGTCTTTCCGGACCTTTTTGCTGTCCTTGCTACGCCGAAGTCGGATGAACTTGTCGCGACGCCTTATCGCCATGGAAATAAGGAGGCCGCGGAAGCCATTTTTCTCGATGGGATGAGTAAGGCTATTCAACGCATGGCTAACCAGTCGTCGGTGAATTACCCCGCCACGATCTACTATGCTTTCAAACAAAGTGAGATTGAGCAGGAAGGCATTAGTTCCACAGGCTGGGCAACATTTCTCCAAGCCGTTGTCGAAGCTGGTTACGCTGTTGTGGGCACATGGCCATTGCGCACAGAAATGTCAAACCGGATGATTGCATCAGGTACCAATGCTCTTGCTAATTCCGTTGTCCTTGTATGCCGCAAGAAAGAGCCTGCCGCCGAGATTATCTCCCGCGCGGAATTCATCAGGGCACTAAAGCGCGAACTTCCGCCCGCGATCGCTGAACTCCAAGCTGCAAACATCGCACCCGCCGATATGCCCCAATCCGCTATAGGCCCCGGTATGGGCGTATTCTCACGTTACAAAGCAGTGCTTGAAGCCGATGACAGTCCGATGAGCGTGAAGGCCGCGCTCCAGCTCATCAATCGCGAACTCGACGAATTCCTTAGTGACGTGCAAGGCGAGTTCGACGCTGATACCCGTTTTGCCATCACCTGGTTCGAGCAAAATGGCATGGCCGCCGGTGACTATGGCACAGCAAACAATATCGCGACAGCGCGCGGTATCTCGGTCGATAGCGTTAAGCATGCCGGCATCGTCGAAAGTGCTGCCGGAAAGGTCCGTATCCTAAAACGCGACGAGCTCTTGGATGACTGGGACCCCGCCACCGACGCTCACCTGACCGTTTGGGAGTGCTGTCAATACCTCATCCGAAAGCTCGAAACCGACGGCGAGTACGAAGCCGCTGTCTTGCTAAAGAAGATCGGCCCGGACAAGGCTGACGCTGTGAAGGACCTTGCTTACTGCCTGTATGACATCTGCTCGAACAAGCGGAAGGATGCCAAGGAGGCAACGTCTTATAACGCGCTCATCGCGGTGTGGACTGAGCTGACGCGGCAGGCTGTATCTATTCACGAATCCGATCTTGGCGGCGACCGCCAGACAGCAATGAACTTGTAAGGGGGCGCGACGCATGGCCAAGAGTACACGACAGTATGTTTTTGAGGGGATGGAGCTTCTGCCCGAAGCGCTCGTCCCCTTCGTCGAGAAGCGCCTGGAAAGCGCCGTCAAGGGCCACTGGCAGATCGAGGTCGTCGAGAGAGTTTCCGGCCTGAAAGCCAATGGCGGGGCCGTTTCATGGGACCAGCAAGGCCTGCTCAAGACCATGATGGCGTTTTGGAAAGATGCGTTCGCCATGGTGCTCGGTCATCCCGAGCGCTCCTATGTTTCCGAGCTGCTCGATGTCAGGAATAAGCTCTCGCACAACGAGACATTTACCTACGACGATGCCGAGCGCGCGCTCGACACGATGCGACGCCTGATGGAATCGATCAGCGCCGGCGAGACGGCAGCTGAAATCGGCAAGATGCGCGATACCATCCTGCGCACCAAGTATGCCGAGCTTCAGCGCAACGAAGAGCGGCGCAAGACGCAGCGCCTCAGTATCTCGGTCGAAACGGTAGCCGGGTTGCTGCCGTGGCGCGAAATCGTCGAACCGCACAAGGACGTTGCGACCGGCGAATTCCAACAGGCTGAATTCGCCGCTGATCTCGGCAAAGTTCATGCCGGAAGCGCTCCCTCGGAATATCGCGAACCGCGCGAATTTTTTAGCCGGACCTATCTCACGGATGGCCTGAGCACGCTCCTGGTGACAGCCGCCAAGCGGCTCGCCAATGCCGGAGGCGATCCCGTCGTCGAACTGCAAACGAATTTCGGTGGCGGCAAAACGCACTCGATGCTCGCGCTTTACCACATGGTGGGAGGCACCGCAGCCCAGGACCTGCCGGGCCTCGATCAACTTCTTTCCAAGCATGAGCTCGAAGTCCCGGAAAAGGTCAACCGGGCGGTGCTGGTTGGCACCTCGCGCGGCCCGCAGGACGTTTTGGCCGTTGATGGCGGACGTAAGATTCGAACCACGTGGGGCGAGCTGGCATGGCAACTTGGCGGCGCTGACGCCTATGACATGATTGCCGATAACGATGCCAATGGCATCGCGCCGGGATCGAACCTGCTCGAAGCGATCTTCAAGAAATGCGCGCCCTGCCTGATCCTGATCGATGAATGGGTCGCTTATCTGCGCCAAATCTACAAGGTCGATGGGCTGCCGTCAGGATCGTTCGACTCCAACCTGTCGTTCGTCCAGTCTTTGACGGAAGCCGTTAAAGCCAGCCCTGGTACATTGCTCGTCGCATCTCTACCAGCTTCCCAAATTGAAGTCGGCGGAGAAGGCGGTCAGGAAGCGCTGGCGCGCCTGAAGCAGACATTCTCACGCGTCGAGTCATCTTGGCGTCCCGCCTCTCAGGAAGAAAGCTATGAGATTGTCCGTCGGCGGCTCTTCAAGGAAATCCCCGGCGACAAGCATCATCACAAAGACAATACGCTCAAGCAATTCGCAAAGCTCTATCGCGAGAATACAAACGATTTTCCGCAGGGATGCGCGGACGAAGACTATCGCCGAAAGCTGGAGAAGGCTTACCCGATCCATCCAGAGCTGTTCGACCAGCTCTACACGAGCTGGGGATCGCTTGAGAAATTCCAGCGGACACGCGGCGTGCTGCGCCTTATGGCGCAAGTCATCCACGAGCTATGGATGAGCAACGACCCATCGGTGATGATCATGCCGGGCAGCGTCGCTATCAGTTCGGCACGGGTCGAGCCTGAACTGCTCCACTATCTCGACGTGAACTGGCAGTCGATTATCGCTGGCGATGTTGATGGGGCGAACTCGACACCTTACAAGATCGATCAGTCCGCACCGAACCTTAACCGCTATTCGGCAACACGCCGCGTAGCGCGCGCAATCTTTATGGGCTCGGCACCGACCTACAAGGAAGAGAACAAGGGGCTCGACGACAAGCAAATCAATCTCGGCGTCGTCCAGCCGGGCGAGCGCCCTGCCATCTTCGGCGATGCGCTGCGCCGCCTGACGAACCAGGCCAAGTTCATGCACAGCGATCTTGGCCGCTACTGGTATTCGATGTCGGCCAGCTTGAACCGTATTGCCGCCGATAAAGCCGGGCAGCTCGAAGAAGCGCTCGTGCTGATGACGATAGACCAGGAGTTGGCGAAGTACATCAACGGCATCAGCGATCGCGGTCACTTCGACGCAGTCCAGGTGGCTCCGTCTTCTTCTGCGGACGTTCCCGATGAGCCCGGCGGTGTAAGGGCCGTCGTTCTTGGCATTGCCCACCCTCACACGGGGCGCGATGGTTCCGAAGCACAGATCGAAGCAAAAGACATCCTTATGCAGCGGGGTTCAACGCCCCGCGTCTATCGGAACACGCTGGTGTTTCTGGCGGCAGAGTCGCGGCAACTTGATAATCTCAAAGACGCGGTGCGCTCCGCACTCGCCTGGGCACAGATCGTTCGCGAAACCGAACGTCTTAACCTGACGCAAAGCGACAGCGCTCTTGCGAAGGCTAAATCGGTTGAAGCAAACGAGACCGTGAAGACACGGCTTCGCGAAAGCTGGTGCTACCTGATCTATCCGCATCAAGAGAGTGCACAGGCCGAAGTCGAGTGGGCATCCGGCAAGGTGCCTGCGCAGGATGGTCTTTTGGCTCGCGTCAGCAAGAAACTGGTAAGCGACGAGGGATTGTTGCCGGAACTTGGTCCCACCCGCCTCGATCGCGACCTTCAGCGCTATATCTGGAACGGCAAGCCGCATCTATTGCTGAAAGACCTTTGGGAATATCTCAATCGCTACACATACCTGCCACGCCTCAAGAACCAGGCTGTGCTGGTGAAGGCCGTACAGGCCGCAGTGTCTGGTATGCTTCCCGGCCCGTTCGCCTATGCCGAACGGTGGGATGAAGACGCGCAGAAATATCTCGGGCTACTCATAGAGAAAACCGCCAACCCTCATATTGTAATCGACCGGGACAGCGTGATCGTCAAGCCGGACGTGGCTGAAAACCATCGACCTGTGCCGACGACCGAAACGACCGAAGCAACGGGGACGGAAGCTGGGAAGGCTGCCGAAGGCACTGGAACCGAAGGCCAAAGCGGCCAAGAGGCTGGCACCGAAGAAAAAGAAAAGCTGCCAACCCGATTTGTCGGTACGGTGATGATCTCGGCTGACCGGCCAGCGCGCGATATGCATCAGATTGTGGAAGCTATTGTTGAACAACTGACAACAGTTCCGGGCAGCGATGTCTCATTAAAACTGGAGATCGATGCCGAAGTGCCCAACGGGCTCGACCGGGCAAAGGTTCGCACACTTCTGGAGAACGCGACCACGCTTGGATTCATCGACAAGATGGTTCGATAATTTATCCATCCAGAGTTTGCTCAAAGCACGTACCTCTCAAAAACTACAAAGAAAGTTTTTGCCACATATTTGCCACAAGGAATCCCAGAGTGATTCAGAGAGTGGCGGATTCCTGCGGGTTACAGAAGAGTGGCATTTTGTGGCAAAAACGGCCCCGAAGGGCCGTTTCTTTCCGTATCTATCAGCTAAGTTATTGTTTTTATTATGGTCGGAGTGGAGGGATTCGAACCCCCGGCCCTCTGCTCCCAAAGCAGATACAAACACAGTAAAATCAAGTATTTAAAGTGTTGTTGCCACAGATTCGCCACACGAACCCGTACTTACATAACCTAAAATCCCACCTTCTCCGTCTAATTCGTCCGTTTCCTTTTTTCGAATAATATGACCATAGACATCAAAAGTCATTTTTATATTCTCATGTCCCATGACTGTTTGAATATACTTCAAGCTTCTATTTTTCTCAATGAGCATTGATGCAAAGAAATGTCGCAAAGAATACGGCGTATACCGCCTCACAAGCTTGGTTTGGCCGGCTTCCGTGATCTCGGTAACCATCCCGGCCTCTTCCATAAGCTTATGAAAGCCGCGCCGAACAAATACGTTGTAGCGCTGATATCGCCGGCCGTTGCGGCTTGCGAGCGGCAAGTTCGCCGTGATCGAGAAATCGAAAGAGTTCACGCTCGTGCCCTGGCGGCCTGCACTGGAACGCCGGCGCGGCCAAATGGTCGGCGGTGTTGTGCGCGGATCATCCGTGTCGTTCGATTTCTCGAAGAAACGCGGCATTGGAATCGGCTAAACTGTTCAGACAGTGTGATGAGCCGTACTCTATGCTCATGAATGAAACGTCAGAAGCAGGTTGCGTTCTTCAACCCGAGCAGTTCATCGGAGATATCGTCATCGGCAGTCAGCGCATGGCGGTCAGTCTCACTGCGAGCGCGAGTGCATCGGGCCGGCTTGCATTAGACGTGGAGCCAATCTCCGTCTCGGGTTCTTCCGGGAGTGCGCTGGAGCTCATGCGATCAATCAGTAGGCCGGGAAATACGATCAATGAATTTGGCTTGGAGTGCGAAAGCTCGGATGGCAAGCGACTGACAAGTGATCGGGCCTACCTAGCCGGTTACAATCATAATTCGGAAGGATTGCATATTCAGCTTCGAACGGCGGAAGCGCATCTAGGAATGACAGGACACGAAACGCACGATCGCCCGGCGCTCTGTTTTTCTCTACTCGGATTTGAATGCTATCCGCCCGCGCATGCAGTAGTGGAACTCGGATCAGTTGTCGCTCGCGGCGCTACCCGATCAGCAGCGACGAACGAGATCACGGGAACGATTACTGTCCAGGCGTCAGACAAGAGTGCCTCGACAGATTGGCGGCAACAAGCGGAACGCCTATTGACGCACTTGGGGTTGGTACTTGGATTTGCGCGCGGCGCGCCTCTACCTGTTCCGATCACGGAGTTCTATGAAGGTGATCACGTTGATGTAACATTCTATGAAGCCGGCGGGGGGCATCCGTCGGAGATGCCACCGCTGTCGCATCTCAATCTTGGACCTATCGTTACGACGGCCGTCGCTCATGTCGATGTTGTTGACGCGTATCGGGAGACGTTTGAGACGGCGATTGGTTGGCTGCTCGTGCCAACGAAATATGATGAAGTTCGATTTCTGACAGGAATGACGGCGTTGGAGAGTCTGGCGTCTCGATTCTTGGGCAAGTCGCAGTCGTCCATTCTCGGAACCTCCGCCTTTAAGAGGTTCGCGAAGCAGGTGATAGCGTTTGTCGACGAACAGGAATATCTTGAGGATACGGTTCGGAAGGCCGTCAAAGAAAAGATTCCGGAATTGAACAGGCGCTCGTTCAGCTACAAGATCGACGCTGTCTTCGAGCGCTGGAATATCTCTCGCACACTGATCGACGACAAGGTGCTAGCTCGTCTAGTCCGTCTCAGGAACTCAATTGTTCATCAGGGCGGCGCGTCCGAAAGCGAAGACCTTTGGTCATCAATTCTCGTGGTGCGCGAAATTTTGGTACGATTTGTCCTCGCGATGCTCCAATTTGACGGCATATATCAGTGCTACATCGGTGGCCGCCATATGCGACGTTTCCCGAGTTGCGAGCCAGTCGGTTAGCAATCAAGAGGTCAGTCGCACCGCACGAACAGTTTTTCAGCTCCGCCGAGAAACAAGGCTTCCGGCGAAAACCCGCCACCGGTGGCCGCGAGCCGCAACTCCGATCCGTCGACGCCTTC
>Ga0114931_10009881_pt1 | contig 11391 bp, 11 predicted proteins | sample 2SBtaG_FD_89579 | JGI IMG/M metagenome (GOLD analysis project Ga0114931, IMG submission 89579) | Deep subsurface microbial communities from Kolumbo volcano to uncover new lineages of life (NeLLi) - 2SBTROV14_V59a metaG | ecosystem: Environmental > Aquatic > Marine > Volcanic | place: Kolumbo...
GGATGGGGCATGGGAATGCGGAATGCGGAATGCGGAATGCGGAATTGCAACTGGAAACATCCGCAACACATCCCATTTTAACAGACCGACGCCTATAAGGCCAATCGTCTTCCCGGTTTTCTACTTTCCGCTTTATGAACTCACGCGCTCTCGCGCTGATCGAGATGCGAGAGTCGGCGAAACAGATTGCACCGCGCGGCCAATTCGTCAAAGCTGCCCATATCCACGATTCGTCCATGGTCCATCACCACGATCCGATTGGCCAGGGCCAGCGTACTGGGGCGATGGGTAATCATGACCACCGTACGGCCGCGGACGAATTTTTCCAGTACCTGATGGATCAGACGCTCGCTTTCCACATCGATCTGACTGGTGGCTTCATCGAGAATAAGGATCTCTGGATCGCGCAGTATGGCTCGCGCCAGTGCGACGCGCTGTCGCTGGCCACTCGAAAGCCGGCTCCCTCCCGTCCCAACGCGGGTCTGATAGGTTTCTTCCAATTTGCTCATGACAAACTGATGGGCATGCGCTCGTTTTGCCGCATCGTAGACCTGTTCGTCGGTCGCCCAAGGCGAGCCATAGCGTATGTTCTCCATGACAGTATCGTCGAACAAAACGCTCTCCTGGGTTACGATTCCAATACGCTTGCGCACATCGCGCACACGCGCGTTTCGCAAATCGGTACCGTCGAAAGTAACCGCACCACTGGTTGGATCATAAAATCGAGGCAGCAAATTCATCAACGTCGTTTTACCACTGCCGTTAGGACCCACAATGGCGATGGTTTCACCACATGGGATTTGCAAATCGACACCTTCCAACACCAGTTCTCCCGGCTTGTAAGCAAACGACACATCGCGAAATTGAATGCGGCCTACACGGGATGCCAAGGGGGCGGGCACCTGGGGATCGGCCACCTGGGTTTCACGGTCGAGCAATTCATAGAGATGGTCACTTGCTGCAGCCGCCTTTTGCAAACCATTAAAGACGGATGAAAGTCGGCGAATGGGATCGCTCGCTCCGGCCAAAAAGCCGTAAAAGAGTGTCAGCAGTCCATGCGTAAGAGGCTCATCGCTGATCCGCAAGCCAAACAAATGCGTTTGCCGATTGAGAACCAGGTATCCACCGGCCAGGGTCGCAGCGATGATAATACCTATTCCCATAGACTCAGTAAGCGGACTGACCATCGCATCATACAAAGTGATTTTCATCGAGCGGTTGTAATATTGCTTGGAGGTTTGATGGAACCGGCTCCGCTCGCGTGATTCCATGGTAAACGCTTGAATCACCTTCAAACCACCAAAGGTTTCCCCCAAACGGTCGTAGACGGTCGACAATTCCTCCAACGCGCGACGATTGGCCCGTTTCAGCGCTTTCGCGAGCCACAAAATCGCATAGCCGGCCAACGGAGCCAGGACTAGCGTCATCAACAGCAACTGCCAACTGACCCAAGCCGCTCCGGCCAGGCAAACGATCATTTTCAAGGGTTCGCGAATGGCCAAGCCGAAGATGGTTCGGGTGCCTGCGGAAACGACCGCCACATCGCCCATGAAGCGGTTCATCAAGTCGCCCGGACCGGTTTGTCCAAAGGTGCCCATATCCAGACGCAACGTGCGACGATAAAACTCTTTACGCAACTCGAATGCGGTGAGATGTCCCAATCGGGCCGTGCAGTAATAACCGGCCAAACGAAAGATGCTTTTGAACACGGTCCCCGCCAGCAGGGCCAGGCAGACGAGCACCAGCGTGTGAAATGGTGTCACAGGCAAGTAGCGATGGGTCCAGGGCTGCGCCCAGCGGAGATATTTCAGGTCCTTTTGCTTCTTATTCAACTGCTCCAGAACCGTTCGTCGTGCAACCTCCAGCCTGGTACGCCTGGCGGGAGGTGCTTCTCCAAGCTGCCTCCGAAAAGTATCCCGGGCAACAACCAGATCCTCCACTTCGGCCTGAGTAGACTCCACTTTTTCATCCATCCACTCCGGAATCGACTTGTCGTTCATCACGACATCCACAATCGGATAGATAGCCGTAATGTTGCCACCCCACAGGAGGGCTACTGCGAGTGAGCAAAAAATCGATGCGGCGACGGTTAACCGATGTCGCAGAGCAAGGCGGATCACACGGACAAAGTTAGTCATCACGGGTGTCTGGGAAAAAGAGTCTGAAAGGAGCCGCAAGGAACAGGGCGCCTGGCCCATCGGGCATACACGGATTCGACCTCTCGCGAGACCCTATGACAGCATTGCCAGCATATCACCGAGCCAAACCGAGGCGAGGTTGTAGCAAATCCACCAGTGGAGACCAAGAGCGAAAGAAGGTGTCCCAAAGCGACCACGGCTAGCGGTGCAGGGGTACCGCTGGCCGATTTTCTGGATTTGGCCAACCTTGACGCCGATACCAATTATGCGGCCTGCCGGAAAGCGAGACTTGGCAATCGTGAACACCGCGCCCAGGCTACTGTGAACCATTACGCACCAAGGGGCTTTTTGACTGGCAGGAAATTCTTGGTGCTATGAATCCGTGGGGGGGAATCCTGATGAAACATTTCATGTTATGCGCGGCCGTTCTTTGTCTGGCTGCCAGCGGTTGTGCCCGGTTGGCGTGCCGTGACTGCGCTCAAGGGGGTTATATCACTCGCTCTCAAAGAGCGCCACGTCCAGCCATTTCCCGTACGGCCAGCCGTAATGACAACCTCGGCCCGTTGGGCATGGATACCTGGGTGAAAAAATGTGGCAGGCTGGGAGACCGTTTGCTGGGCAAGTGCCCTGATTGCGAACAGGACTGCACGGAATGCGTCGATACCTATTGCGACTCGTGCGATAGCGGGGCGGGATACTGCGAAGGTGGGGCAGGATCGTGTGGCGGTGGTGAAAGTTGCAATGGGCCCTTGCGCCGAGGCTTGGGGGGACGATCGGGCTGCCGGGAGTGTCGCCTCGGAAAAGGCTTTTGCCCCCATTCAGGCGGTTATCCCGAAACCCCCATGTTTAATCCGGGCCCACCCGTAGGCCAGGTGGCTTACCCATACTACACGGTTCGAGGCCCACGCGATTTTCTCCAAGACAACCCCCCCTCGATCGGGCCCTACTGAGGCCCCTACGCTCGGACTGCAGGCACGGATGCATGCAGAAAACCAGCCGTCGGGGCAGGCAGGGAAGCTCGCTCGACGGCTGATTTCAGACCTGGCCGACAATCAGTGAGATGTTCTGGCCGCCAAAGCCGAAACTGTTGGACAGCGCGGCCCGGCAGGTCACTTGGCGCGCTTCGCCCGGGACGTAGTCCAAATCGCAAGCCGGGTCGGGCGTCTCGTAGTTGATCGTTGGTGGAACGACCTGGTCTCGCAAAGCCATCAAGCAAATGACTATTTCCGTCGCTCCGGCGGCGGCAATCAGGTGACCCATCATGCTTTTGGTGCTGGAAACGGGCGTTTTATCGGCCTGGTCGCCAAATACCCGACGGATTGCCAACGTTTCCACCTTATCGTTCACCGCCGTGCTGGTGCCATGCGCGTTGATGTAATCGATCTCTTCGGGGTTCTTGCCTGCGTCAGCCAGCGCCATTTGTATGCAACGAATCGCACCACGGCCTTCCGGGTGCGTGTCGGTAATTCGAAACGCATCCGCCGTGGTGCCATAACCAAGGATTTCACCATATATCTTCGCACCCCGAGAACGTGCATGTTCCAATTCCTCGAGCACAAGCATCGCCGCGCCTTCCCCTAACACGAAGCCATCTCGATGCATGTCAAAAGGGCGCGAAGCACGCTGCGGCTCGTCATTGCGTTCACTGAGGGCTGTGAGCAAGTTGAATCCGGTCAGCCCGAAAGGGTGAATCATACTGTGGGTCCCACCTGAGAGCATGACATCGGTCTCGCCGCTACGTATGATCTCGGTCGCCTCGCCGATTGCCTGGCTACTGGCGGCACAAGCCGTGAGACAATTCGCGTTAGGCCCCTGAGCATGGAACATGCCCGCCAGGTAACCTGATGGCATGTTGGGTTCCTGTTCCAGTTCTGCGACTGGATCCAATATTTCAAGGCCCGCTTCGACAAACGCTTTCAAATCGAGCTGGCCATCTTCCCCCACGGCAGCACACATCATCTGGGCAAAGCGAAAGAAGTCTTGCTGCCCTTCGCCGGCTCCCAGATAGACTCCAAAACGGCTCGGCTCGACTTTGCCCAGAATGTCCGCCTCGCGCATTGCTTGCTTGGCGGCACCGGCGGCAAATCGTGTATGCCGACCACGATTCTCCCAAACGTGCGCGTCTTCCCCTTCGGCCGCAATCGACCACTGGTGAACCTCAGCAGCAATCTTGGTGGGGAAACTGCTTGCATCGAACAATGAAATTCGACCCACCCCGCTCTGGGCGGCGAGCAGATTCTCCCACACCGTGGCTACATTGTGGCCCAAAGGGTTCACGCAGCCGATTCCGGTGACTACGACGCGCCGGCGCATGGGGCCTCCTTATCGGGCAATGCTTCGTCAAGCGGCCCCCGTTCGGCCAGGGACCCCCGTTCGGCCAGAGACCCCCGTTCGGCCAGAGACCCCCGTTCGGCCAGAGACCCCCGTTCGGCCAGAGAATAGTCACTCGATCGCAACCGGGTCCCGTCCGGGCGAACTCCTACTTCAAAAACGCCGACCAGGTTAAGCCAATTCAAGAGATTGTGATTTCGGAACAACCGTGGACCACGAGGCTGCTGACTCGCATCTCCCATGCGGGCAAAGAATAGCTGCGCTGTCGCGTGGCATTTCTCTCCCACCTGAGCGGTCGCGGTTACCGCCGCTCCATCGGGCCGCAGCGTGTCAACCTCAATCTGGTAGGTCATGGTCTGGCCAGGCCGTACACGACCATGAAAACGGGCCTGGGAGATCTTTCCCAACACAACCAACTCATTGAAACCGTAATACTCGCTCACCAGCAAGCCGCCCGCCTGGGCCATTCCTTCGGTTACCAGCGAACCAGGCATCATCGGATAGCCGGGCAAGTGGTCGTGCAGATGGTCTTCTCCCAACGACACGCATTTTAGCGCAGTCGCCCGCTCGCCACTGACAAATTCCGTGAAACGATCTATCCAAAACCACCGCATGGGCATTCACTCTCGTTACGCGGTTGCCAGCTTGTGCTCGACAAATCGGCACATATCCCGAACCGTCAGTTGCTGCCCCAGGTTTTGCACGACCGGATCGGCCTCGAACTTACTTAAGTCGGCAAAGGGCATGCGTTCCTTAAGCTTGGCAATACCCGCTTCGTTCACTTTGCCATCCTGGACATACTCGGCGTCGGTCAAAATATCTTCGGGAAACAACTCGCCCCGTTCGATCTTGATATCAAAACTCTTTTCCAGCCGGAAAACAATATCGAGAAAGTCGATCGACTCGGCATCCAAATCTCCCTGCAGCGTGGCCTCGGGAGTCACTTCGTCGTCTTCCACACCCAACGCGTCGACCAGGGCCTCGCGCACTTTTTCAAAGATTTCTTCTTGCGACGGCATCGCTACTTCATCTCCTGCTACAAATGAGTACTGTTTCGACAATGGGTTTAAGGCGGCTTTTCAGCCTGGTACTAAAATCAATTGGGCTGTTCACTGGCCACATGGATTCCATTGGAACTTTTCGTCGGGAGGTTCCCCCGAGGTTCCCCTTTTGTCAGGATATTGGTCGGGATATTTTTGGTCAGGATTCTTGCCTGAATCCGCAAAGCGTCGATCATATTCTGGTCGGTGCGAGCATACTCGGCGAGCCTTTCCGCTCCACAATCGACTTCCGCCGAGCCGTCTCCGCTGGGTCGGTTGATATTGGGCCCGCTACTATTGGACCCGCTGGCAAGGATTCCATTCCATCGATGGTCTTCAGCCAGATTGGAACACTCCAACACCAATCGGCCGCTGACACATGTCCGCCCCTCCACCTCACCCTGAAAACGCGTGTGGACCAGGTTCCCATCACGTTTAAGCTGCTTGACGCATATCCGCAAGGTGTGTCCGGGAGTCACAAAATTGGCAAATTTCACCGCTTTTGCTTCGTGCAGGACCACGATGCTATGGGCAAAATTTTCGCTCAGACGCACCAACCACGCACTGGCCTGGGTCGCCGCCTCTAGCATAAACACGCCTGGCAGCACCGGAAATTCCGGAAAATGGTCGGCCAGATAATCTTCTGTCAGAGAGACGTTCTTGATCGCTGTCAGTTCGGTATCCGCCTCATAGGAGCATATCCGATCCAGAAGCCAAAACCGCATAGAAATATCCAGGTAGGGGAAAACACGACAAAAAACCGGCTTCCATGACGCAAACGGCCCTGTGACAAAGGCAACGGAAAGGGGCGATTATAGACGGCCCCGCGATTCAGGACAACGGCGGGTAACCGACAAATCCGCTTTATCCGTCGAGTTTTCGCATCACCTGTCGAGCCTGCTCCACCAGGGGCTTGAGTTCACGATTGCCGCCATAGAGCGACACAATCCCTTGCAGGAGGCGTCTGGCTTCCAGCAGATTGTCCGCCTCGAGCAGGGCTTGGACTTGGGCCAGTTTCTCCTCGACAAAACGCCTACTTTCCAACTTGGCTCCTTGGGTTGCCTGGATACGACCTATCTGCCGCCTTGCCAGGCCGACAAAGGCCCGGTCCATGGGATCCTCGCTCGATTTGAACAGTAGCACCAGGGCTTCGTATTTTTGCCAGGCTGTGAGGCGATCCCCAAATCGTTCGTATCGATTGGCTTCCGCAAAACGGCTTTCCGCCTCGCTCCGGGCCGGTCGTCCCAAACGCTCGTTGTTCCTGCAGCGTGTTTCCGCCCGGTGCATGGCGAACCGCTGTTCGAATTGCTCAATTTGCTGGGCATGGGGACTCGCGGGAAACCGCGCCTCGAAGGAATCCAAATACTGCTGCTTGGCACGGTGCCAATCACTTGGATCGTCAGACTCCATCAACGGACGGGCCTTGGCAAACAGGGCCTCTTCACCTGGCGGCAAGAGGGCCCAAATCCCAGCCCCCACCAACACCACCAGACAGAGCACCAGGAACCAGATCCGTTCATAAAAAGGGCCGCCGGTTGGGCTGCGATGCTGCGAATCGTGCTGCTGCTGACGACGCAGACGGCGAACCTCACTCCGATCGGTGTCCACGGTGAGCACTCCGCGGCGCCCCGACCATGCTTGCTGTGCGGCGCCCATCCCCACAGCCATCTTGCGTTGGGCATCGGCAAGCGCCCGGCGGGCCTCCTCTGCGGTGGTAAACCGATCTCTACGGTGGACGGCCAGCAGGCATGAAACCAACAAATCGAGCCAAACCGGACAATCGAGCACTCGGGCCGATACCCGGGGAGCTGGCCCCGCACGACGAGCCTGGATCAGACTGGCTGGCGTGTCGGCTTGCCACGGCAGTTCGCCGGTCAACGACTCGTAGAGGATTACACCCAAACTGAACAGATCGCTCGGCGGCAGGGAGGCCGACGGCTTGCCCCGAAATTGTTCCGGCGCCAAATAATGGGCCACTTCCATCGCTACGCGCAATCCCAACACTTCGTCGCGGTCGGCCCATACACAATCGAAGCCGATAAGCTTCGCACCTCCCGCACGAGGCAACATCACTCGCCGAGGGGTAAGCCGTTGATGGACGATACCCTGGGCGTGCGCCTCTTCGAGGGCGCGGCAAATGGAGTCCGCCAATTCCACTGCGGCATCCCAAGGCAGACGGCCGCGCCGATCGAGTTGCTCTCGAAGTGATTCGCCATCCACCAACTCCATGACCAGGTAGGGCTGCCCCTGTTCGATGGCCCCGCCAAAAATCCGCGCGATGGCCGGGTGATCCAGCTTTTGTAATATTTTGACATCCGCGAGAAACGTGCTGCTACCGATTGCCCGGGTAAGAATCGATCGCGGCAGTAATTTCACGGCCACGATCAACCGGCGATCGACATGCACTCCGCGCAGGACATTGCTAAGTGCCGCCCTACCCAGCGGTTCTTCCAAAGCGAATGGGCCAATGCGCGAGATTTGCATGATGAGCCTGGTCGCCTCGGGAGAATGATGGCACCCAGGCGGTTTGTTGATAAATGGCTTGCCCCTGCTCCATTCTAGTCAGGCAACTGAAAAAACCAAAGCCTGGTTGGAGCACTCAATCCGGCGAAAAGTCGGTCTGCTGCGGCTCTCGACTCTGGACTCTCAACCCTCAACCCTTACGGCAGCTGATGTCCCATTTTGTCCCGTTTGGTGGCCAAATATTCGGCGTTATGCTCGTTACTGGGTGGGACAATTGGAATTTGGTCCACCACCTCCAGATCGAACCCGCCATAAATGAAAGCGTCTGTTTTCTTGGGGTTGTTCGTCAACAGACGGACCTTGGTCAAGCCCAGATCCTTCAGTAGTTGGATACCGACACCGTAGTCCCGCGGATCGGCCTTGTAACCCAGGGCCAGATTGGCCTCGACGGTATCCATTCCTTCATCCTGCAGTTTATAGGCCCTGATTTTCTCGACCAGTCCGATGCCCCGGCCCTCTTGAGGCAAATAGACCAAGACCCCCCGACCTTCACGGCTAATCATTTCCAATGCCATGTGAAGCTGGTCACCACAGTCGCAGCGGAGCGACTCAAGCAAGTCGCCCGTAAAGCAGGAGGAGTGCAACCTCACCAACGGAGCAGGTTCTTGGAGTGGATCTCCCAGGCTGGCGAGATCGCCCAAAACCAGCGCGATCGGCTCCTGCGATTCGTACTTCACGCCGTAAGCGATGATGGTGCCGTTTCCATATCGGGTTGGCAAAGCGGCTTCCACCTGGCGATAAACAAGTTTTTCACGAACTCGGCGGTAGGCAATCAGCTGTTCGATCGACACGATGGGCAATTCGTATTGGGCAGCCAGGGCACGCAATTCCTCTCGATTGGCCCGGTCACCTCTTTCCCCCAGAATCTCGCAGATCGTGCCCGCGGGCAGCAAACCGGCCATACGGGCCAGATCGACAGCCGCTTCGGTATGGCCGGCACGGCGGAGAACGCCCCCTTCCTTGGCGACGAGCGGGAAAAGATGTCCCGGCCGATTAAAATCACTGGCCAAGCTGGTCGGATCACAGAGGGCCTGGATCGTGCAAGCCCGTTCTGCCGCTGTGATCCCGGTGCGGGTACTGCGGTGATCGACCGGCACGGTATAATTAGTACCCAGAGGCGCCGTATTGGTCTCGGCCATTGGCTGTAATGCCAGTCGCTCACTCACTTCCGGCAAAATTGGCATGCAGAGCTGGCCCCTACCCTGGGTGATATAAAATTAATCGCTTCGGGTGTCACTTTTTCAGCCGCACAGATGAAATCGCCCTCATTCTCACGATCTTCCGCATCCACGCAAATAATAATTTTACCCTGGCGAATCGCATGGACGGCTGCTTCGATGGTGGAAAACGTGCTGGTCACGGCTTCGGATTATCCGGCTTGAGGAAAGGGGGAGGGAGGATGGGGAATGGCAATGGGTGACCGTCGATGGAGTATGAACAGGTTAAGGTGTAAGGTGATCGGAAGATAGGAATTTACCAGCACACAGACAGGTAATCTGGGAACGACTGTATTTACTATAAGGGATCCAGTCCCCCGACACCAACCGGTTGGCCCGGTTCAATCCCTATCCACACAACTTCAGGCACGTGAGCGCATGGCAGCAGCAACCAACATTTCGCCCGACAATCCGGAACTGTCGCCTTTGCCGCGAGAGGAGTACGTCGAACAGGCGCATTTTTTCGAGGTTCTGCTCCGCCAACTGCGGGACGGCATGCCCGCCCAGGAAGTGCTGGCATTGATTCGCGAGGAGCTTCTGGCCACGACCAAAATGCCGATGGTGGTCGATTTCTTATTAACCGAATTGCGTCACCAAGGCGCTTTTGCCAAGGGAATGCAACAATTGGCTCATTATTTCACACCCTTTCAGTGCTATGTGATGCTTGAGGCGGAAAATGATCGAAAACGGTTTGACATGCAGGTGGCACTTGAAATTCTCGGCCGCGAAGCGGCTTATCGGTCGGAAGGCATCTCCCGGCAAGGGCTATTTTTCTTTCAACTGGAAGCCCTCTCTAGAAATCGATTGGGCTACGATCTGGGGCTGGAAGCTATTTCACGCGACCCATCGTATGACGAGTCTTGGCGGGAGTGGGTTCTTACCGTCCGACGGCAGATTGGCATCGTCGAATTGGCTGATCTGATTTACGTCCGCAGCATGTTTTACCATCAGCACCAGTCCACCCAATGGTCCCTCACCGAAGCGTGCGGCAAGCCATTGAGGCCAACAGGACCGGCCGTGAACCCAATCCTGTCGCGTGGGTCTTCGAGCCGTTCCTCGGATCCTCCGCGGCATCTGGCGGGGGTCCTTTTTGGCCTTCAGGAAGGCCGTATAGCCTGGGCGAACCGGCACAAGGACTTGCTGCTACTATTTTCAGCCCTGCATCGCCAATTGGGCTATCCGCAAGTCCCCAAACCCAAACGGCCCGATCCAGAGCAGCATTTGCTCCCCGCACTCGCCCGGCGGGTCGAGCAACTGGAGGCCCGCCTGAAAGTAGTCGAACAAGAGCAACGGGGCGGAATCAACCTGGAACAGTTCTACACCGCATCTTCTGGCCAGGATTGGACGCGCTGAAAAATAATGGTGTCAAAATGGCTCTTTTGCGGTTGGGCCAGGCGCCGACTCATGGTAGATTCGCAAGTAGCACACCCATAGCGGCCACTCTGCCGCGAGAGACCCGAGAATTAGACATCGTGAGTTTTCAGCTCAGCCTGAGCACCGAATCGGTGACCGCAGCCTACCCCGAGGCGCCCTTAATCGTCGCGCCCGACGCAACCGTGGCAGAAGTGCTGCAATTGCTACGCGCGCAGCGCACCGCCTGCGTGTTAATCTGCGATGCTATCTTGCCAGACAAGCAGATCCCCAAAACGGCCGGGCAGATCCCCAAAACGGCCGGGCAGACCCCCAAAACGGCCGACGGTGGGAGTGGTTCGATTGCAGGCATCTTTACCGAACGAGACGCACTGAAATGGATGGCGGCGGGACAACCATTGGATCAACCTGTCTCGAAAGCCATGTCCAGGTCGCCGATCGCGGTGACCGACGACGCAACCGTAGGCCAATCCATCCAGAAAATGGTAGTAGGCGGATACCGACACTTGCCCATTTTGGCGACCGATGGAACGCCTATAGGCATTGCGGGCGTCCATGGCATTGTCCACTACCTGGTGGACCATTTCCCCGAAACCATATACACCCTTCCCCCCTCACCAGATTCGGTGCCATCCGAACGCGAAGGCGCATGACAGTGTCTGGCCAAGCCGCACTTGACCTGCACCAGCCAATAATACTACCCATCATGGACAACCGCACGTTGCTGGCTTCAGTCAAGATGCGTTTGGCTCGGCTCTGTCTGGCCAAGCC
>Ga0114931_10009882_pt1 | contig 11391 bp, 9 predicted proteins | sample 2SBtaG_FD_89579 | JGI IMG/M metagenome (GOLD analysis project Ga0114931, IMG submission 89579) | Deep subsurface microbial communities from Kolumbo volcano to uncover new lineages of life (NeLLi) - 2SBTROV14_V59a metaG | ecosystem: Environmental > Aquatic > Marine > Volcanic | place: Kolumbo...
GCGACCCCCTCGGTGCCCTCGGGGATCAGGATGCGGCCGAGCACGCCGTCGTCGGTCGCCTCGACCTCCATGGTCGCCTTATCGGTCTCGATCTCGGCGAGAACGTCGCCGCTGTGCACGGCCTCGCCCTCGCGCTTGACCCACTTGGCGAGGTTGCCCTCGGTCATGGTCGGGGAGAGGGCGGGCATCAGGATGGAAATGGGCATCGGCCTTGCATCCTCCCGTCGGCGATCAGGGGCCGGCCCGGGGCGCCCGGGGCGCTCTCATGCGTCGACCAGGACGTCGGTGTAGAGCTCGGCCGGGTCGGGCTCGGGGCTGTTCTGGGCGAACTCGGCGGCCTCGGCGATGATCGCCTTGATCTCGCGGTCGATCTCCTTGAAGCGCGCCTCGGGCACGCCCTCGTTCTCGATCAGGCGGCGGCGGAGGTGGTCGATCGGGTCGCGCTGTTGGCGGACCCGCTGGACCTCGTCGCGGCTGCGGTACTTGGCCGGGTCCGACATCGAGTGACCGCGGTAGCGATAGGTCTTCATCTCGACCAGGATCGGGCCCTCGCCGGCGCGGCAATGGGCCACCGCCCTATCGCCCGCGGCCTTGACCGCCAGCACATCCATGCCGTCGGCCGCAAAGCCGGGGATGCCGAAGGCCTCACCGCGACGATAGATCTCGGTCCCCGCCTTGGCGCGGTCGATCTTGGTGCCCATGGCGTACTGGTTGTTCTCGATCACGTAGACCACCGGCAGGCGCCAGAGCGAGGCCATGTTGAAGGATTCGTAGACCTGCCCCTGGTTGGCCGCGCCTTCGCCGAAGTAGGTCAGGCAGACCAGCGGCTCGTCGCGATAGCGGAGCGCAAAGGCGATCCCGGTGCCGATGGGCACCGGAGCGCCGACGATGCCGTGGCCGCCGAAGAAGTTCTTCTCGACCGAGAACATGTGCATCGAGCCGCCCTTGCCCTTGGAATAGCCGCTCCCCCGCCCGGTGAGCTCGGCCATCACCCCCTTGGGCTCCATGCCCCGGGCGAGCATATGGCCGTGGTCGCGATAGCTGGTGATGACCTTGTCGTCGGGACCGATCGCGTTCTGCATCCCCACCACCACCGCCTCCTGGCCGATGTAGAGGTGGCAGAAGCCACCGATCAGCCCCATCCCGTACATCTGCCCGGCCTTCTCCTCGAAGCGGCGGATCAGGAGCATCTCGCGATAGTAGGTCAGAACCTCGTCGAGGCCGGGTGTGGCGGCGCCCTTCGCCGCCGTCTTGGATTTGCGCTTGGCCGTGGCCATGGCGTTACCCCGCTCCGATGAGGCGGGCGACCGAGCGCCCGTGCTGAGGGGCAAGGTAAGGGCAAACCCCTGTCGTGACAAGACGACCCCGGGCCGCTCGCATGCTCAGCGCGGGGTCGCGGCGGGGGTCTCGAAGGTGCAGAGATCGTCGGGCTCGACCAGGTTGAGGAGCCGGCGGGCCTGCTCGTCGAGCATGTCGCGGTCGAGCCCGTCGGGCCGCAACAGGGCGACCCGATGGGCGAGCCGGGCCTCCTCGGCGCGGCTCTGGGCCAGGGCCGCCCGGGTATCGTCGATCCGCTGGGCGAGCTCGAGCCAGGCGATCAGCCCCCGATCGCCCTGGATGGCGTGGTAGCCGAAATAGGCGATCACCGAGGCCGCGAGCAGGGGCGCCGCGGTCTCTCGCGCTCTGCGACGAAGGTCGTCGAGCCGGCTCATGACCGCCCCATGATGCCCGAGCCGGGCCAGCGATCAAGCCCCCGCTTGCCCGCGGAAGGTCTCGCGCCCGGCGAACTGCCCGCTCTCACCCAGCCCCTCATCGATCCGCAGGAGCTGGTTGTACTTGGCGAGCCGCTCCGAGCGCGAGAGCGAGCCCGATTTCATTTGGCCGCAGCCGATCGCCACCGCGAGGTCGGCGATGGTGGCGTCCTCGGTCTCGCCCGAGCGATGCGAGACCATCGCCGAGTAGCCGGCGCGGTACGCCATCTCGACCGTGCGCAGGGTCTCCGACAGGGTGCCGATCTGGTTGACCTTGATCAGCACCGCGTTGGCGACGCCGGCGGCGATCCCGCGCCTCAGCCGCTCGGGGTTGGTGACGAAGATGTCGTCGCCGACGAGCTCGATGCGCCGGCCCATGTCCGCCGTCATCGCCGCCCAGCCGTCCCAGTCGTCCTCGGCCATGCCGTCCTCGATCAGGACGATGGGATAGCGGCCGACGAGGTCCTCGTAATAGGCGACCATGGCGGCCGAATCGAGGGTTCGGCCGATCCCGGCGAGCCGATAGGCGCCGTCGGCGTAGAACTCGGACGAGGCCGGGTCGAGCGCGATGGCGACGTCTTCGCCGGGGCGGTATCCCGCGGCCTCGATCGCGCCGACGATCAGCGCCAGCGCGGCGTCGGCGTCGGCGATGTTGGGCGCGAAGCCGCCCTCGTCGCCCACCGCGGTCGAGTGGCCCCCTTCGGCCAGGCTGCGCTTCAAGGCGTGAAAGACCTCGGCCCCGGCGCGGACGGCCTCGGGCAACGAGGGCAGGCCCCAGGGGACGATCATGAACTCCTGGAAGTCGAGCGGGTTGTCGGCGTGGCGGCCGCCGTTGACGACGTTCATCATCGGCGTCGGCAGGAGCCTTGCCCCGGTCCCGCCGACATAGCGATAGAGCGGCAGCCCGAGGGCCAGCGCCGCGGCCTTGGCGGCGGCAATACTGACCCCGACGATCGCGTTGGCGCCGAGCCGGCCCTTGTTGGGGGTGCCGTCGAGCGCGATCAGGGTGCGGTCGAGGCCCTCCTGATCGAGGGCGTCGAAGCCCGAGAGGGCGTCGAAGATCTCGCCGTTGACCGCCGCCACCGCCTTGCGCACGCCCTTGCCGCCATAGCGTGACGGATCGCCGTCGCGCAGCTCGAGCGCCTCATGGGTGCCGGTCGAGGCCCCCGAGGGGACTCCGAAGCGGCCGGCGGCGCCGCTTTCGAGCGTCACCTCTACCTCGACCGTAGGGTTGCCGCGGCTGTCCAGAATCTCGCGGCCGGCGATGTCGACGATCTCGGTCATGGGCTTTCTCCGTCAATCAGGCGGGCATGGGTTCGGGCGATCGCGCCTTGACCACCCGGTCGATGGCGAGCAGACGGTCGAGCAGCGCCGGCATCTCGGAAAGCGGCACCATGTTGGGGCCGTCGCTGGGCGCCCGGTCGGGGTCCTCGTGGGTCTCCATGAAGACCGCAGCGACCCCCACCGCCACCGCGGCGCGGGCCAGGACGGGGACGAACTCGCGCTGGCCGCCGCTGCGATCGCCCCGTCCCCCCGGCTGCTGGACCGAGTGGGTGGCGTCGAAGACCACCGGATAGCCGGTGGCGGCGAGGACGGGAAGCGCCCGCATGTCGGAGACCAGGGTGTTGTAGCCGAAGCTCACCCCCCGCTCGCACAACAGAATATCGTGGTTGCCCGCGGCCGCCGCCTTGGCCGCCACCTGGGCCATGTCCCAGGGGGCGAGGAACTGCCCCTTCTTGATGTTTAGCACCCGGCCGGTGGCCGCCGCGGCGACGATCAGGTCGGTCTGGCGGCAGAGGAAGGCGGGGATCTGGAGGACATCGACGACCTCGGCCACAGCGGCGCACTGGGCCGGCTCGTGGACGTCGGTCAGCACCGGACAGCCCACCGTCTCGCGCACCGCCGCCAGCACTGCGAGGCCCTCGGCCATGCCGATGCCGCGGAAGCTCGCGCCGCTGGTCCGGTTGGCCTTGTCGAACGAGCTCTTGTAGATCAGCACCATCCCCCGGGCCTCGGTTATCGCGGCGAGCTCGGTCGCGGTGGCGAGCGCGTGCGCCCGGCTCTCGATGGCGCAAGGGCCGGCGATCAGCGCCAGCGGCAAGTCGTTGCCGACCGCCCGGTTGCCGATGCTGACGTGGTGCGCGCGCTCCACCGCAGAGGTCTCCCTAGACCAGCCGCGACTGCTCGACCGCCGCCGCCACGAACGAGGCGAACAGCGGATGCGGCGCGAACGGCTTGGACTTGAGCTCGGGATGGAACTGGACGCCGAGGAACCAGGGATGGCCCTCGAGCTCGAGGATCTCGGGCAGGACCCCGTCGGGCGACATCCCGGCGAAGCGGATGCCCACGGCCTCGAGCCGGGAGCGGTAGTTGATGTTGACCTCATAGCGGTGGCGGTGGCGCTCGCTGATCCTGAGCTGGCCATAGATCGCGGCCACCCGGCTTTCGGGGTCGAGATCGCACGGATAGGCGCCGAGCCGCATGGTCCCACCGAGGTTCGAGGCCTCGTTGCGACGCTCGACCACCTCGCCGTGCATCCACTCGGTCAAGAGGCCAACCACCGGGTGGCGGCAAGGACCGAACTCGGTCGAGGAAGCGCCGGCCAGCCCGGCCAGGTTCACCGCCGCGTCGATCACCGCCATCTGCATCCCGAAGCAGATGCCGAAGTACGGGATGCGTCGTTCGCGGGCGAAGGTGGCGGCCGCCACCTTGCCCTTGGCGCCGCGCTGACCGAAGCCACCGGGAACGAGGATGCCGTCGACCGCCTGCAGGCCCTGGACCGCATCGCCGCTCTCGAACACCTCGGCGTCCAACCACTGCGGGTTGACCCGGACGTTGTTGGCGATGCCGCCGTGGGTGAGCGCCTCGGCGAGCGACTTGTAGGCGTCCATCAGGCCGGTGTACTTGCCGACCACGGCGATGGTGACCTCGCCCTCGGGCGCCAGGATACGGTTGACGATGCTCTCCCAGCCGCCGAGCTCGGGCGGTCGGGCATCGGTGATGCCGAAACGGGCCAGGACCTCGCGGTCCAGCCCCTCGCGGTGATAGACGATGGGTGCCTGATAGATGGTGTCCACGTCGAGCGCCGGGATCACCGCCTCCTCGCGGACATTGCAGAAGAGCGCGATCTTGCGCCGCTCGGAGAGCGGGATCGGGCGCTCGGCCCGACAGAGAAGGACATCGGGCTGGATGCCGATCGAGCGCAGCTCCTTGACCGAGTGCTGGGTCGGCTTGGTCTTGAGCTCGCCCACCGAGGAGAGATAGGGCACCAGAGTGACGTGGACGAAGCAGGCGTGATCGCGCGGCAGCTCGTTGGCGAGCTGGCGGATGGCCTCGAGGAAGGGCAGGCCTTCGATGTCGCCGATGGTGCCGCCGATCTCGCAGAGCACGAAGTCGGCGTCGCCGGTGTCGGCAAGGATGAACTCCTTGATCGCGTCGGTCACATGCGGGATCACCTGAACGGTGCCGCCGAGGTAGTCGCCGCGGCGCTCGCGCGCCAGCACGGTCGAGTAGATGCGGCCGCTGGTGACGCTGTCGCTGCGTCGTGCCGGAACCCCGGTGAAGCGCTCATAGTGGCCGAGGTCGAGGTCGGTCTCGGCGCCGTCGTCGGTGACGAAGACCTCGCCGTGCTGATAGGGGCTCATGGTCCCCGGATCGACGTTGAGGTAAGGATCGAGCTTGCGCAGCCGCACCCGATAGCCGCGAGCCTGGAGAAGCGCCCCGAGCGCCGCCGTCGCCAGCCCCTTGCCGAGCGACGAGACGACGCCACCGGTTATGAAGACGAAGCGCGCCACGACCCCCTCCGTATCACCCGGTTCGCCCCCGCGAACGAGAAAAAGGCGGCTCCGCGGCCGCCCTCGCCCGAGGCCATGCGGGGGGCGCGCTCACTCGGCGACGGGAACATCGCTCTTGGGGGCCTCGACGGGCTGCTCGATCGGCGCCGGCGGCGTGGTCTCGAGGATCGAGCTCGGGCGGTTGCGCTGGCCGGCGGCGAGCGTCAGCCCCAGACTGGTCAGCATGAAGGCGGCGGCGAGCACCGCGGTGGTCCGGGTCAGCAAGTTCGCCGTGCCGCGCCCCGACATCAGGCCGCCGCCGCCGCCACCACCACCACCGCCGCCGATGCCGAGCGCGCCGCCCTCGCTGCGCTGCAGGAGGACGACGCCCACCAGCCCGAGGGCGAGGAAGAGGTGAATGACAAGAAGAACCGTGCGCATATCCGATCCCCATCGCAGGCGCGGGGCGCCCGAGCCGGCTAATAGCACAAGCCTCGCGGGCGGCGCTAGGGCGTCGCGAGGCAGATGCTCCAGAAGGCGTCGGCGTCGAGGCTGGCGCCCCCCACCAGCGCCCCATCGACATCGGCGAGGGCCAGAATAGCGGCGGCGTTGTCGGGCTTGACCGAGCCGCCGTAAAGGATTCGCACCTGCCCGCCACGACGCCCGGCACGGGCGCGCAGATGCTTGCGGATGCGCCCATGAACCTCGCGAATCTGGGACTCCTTCGGGGTCCGGCCACTACCGATGGCCCAGATCGGCTCGTAGGCGACGATGGTGTCGGTGGGCGCGATGGCATCGGGCAACGAGCCCGCGAGCTGTGCCTCGACGGTCGCTAGCGCCTTGCCGGACTCGCGCTCGGCCTCGCTCTCGCCGACACAGACGATGACCGTGAGCCCGGCGCGCTGCGCCGCCACGGCCTTGGCCTTGACCACGGCGTCGGTCTCGCCGTGGGCGGCGCGGCGCTCGGAATGGCCGACGATGACATAGCGGCAGCCGATGTCGGCCAGCATCGGGGCGCCGATGTCGCCGGTGTGGGCGCCGCAATCCTCAGGATGGCAGTCCTGGCCGCCGAGCGCGATCGGGGTACCGCGGATGGCCCCATAGACGGCGGCGAGGATGGTGGCGGGCGGGCAGAGCACGACGTCGCAGGCGATCTCGCCGGCCTCGGCGAGGTGGACGACGAGCTCTCTCGCACGCGCCACGCCGTCGGCCCGGAGGCCGTTCATCTTCCAGTTGCCGGCGATCACGGGGCGGCGGTTGGAGCGTTTGGTGGACGCACTCGACATGGGCGGAAAGCTCCTTAGCACAGGCCACCGGAGAGGCAAAGGAATACCGTCGATCGAAGCCCCAGCGGGGGCTCGGCTGCCAGTTGCGTGTTGCCGCGCCGTTGCGCCGTCCCTAAGATGCGGCGCTCTCCGGCGCTGCGGCGGCGGAGGCGGTCGTCATCTGCCCGAAGGAAGCGTTCCCAAGATGTTGGTTTCGATGCGCAAGGTCGCCGGCACCTGGATCATGGCGATCTTCTCCTTCCTGTTGATCGTCAGCTTCGGCATCTGGGGGGTGGGCGACATCTTCCGCGGCCGGGTCAGCGACGCCGTGGTCACGGTCGGCGGGGTCGAGTTTCCCCGCCGCGAGGTTCAGCGCGAGTTCCGCCGCGAGATGACACGCCTCAGGGCCGCGCTCGGCCGCGACATCGATGCCGATACCGCCCGTCGGATGGGGCTGGTGAACCGGGCGGTCGATACCATCGTCGCTCGCGCGCTCTACGACCTCGATGCTCGCCGGCTCGCCCTCGGGGTGCCCGACGCCGTGATCGCCAGCGAGATCCGGTCGATGGCGGCGTTCAAGAACGACGCCGGGGTGTTCGACCCCAACATCTTCCGCTCGGTGCTGGCCAACCAGGGAATGTCGGAGGACGAGTTCGTCCTCGCGATGCGCGGCGATCTGGTGCGCGGCCAGCTCACCGACACCGTCAGCGGCGCCGCGAAGGCGCCCGAGGTGCTGGCGAAGCCGCTCTACCAGTACCGCAACGAGCGCCGCAGTGCCGCCTACTTCGTGGTCACCCGCGACGCCGCCGGCGACATCGCCGAGCCCGACGAGGCCGCGCTGAAAGCCTATTACGACGCCCATCCCGATCGCTTCACCGCCCCCGAGTACCGGCGCCTGAGCTATGTCCATGTCACGCCGGACGATCTCGCCGCCGAGATCGCCGTGCCCGAGGCCGACATCGAGGCCGAGTATGTCGACCGCAAGGCCCAGTTCACCAAGCCCGAGCGGCGTACGCTGCAACAGATCCTGGTCGCCGATTCCGCCACCGCCGAACGGGCCCGCAAGCTTCTCGCCGAGGGCCGGGCCTTCGATGCGGTGGCGGCCGAGGTCGCCAATCAGAGCGGCGATGCGCTGACGCTCGGCACCTTCACCCATGACGAGCTCAAGACCGTCATCGGCGCCGCCGCCGACGCCGTCTTCGCGCTTCCCCAGGGGGGCGTGAGCGCGCCGCTGCAAAGCCCCCTCGGCTGGCATCTGTTCCGGGTCACGGCGGTGAAGCCGGGCGCGGTCGAGAGCCTCGACGAGGTTCGCGACACCCTGCGTCGCGACATCGCCCGGCGGCGCGCCATCGATGCCCTCTACAAGCTCGCCAACCGGCTCGACGACACCCTCGCCGGTGGCGCCACCTTGGCCGAGGCGGCCTCCAGTCTGGGCGTCCCCCTCAAGACCATCGCCGCGGTGGACGCCAAGGCGCGCGCCCCCGACGGCACCCCGGTCACCGTGCCGGCGACGGCCAACTTCCTCTCTACCGCCTTCACCACGGCCGAGGGCGAGACCTCGCTCTTGGTCGAGGGCGAGGACGGCAGCTTCTTCGTCGTCCATGTCGATGGGGTGACGCCCTCGGCCGTGCGTCCCTTCGCCGAGGTCCGCGACGAGGTCCGCAAGGCCTGGTCGGACGAGCAGCGCCGCGCCAAGGCCGGCGAGGTCGCGGCGGCGGCGGCGAAGCGGATCGGCAGCGGCGAGGATATCGCCCAGGTGGCCAAGGCGACCGGCGTCTCGCTGTTCACCAGCGGCGCCATCCGACGTGACGGCGACGGCGCCGGGGCCGCCTTCTCGCCGGCGCTGATCCAGCGCCTTTTCACCTTGAAGGAGGGCGAGGTCGCCACCGGGGAAACCGCCAAGGGCACCATGGTGCTGCGCCTCGACAAGGTCTTTCCCGGTGATCCCGCGGCCGACGCCAAGGGCATGGCCAAGCTGCGCAAGACCCTTCGGGTGGCGATGGCGGGCGATCTTCTGGCGGTCTATCGCACCCGGCTCGAGCAGAGGTATCCCGTCACCGTCGATCGCGGTGCCATCGATGCCATGTTCTGACGATGCGCGTCGAGCCTGCCATCGACGCCTTCGCCGCGATCTATGATACCGGAGCGCCGCAGGTCGTGTGGACCACCCTGGTCGCCGACCTCGAGACCCCGGTCTCGGCGATGCTCAAGCTGGCCGGGGGGCGGCCCTACAGCTTCCTTCTCGAATCGGTCGAGGGCGGGGCGGTGCGCGGGCGCTACTCGGCGATCGGGCTCAAGCCCGACCTGATCTGGCGCTGCCGCGGCGAGCGCGCCGAGATCAACCGCGACGCCCGCCACGACGCCGATGCCTTCGTCGCCGCCGGCGAGGACGCCCTCGCCTCGCTCCGCCGGGTGGTCCGCGAGACCCGGATCGACCTGCCCCCCCATCTGCCGCCGATGGCGGCGGGGTTGTTCGGCTACATGGGCTATGACATGGTTCGGCTGATGGAGCGCCTGCCTGGCGGCAACCCCGACGTGCTCAGGGTTCCCGATGGGCTCTTCGTCCGCCCGACCATCATGGCGGTGTTCGACAACATCGAGGACGTGGTGACGGTGGTTACCCCGGTGTGGCCACGGCCCGGCGTCGATGCCGAAGCGGCCTATGCGCTCGCCCGCGAACGCCTCGCCGATGTCCACGCCGACTTCGAGCGACCGCTGCCCCACCGCGGCGGCAGCGGCCTCGGCCACGAGATCCCGGAGCCCGACTCCAACACCCCCCACGAGCGATACCTCGCCATGGTCCGGCGGGCCAAGGACTACATCCTCGCCGGCGACATCTTCCAGGTGGTGCTGAGCCAGCGGTTCTCGCTCCCCTTCCGGCTGCCGCCGTTCGCGCTCTATCGCGCGCTCAGGCGTCTCAATCCCTCGCCGTTCCTGTTCTTCCTCGACTTCGGCGGCTTCGCCGTGGTCGGCTCGAGCCCCGAGATTCTGGTCCGGCTGCGCGACGGGGTGGTCACCATCCGCCCGATCGCCGGTACCCGGCCGCGCGGCCGCGACGCCGCCGAGGACGCGGCGCTCTCCGAGGAGCTACTCGCCGACCCCAAGGAGCGCGCCGAGCACCTGATGCTCTTGGACCTCGGGCGCAACGACGTCGGTCGGGTGGCCACGATCGGAACCGTCAAGGTCACCGAGCAGTTCACCATCGAGCGCTATTCCCACGTCATGCACATCGCCTCCAACGTCGAAGGCCGGATCGACCCCCGCTTCGACGCCCTCGACGCCCTGATCGGCGGCTTCCCCGCCGGCACCGTCTCGGGGGCACCCAAGGTCCGGGCGATGGAGATCATCGACGAGCTCGAGCACGAGCGGCGCGGCATCTATGCCGGCGCGGTCGGCTACTTCTCGGCCAACGGCGGCATGGACACCTGCATCGCCCTGCGCACGGCGCTGGTCAAGGACGGGGTGATGTCGGTGCAGGCCGGCGGCGGCATCGTCGCCGACAGCGACCCCGAGGCCGAGCACCAGGAATGCCGCCACAAGGCGCGCGCCCTGATCCGCGCCGCCGAGGAGGCGGTGCGCTTCGCCGCCGAGTACGGGGGCTGAGACCCGGGCCTTCCACCGGGGTCATGATCTGCCCGGTCAGCGGCGGTCCTCGCCGGGGCGTTCCTCGCCCTTCCCGGCGGCGCGCCTCGCCACCGTGAGGTCGCTGCCGGTGGTCCTGCGGACGATCGCACTGATCGGTACCAGGGCGACGCCGCGCTCGGCGAGCCCGGGCAGCCAGGCATCCAGCGCGGTCAGCGTCGCCGGCCGCGGGTGGCCGATGGCAACCGCATAGCCGCGCCGGCGCGCCAGCCGCTCGGCCGCCTCGAGCTGGATGATGATCTTCTCGACATCGGTGTCGTTATCGATGAAGACATCGCGCACGGCCACCGGCACCCCGGTCAGGCGGGCAAGGCGCGCCCCCACCGAGCCCGGCGTGGTCCGCGAATCGAGGAACAGGAGGCCGCGCTTGCCGATGGCCTCGATCACCGGGCCCATCAGCGCCGCATCGCGGGTGAAGCGGCTTCCCATGTGGTTGTTGACGCCGACGTAGCCCTTGAACCGCGACAGGCTCCAGCGCAGCCGACGGAGGTTCTCGGCCACCGAGAGCGTCGTCAGGAGCGCGTTGGGCCCGGTGTCCTGGGTCGGATCGTCGGGCTCCATGGCGACGTGAACCATCAGCTCGTGGCCGGCGCGACGGGCCGCTGCGGTCTGCGCCGGCAGGTCCTCGGCATAGCCGAGGTAGGAGAGCGTGAGCCCCGCGGGAAGGGCCACCGCACGCGCCGACCAGCGCCGCGCGACCCCCATGTCGTCGAGAACGATGGCGATCATCGGCCGGCCATCGTCGCGAACCGGGACGGCATTGGCGAGCCATGCCGGCCGCGCACCCTTGGCCGTCGAGCCCGGCTCACCCGGCGCCGGATGGGGCGTCGCCCCGGCGCTCTCGGGGGGCGAAACGGCGACTGCTAGCGAGGCGGAAAGCCCGGCCGCAGGCGCCACCGCGGCGAGCGCTGCGGCGCTGTCGACCGGCACCTCGGTCGTCGCCGCCACCGGTGGCGGACC
>Ga0114931_10009883_pt1 | contig 11390 bp, 6 predicted proteins | sample 2SBtaG_FD_89579 | JGI IMG/M metagenome (GOLD analysis project Ga0114931, IMG submission 89579) | Deep subsurface microbial communities from Kolumbo volcano to uncover new lineages of life (NeLLi) - 2SBTROV14_V59a metaG | ecosystem: Environmental > Aquatic > Marine > Volcanic | place: Kolumbo...
CAGCCAATATTCATAATTAAATTTTTCGTAATGTTCAGGAGGCACCAAACCTCCGACAGATTTTGGATGTTCAACGTCAACCTCCCAGCCTTTCATTTGTTTCGGCGGAAGAAATTCGTCAACTAAATTTTGCTCCGGAATCCAAATGTTTTCACTCGTGTGGCTTTGATAAAAAGCATCAAGCACAATCATTACCGGAATATCGAGTTTTTCAGTAATAATATAAGATTGAATAATTGTATCGAGCACTTCTTGTGCACTTTCGGTATAAATTTGTATCCACCCAGTATCGCGTTGTGCTAGTGAGTCAGTTTGATCTGACCAAATGTTCCATGGAATTGAAGGACGTCCTACATCGCAGACAACCATCGGTAATCTAAAATGTGCAATTGCATGAAGAACTTCGTGTGCGTAAAAAAGTCCCTGTCCGCTTGTAGCCGTAAACACACGGCTTCCGGCGATTGCAGCACCTTTTGCAGCGGCAAACACCGAATGTTCGCTATCCATATTAATATAAGTCGCATTCATTTCATTCCGTGCAACTTTAGCCGAGAGTTCTTCAACAATTGTAGTCTGGGGTGTAATCGGATAAGCAGGGACAAAATCGATTCGGCACAACTTGGCAGCTTCGGCTGCTGCATAATTTCCTTTCAAAATAGTTTGATGATGCCGTGGATATTTCTGCTCTGTTGTCATACCATTTTCCGGTTTAGGCGATTTAATTTCAGTTTCAATATTTTCAATTTCATTATTCATAAGAAACCTCTTTTAAGCTAAAATTTATTGCAGAGGACGGGCATTCGTTTGCACAAATTCCACAGCCTTTGCAGTATTCATAATCTATTCTCAATCTTCCCGTATCATCAATATGAATTGCAGCATCAGGACAATAATTATAGCAATTACCGAAGCTGAAACATTCACCGCAATGTAAACATCTGGATGTTTCTGTTACAATGTCTTCTTCGTTTAATCCGGAAACAACTTCCTCAAAATTATTGAAGAAATCCGTTTCGTGTTTCATCGGACTATCCTTTCTTGGCGTTGGCAAATAATATGCAAAGTTTAACTCTTCCGGAAGAGCAATTTGTCCGTGATGTGTTTCGTGGCTGTATGGTAGATCTCTGAAGTGAGCGTGAACTTCTTCGGCAACTTTATTTCCGCTGCCGATTGCTTCCGTAACAGTTCCACCCCACGCCATATCGCCTGAACAGAACACGGGAATATTTGCTTCAAATTCTATTTTCCCTTGTTCCGGTTTAACTTGTTTTCCGCTGAAAGCAAAGTCATCAAATTTTTGACCGATTGCAGTTATTACTTTATGTACCGAGACCGCTGTTTCCGAGCCTTCGATTGGAACAGGGCGTCTTCTTCCGGATTCGTCCGGTTCGCCGAGTTCCATTTTAATCATTGTAACTTCAATCTTCCCGTCTGCATTATTTATTGCCGTCGGCGCAGTTAAAAATTCAATTTCCACACCTTCGGCTCTTGCTTCGTCAACTTCATGGGCAATTGCCGGCATTTCCTTGTGTGTTCTCCTGTAATAAATTGTCGGTTTTGCTCCAAGTCTTAAAACAGTACGGGCAACATCAATAGCGGTATTACCACCACCGATAACAGCAATTTTGTCGCATTTTTCAATACCGTATTTTTCCCCGTTCATCTTAAAATTGTGAAGAAATTCAATTCCTTCCAAAACCATTTCTTCATTTTCAATTTTCATCTTTGTACCTATATGTGAACCAACCGAAACAACAACACCGTCAAAATCATTTTGCAAATCCTTAACGGAAACTTTTTTGTTGAGAACAAGTTCAACACCGGCATCAATAATATTTTGTATTTCCCTGTCCAAAGTTTCTTTCGGAAGTCTAAATTCCGGAATTCCTGTTCTCATCATTCCGCCTGCATACGGCAAGGCTTCAAATACAGTTGTATCGTAACCTTTTTCTCTTAAGCGAAGTGCTGCTGTTAAACCGGCAGGTCCGGAACCGATAACAGCAATTTTTTCATTTTGGGTAACCGGAACTTTTTTTATTTCTCGTTCATTAAATTTATCTCCCAAAAATCTTTCAACCGCACCGATATTAAGCCCTTCGTCTATTTCATTACGATTGCAATTTTGTTCGCAGAAATGCGGACAAACTCTGCCGCAAATTCCGGGGAAAGGATTATGTTCGTAAATTACATTTACTGCCATCTCATATTTTTTATCACCCGCGAGACGAATAAACTCACGAACATTTGTTCCTGCCGGACAATTATCAGAACACGGAGCATTTTTAGTTACGTATTCCGGCGTAAGAACCCGCCAATTACCGGTTTTGTTCAATGACATTGGCTGAGACCAATATGGGCTTCTATCAAGATTTGTTTTTTTGGAAGGATCAAACAGTTTTGAAATATCAACTTGAGAATGTTCAGTCGAATCACTGGTCAAAGATTCCAAAAGATATTTATTTTGAGTTTCATTGCCGATAACACTATTAAAAGCTACCAAACTTGCTTCGGCATTTTTCTCCGGTTTTGTGGGTACATTATCGGAAACAACTTTTTGAACAATGTCAATATCGCCTTCAAGTACACGCATAATTGCACCAATCATTGCTGCATTTACAATCGGTAAAGATTTACTGCCGAGACCTTTTTCGAGAGAAATATTTGTTGCAGGTATTGTGAAAATATTTTCGGCTTTGTCTTTGAAATTTTCGATGCTTCGTTTGGTATTTAAAATTACTGCACCGTTATCACGAAGCCCGTCAAAAACCGGAACCATATCAATTAAAGTTTCATCGAAGACAACAATAAGATGCGGGCTATAAACATTACTTCGATTTAATATATTTTTTTTAGCAACTCTGAGAAATGCCTGTATCGGAGCACCGGTACGTTCAACTCCGAAAGCAGGAAACGATTGGACTTGATAATCACCAAGTTTACTGAATGTTTTTGCCAGAATTTCAAATGCGGTAACCATACCTTGACCGCCTCTTGCATGACCTCTTATTTCAAGCATAATTTATTTCTCCGTAATAATGAAATTACAAAATCGGGAATTTATTACAATTTCGGACAAGTCAATTTATTCAAATTTTAGAACAATATACAAAAACAGATAATAAGACATAATAATACTTTTTTGTATAATTAATTTAAGTTTTTTTACCTAAATTTTAAAGTGCAAAAAACAAGCAAATTTATGGCGAAGATTCCTTATTTATATAATTTAATTTTAAAATTAAAAAATAAAAAACTCAAAGAGTTGCGTTCCCAATGGGCAAGGCCTCTTAATAAATTCAGGAATTTTGATTTAATATCAACTTATTTACAAAAAAAGAAATCGGAAGCAGGTCTGGAATTAGTCGATTTTAAAACTTGGACGGACTTAAACTTTGATTCCATTTTTGCAAAACTTGATCGAAACATTACCGGCATTGGCGAGCAATATTTATTTTATCTTCTGCACAAATATGAGTCGGATGAAAATGTTCTTATCGAAAGAATTAAGTTAATTGAAACACTCAAAAGCAATCAAAAATTAAGGGAAGATATTCAACTTAAATTACTTCGGCTCAGCGGTCGTAATTCTTATTTTATCCCATATATTATTTTCGAAAAAAATCTGCCGTTCACAAAATTTTTTCGATTATTTTATATTTTATCTGTCCTTCCGCTCTTGTCAATAATTTTGTTTAATATCAATTCGGCTTTTTGGTTTTTAACATTCGGATTACTATTTATTAATCTGCTGATAAATAAAATATTTTCAAAAAAGACTGATAATTATTCATCGGGATTTTCCGCTTTGAACTCACTAATTGTTACTGCGAAAATGCTTACCAAAATTAAAACCGATAAGGCTATTAAAGATTTGAACTACTTAAAAGGGAAAAAAGTACTGCTGAAAAAACTCGGTAAACGTTTAGGCTTTCTTGTTATTGATACGAAAAATATGTCTCAGCTTATAGCCATAACCGTTGAATACTTTAATGTATTTATGCTTATGAATTTAATCACCTATTTTCGATCGGTAAGTATTTTACAAAAACAGCAAAAAAACATACAAGCAGTTTACGAGGCTGTTGCAAATTTGGATGTATCAATTTCGATTGCCTCTTTTCTTGAAGATATCGGTAATTACTCAATCCCGGTTTTCAACAATGAAAAATTTATTAAATTTGAAAATCTTCGTCATCCGCTAATTGAGAACGCCGTTCCAAATACAATGAAAAATAAATTGGGAAAATCCGTTTTAATTACAGGCTCAAATATGTCGGGGAAAACTACATTTATCAAAAATATTGGCGTTAATATTATACTTTCACGCACATTAAATTTTTCTTTGGCTGATGAATTCAACATACATCGTTTTATTGTCAAATCAGCGATTGAACGTACTGAAGATTTGGAAGGCGGGAAAAGTTATTTTTTCGGTGAAGTTAATGAACTGAAAAATTTAATTTCACTTTCCGAAAAAAACGATAACTACTTATTTTTAATCGATGAAATATTCCGCGGTACAAATACAATTGAAAGGCTTGCTGCTTCAACTGCCGTGTTAAAATTTCTTGATAGACAGAATAGAACCTTTGTTACGACTCACGATATTGAACTTCAATATTTACTTCAAAATAAATTTGAAATGTTTCATTTTAGCGAACAAGTTGAAAACGGCAAATACTTTTTCGATTATAAAATTCATAATGGACCTGCAAAATCCGGCAATGCAATAAAGCTGCTCGAAATTAAAAATTATCCCGAATCGTTAACAAAAGAAGCTTTTGAAATTGTAAAAAAACTTGTTGAAAATAATTATTTTGACGAAGTGAAATTCAGATCTGTTATCGCGGAAAGTTGAATCTTTATTATTTTGGCTGCTGAAAAATTAAGAAACTTGTCCCGCTTTCTGCTGACAAAATTGACGAGCAGATTCTTGAGGCAGGCGGAATCGGAGCAATTTCGGTATCGCATTTTACACTCCTACATTTTAGAGTCTCCGAAATTGAAAATTTCAAAATTTAGTGCGTTTTTGCAATAATGTGGATATTAATAGAAATTTAATATACATCTATTTGTAAAACTCAAGATGGAAAAGGAATTTCCTGAATTAATTAAACTTATAAAGATAGGATATTCAAATGGGAAAAACGTATTTTTGAAAAGCTAAGATTTAAGACATATATATTCTCAATAAAAAATTAGGGGTAGGTTTATGAAAATGCTCATCCGCACATATATAGTTATATTTACTATTCTAACTTCATTAAATATTTCGGCTCAATCTAAAAAACAGTCTTTCCAGCTAAAGGATATGAGAAAATTAATCCGTTTATCAAGTCCTCGTATATCTCCCGATGGAAGAAAAATTGCAGTCATAGTTTCCCGTCCTAATTGGGAAAAAGATAAAAATAATCAGGAAATTGATCTCATAAATATATCAAGCAGGCAACTGAGAAAAATAACATACAAACGCGAAGGACTTTCTGAAATAAGGTGGTCACCTGACAGCAAATTACTGGCATTTATTGCCAAAGATAACGGTACAAAAAAGTCACAAATATTCGTAATGCCGATGAACGGCGGAGATCCTATAATGATTACAAAATCAAAAACAGGAGTTGATGAGTATGCGTGGAGTCCGGACGGTAAAAAGATAGCTTTCGTAGCGCAGGACACTATACCCAATCCAAAAGCAATTAAACATCACAAAGATGTTTTCAAAGTTACCGATAATAATTTTACAGTACGTGCTGCGGTGCAGCCTTGGCATCTTTGGCTTGTATCGGCAAAAGGTGGTAAATCAAAACGATTAACGCAAGGTACTTGGAGTATTAATACCGATCAGGGATCTATTTCTCCGTTATCGTGGAATCCTGATGGAAAATCGTTAGTTTTTCAAAAATTCCCGGATGTTTGGTACGGCAACTCCTGGCACTCGGTTATTGCCAAAGTAGATACCGGAGGCAAAAAGGTTAGTACAGTAATTAAAGATGACGGTTCAGGGCAACCTATGTATTCGCCTTCAGGCAGCACGCTGGCTTTTATACGTGCGCGTAATGGCGATCTGAATAATGGTAATGCTGTTTATGTAAATGTGAATGGAAAATCTGAGGATATTACAAAAAAGCTCGCACGCAATATCAATAGTTTCACGTGGCTTTCGGATAGTAAATCAATGCTATTGACCGGTGAAAAAGGTACTCGAACGGTTTTGTGGCTACAGCAGCTTAACGGAAAAGAAGAACAACTTAACTTTGATAATATAACCGGTATCAGGGGTTTAAGTATTTCCCAAAATGGAAAAATCGCATTTACCGCAGCCACTGCCAATCATACTTACGAATTATATGTTATGAAATCGGTAAATGGAAAACCTGAACGGCTTACAAATTTCAACAGTTTTATCGACAGCCTTAAACTTGGTAAAGCAGAGAGTATTAACTGGAAAGGACACGATGGATTTTCTGAAGATGGCGTTCTAATCTATCCCGCGGATTATAAGCCAGGTAAAAAATATCCTTTGGTGCTTGTTATTCACGGAGGACCTGAAGGAGCATCGACAGTTTCATTCTCAGTACTTCCGCAATCATTATCTGCACATGGATTTTTTGTATTTCAACCGAACTACAGGGGAAGTATAAATCTTGGTGATGCTTACCAGCATGCAATTTTTAGGGATACCGGCGAAGGACCGGGTAAAGATGTAATGGCAGGATTAAAAAAAGTTGAACAATTGGGGATAATTGATACAAACAGAATTGGTGTATCAGGATGGTCGTATGGCGGTTACATGACTTCCTGGCTTAACGGTAACTATCCCGATAAATGGAAAGCAGCACTTGAAGGTGCGGCTCTAAATGACTGGGTGATGGATTATACCATTGCATTTTACCAAACTTACGATCTTTACTTTTTCGGCGGTTCACCGTGGATAAAGAAATATTGGAAAATTTGGAGGGAACAATCACCTATTATTTTTGCCTCAAAAGTAAAAGTTCCCACTCTCATACTTGGAGATGTAGGCGATCCGAATGTACCTATTATCAACAGCTATCAAATGTATCACGCACTTCGTGATAACGGTGTACATACAGAATTTTATGCTTATCCCGTAAATACTCATTTCCCACATGATATTGTAAGAACGACCGATATTTATAAACGATGGATTGACTGGATGGAAAAATACGTTAAGTAAAAATACTATTAAGCTGTACCGGTGTTGTTTTCAATGGTGTAGAAGACAATCCCAAGACAGAAAAAAAGAGAAATGGAAATAATGACAAACTTGCTTGTCCACGGGATGGCAGATTTCAGCTTCCCGGGTAATGTCCGGTATTCCGTCTAAAATCTTGCCGGAATGACAGTTGCTTTTGAGTTTCCGTGTGAGAGTATCACGACCTGCCTACAGCAGATAGGAATGACAGCTCATTTTAAATTTAAATGCTATGAATCTATAAAAATTCATAGCATTTTTTGAAAAAAGTCTAAATGTTAGTAAAACTAAAAATTATTCAACAGTTACAACAAATTCATCGCTTTGCCAAAGTCCGTGTTTTGTGCAGAATGCCATTGCAGTTAATTTCATTTTTTTTGTCGGTACAATATAAAAATCAACTTCAACGTGTCCTGCTGCCGAACCAAGTGCACCGGCAGTAAAGTTAGATTGTGCCAGCATATTTTCACCGTCCCACAATTGTACATAAGCAATGTAATGATCAAAATCATCCGGATGAACAAATTCGTTTCCAACTTTAACTTTTACTTTAAACTGTTCCCCTTTTACAGCGGAATTACTACAATGCAGAAATGGTGAATGGCGATCGATATAATCTTTTTTGGCTTCTTTTTCAATCTGCGAAATGTCTTCATATCTGTTTATTTTCATTTCATTCTCCCAAGTTTTATACATTAATAAATTTATTTATTGTAAAGTTATAAAAATTTAATTAATTGAAGAAATTTAAGATTTTGTAAAATTGTAACACCTTTTATTATATGTACTTGTATTTGTGTAATTCTTGGGCAAAATATTCGAACTCGAATCTTTGAACTTTATTTGCAAATGGAAATTACTCCGCTTAATTTATCATTAATAAAATAAAAAATTATCGTAAAAATTGAGGTTTAAATGCAGGAAAAACTAATTGAATGTGTACCGAATTTTTCGGAAGGACAAAATCCCGAAATAATTAAACAAATTACCGATGCAATAGAAGCCGTTGACGGAATTCGTTTGTTGGATGTTGACCCCGGATTTGATATGAACAGAACAGTAGTTACTTTTGTCGGGGAACCTGCAAAGGTTAAAGAGGCTGCATTTCAAGCAATAAAATTGGCATCGGAACTTATTGATATGACAAAACATTCCGGTTCGCATCCGCGAATGGGTGCTACCGATGTTTGTCCGTTTGTTCCCGTAAGCGGAGTTACTATTGAAGAATGTGTTGAGTATTCCAAAGAACTTGCCAAACGTGTCGGTGATGAATTAAATATTCCTGTCTATTTGTATGAAAAATCGGCACAAAAACCCGACAGGCAAAATCTTGCTGTTATAAGGCAAGGTGAATACGAAGGTTTTTTCGAAAAAATAAAAGACCCGAATTGGAAGCCGGATTTCGGTCCTGATAAATTTAATCTCAAAGCCGGTGCTACAGTAATTGGAGTAAGAGAATTTTTGATTGCATACAATATTTCCCTTAACACAAGAGAGAAACTTTACGCTACTGACATAGCTTTTGAACTTCGTGAAAAAGGACGCTCGGCAAGAGACGGGAATACGAAACCTTTTTATTTCAAAGGCGGAAAAATTTTAAAGTATAAAGAAGGAAATTATCCTTGCGGAAGCTGTGATTTTATCGGTGCTTCAATAAATAAAACAATTGAACACTGCAATACCGAACACAATTATAATCTAATTGAATTGTTAAAATTAAACGGAATTAATCCGGAGCATCCGGAAAATCAATCGGTTAAAAAACCCGGTAAATTTAAATTCTGTAAATCCATCGGCTGGATGGTTCCCGATTACGACAGGGCACAAATATCAATAAATCTAACAAACTATAAAGTAACCTCAATGCACGATGTTTTGGAGGAAACGAGGAAACTTGCAGCCGAACGCGGTTTGGTTGTAACCGGCAGCGAAATTGTCGGTATGGTTCCGTATCCCGCTTTGTTGGAAACAGGGAAATATTATCTGCGTCAGCAAAATCGTTCGGCGGGAATTCCGGTGCGGGATATTTTAGAAACGGCAGTTCAGTCGCTCGGCTTAAAAGATGTAGCCGATTTTAACATTGACGAAAGAGTTCTCGGCTTACCGAAGAATGACGAAAATGCTTTGGTAGAAATGAAACTCACTGATTTTATTGATGAGGTTTCACGCGAATCACCGGCACCCGGCGGAGGCTCAATTGCTGCGTTATCCGGGAGTCTCGGAGTAGCACTTAATTCAATGGTAAGTAATCTTACGGCAAATAAAAGGGGCAGCGAAGGTGTTGATAAAATATTAAATGAAGTGGCTGAAAAATGCCAGGAAATTAAACAACAGCTTGTTCGTGCAATTGATGACGACACAAATGCTTTCAACTCATTTATGGATGCACGCCGGCTTCCAAATAAAACCGCCGAAGAAAAAGAACTGCGTAACAAAGCAATGCAGGCAGGATTAAAAGAAGCGGTAATGGTTCCGCTGAATACGGCAAAGCAAAGTCTTAAAGCAATTGAGTTATCCGAAACGGTTGCACAATATGGAAATCCGAAATCTATCACTGATGTAGGTGTTGGTGCACAAAGTGCTTATACAGGTGTTATCGGTGGAATTTACAATGTATTAATAAACTTAAAAGATATTACGGACAAAGAATTTGTTAATGAAATGAAGAAAACTTGTACCGAACTGAAATCGGAAGCACAAAGCAAATTAAATAAAGTGTTGGAGTTTGTAGAATCGAAATTGTAATTAAAATTTTAGTAAAGAAATATTTAAAATACGCTGTCATTCTGACATGTTTTTAGTCAGAATCTTTTAAATATATTATAGTTTCTTAAATATTTTCCACAAGAACAAGAGTAGAAATATGATAAAAAATAAAAATAACATATTATTTTTTAGAATTGCCATAATCACCATCGCTATAATTATCCTAATCGGATATTTACATATCAATACTACAAAAAGCTTTGATTTAATTAAAACGACAAAAAATGAGCAGATTGCACTTGCGGAAAAACTTGCCGGCAAGTATAACGCTGCAATCCTGAATCGCAAGATGAAACAGCAGCAATTGATTAACAAAATAATTCCATTTGGTAAAACAGTAGTTGCAGATTCGGTTGTGAAAGATTTTTATCAAAAAGGTGATAAAATTTTTGTGCTGCTTAAAATTAATAATTCTTCACAAAATATATTTGCTAAATTGGAGTGTAATAAATCCGTTATTGATGAATATTTTAAACTTAAATCGAATAAAGTGTTTGCCGTTTTTAAACCTGATAGAATTCTTTTCAATCAGCCTTTTTATGAATCGGAAAGAAAAAGCGGAGGACAGGTTATTCTTCACGGTAGAGACGAAATATTACTTACGGGCAATTGTCTTCAGCTTGTTGAATATCCAACTTGCATTGAGGACACTTAAAGAAATAGAATGGAATGAAAATATTTGAAATTCAAAAACCGGTTATCGGAATGATTCATGTTGATGCACTTCCGGGTACACCGAAATATAATGGGAATTTTAATTCCGTCATAAAAAAAGCAGTTGAAGAAGCTTTGCTTTATGGAGAAAACGGAATCGATATTATTGCAATAGAAAATATGCACGATGTTCCGTATCTTAATAGAAAAGTCGGTGCGGAAATTACCGCGGCAATGAGCATTATTGGTTATGAAGTAAAAAACAAATCCGGATTGCCTTGCGGAATTCAAATTCTTGCCGGAGCAAACAAACAGGCAATTGCAGCCGCTTACACAGCGGGACTTGATTTTATTAGAGCCGAAGGCTTTGTGTTTGCTCACACTGCCGACGAAGGATTTTTCGAATCGGATGCCGGTGAACTTCTCCGTTACAGAAAACAAATCGGTGCGGAGAAAATTAAAGTTTTTGCCGATATTAAAAAGAAACATAGTTCGCATTCAATTACAGCCGATACCACAATCGCCGAAACCGCAAAAGCAGCGGAATATTTTTTAAGTAACGGAGTTATTGTAACCGGCACTTCAACCGGCATAGAAGCGGATATTAATGAAATTAAGGAAGTAAAACAAAGCGTAAAAATCCCGGTTATAATCGGTTCGGGGATTACAATTGATAATATTTCAAATTATCTTCCGTTGGCAGATGCTTTTATTGTAGGCTCTTATTTTAAGTTTGAAGGATTTTGGGAAAATA
>Ga0114931_10009884_pt1 | contig 11388 bp, 7 predicted proteins | sample 2SBtaG_FD_89579 | JGI IMG/M metagenome (GOLD analysis project Ga0114931, IMG submission 89579) | Deep subsurface microbial communities from Kolumbo volcano to uncover new lineages of life (NeLLi) - 2SBTROV14_V59a metaG | ecosystem: Environmental > Aquatic > Marine > Volcanic | place: Kolumbo...
AAAGTAGCGTCCGCCCCCCGTGGCGGACGTATTCGCGGCGAACGCCGTCGCCATTCTACGTCGCCCACGGGGGGACGACGCTACGGAGCGGCCTTGCAGGCCGCGGATTCTGTCACGCACCCCTCGCGGCGGGCATGCCCGCGCCTCGACACGGCTCAGCAGGAGCTTCGCCCTCCCACTCCGAGCTTCGCCCTCGCGCCGAACGCTGAACCTTTTTCGAGAACGCTCTACGGGCGGAAGAACACGAAGGTGATGATGACGAATAGCGGGATGAGAACCGCGCCCGCGTAGAGCATGTAGCCGAAGAAACTCGGCATCTTCACGCCTGATTGTTCGGCGATGGTGCGGACCATGAAATTGGGGCCGTTGCCGATGTAGCTGTTGGCGCCCATGAAAACCGCGCCGCAACTGATTGCCACAAGCAGCGGCTCGCGAATCTCGCTGCCGTCGTTGAGCATCAGCATCCCCGCACCGGTATGCGGCAGCGTGCGTGCGGTTTCGAAGAAGACGACGTAGGTCGGCGCGTTGTCGAGGAAGCTGCTCAACATGCCGGTTACCCAGAAGAAATGCCACGGCTGCGACAGGCCCAGCTCGGCGCCGCGTGCGTTCAGGATTTCGAGCGGGATCTGCATCGTGATGAAGATTCCGATGAACACGCAGGCGACTTCGCCGATTGCGACGTAGTTGAACTTGTTCTCTTGTCTCAGGACGTTGGAAGTGGTCGCCAGCGACAGTCCGACAAACGCAAGTTGCACGATTTCGCGCAGATACGGGAAGGGCGTCCAACCGCTCCCCAGAAACTCCTTGCTCGAATCGAGCGTTGCGACGGCGAACACCACGCCGCCGATCCACAAGAAATTGATCGTGCCCGCAAGATGAACCGGCTCGACATGCGCCACGTCGGCGCTGAGGTCGGCGACCGCCTCGTGCCTGTACGCCCACAGATCCCACACCCAGTAGACGCCGAGCAGCAGCAGCACCATCAGCATCCACTCCTGCCACAGCCCGAGCGTCCAGAAGAAATGTACGCCGCGCAGGTAGCCCAGAAACAGCGGTGGATCACCGATCGGCAGCAGTGAACCGCCGATGTTGCTGACGAGAAAGATGAAGAACACGACCGTGTGGACCACGTGCTTTCGTTCGGAGTTGGTTTTGAGCAGCAGGCGGATCAGAACCATCGACGCGCCCGTGGTTCCGATAAGACTCGCCAGCACAGCGCCGATGCCGAGGATCGTCGTGTTCGCCGTCGGTGTGGCGCGAATGTCGCCGCGCACCACGATTCCGCCGGCGATGACGTACAGCGCGAACAGCAGCGTGAGGAACGGGACGTATTCCTTCAACACGGCATGGTCGAGAACGGCAAAGACCGTTGACAGGCCGGGTTCGCTGTAGTGCGTCTCGACGTGTGCGGCCTCATCCGCCGGCTCGTCGGGCGCGGCATGAATCTGCGGAGCGGTTGGTTCGGGTGGGTGTGCGTCGACCTGCTCAACGTCTTGCGGCGGCGCGGCGTGATGTATGGGAATGCCGTCCCCGCGCAGGCCGTAATAGAACAGCGTAATCAGCGCAAGAACCGCGCTGACGAGAAGCTTGTTTCGATTCTGCTCCCACCAGTGATGCGTGCGCCTCATCAGCGGAAGGATCGCGATCGACAGCAGGATCGCGACGAACGGCCACATCCAGAAGGCGCTGGGAATCGCGTGCGCTGCTTCGGCGCCGCCCGCGTCTGCCAAGGCAATCATACTCACTGCCTTTCCAAATTTCGGATAATCCTCTACTTCGACGACCGCGCCTGGAGCACGTAGACTATGCTCTATCGGAGGATTTCGATAGACGGCGCGGCTTGAATCCCCCTCCGGCGTGTACGTCAAACGGGCGCTGCTGCGGCACCGCTGTGATCGATCGCGGCCGGAGTCAACCCGGGCGCGGCAGTGCGATTTCAAGCCACGCTGATTGACCGGATGGTTGAATGAACTGGTTACCGAATACGCTGTTGTTGTTGGTTGGGCTGGTGATTCTCGCCGGTGGCGGGGAATTCGTGGTGCGCGGCGCGGCGCGACTCGCCCGAAGGCTCGGCGTATCGGCGTTGGTCGTCGGACTGACGATCATCGCGTTCGGGACGTCCGCGCCCGAAGCCGCCGTCTCGGTCATTGCGGCGCTCAACGGCGAAGAGGGGCTGGCGGTCGGCAACATCGTGGGCAGCAATGTCGCGAACATTTTGCTGATTCTGGGCATGGCGGCGTTGGCCCGCCCGCTCAAGGTCTCGCGTAATCTGATCAACACCGACGTTCCGTTCATGATCGTCGTTACCGGGCTCTTCATGCTGATGGTGGTCAGCAACACGCGCGTCGACCGCTGGGAAGGCGTGCTGCTGCTGCTCGGACTGTGCGGATACACCTACCTGACCTACGTCATGTCCCGGCGCGAAGCTCCGCACGTCGAAGCCGAGTATCAGCAACTCAAGATGCACGGCGGCAGGACGTGGGTTCATTGCATCATGATCGTGGCGGGGATCGCCGGGCTGGTAATCGGGGCCAACCTGATCGTGCGCGGCGCCACGGGAATTGCCGTTCTGTTCGGCGTGAGCGACCGGGTGATCGGGCTGACGATCGTCGCGATCGGAACCAGCCTGCCCGAACTCGCGACGTGCATCGTCGCCGCGCGGCGAAATCAGCCTGATATCGCGATCGGCAACATCATCGGCAGCAATATTTTCAACATTTTGTCGGTGGCGGGGATCGCCGCCGTCGTCAAACCACTCGAAGTGCCCAGCGAGACGCGTTTTGTCGACGCGCCGTTCATGCTGGCGATCGCGGTGCTGGCGTTCTTCGTGTGCTGGAAAGGCAGGACCATTCGCCGCTCGAACGGCGTGGTGCTGATCGCGCTCTATCTCGCGTTTCTATCCTTCACGACGTTGAGCGCGGCGGACACGCCTTCGTTGGCGCGGCAGCGGGGAGATCAGTCGGCGGTCAGTCCGACCTTGATCTCGGCGACTTCGTACACGACGTCCCTGCCATCGACGACGACCGTAGCTTTGTCGCCGACGTGCAGCCCCAGCAGCGTCTGGCTCACCGGCGCCTGGTAGTTGTAGATTCCGGCGTCGATGTCGGTGTCGAACGGCCCCAGAAACGTCATTTCGCGCGTGTGACCGTCAGAAGTTTGGCGCAGCGTCACTTTCGACCCGATGCCGACGTGATCGGTCGGCACGTCGTCGGGTTCGATCGGCTCGGCCAGCGAGAGTTCCCTGTTCATCTGCGCGAGCCGCGCCCGTAGAAGATCGCGCTCCTCGAGCGCGAATTTGTACTCAGAGTTTTCGCTGAGATCGCCGTGCGACGCCGCTTCGCCGATCCGCTTCGCGTTCTCGTGCATCTCGACGTTTACGAGTTGGTCGCGCTCGGCGGTGCGGCGGTTGATTCCGTGTCGCGTCACCCACAGGACGTCTTCGTCTTCCCATGGTTGCACGACGACCGCCTCGGTGTGCCACAATTGCGGATGGACGTCACGCAGCTTTTCGAGCAGGCGCGCCGGCGTATTCTCGCCGAGTCCCTCGAGCCGCTCGATCTGAGTGCGGAGTGTCACGCCGCGGCCGGCCGAGATGCGTTCGATGCATTCCAGGGCCTTTGCGTGATCTCGCAGCGAGAGCGCCGCCTTGATGCGTTGCCGGAACCGCTTCACGACCGCGGCCTCCGCCGTCAGCGTGCGCCCGAGCGCGGCGAGGGTGTCGATCATCAGCTTGAACAAGTCGTCCGCGGTTGGCAGCTCGACGCCTTCGACATCCGCAGGACCCTTCCACAACCAAAAAATCAGCTCGGGATAGTTGAGCGGCGTCGTCAGGGCTTCGTCGATGTGCGTCTGAACCTCTTCGAGCAGATCGCCGGAGTGCGCCAGACGCGCCAGTTGGCTCAGGTGGGCGGCGGAGGCGTGGATGATCAGATCCACCGCCGTGCGGGCGGCGTCGCTGCGCGCCGATTCGAGCCGATCGAGCGCCGCGGACCACATCGCACCCGGCGGCAGTTGTCGAAGCATCGCGAGCGGATTATTGGCTTCGCGCAGGATCACATCCGCCGGCGCGTCTCCCCCGTTCTCGCTCATCGACGCAAGTTTTTCAATTCGTTCGACCGCCAGTGCGGCGGCGAGCGCTTCGCTGGCCCGATGTTGCTTGAGCGTTTCAATCTGCTCGAGAAAGTGTGAACGCATCCGCTTCAGCAGGTCGGCGTCCGGTTCCTCCTTGCGGGCCTTTTTTTCGCGCAAGTACGATTCGGTCGTCGCGAGCCGCTTTTCCGGGTCCGACAGCGAGCAGAACTCATCCCACACTTCATCTTCGAGCGAACGGCCCTGCGCAATGTAGCTCAGGTGAACCGGGGCGCGCCCCTCGATCACGACGTTTGGGCAGCGCTTCAGCAGTCCGCGGCAACGCGTCCACCACTTGGTCCACGCCTTGGGGTCGAGATAGCGCGGCACCAGTTCGCGTTTGAGCACGTCCTGGCCGATCATCTCCCCGTGTGCGTGGATCACACCGATGACAACCTTGACCGGATCGCTCTGGATCACTTCGCACAGTCTGTCCGGGCGCAACTGCCGCAGCACGCGAAAATCGTCGGGGTCGATACGCTCGTACTCGCGCGACAATTCGAGCCCGGCGATGGTCGTCTTGCGACCGCCGCGCCGCAGCATGAACACGTTCTGCGCCAAGTCCGCTTCGACGACTTCCATGACGGCGTCTTCGGTGCGGCTCGCGAGAACGTCGCCGGGCTTGAGCGAGATGCACAACTCGATCATCCGCACGGCGATCCGCGCCAGCCGGCCCGCCGCCAGCCCCGACGCCTCGAGCAGCGCATCGAAACCTTCCCGCGACGAATAGACCTGCCGATACAGGTCGACGACGCGATCGCGAAGGTCGGTGTTCTTCGGTTGCGCAAGCAGCGCTGTCAAGCCGACACTCAGCGCGGCCTGCGGCGCATCGGCCGCGCCGGCGTTTTCCAGCATCATCTGCCCAAGAGACGCGATGCGCGTCTTGTCTTCGGCGGCATCGAGCCGCGCGAAGGGTTGCACAAGCTCCGGCAGGTTCAGAGCGCCCGACTCGAGCGCTTCCAGACATCGCAGTTCGAACGCATCGACGTCGCCGTCGCTCGCCAACTGCATCAGTTCATTCGCGGGCATAATCCCCCTCTTTGTTGACCGTCACTGTGTGGATCTCCGTGCTCCCTGATCGCCGAAAGGCCTAAGAGCCCTCGTCGTCTTTCATGTCGTCGCGCGCCCGCCGCTTGGCCTTCAAGAGCCGCGAGGTAAAGTCCGCTTCGCTCGCCTGCGGTTTCTTGCGCGACGGCCGCGCCACCACCGGGGCGTCAAGTTCCGATGCGCCGTCCAGCGCTTTGCTCAGTTGCTCAGTGACGGCCCGATCCGGAATCCCGACATCGTAACGCGCCCCGCCCGATGGTGTCGGTCCGGTCTGAGATTTTTCCGGCGTCGGCAGATCGTCCCGAACACGCTCGCGCGTCCCTTTAAGCGTGCTCAGCACCGCGGCGCTCTCCGCCGCCGGTCGCAACCCGCCCATCTCCGCGATCCTGCGACGGACCTTTCGCCCGATTTCGATCGGATTGATCGCGATCCGCCGCACCGCCACGTCGAGTAGAAACAGCAGCAACATCCAGCGCAGCAACGTCTCCCAGATCGCGTGACGCGTCTCCGCCGGCCGCAAAGAGGTCCGATCGAACACTTTGCCCGCCGCCGCCGCGTCGAGCACGCGCCCGCCGCTGCGCTCCGCCAATTCCGCCAGCAGCGACTCGTTCGCCGACATTTCACGGAACTCCGGCGAGAACGCGACCGACAGTCCGCTACGAAAAGTCTTGCGATCACCCGCCGGCGTCCGATATTGCAGCCCGACCACGTAGTTGCCCGGATCGCGCGCGTCGAATTCCACCTCGTACTGCCCCGGTCCCACCTGCGTCATCTGCAAGCTCGACGCGTCATAGTCCGGACCGATCAACTTGGCTTCGATATTCGTCACGCTCAGTTGCAGATCCGGATCGAGCGCGTCGATCCGAACCTTGCCCTTGCCGCCGCGCACCGTCGTCGAAATGTCGAACGCGGCGGACGCTTCCTGTCGCGAAGCCCAGCGGGCGATCTGGCCCCACAGCTTGCTGAACGCCGGCCAGCGCGACCAGTCGGCTCCCCAGCGCGACCACATCCCGCTCGTGAACGCGACCGCCTTGCCGAGGCCGACCTGCCAATGCGACAGAACCGGATCAAGCCCGTCTGTGCTCTTGCGGGCCAGCGCCATCGTCGCCAGCGGCTTCGGCGTGCTGAGCACGTACCCACCCAGCTTCGGAAATCCTTCGCCGGTCATGCCCGCGATCAGCGTGGACGACGCATTCGAAACGCGCGGCGTGAACGGAATCTCATTGATCAACGAGCGGCGGACGATCCGCGATTCCTTGATGAAAATCTGCGGAATCTTGCTGAAGTCTTTGGTCGAATAGAACTTGCCGCCCGTCGAACGCGCGATCCATTTCGCTTTCGGCTCGTCAATGTTGTGACCGCCGTATCCGATCGCAATCGTCGAACATGAGATTTTGTATTTTTTCATGTCGTTGATCAGATCTTGTCGCGGAGGGGCGGGGTCAAAATCAGAAATCACGATCATGTGTTTGGCGGCTGCGTCGTTGCGCGCGATCAGGGCCTTGACGCCTTGCCGCATCATCGGGTCGAGGTCGGGCGCGTCGCCTTGCGCCATTTTCTTGACCAGGTTTATCATGCGTGACTTGTCGCCCACGTCTTGCAGCGGGACGTCCCAGTAGCCGCTGTTCGCGCCGCGCCACTGGTAGCTGAGCACGCCGATCAGGTCGCGGCTGCTGAGCGTCTTGACGGCGGCGACCGCGGCCCGCTCGCCGATATAGTTTCCCTGCGGGATTTCGCAGGCGTGCATCACCAGCACGAGCGCGCCCTTCGGAATCTGCTTCTTGGCCTTCACGTCGAAGCTGACCGGCATGACCTCTTCGACCGGCGTGCTCATCCACCCGCCTGCGCCGAACGAGTCGTCGCCGCCCACCATCACCAGACCGCCGCCGAGGTCGCGCACGTACACGGCCAGCGCCTGCCGATCGCGGTCGCTGAAATCCCCCGCCGGCACGTTCGACAGAATGATCAGCGAGTATTGCATCAACGCCTGGTCGTCGATCGGGATCGAGCCCACCACGCGCACGTCCGCGACGAGCTTCTCGCGCGCCAGCGCCCGCCGCAGCGTGTCGGCCGACTCCATATTGTCCTGCGTGTCTTCTCCGCCGCCCTGCGTGAGAATCAGGATGCGTCCCTGCCCGGACACGACCGTGAACGAGCGTCCCTCGTTGTTCGCCGTAATCGCGTCGAGCGCGGGATCGTCCGCCTGAAACACCGCTCGAAAACGATGCGCCCCCGCGGCGCGCAGCGGAATCGAACGCGTAAAACGGTTCGGGCCGGGGTTGAGCACGACCGGAAAGCCGCTGCCCGCACCGTCGCCGAAATCCACCAACTGATCGTTGTGATACACCAGAATCTTGCCCGACACCTCGCGCTGCGAACGCAGCACCATGCCGACGTTCACCGTCTCATCCGTCGAAGCGGTCGGCGGCGAAGAAAGCCGCTCGAATACCACTTCGTCACGGTGCTCGTAACGCACGGGGAGCACGTCTATCGGAATACCGGCGGCGGCGTATTGATCCGCCTCTTCGAGCGCTTCGCCTACGTTTTCGTTCCCGTCGGAAATCAGAACGACGCGCCGCTACGAATCATTCGTAAACAGCGCCATGCCCATCCGCAGCGCCGCCGCCACGTTGGTCTGATCCGGCGACGCGGGGGCGCTGATGCGTTTGAGCCCGAGGCTTCCCGCTGGAAGTTGCTCGATCAGCGACGCGCCGTCGAAGGCGACGACGCCGAGTCGGTCTTTCGTGGGGCGAATCTCGCTTTGCGAGCGCTCTATGAAGTCGAATGCTTCTTGTTGCTGCGGGCGCGGCACGCTGTTGGAGCGGTCGAATAGAAACACGACCGAGAGGTCGTCGGTGACGCGGGCCCACTCCGCGCCCGCCAGCGCCAGCACCATGCAAGCCACCACGACCGTGCGCATGCACAAAGCGATGACACGCCGAATCGGGCCGAGTCCCGCCAATGACCGAAACGAAAGCACAATCAGCAGTGGGATCACCGCAAGCAGAACGAGATAGCCCGGAGAGTCGAACCGCAATACCGCCAGACATCCCGCTGCAATCATAGTTCGCCATTATGACGCAATCGGCCCGGTCGGGGAATGCCGGAATCCGCTGTGAGTGGAACAAGTATGCGTGCCACAGTCTGCGGATTGCGTTTGCCGCGAAAGAAGCAGCGTCCGGGCTCTGTCCCGGACGTCGTTCGGCATGGCGCCGCATGGACCGCACCCGCCGAGCCGCCGACTGTAGTCGACGCGGACCTCCGAACTTGGAGCGTCTTCGCAATCCGAAGAACCGCGCGAGCTGAAGCTCGGCGGGATCAGGGATCGGGGATCGGGGAGCGGGGAGCAGGGATCGGGGATCGGGAGCGGGGAGCGGGCGTCCCTGGGAGGGCGAAGCTCCTGCTGAGCCTTGTCGAGGGAACAGGGATCGGGGATCGGGGATCGGGGATCGGGGCGGGCGCGCGCCAATCGCCAAATCACCAAATCACAAGATCACCAAATCACCAAAGACTCGGGCAGCGGCTCCGTCCCCCGCCCCGAGCTGCGCTACGGGACGGGGCACCCTGCTGCGCTACGGGACGGGGCACCCTGCTGCGCTACGTGACGGGGCACGCTGCGGCGCGTCTGCCGATCGTCAGTTGATAATCGTCGACCGTAGATTCAACACGCCGGCGGGTCGAGCTGAAAGTATTCCGCGATGAAGCGGCGCAGGTCATCCGCTTTGGTCAGGTTGACGACGTCGAGCAGACGTTTCAGATCCGATTGTTTTTTCGCGTCGAGCAATTCCGCGTCGATCTGTTCGTCACAAAGCGGGCGCACCATGCGGTAGCGCCCCGCGATCGAGGACGGCTCGACAACGTCATACTTGTTCAGCGCGATCAGGCAGTATTCCGCCCGGCGGTCGCCGCGGTTCTTGTGGATGATCAGGTCGCGCAGCTCGTCGACGTCGAAGTCGGCGTGCGGCATGCGCTCCAGCACTGCCGAGGCCTGCATCAGCAGGTCCGCCGACGGGTTCATCCACTCGACGAACTGGTGCTGGATCGCGAGATCATCCTGGTCGTAGAGCAGCACGCATTCCGACGGATCTCCATCGCGGCCGGCGCGGCCGACCTCCTGGTAGTAGGCCTCGACCGAGCCGGGCAGTTGTGCGTGGACGATGTAGCGAATGTCCGGCTTGTCGACGCCCATGCCGAACGCGTTCGTCGCCAGCAGTATCAGCCGCTGGTCGGGTCGTGATTTGATGAAGCGTTGATAGACGCGTTTCTTTTGGATCGGGTCGAGTTTGCCGTGATACAGCTCGAAGGCGAGTTCTCCCGAAGTGTCGCGTCGGGCGGCGTTTTGCCGTTGCAACTCGTCGGCGAAGCGCTCGAGATCCTTGATCAACGAGAAGTAGACGATTCCGGTTCCGGGGCATGCGTCGGCGGTGTCGAAAATTCGCGTGCGTTTCTGGTCGTCGCCCCAGACGCGCTCGACGCGAAACGACAGGTTCGGACGGTCGATGCCTGATGCGAACAGCGGCATCGCGCCGGCGTCGAGGCCGAGCGTCGCGAGAATGTCGTCGCGCACCACGCGCGTCGCGGTCGCGGTCAGCGCGACGGTCGGCGGGCAGCCAAGCAGCTTGCGAAACGCGCCCACCTGTTGATACGCCGGGCGAAAATCGTGCCCCCATTTGGTGATGCAATGCGCTTCGTCGATCGCCAGCAGCTTGACGCCGCCGGGGACGCGCTTCAGCGCGTCGACGAAATCCGGTTTATGCATCCGCTCGGGCGTGGCGTAGATCAGTTCGTACTCGCCGCCCGCGAGTCTCTCATAACGGCGTTCACGTTCGGCGCGCTTTAGTGTGCTGTTGATGTATTCCGCACCCACGCCGTGTTTCTTCAGGGCGGCGACCTGGTCCTCCATCAGCGCGATCAACGGACTGAACACGAGCGTGACGCCCGGACCGTGCAGCGCCAGCGCGGGCAATTGGTAGCACAAGCTCTTTCCAGAGCCGGTCGGCATGACGACCAGTGCATCGCCTCCGGCCATGACGCGGGCGATGATGCGGCGTTGTAGCGGATAGAGTCGCTCGAAACCGAAGCGCTCGCGCAGCACGTCGGCAATCGTCTGATCCATTGTGTCCGTCATCGAGCGTGCGACCTCACGCGGACGAGTGTAAATGAACGGAGCGCCCGGCACATGCGCCGGGCGCTCCGGTGAATCCTGCCGGCAGGCCGCGCGGGTCAGCCCGTGCGGCCGTCAGGTTTGACGAAGCTATTTCAGCGCGAACGACTTCGCGACGAACTTGCCGTCCTCGATCTTGCCGGCGATCCGGGCCTGCTTGGCGCCCTTGCACAAACCCAGCGAATGAGCGCTCGCGTCGGCGCCGGTCACGAGGTAGGGCTTGCCGTGGATCTCGACGGCCAGTTTGCATCCGTGTACGCCGTCCATGTGATACACACAGCTTGCGCAGCCGGCGGAGACGGTCTCGAAGTGTCCGCCGACGCTTGCGGCGTCGCCTGAGCGGCTGTAGGTGATCTCCATCGAGCGATTCAGCTCGTTCTTGCTGGGCCCCTGATACATGGTCATGACGTGCTTGTTCTTGTTGACGATCCTGATGACCGTCTTGGTATGCATCGACTGGCCGGTCGGGGTCGGCATGTCGCCGTGATAGGTAAACGTGCGTGTTGCCTCGTCGTAGGTTCCCCAGTCGACCATCGGTCCGGTCGACATCGAATCGAGCCAGATGCTGAAGTATTCCTTGCGGAGATTGTCATAGCCGGTGCAGCCCATGCCTTGAAACGGCATGTCCATGAAGTTGCCGGTGTACTCGGTGCCCATGTAGCGCTTGGGCATCAGCCACTTGTTCGAGCATTTTCCAGTCGAGGTGGATGCCTCGTCCATGCCCGGCTCCCACATCTTCACGGTCGTGGTCCAGTCGCCGAGCATGTAGTTCAGCCGCTCGTGGTTCGCGTTCGGCATCGAGGCCTTCATCCAAGCCTCCATCTCCGGACTCATCTGCGACTTGTCGGCGTCCTTCTTCTGTTGTGCCGTGGCGGTCGACGCCAATGCGGCGCACAGGCCCACGACGCTGAGAGAGATAATCCATCGTGCGTTCATTGTTCGGCTCCTTCGTTCGTTGCGCTCCGCTCGCGCGATCGAACGATCGCGACACCGAGCGGAATCGGATGGTCGAATTACTCCGTCGCCATGATCCGACGCCCATATCGGAT
>Ga0114931_10009885_pt1 | contig 11388 bp, 9 predicted proteins | sample 2SBtaG_FD_89579 | JGI IMG/M metagenome (GOLD analysis project Ga0114931, IMG submission 89579) | Deep subsurface microbial communities from Kolumbo volcano to uncover new lineages of life (NeLLi) - 2SBTROV14_V59a metaG | ecosystem: Environmental > Aquatic > Marine > Volcanic | place: Kolumbo...
GCCGACCCCGAGCGCGACATCGCCGTGGCCTTCCTCACCACCGGCAAGCCCATCCTCAGCCTCCACGCCATCCGCCTGGTGCAGCTGGTCCTAGCCATCGACCGCGCCTTCCCGCGCCGGTAGCGGCAGAGCGGCCCGGAAGCACGCCGCGCGGTCCGGCCAAGAGGTGAGACGCCGGCCGCATCGCCGGGGGCGCCACGGCCCGGCCGACCGCGCCTGCGCGGATGGCCACCTGTCCGGAGCCGGTCGAAGAATCCGGGGCTGAACGCAGTTCCGCTCGCGCAGCGACTCGTGGCAGCGGCTCGACGAGCCCCGCTCCTCCTACCGGGCTCTCGGGTCGACCGAGCCCCTCCCGCCCCAAAAGTATTGCCTGAGCGATGCCGAGCCGCGGTATAGTAGCCGCCGACCGCACCGGCCCCCCCATAGCGGCTGCGGATGCCGAGGCGGAGGCGCGGGGATCGAGCCCCGCGAACGCGAGGCGCTGCCATGGCACCGCTGGAGAGTGCACCGGCCGGGCGAGATTGGCCTGCATGGGCCTTCGAGCTGGCACCGCTGCGCGTGACGGCCCGCTACCGCGCGGAGGAGCGCGTCGAGCTTCCCCCGTACGCGGGGGGCACCCTGCGCGGAGCGCTGGGCCACGCCCTCCGGCACACTGCGTGTGCCTGCCGCCCCACGTGCACGCGTTGCCGCTCTCCGCACACCTGCACCTACTCCTATCTGTTCGAGTCCCCTCCCCCTCCCGACACGCGAAAGCTACGCCTCTACCCCCACATCCCGCACCCGCTGGTAATCGAGCCTCCGGAGGAAGGCCTCACCGAGATCGCCGCCGGAGAGTGTCTCCGCTTCGGCCTGGTCCTGGTTGGACGGGCACGGGGAGTTCTGCCCTTTCTGGTGGTTGCGCTGGACCGCGCCGCCCGGCACGGGCTCGGCCATGGCCGCGGGCGCCTCGCCTTCGAGAGCCTCGAGAGCGAGTCCGGAGAGTTGCTCTTCGATCGCAGCTCCGGGCAGGTCACGGCGCCGACGGCTGCTCCGCTCCCCTCTCTGCCCGTCTCCTCCGAGCGAGCCCGAGTCGAGCTGTGGTTTCGCACCCCCACCCGGGTCGTCTCCCAAGGCCGGTTCATCCCGGAGCCGGAGCCCTGGGCCCTCTTCCGCGCCCTGCTGCGACGGATTTCGAGCCTCTACTACTTCCACTGTGCAGCAAAGAGCCTTCCGGTCGACTTCCGCGGCCTCGCCCAGCGCGCCGCCGAGCTGGAGCGGAGCCGCTGCGAGACCAGCTGGAAGCGCTGGAATCGCTGGTCCTCCCGCCAGAACCGAATGGTCTCGATGGATGGCTTCGTGGGAAAGGTCGCCTTCGAGGGGGCCTTCGGCGAGCTGCTTCCCTTCCTCCATCTGGGCGAATGGGTTCACGTGGGCAAGGCCACCGCGTTTGGCCATGGCCGCTACGAAGTCACGGCGATGAGTGCCTCCACCTGACCGGTGCCGATGGACCAGACCTACGAGATTGCGCTGGCCGGCCTCCTCGACGACGTGGGCAAGCTCGTGCAACGGGCCGGAACCCTGCGGACTCAGACCCGCCCGGACGACTTCTGCCCGCTTAACGAGAACACCCGGCGGCGAACTCACTGGCATGCGGCGGCCACCGCGGCCTTCATCGAGCAGCACCTCTCACACCTCCAGCGACCCGGGGCAGGAGACCAGCAGCTCCTGAGCTTCGCGGCGCGCCATCACGACCCCGCCACCAACGAGGAGTGGATCGTCACCGTCGCAGACCGATGGGCCTCCGGACTGGATCGCGGAGCCCGGTCCGATCCGGTGGGCGATGACTACTGGCAGCGTCAGGTTCTGGCCGCACGGCTCATTCCGGCCCTCTCCCGAGCGCACGGCAGGCCTCTTTGCGACGGTCGCCTGCCCCTGGCCGAGCTCGGCGTGAGCCCACATCTCCTCTTTCCGGGATCCGGCGAGCTGTCCGCTGAAGCATCCCGTGCGGCGTACCAGCGTCTCTACGAGGGCCTTGTCGCGGAGCTCGAGCCGCTGGCTCGCCGGGCCTCCGCGGGGCCGCAGGAGCTTCGCGCCTTGCTCCCCACGCTTTCGGCATTGTACGAGAAATACACCTCGTCCATTCCCGCGGCGACGGATCAGGAGCTGAACGACGTTTCCCTCTTCGACCACTCGGTGTCGGTTGCCGCCATTGCTGCAGCGCTCTACCGCGAGCTCTCCAGCGGGCCGAGAGCCCTGGCGGATTGCTCCGAGGGGGAGGTCCGCGATCCGAGGCCTTCGCGGCTGTCACTCGTCGTCGGAGACCTCTCGGGGATCCAGAGCTACCTCTACACCATTGCCCACGAGGGAGCCGCAAAGACCCTCCGGGGCCGATCGCTCGCCCTTCAGCTCCTGACCGATGCTGCAGCCACCCGGATCCTGTCCACACTGCAGCTCCCTCCGACGAACCTGGTCTACTCCGGCGGAGGGAAGCTCTGGCTGCTCGCGCACGCCAGGGCCGAGGAGGCGCTTCGAGAGACCGCTGAGCGGATCGACCGCTTCCTCCTGGATTGGAGCGGCGGGAGCCTCTCCTTCTCCCTCGGTCTCTCGCCGGTCTCCGGGCGACAGCTCCTGGAGAAGCAGCTGGCGGAGCGCTGGCAGGCTGCACTGGAAGACGCTGCGGAAAATCGCGGCCGACGTTTTTGCCGCTCGGCGCGAAAGGACTTCGCCAGCCTCTTCGGCGAGCCCATCGGTGACGGGGGAGACGAGCAGCCCTGCACGGTCTGCGGCGCAGAAGCCGAGCGTGCCCCGGACGACCAGGAGTCGATCTGCCGCGCCTGTGCGAGCCAGCGGCGCCTCGGCCAGCTGCTCCCGCGCGGCGCGTGGCTGCTGCGAGCCGACGAGAGCATCGCAACCCTGGACGCACCCCAGATTCGCTTCGAGGAGCCTCTCGACGTCGCCTATCGCATCGACACTTCGCAGCAGATCGCCGGCCGGCCGCTTCGCGGCTCCATGCGCTTCGCCATCGACGACACCTGCTTCACCAAACAGCTCGGCCGAAGCGCCGACTCTCCGGAGGCGCGATCCTTCTGCTTCCTCGGCCGGAACCTGCCCCTCGGCGACAACGCCTCCTCGGGGGCACGAGAACTGCTCACCTACGATGAGCTGGCGGCGCGATCCGACGGGGCGCCCTACCTCGGCGTCCTGCGGATGGACGTGGACGACCTCAGCGCACTGTTTCGCGAAGCCGCACGGGGCGGCGCGCTGCCCGACCGGACGGCTTCGCTCTCGCGGCTCGCCTGTCTCTCGCGGCAGCTCCAGCGCTTCTTCGCGGGCCACGTGGCCTGGCTCCTCTCCGAGGAAGGCTACTGCTGGCGCAGCTCGCGCGGTGATGCAGCCGACGGCGCGACGGACCCGGGCCTGCACGAGCCGTGGCACCAGAAGGTCCAGCTCATCTACAGCGGCGGTGACGACCTCTTCCTGGTGGGCGCCTGGACCAGCGTCATCGCATTGGCCCGCTGCATCCGAGACCACTTCCGGCGCTTCACGGCGAACCCCGAGCTCACCCTCTCCGCAGGCTTGGCGGTGGTGGACGCACACCACCCGGTCTCCAGTGCTGCAGCCGTGGCCGGAGAGCTCGAAGCGGCGGCAAAGGGACACCGCAGCCCGGGAGGCCAGCGGAAGAATGCCATTGCGCTCTTCGAGCCGCGGGGCGTCCTCAGCTGGAGCGAGTTTGAGGTGGCCCAGCGCGCGGTCGAACAGATCTGTACGGATTTGCGAACCGGCGCCGTCTCGCGCTCCATCGTCTTCCGCCTTCAGGAGGTGGCTCGCTCCTATGCGCACTACGAACGCAGCCAGAGCTCGGAGCGCTTCGACCGGCCGGCGAGCCTCGCCGACCTCCAGGAAGAGGTGCGGCGCGGTCGCTGGCACTGGGTCGCCTCCTACGCGCTCCGCCGTGCCCTCCGCAGCGCGGGCCCAGTGCCCAGCTGGCTGCAGGATCCGGCTGCCTGGCTCGAAGCGAATGCCTTTCAGGGCGAGAGTGGAGAGCGCCCGATCATCTGCTACCTGCACGTGATCGCGCGCTGGGCGGAGCTTCGCACGCGAAGAAGGGAGGGTCCCCGATGAGGAAGCAAGGAAGGGGAGGCGCTCGGCCGCGCTCGGTCGATGGCCCGGGCGGCGGCGCTCCCGTGGTCACCACCGATGATGCACGAGCGATCGTCTCCGGCGATGCAGAATGCATCGTGCGTTGTGCGAAGGGAGTGGCAGATCGCCTCGGTGGTGTCCGAAAGCACCAGATCCGCAACGTCTACTCGGCCCTGGTCCGAATCCGAGCCCTCGACGACCCGCAGAAGCAGCGAAGCCAGCTCGTCCTGCTGAGGCCCCGCCTCGCGTACATGAGGGCGCGCTCCACCAAGACCGCACCGCTTCAAGATGCGCTGGAGAAGGTCATCCAGGCGCTTCCCAAGCAGGACCGGGGAAGCGACGCATCTTCTCTGCAAGCGGTCTTCGACTTCGCCGAGGCCATTGTGGCGTACCACCACGTGAAGGGAGCATGACGATGCCTGACGACTTTCCGTTCCTGCAAGAGAAGCTGATTCTCCCGCTTCGGATCGAGCTTGTGACCGGCCTTCACGTGGGAGGCAACGACACCGGGATCGCCATCGGCGGCGCCGACAAGGTGGTGGTGCGCAACCCTCTCGACGGCTGCCCCTACCTGCCCGGGAGCTCTCTCAAGGGAAAGCTGCGCAGCCTCCTGGAACGCTCGGGCGAGGCCCACATCAGGGTGCAGATCGACGGAGACAGACCCAAGTGCTCTCCGTGCAGCTGCGGGCGTTGCAACGTCTGTCTGGCCTTCGGGGTTGCGGCCAGTGAACGCCTTCCCTTCGAGGCGGGCAAGCCCTACGCAGGCGATGCTCGGCTTCAAGTGCAGGACGCCTTCCTCGTCAATGCCAAGGAGGTGGCGTCCTTCGGAAACCTGGACATGCCCTACACAGAGGTCAAGACGGAGGTCTCCATCGATCGGCTCACCAGCGCCGCCAATCCTCGCCAGTTCGAACGCGTTCCGGCGGGCGCGCGTTTCCAGACGCACCTGATCCTGGACCTGTTCTCGGACGACCCGAGGGAGGAGCTCCTGAGCCTGCTGATACGGGGACTGAAGCTCCTCTCGGCAGATTCGCTGGGCGGGCAGGGATCCCGGGGCTATGGAGCCGTGGAGCTGGAGCTGGAGCGAGGCCACATCCTGCACCTCGGGAAGACGCCGTGGAGAGAGGAGCCCCTGGCGGAGATGGCGGGTGTGGGACTGCCCGTCGCCTTTTCCCTGGCGCGGACCCGGGAGGCAGCCTGAAGCGGACCGGCTTCGTCCTGACGCGTGGCCGAGGAGACACCTCATGCGGCGCCTCTACTTCCTGCGCTTTCCCGGCGGCGTCCACGTGGCTCGTGGGGTGGCGGACCTCTCCTCCGTGGAGGACCTGCCTCGCTCGGACACCTGGCTTGCGGCCCTTCTGTCCGTGTGGAAGCAGGTGGACCGACAGGCAGACGTCGAGGCACTGGCAGCAGCGCCCCCCTTTCGCATCTCCTCCTCCCTTCCCTGGTGGCGGCCAACGCAGGCGGGACCGGAGCCCCTCCTGCCCGCGCCAGCCCGGCTCTTCGAGGCCACGCGGGTTCCCGGAGAGCGCCGCAAGGAGCTGAAGCGCATCCGCTTCCTGGCCCCCCGGCAGCTGGCCGGCGCCCTGGAGGGCCAGCTCCCGCCCGACTCGGGCTCTGGGTTGATCCAGGGCGGTTCCATCTGGACGGGCCGCAGAGATGCCCGATCCGCCACGCGCATCTACGCCGCCGAGACGACGACCCGCCTGGCCGTGGATCGACTGGGGGGTGGCCCACTGGAGGGCATGCTGTTTGCCTTCACCCGCATCCGCTTTGCCACGGACTGCGGCATCGCCCTCGTGGTAGAGCTCCAGGACGAGGCGTTGCGGCCCCGCTTCGAGGCGGCGCTTCAGCTCCTCGGCTACAGCGGTATCGGCGGCGACCGCACCGTGGGGGTGGGCAGCTTCCGCTTCGATCCCCGTGAGAGCCGCGCCTTTGAGCTCCCGGATCTCGGCCACGGCCTGCGGCTTCTGCTCTCCATGGTGGCGCCCGCGCGAGAGGCCGTCGAAGAGGGGCTCTTGGACGCGCCCGCGCGCTACCACATCGTCGAGCGCGGAGGTTGGGTCACCTACCCCGGCGCACCCACCCTGCGCCGCCGCCGGCTGCGGATGCTGGCCGAGGGCGCGGTCCTGCGCCAGACCCGGGCCTCGGCCAGCCGCGCCGTCTGTGTGCTGGAACCCCTCCCGGCCCTGGGCCTTCCCCACCGCGTCTTCCGAGGAGGCCCGGAAGTGGCTGTGGAGATCCGTGGAGACCTCCCCGCGTGAGCCGACCGGACGCCATCGAAGCGCAGGAATTCGTCCTTCGCACCCTCACGCCGGTCCACATCGGGACCGGAGAGGAATTCTCGCCTGGCGTGGACCTGTTCCAGTTCACGCAAGGTTTCCTGCATGTCCTGGAGATGGAGCAGGTGCTCGGCGCCGTTCGCGACCAGGACGCACTGACCGCTGCCCTTGCCGCACAACACGACGAGCGCAGGGAGGGCCTTCGCCAGGTGCTCGCACAGGCGGGATGCACAGTTGATCACGTGAGCCGCTACGTCCTCGAGGACGGAGTGCGCCAGAAGAAAGAGACTCCAGCCATCCGCGTCCAGCTGCGCAGCGGACCGGGCCGCTTCACGATCCCGGGATCTTCCATCAAGGGCTCAGTGCGAACGCTTGCATTGCAACACCTGCTGGAGCATGCGGATGAGCAGCGTCGCACTCAGATCCTGCGAGATCTTTCGGAGCGCTTGCAGCGCGAAACGGGCCCGAAGGTGGAGGCGCGTGGCCAGGCTTGGCTGGAAGAGCCACTCCTCGCGCCCCGGCGGCCTCGGCTCCGCGCGGATTTTCCGCACGTCGACCTCATGCGCTGCTTCCGCTTCAGCGACGCAGCCTTCGATTCGAACTGTGAGCGGGTCTTCCGCATCCGCGTCCACCCTGGACGCCCGGATGGGGACAAGGTCCTCGACTTTCGGGTCCTTGCCGAGGGCATCGCCCAGGCATCGACGACACGCCTGCGCATCGGCTTCGACGCAGCGCTGGAAAGGCAGGGCTTTGGCAGCCACGGCTTGTGGGAGGGAGCGATGCCCGTCCACTGGCAGGAGCTCGCCGATCTGAGCCAGCGCCTGGCCCTCGATACGGTGCGGCGCGAGGCAGACCGTTTCGAGGCGCTCGCCTTCTCGGATGCGGCCAAACGCTTGGCGAAGCACCTGCAGGGGGAGCTCCGCGGCCTGGATCCGCGTTCGGTCGTGCTGCGGCTGGGGTTTGGAATCGGCTGGGAGGGAACCACCGGGGGATTTCTTCCGGCGGCGACCCGCGCTGCGATCCGGGCAGTGCGGTGGAAGGGAAGCCCAACGCGGACGTGGGCCCGGCAAGGCTTTCCCCGCTCCCGAAAGCTCGTCGAGGCGCTCTGGCGGCCGAGCGAAAGGGGAACCTGGCAGCGGGAAGAGGGGCTGTGGCTGCCCCTTGGCTGGGTGGTCCTGGAGCCCGCTGATGGCGCACGGCCTCCCGGTGAGGAGCTACGGGGGCGGGCCGCTCCCCCGAAGGCGGCTCGCAGGACGCAGCCCAGGGTCGCCCCCTCCACGAGCCCGAGACGCTCCACGGCCACCTCGGCATTCCGCCGCGGCGAGCCGGTGCGGGCCCGGGTGCTGGAGCAGCGAACCAAGCGCGGAGACCTGCTCTTCGAGCTCTGCGAGGACCCGACGTACAGGGCCCACCTCCTTCCGGGCGGGCCCGCGGCCCCGAACGATCTCGTCCCCGGAGAGGAGGTGCGCTTGCAGGTCCAGGTCGCCCAGCAGCGGGAGAAGCGGCTGGGCTGCCACTGGGTCGGAAGAGCCACAGAGAGCGACGGGGAAGGCGAGCCGTGACCCAAGCACCCGGCCGCCAAGATCCCGAGCCCATCCTCCTCACCTCATTGGGCACCGGGCGCTACGCCTGCGCCAACTACGTGCTGCACGTCGCCGCGGAGCGGACACACCGGACGCGCTTCTCGCCGGTGGCGACCGCGGCACTGACGGACATCCGCGCGGGCCGCGCACTCGTCCTGGTCACGTCCCGGGTGCAGGGAACGGAGGCGCATCGCAGCCTCGAAGAAGAGCTGGAGGCACTGGGGCTCGAAACCATGGCCCTCGTGATGGATGCCGACGCTGGCGGCCGCGAGCTCACGAGGGTGCTCGGCGAGCTGGCGGAGCGGATTCCCCGCCGAGCTGCCGTCACCTTGGACATCACCTATGGCCTGCGCCACCTGCCCTTCTTCTACCACTCGGCCCTTGCCTACCTGACTGCGCTCCGCCAGTGCAGGCTCCACGGCCTCTACTACGGAGCGTGGGAGACGAAGCTGGCGGGAGACCGGGTTCCCCTTCTGGACCTCTCTTCTTCCTGGCAGCTGGTCGAGTGGTATGCGGCACTGCAGACCTTCCGGAAGACGGGGCACCTCCGCCCCTTCGCACGCTCCGTGCGCGGGGACGTGAGCCGCCTGTTTCAGGGTGCGCAAAGAGACGAAGAGGTGGGCAGGTTGCTCGGCCGGGCGCGCAAGGCCGCCGAGGAGCTGGCGAGGGTGCTCGACCTGGGCCTTCCGCTCGAGAGTGCAGACCGGGCCGCGGCCCTCATGCAGAGGCTGGATGGGCTCCCATCCGGCCCGGGCAGCTCCGGCCACCCCGCGCACCTGGCACTCCTGGAGCTTCGCAAGGCGACCTCTCCACTGGCGAAGAAGTGGAGACCGGCGGGAAAGAAGGATCTCGTTCTGGATGTCGGGGAGCTGCGGCAGGAGCTGGAATTTGCCAGGTGGCTGTTCGAGAAGAACCGATACCGCGACTGCCTGGGGCTCCTGCGGGAATGGATCGTCAACCTATTCCTCTTCGCACGTGGCCAGACGGAAAGCTGGCTGGACTACGGCGCACGCCGCCAGCCTGCGGAGCGCCTGCTGGCTGCAATCCGAGAGCGCAGCCGGCTGCCGGGAGCCAGCCAGGCCGAGAAGACCCTCTCCTCCATCTGGCAGCAGGTGGCCGAGCTTCGCAACTGCATCGCACACTGCGGTATGTCCGCCGACGACCTGGGCCGGAAGACGGGAGGTCTCGAGCAGCAGCTCAACGCCTTTCTCGAGAAGTGCCGGGCGCTCTGCGAAGACCCGGCGCAGATATCCCAAGCGGGTCGGCCGGGCCCCATGGGGATGCTGCTGGTAACTCCCCTGGGGCTTTCCCCGGGCGTTCTCTACACGGCGCTGCTGAGGGTCCGGCCCGCGCGCGTGCTCCTGATCACCTCTGCCCGGGCGCGGGAAGGGCTCCCGGAGGTCCTGAAACGGGCCGGCATGCCGGGGCTGGAGCAGCGCTGCCTGGAGCTCTCCGACCCCCAGGGTGGTTTCCGGGAGTTCGGCCGCTGGAGCGAGGACCCGGAGCTCCGCGCCTGGCTGCTCGAGGCCAGCTCTGTTCGGGTCAACCACACAGGCGGCACCACGGCACTACAGTTCTGCGCGAGCAGGATCGGGGGACTGGCCAGGCGCCTCGGAGTTCCGGCCGAGGATGTCGCCGTCCTGGACCGCCGCCCGGCGGCCGAGCAGCGGGACAACCCCTTCGTCTGTGGCGAGCTGGAGACGCTCGGAGAGCCTCCCGCGGATTCCTGAGCCAGGCGCGGCCCCCAGGCGCCCAGCTGTCTCAAGATGGTGTAAGGATCCTGGAAGAGCCGGCCGATGAGAGGCTGCGCCCCGTGATCGGGTGCTGCCTTCGGGATCCTCTCATGACCGTGCTCCATGTGACGAGACAGGGCGCTGTCCTCCGGTCTGCTTCACGGCGACTGCGCGTGGAGTACCAGAGCGAGACCCTCGCAGATCTCCCGCTGGCCCGCATCGATCGCCTGGTCCTGCACGGCTCCATCCACCTCACGCCGCGAAGCGTCTCGCTGCTCCTCGCGCAAGGAGTTCCGGTGTGCTGGCTCTCCTCGAAAGGGCGGTACCGCGGCTCGTTGACGGGAGCCAAGAGCAAGGACGTCTTCCTGCGCATCGCCCAGGTGGACCGCTCCCGAGACGAATCGTTCCGCAGCGCCCTCTCCAGCTCGCTGATCCGAAGCAAGCTGCGGGGCCTGGACAGCGTGCTGCGGCGCTTCTCCGGGAACCACCCCTCCAAGGCGCTCCTGGAAGCCGCCGATGCGATCCTCGCGCTGGTACCGCGCTGCGAACCGCTGCTTCCGGTGGACACCCTCCGCGGCTTCGAAGGCCAGGCAGCGGCCATCTGGTTCGGGTGCTTCGGCTCCATGCTCCGCAACGGAATGCCCTTCCCCGGGCGCCGCCGGCGGCCTCCCCCGGACCCGGTGAACGCCACGCTCAGCTACCTCTACACCCTTGGCCTCGGCGAAGCCAGCTCGGCGCTGATGGCGCTGGGCCTCGATCCCGCAATCGGCCTTCTCCACCAGCTCCGCTACGGCCGCGAGTCGCTCAGCCTCGACCTGCTCGAGGCGCTGCGCCCGGAGCTCGACCGTCTCGCCCTCTCGCTCTTCAATCTTCGCGTCCTCACCTGCAACCACTTCAGCAGCCACGCGGAAGGCGGTGTTCGCTTGACTGTCGAAGGCCGCAGGCGCCTGCTTGAGCACTACGAGCGCCGCATGGGCGTGGGAGGCCGCGCCGGCAGACCGTTGCGAGAGAGCGTCTGGTCCCTGGCGACAGCGCTCCGCGATGCGATTCGAAGCGGCTCCGCAGGGCCTTTGGAGGAGACATGAGCCGCCGGTTCATCGCGGTATCCTATGACGTGACGGACGACCGCAGGCGCACCAAGCTGGCCCGCGCGCTTCGGGACTTCGGAGAGCGGGTCCTGAAGAGCGGCTTCGAACTCTGGCTGGAGGATGAGGAATACGACCGCCTCTACCGAAGGATCGAATTCCTCATGGACCCTGCGGAGGACCAGCTCCGCATCTACCCGCTCTGCGCGAAGTGCAGGCGCCGGGCTCGGGTCATCGGCGGCGATTCGCCCACCCTGCTGGCGCCGTCACCCAACACCGTCGTCATCTGAGGGGGCGGTGACGGAGACGCCGAACTCCACGCACCTGCATCGCTTTTCGGCACAGCGAGCGGCCCGGGCACCCGCGAGGTCCGCCTGCTCGCCTCCGGTTACGGCAGCGGCGCACGATTCCACTGCTTTTTCGCTGAGCTATGCTACCGGGAGCAGAAGTGCCGACCCTGACGAAGAAGGGATTGCGACGGGTGTTGAGGACATCCCAGGGCGTGTTGCTGTTTTGCGCTACGCAGAAGTGCCGACCCTGACGAAGAAGGGATTGCGACTACATGGGCCCTCGAGCCCCCAAGTAC
>Ga0114931_10009887_pt1 | contig 11388 bp, 9 predicted proteins | sample 2SBtaG_FD_89579 | JGI IMG/M metagenome (GOLD analysis project Ga0114931, IMG submission 89579) | Deep subsurface microbial communities from Kolumbo volcano to uncover new lineages of life (NeLLi) - 2SBTROV14_V59a metaG | ecosystem: Environmental > Aquatic > Marine > Volcanic | place: Kolumbo...
GTTGTTGATGGCCGTGCTGCTGCCGGTGACGATGTGTGCGTCCACCTCCAGCCGATAGCCGGCCATGCCCAGGGGATTCTGCACCTCGCCCTGATCGTCCACGGTCCAATGGCGGGCGATGGTGTGGATCACCTCTTGGGTTTCTGGCAGGGCCACGGCCCGCGCCGCCTCCAACGCCCGCTGCATGTCGGCATTGGTGACGCCGTCGCGCTGGTCGATGGGGCTGACTCCCTGGCTGTTAAGCGTCGACACATGGCTGCCGGCCATCCCCACATAGGCGCTGAGGATCTGCTGGCCGGCCTTGGCCTCACACTTTTCGATGGCTTCGTGGACCGCGGCGGTCACCGCGGGCACGTCCACCACCACCCCGCGCCGGATGCCCTGACTGGCGGTCTGGCCCTCGCCCAGCACATCCAGCGTCAGGTTGCCCAAGCTGTCATGGACCACGGCCGCGGTCAGGGCGCAGATTTTGGTCGTGCCGATATCGATAGCGGAAATGAACTCTTGCACGTGATTCCCTCGTTCTGTAGTGCGTGAAACGTGAAGGCGTAAAACGTGATTGACCGGCGGGCGACTCATCCTTGGCAATCTTCAACCTTCAACCTTCAATCTTCAACCTTCCCCTCGCCTAACGAATGAACGGGCGATTCGGGTAGCGAATATCGATGATTTGGCCGCTGGCCTGGCCACTGGCGATCAGTTGTTCGCATTTAGCCAATGTCGTCAACTTTTGGTCCAGATCGTAGCCGTCGCCCCAGTAGACCCAATGTTCGCTGTCCGGCAGGCCGAAGTTCAGCCCGAAGCCTTCGTTGTAGCGTACGCTTTTCAGATTCGGGAACTGCTCCAGCAACGCCAGGGCCGAATGCAGCACTTCCGGGTCCATGGCGGAGCGTCCCGGTATTTGGGCTTCCCGGTTGACGTCTACGATCTGGGGCAGGGGATGGCCCGCAGTATCCATGGCTGCGGCCTCAGGCGGCTGACCTGGTGCGGTGCGCATGGTCAACGCTGCGCCATCCGCCAGCAGCCAGAGGGTGGCGTCCTTGGTCACCCAGAGAGCGATGGGGTGAGCCTTTTCCACAGTGATCGTCACTTGGGCCGGCAGGCCGATGGAGACCTGGGCGTCGGTCACATAGGGGTGGGCCAGCACCCGCTCTCGGATCTCGTCCGGCTTCAACCAGAAGACGCTCCATCCCTCCAGATCGCTCAGGGAAGTGAGCTCGTCTCTGCCCAGATAGTCCAGATTCCTGAAGGTCACTGTATCGGCCGATACGTAGTAGCTGGCGTCTGTAAAGACCCAGTACAGTCCTGTCAGCGCGATCGCGAGCAACAGCCCGCTGGCCAACTTGCTCCAATGCCAGCCGCTGCCCGTCACCCGGCTGACGCTTTGGCGAATATTGCTCCCCGTTTCCCGGATCGCCTGAACCGGCCGCCCGATTCCCGGCAGCGCTACCTGTTCTTTGTTCAGCCCATAGGGCAGCGCGGACTCAAAACGTCGTTTGCGTCGGGCGTTACGACGTTTCTGCGCCGCCTGCCTGTACGGTTGCGTATGTGGTTGTCGGCTACTCGAAACTCTGCGCGCCATCATCTCCCCGTCAACAACTGTTCATTCGCAATTCGCAATTCGCAATTCACAATTCACAATTCGCAATTCACAATTCGCAATTCGCAATTAATAATTAACAACCCCTCGTCGTCCGATTCCGCATCCTGTCTGCATGACGCTCCAGGGCCAGCCGGAGCAGCCGATCCACCAGCGCCGGGTAACTGACGCCCGATGCCTCCCACAGTTTGGGATACATGCTGATGGGGGTGAAGCCGGGCATGGTGTTGATCTCGTTCAGATAGAGCGCTCCGCTGGCATCATCCAGCAGAAAGTCCACCCTGGCCAGCCCCTCTCCATCCACCGCCTGAAACGCCTGCACCGCCATGGTCTGCACCCGCCTGGTCATCTCCTCGTCCAGTGGCGCGGGGATCAGCAACTGGCTGGAGTCGTCTACATACTTGGCCTCGTAATCGTAAAAATCATGGCCGGGCTTGATCTCCCCCGGAATGCTGGCCAGGGGCGAACGATTGCCCAGCACACCGACCTCGATCTCCCGGGCGTTGGGCACGGCCGCCTCCACCACCAGCTTACGATCATAGGCCGCTGCCAGGTCTAGGGCCGTCTGTAACATCTCCCGGTCGTCGGCCTTGCTAATGCCCACGCTGCTTCCCAGGTTGGCCGGCTTGACAAAGACGGGATAGCCCAGGGTGTCCTCTAGCTCGATTATGACCGCCGCTGGCTCCGTCCGCCACCTCTCGCGCTTGATCGTACGATGGAGCGTCTGGGACAATCCGGCCTGGGCGAACAGTTTCTTCGCGATGTCTTTGTCCATGGCCGCCGCACTGGCCAGCACGCCGCAGCCTACGTAAGGCAGGTTGGCCATCTCCAGTAGCCCCTGGACCGTCCCGTCCTCGCCGTAAGGACCATGGAGCACCGGAAAGACCACATCCATGGTCGGCGGCGCTTCCCGACCGCTAGGCAGTAAACGCCATCCGCCCGTGGCCTCCTCGTGAACATCAGCCGCCAGCGCCTCATTGAGTAATGCCATAGGATCGTTTTCAGTCAACCAGCGCCCCGCGCGGGTGATGCCCACGGGAATCACCGTGTGACCGGCCTCTTGCAGCGCGTCCATCACGTTGCGGGCGCTATGGAGTGAAACCTCGTGCTCCCCGCTGCGTCCGCCGAAGAGAACGCCCACGCGCAGCGATTGCGAATCTGTCATCGATGAGTCCTTGATAGAACACGGATTGGGCGGATTCTCACGGATTCCCTTAAAAAATCCGTGAGAATCCGGTAAATCAGTTCAATCCGCGTTCTATTGTTTTTTACCAGTCGCCCGCCAGTTGGATCTCCCGCTCCAGCTCGACGTCGAACTTTTCCTTGACCGCGGTCTGGATGAGATGGATCAGATCCAACACATCCTGGGCCGTCGCGCCGCCCACACCGCCCGGGTTGACGATGAAATTGGCGTGAACCCGGCTCACCTCCGCGCCGCCCACCTTTGCGCCCATTAGCCCCGCGGCTTCGATCAGCCGTCCGGCATAGTCGCCCGGCGGGTTGACGAACGTGCTGCCCAGGCTTGGCTCCGCCGGCTGGGTGCGGCGACGGTGGGCCAGATAATCGTCGCTTTCTCGTTTGACCGCCTCCGGTGGAGCCTGTTCCAGCAAAAAGACGGCCTTCAAGACCACCGGTTTGAACCCCGCCTGCAAGGGGCGCTTACGCTTGAGCGCACTCTCCCGGTAGGCGTAGTCCAGATCGTCCACGCTCATCCTGCGGGCGACGCCCTCTTCGTCCATCACCAGGGCGTGGAACAGAACGTCCTTGATCTCACCCCCGTGGGCGCCGGCATTGCCAACCACCGCGCCGCCCACCGTGCCGGGCACGCTCACCGCCCATGCCAGCCCCCTCAATCCGGACCGGACGCTGGTGCGGGCCGCCCCGGCCATGGCCGCGCCGCTCTCCGCGATCAGCAGCCAGCGGTTCTCCTGTTCCTCGACCCGAACCTGGCGACAGCGGTTGTCGATCACCAGCCCACGCACGCCCCGGTCGCTGATGAGGATGTTGCTGCCGCCGCCAAGAACGAAATAAGGCAGCCGCACCGCGTGACACCAGGCCACCAGCCCCTGCAACTGCTCGACCGTGGCCGCCGTGACGAAATAATCGGCCGGGCCACCCACTTTCATGGTGGTCAACGGAGCCAGCAGGACGTCTCTCCGCATTTCGACGCCCAGGGCTTGAGGAATGGCGAGATCAGGTGCGTCATTCATTCGCCAGTCGCTCCAGCAGCCATTCGCCCACCAGGTAGCCATCGCCCGCACCCAGCGTGATCACCACGTCGCCGGGACGTACATGGTCGGCCAGGTAGTCGGTCGCCCCCGCCAGGTCGGCGATGTGGCGGATATCCTCGTGATCGCTGGCCGTCACCAATTCTTCGGCGCTGACGCTGCCGTCGTCTATCTCGCGCGCGGCGTAGATGTCGACGACGATGACCTGGTCCGCGTCCTGAAAACTGTCCCCCATGCGATAGAGCATGCGCCGGGTGCGGCTGAACGTATGCGGCTGAAAGACCGCCCAAATGCGCCGCTCCGGGAAGCGGTGGCGGGCCGCGGCCAGGGTCGCCTGAATCTCCGTCGGGTGATGCGCGTAGTCATCGATGACGGCGACGCCGGCAGCCTCGCCCTTGTGTTCGAAACGACGGGCCGCACCGGTGAATGTGGCCAGGCTGGCGATCGCATCGTTCATGGCGACTCCGCACCAACGGGCGGCCAGGACCGAGGCCAGCGCGTTCTGGACGTTGTGCAGCCCAGGCGTCAGCAGGCTGAGCTTGCCTGCCGGCGCGTGCCACCAATGGATATCCACCTGATAGCCGCCACCCGGAATCGGCGTCACGTTGCTGGCGAAAATGTCGGCGTTTTCATCGAGGCCGTAGGTCAGCCATTTCGGTCCTCGACTATAGCTATAGAGCCGCAACTCTTCGGCGCCCGGATCATCGATGCAGGAGATGATCAGCCCGTTCCGCTGCACATGGTCCACGAATTGCATGAACGCCCGGCGGAAGCTAGCCGCCGTTGGGTAGCAGTCCGGGTGATCCCACTCCACGTTGGTGATGACGGCCACAGTCGGCTCCAGGCCCAGGAACATGCGGTCGTACTCGTCGGCCTCCAGCACGAAGAAGGGGGAAGCGCCGGCGGCGGCGTTTTCAAAGCCGGGCAGATCCGCGCCGATGATGTAGCCGGCGTCCACCCCGTTGTCGCGCAGGATCTTGACGATCATGGCGGTGGTGGTGCTCTTTCCATGGGCGCCGGCCACCGCGATCAGCTGGCGCTCGGCCAGCAGCGCGGGCAGGAATTCGTCCCGCTTCACCACCGGCAGGCCCAGGGCTTCGACCGCCCGGCGTTCCGGGTTTTTTTCGTCGATGGCGCTGCTGATCAGGACCACGTCGGGTTGAACGGCTTTTTCACCGCTCAGGTTGGCGGCCGACTGTTCCTCGAAAACGGTCGCCCCGGCCGCGGCCAGCCGGGCTGTGCGTTCGTTGGCCTGGCGGTCACTGCCGCTGACAGTCACGCCCAGTTCCAGTAGCACCTGGGCGATGGCGCTCAACCCCGCACCGCCGATGCCGATCAGATGCACGCGCAGGGTGGGATCTGCGTTCGTTAGCCGAACTTGCCACGATTTTTTTTTGTTTTCAATTTTCGTCTGCAATGTCATGAACGGTTCGCAATCATTTCCTGACGAACAGGATGAGTAAGACAGCCACCGGGATAATCCAATAGACTGGATTCTCAAACAGATTTGGCGGCAGATAGTTGATCATGGCCTGGGCCCGGGCGGACAGCGGCTCCTGATAGCCGGTGATATTGCGCAAAGGATATTGGAATGTGTCCTGGTAGTACCAGAGCGTCCCTGCGATCAGGTAGCCATTGAGCAGGCCTACAGTCAGGTTCAACAGCCAGCCGCCGGGCGGGGGCATTGGCGTCCCCTGGAAATCCAGGGTCTTGCCCGCATAGCTGGTGAAGACGATGGCGATGAAGACGCCGCTGAAAAAGAGACTTAGAAAACCGTTTGGCGGGGCGGAAAGCCCCAGAATATCCGTCCCCACCTTGGTCATAATCGAAGTCAGCTCCTCCTGAAAGAAAGTGAGCAGGAAGATCACGGCCAGGATGATGACCGTGTTTCCCAGTTCTTTCACATAGCCCCGCGCCAGCCCGATGAGGGTGACGATCAGGCCGATGGTGATAAAGAGTAGCTCGATAGGTCCCATAACTCAGACGCTCCCCGCGTCCGCTAACATTTAGATTTGCCCGAACCGCCCAGATTGGCGATTTTGGCGCCCTTGATTGAAAAATAGACCATCACCAGAAAGAGCGTCAGCAGGATCAGCAACACATAAGGTTGCAAGCCCCCCAAATTTACCCACAGGTTGCTGATGGCGTCCGAGACCATCTGAAAGCCGTTGCTGAGAAAGGACATAACGCTGCCCCGCCCATCCTGGGCCAATTGCTGACCGGCCTGTTGCGGGCTCGTTTCGGTGGGCAGGAAGAGCAGGACGAGACGAGGCAGAAAGACCGATGCAAAAAAGAGCCCGTTGGCGATCCCCCACAGAATGGCCCAGCCGTTAGATTTGCTGTCCTTATCTAAGACCAACTTATTGGTCAGCCAGTAAGTGACGATCACAATTATGACCCAGACAAAGAAAAGAAAGGCGTTTTCGTTTGTATCCGTCACCAACTGTTGTGTGCTGCTGGTTGCGGCCGCACTCGCCGTCCCGTTGTCGCTCAGGCCGCCAGACGCGATCAACGCCAGCAGTTGACCACCCAAGTTGGTGATGCGAACCAGTAGGTCGCCCTTTTCCTGTAAGATAAGCCAACTGATGAGCGAGGTCAGCAGAACGATCAGCTCGCGTTTGGCCCCGCGTCGCAACCCAATCCAGCCGAAGAAGGTGAGGAAGATGACGAACGAGATCATCAATTCGATTGAAATGCTTCCATTGATATTCATGACGGTCAACCGTCCCTCGACTACTTTTCCACCAATTCGATGTGTCATCTCAATAAACCGGGGAAGTCCATCGCACTGACCGGGCGCATCGGGGAAATTCGGCCTGTATTGGGTCAGTGCGACGCACTCCGCCCCGAAATATTGAGATGATACAATTCGATCAGGGCGGAGGCGATATTCAGCGCCGCATCCGGTTGCGCCAGGTCCGCCGCGGCCGCAGCCATGGCCGCTCGCCGCTCGTCATCTTGCACTAGCCCCAACAGCGTCGGTCCCAATTCCGCCCCCAGCTTTTCGTCGTCGATGATGACCGCCGCACCGTGGCGGGCCAGTTGTTCGGCGTTGCGCTGCTGGTTCACGCCCGCCATGGGCAGCGGAACCAGGATCGACGGCAGGTGGGCCGCCGGGAACTCGCCCAGGCTGCTTGCACCCGCTCTGGCCACGGTCAGGTCAGCCGCAGCCAGGGCCAGGGGCATCTCATCGTGTAAATACGCCACCGGATGGTAACGAGCAGCCAGTTCCGGCGGCAGCGGACGCTCGGCTGCGAACGCTTCATAAAGCGGCCAGTCACGCGTGCCCACCACGTGCAGGATATGGGCCGCCGGCAATAGTTCGTTCAGCGCCGACCATGTGGCCCGGTTGATGCTGCGCGACCCCTGGCTCCCGCCCCAGATCAGCACCAACGGCGGTTCGCCTCCCCCCGCTAACGGTCGTTCCAGGGCCTGGGCCAGTTCGCGCCGGCTGGCGTTGCGATCTTTCGCCGCATCCACCAGTTCCTGGCGGACCGGATAGCCGGTGACGACCGCCTTGCCCGCCGGCGCTTCGCCGCCAAAGAAGGAAGCTGCATCCGGAAAGCTCACCGCAACCCGGGCTGCAAAGCGGCTCATGCGCTGGATAGACCAGCCCGGCGTCATGTCCGGCAGGTAGATCATGACCGGCGTCCGTTGCAGGCGGGCGGCCATGACCACCGGGGCGCTGACGTAGCCCCCCGTCACCAGGCAGACGTCCGGGTTGAAGCGCCTGAGCACAAGCTGGCTCTCGCCCACACCCATGGCCATCTTGCCGATGCTGGCCGCGGCCCGCAGCGGGTTGACGCCCCGGACCTTGCCTGTGCGCACGCCCTGGTAGGGGATGCCCGCCCGCTCCACCAGCGCGCGCTCCATGCCGTCCGCGCTGCCGACCCAGAGCACGTTGATGTTGTCAGCGCGTCTTGCGCTGTCATCGATAGCCGGCGCCTGCCCGCTTGCGGGTGGATGAGCTTGTGGCGCTTTTGCTCGACCGGCTACGGCTGGACTTGGCGCTGCTGGATTTTTTCTTCTTGCCGCCAGCGCTCGTTCGAGTTGTGCGACGACGGCGATTGCCGGATAGACGTGGCCGCCGGTTCCGCCACCCGAAATTAAAATTCGCATAGGACAGATTCCCCATGGCATCGCTCCTGACCACGCCGGGTTGGCCGTACCTGCTGATGTTGAGCAGGATGCCGATGGCCCCCAGGGCCGTGACCAGCGAACTGCCTCCATAGGAGATAAAGGGCAGGGTCACACCTGTAGGCGGGGCGACCGCAGTCACCACGGCGGCGTTCAGGATAGCCTGTAAGATCAAAAAAGTCGTGATGCCCGTCGCCAGCAACATGCCGAAATTATCCGGCGCGTCCAGGGCGATGCGCAAGCCGCGATAGGCTAGCACAGCAAAGAGAAAAATCACAAAGAGCGTGCCCAGCAACCCCATTTCCTCGCCGATGATGGCGAAGATGTTGTCGCTCCAGCTTACGGGCAGATAGCCGGGAAGCTTGGCCGTGCCGTTGCCTATGCCCACCCCGGTCGCGCCCCCCTGGATGATCGCTCGCACGCTCTGAACCGATTGCCACTCGGCGCTCTCCAGTGGGTTGCGGATGGAGACCAGATAGCGGTCGATGCGGCCCTGGGCGTAGACGCTGTAGCGGATCACCAGGGCGAAGGTCGCCGTTCCACCCAGGATGATGATGGCGAGCTGGCGCAATTTGGCCCCGGCGATGAAGAACATGATCGACGCCGTGGCCACAATGATCAGAGCGGTGCTGATGTCCGGCTGGATAACGATCATGACGGTGACCACGCCCATCAGGATGCTAAAGGGGAGCAGGCCGACTTTCATGTCCTCGATGCGTCGTCCCTTGCTGGCTAGCCAGGCGCTGATGTAGATGATGATGGCGATCTTGGCCGGTTCGCTGGGCTGGATGCTGCCGCCGAAAAAGGTGCGCGTCGAGCCGAATGTGTTGGCCCCGAATGCGATCACGCCCATGAGTGCGATGATGGCCACGCCCATGAGCGGAATGCTCATTCGCTCCCAGAGACGATAGTTGACGCGCATGGCTGCGAATAACGTAACCACGCCGATCGCGGTCCAGATCAGCTGGCGGGAGATAAAATAATAGGGATCGTTGAAGCCGATGATACCCTGGGCGTAGCTGGCGCTGAAGACCATGACCAATCCCAGGGCCAGCAGGGTGAAGACCACGGCCATCAGCCCCAGATCATAGCCCTTGGGCGGCGCGGCGCTTGTCGTTTTCCTGGACGACGTTTTCGACGTTTTCGATGTTTTCGTTTTATTCGTGGTCGTGCTCATTTCGGTTTCCCTCCGCCACGATTAGCGGGCGTCTTTCTGCGTTATGCATTCGACCAGCGCCCGAAAATGCTCGCCCCGGGCTGCGAAGTCTTTGTAGGCGTCGAAGCTCGTGCCGCCCGGCGATAGCAGGACCACGGTCGAATCGTCGGCCACCCGCCGGGCCAGGTCTACGGCCTCGTCCAGGCGTTTGACCACGGCGCAATTGGGCGGCTGGCGCCGGGTCTCATGGGCCCGATCCTGAACGGTGCGCACGATCATGGGGCCGGCGTCGCCGAAACCGATCAACATGCGCACCCGGTCGATGACCTCGTCGGCGAACTCGGTCCAGGGCAGGTTTTTGTCCTTACCCCCGGCCAGCAGAACCAGCGTGTGGCCGTTGACCTGGAAACTGCGCAACGCAGCTATGGCTCGCTCAGGCGAGGTGGCGATGCTATCATCGATCCAGGTGACGCCATCCGCTGTGGCCACCACCTCCAGGCGGTGGGTCACGCCTTCGAACGTACGTGCGACATTGGCGATCGCGGCCTTGCTCGCACCCAGGGCGTCGCTGACCGCGGCCGCCGCCAGCAGATTGCTGATGTTGTGCTCGCCCCGCAGGCGCACATCCTTGCGGCGGCAGAAGGTCTCGCCGTTCAACACCAACCGCGACCCGTCGAGCCAGGTGCCGGCCGTCAACACTCGGCGGCGGCTAAAGGGCGTGAGCCGCAATTCGTTGGCCCGGATGACCTCCCGGATCTCCGCCAGCAGCAGCTCCAGCGCCCACTCGGTCGGCAAGGGCGGCGCATTCGGATCGTCCAGCAGCCGGCCGGTCACCGCGTCGTCGGCGTCCAGGACCAGGGTCGCGCCCCGGGGCATGCTGCGCACCAGGTTGAATTTGGCCGCCGCGTACTCCGCCATGTCGGCGTGCCGGTCCAGGTGGTTGGGCGTCACGTTCAGGATCGCGGCCACATCCGGCCCCACGCCAGCCACAGGCCCCCAGTTCAGGGTCGGATCGAAGATCTCGAGTTGAAAGCTGCTCAATTCCAGCACCAGCGGCTCGCCGGGCGCCATCTCATCCAGCTGGTCGATGAGGGGCTGGCCGATATTGCCGCCCACGTGGGGGGACAACCCCTGCGCGGCCAACATCTCGCCGATCAGAGTGGTGGTCGTGGTCTTGCCGCTGCTGCCTGTGACGCCGGCCAGGGGACCGAGACCGCGCTGGCGGGCCGCCTGCATGGTCAGCAGGCTGTCGTTGCTCAGGGGGATCCTCCGGGCGATGGCGGTCTGCACCAGTTCGATCTGAGGGGGTACGCCGCCAGAGAGACAGAGCAGGTCACAGCCATCCAGCAGGCTGAGGGGATGGCCGCCCAAGGCCAGTTCCACCCGCAGATCCGCCAGGGCGCCGAGGGCGTCATCCAGTTCGGTGCGCGGTGCGCGATCACTGACGACGACCGAAGCGTCGGCCGCGACGAAGAAACGGGCCAGCGCCAACCCCTGGCGGGCCAATCCCAATATGACGATGCGTTTGTCGGCAAAATTCAGTTCGCCGTTCACGTCATGCTCCCCAATATTTCTTTACACCAGCGCCAAGGCCACGCCCAACATGCCGCTCAACACGCCGATGATCCAGAATCGTTCTTTCACCTGCATTTCGCTCCAGCCCAGCAGTTCGAAGTGATGGTGGAGCGGCGTCATCTTGAAGATACGTCGCCCTTCGCCGTACATGCGTTTGGTCAGCTTGAAATAGCCAACCTGAAGGATGACGCTGACGGCTTCGGCTACGAAGACGAAGCCCACCACCACCAACAACAGCCACTGGCCGGTCATGATGGCCACCAGCCCCAGGGTCGCACCCAGGGCCAAGCTGCCGGTGTCGCCCATGAACATCTGGGCCGGGTAAGCGTTGTACCAAAGAAAGGCCAGCAGCGCGCCCACGATGGTGAAACAGAATGCCACCAGGTAAATTTGATCCTGCAGAAAGGCGATCAGGCCGTAGCAGGTGAAGGCGACGCTGGCCAGGCTGCCGGCCAGGCTGTCCAGCCCATCGGTCAGATTGACCGCGTTACTCGCCCCCACGATGACGAACACGGTCGCCGGGATGATCCACGGGCCGATACGGAAAAAATGGGGAAAGCCCGGCACGCCCACATAATCCCAGTTCGGCGGGCCGAAATAGAGCACCAGGCCGATGATGGTGGCGAAGATCACCTGGAACGAACTCTTCATGCGCGGGCTCATGCCCTCGCCCTTGCCGCGGATGCCCTTGA
>Ga0114931_10009888_pt1 | contig 11388 bp, 9 predicted proteins | sample 2SBtaG_FD_89579 | JGI IMG/M metagenome (GOLD analysis project Ga0114931, IMG submission 89579) | Deep subsurface microbial communities from Kolumbo volcano to uncover new lineages of life (NeLLi) - 2SBTROV14_V59a metaG | ecosystem: Environmental > Aquatic > Marine > Volcanic | place: Kolumbo...
ATCGTCACCTCGCCGGCCTTTAGCCCGAACAGGTTGAACTGCGCCCGGTGCAGCGCCTCCTCGCGCTGCGCTCGCGTCAGGATCGGGATCGGGTCGACCGCCTTGATGCGAAACGGCTCGATGATCGTCTCGAAGTCCCAGTCCTTCATGGTGTGCTCCGCGGGCAGGTGGGTGTCTTCACCCGTTCGTCGGCCGCCTGCCCTCCGTCATCCGCCCGTACCCCTCGACAACCGGGGCCGAACGGGGGACAACGGGATCGACGGAGGCGAGATGGAATCGACCCTGTGCATGGCCGTGCTCCTCGCGCGCCCGGCGACCCGGCACACCCTCGACGCCCTGCTGCGGCCCCTGGGCGACGTCCGCCCCGAGGCAGGCGGGCTCGTGCTCGAGGCCGAGGGCATCGAGATCGCGGTGGACCCCTTCGACCAGCCCTTCCCCTCCGGCACCGAGGGCGAGGCCTTCGCCGCGGGCGCCTTCGGCGCCGGCAGCACCCCGCAGAGCCTCCAGCGCGCCGTGGACCACCCGTGGACCTGGCGCGAGTCGCGGATGGTCGCGCCGCGGCACCAGGCCTTCGTGCGCCTCCTCCTGACCTCGGCTGGCGCCCCGATCCCCGAGATGATGTGCCTCACCCGAGCCGCCGCGGCCCTCGGCGAGGCCGACGGCGCCCTGTGCGTGTTCACTCCGGCGGGCGAGGCCCTGCGCTCGGTGGAGGCGGTGCAGGACGGCCTGCGCCGGATCGGCGCGGTTCCGGCGCCCGTCGACCTGTGGACGAACACCCGCCTCGCCTCCCTCGGCCCGCGCTGGCAGGCCATGGACACCGTCGGCCTCGGGCCCCTCGGACACACCGATCTCGCCGCGCTCTTCCTCCCGGACCGGTGCACCTGGCGCGCCGCCGACGCCTTCCTCCGCAACCTGTGCTTGTACGTGCTCGACGGGGGCGCGCTCGCCGGCGGCGACGGGCTCCCGGGTCCGGACGGCACCGAGTGGGAGGTCCGCGCCTCCCCGACCGCCCTGCTCCCCCCCGAGCGCCCGCTCCTGCAGCTCGCCGCCGTCGGCGGCCCCGATCTCGGCGTGGTCGTGAAGGGCTGATCTGCGCCCACCGAACGGCGGATGACGCGGGCGGGCAGCGCGATTAGCTTCGAAGCGGACCCGAGGATCGCCCCTTGACCGACCTCACCTTCGCCGAAGACAGCCGAGCCCTCGCCCTCGACCTGTACGCGCTGCTCAAGGACATCGACCCGATCCGGTGGCGCGACGAGCTGGCCGACGCGTGCCGCACACGCCTGGCCGCCATCGACGAGCACCTCACCCGGCTCCTGGCCGCGCTCCCCACCGGCGCCGCCCTCCGCGAGCACCTGGTGCGCCTGCACGAGGTCCTCCGCGCCTACCTGCCCACCTTGGAGGATGCCCGCGACCTGCGCGACCAGTGGATGTCGCTGCGCGCCGCGCTCCAGCCGACCTACGAGCAGCTCGCCGACAGCCTGCGCGCCTGGGACGTCCACATGCCGGCCCTCCGGCCGACCAACTACGCCCGCAGCGCCTTTCACCTCGCGAGCGCCGGGGTGGTCATCCTGCTCGCCGAGACCGTCGTGCGCACCCCGGCACGGATGTTGGCGGCCACCCTGTTCTTTGCGATCCTCGCCTGGACCTTCGAGATCACCCGCCGCCGCAACCCGACGTGGAACGAGTGGCTGATGCGCGCCTTCGGGCCCACGAGCCACCCCCACGAGCGCTACCGGGTGAGCTCCGCCACCTGGTACGTCACCGCGCTCGTCGCGCTCTCGCTCACCGGCTCGACGGTCGTGGCGGTCACCGCGGTCGCGGTGCTCGGCGTCGCCGACCCCTTCGCCGCGCTGATCGGCCGCCGCTTCGGCCGGGTCAAGCTCCTGCACGGGCGCACCCTGGAGGGCACGCTGGCCTTCGTCGCCGCGGGCTCCCTGGTGGCCTTCGGCCTCCTCCGCCTGCTGCACCCGGCCGTCGCGCGGGGCGCCGCCCTCGCCCTGGCCGGAGCTGCGGCCCTGGCCGGCAGCGTCGCGGAGCTCGTCTCCCGCCGCATCGACGACAACTTCTCGATCCCCGTGGCGGCCGGCGCCGCCGCGTGGGTCGCCGCCAGCCTCCTCGGGCTGCTCTGACTACTGGTCGCTCTTGCGGGGCAGCCAGATGGGCGTGTGGTTGCTCTCGCTCGTGAGCTGACCGGGGATCCAGGCCGGCTCGCGGGACGGGTCGGTCGCGCCGTTGTTCGCCGCGGACAGGTTGATCGCGGTGACCCAGAGCTGGGAGCGGTCGCTCACCTGGGAGCCGTAGGCCCGCTTGGTCGAGTAGGCCAGCCACCCGTAGTTGCCGGTGCTCGGCGCCCAGTGCGGCCAGCTGTTCGTGAGGTACCCGACGCCGTTCGCCGCGGACAGCTCCATCTGCGTCCCCCCGGTCGCCTCGACAAGCATCAGCTTCGCCCGCTCGTTGGCGTAGGTGGTGACCTCGGAGCCGTCGGTTTCGGTCCACTGCTCGGCCCGGTCGTAGGCCACCCACTTCGAGTCGGGGCTGAAGCTCGGGTAGTACAGCGTCTCGCCGCTCTGGTGCTGGGCGATGCGCGTCTCCCCCGAGAAGGTCTGGTTCGACGGGTCCCAGGTCTGCACGTACAGGTCGCAGTTGCCGCCGCCGAGCGCGCTCGCGCCGCCGTCGCAGCCCGCGTAGACCAGCTTGGCCCCGTCCGGCGACCAGTTGGGCATGGTCGGGGAGCGCGAGGTGCTGATCGTGTTGATCTGCTGGCCGGTGGTCTGGCTGTAGACCGCCATCCCGGCGCCGCCCCCGGTGAGGTTCATCCCCGAGACGACCACGAACTGCCCGCTCGGATCGGGCGCGCCGTAGTCCTGCAGGTTGGTGAACCCGTTGCCCCAGCTCTCGATCACCGTGGTCGGGTCGTTCAGGTCGACGAGGTTGGTCTTGCCCGGGAAGTTGACGCCGTAGGTCATCTTCGCGGGGTTCGCGAGGTTGACCGTGTGGCAGCCCTGGCAGATCGCGCCCGGCAGCGGCACCGGGTCGTTGGACGCAGGGAGCCCCGCGGCGAAGGTCACGCTCTTGGTCTTGGGCGGAGCCCAGTAGATGACCGTGCCGTCGATGTCGTCGTCGGTGACCTCGACGGTGGTGCGACTCGCGGCGGTGCAGGTGCCGCCCGAGAAGCCGCTGCCCGTCCAGTTGCCGCCGATCAGCTGGATCTGCACGTTGGTGCCCGGATCGTAGCGGGTCAGCCCGTACCACTGCTCGGCCGTGGGCTGCAAGGTGCTGTCGCCGGTGAACGCGGCGATTGTCGTCCACTGGGAGGAGAGGATCACCTCGAACATGTTCGCGCTCGACGCCGACCACTGGATGAGCGGCGGCGCGAAGCTGCCTGGCATCGCCGAGTCGTCGAGCGGATACAGGAGCTGCGCGTCGCAGGTGTCGCTCTGGGTGGGCGTGGAGCTGTCGAAGGCCCCGGGCACCGAGGCGTTGCCCGAGTCGTTGATCACCGCGTTCGCCCGCACCTCGACGGTGCAGGTGGCGATGCGGTTGTCGAGCGCCGCCTGGATCGTCGCCTGGCCCCCGGAGTCGGTGGGCGAGGTGTACAGGCCGTTCGCGTCGATGCTCCCGGGACCCTGGAGCATCCAGGCGGCGTCCGTGGCGGGCACGTCGCCCGTGTCGGTGGTGATCGTCGCGGAGAACTGCACGGTCTGGGCGACGCCGTTGGCGATGGTCAGGTGCGTGTCGCCCGGCGCGCAATGGAGCGTGCCGGGGACCGGCGGCTCGCTGGTGTCGCCACCCTGCCCCTGGGTGTCACCGGGGTTGGAGGTGTCCCCCGGCGGCGAGGTGTCCTGCCCCCCGGTGTCGCCCGTGGCGGTGTCCCCCATCCCGTCGGGAAAGGTGCAGCCGCCGGCGGCGAGGAGCGCGAGGAGCGCGAGGCACGTGGTGGAGCGTGGCACGGCGAGGACTCCGGCATTGGTTACACGAGCGGAGCGGTTTAGCACATGGATCCGCGAACCGCGCGCCGAGACGAACTATTGACCTCCCCTCCCCCACGCATGGAGCCCCGATGATCGTCGTCGCCAACCGAATCCCCGTCTTCGAGGGCCACGAGATCGACTTCGAGGACCGCTTCCGCAACCGGGTGCACCTCGTCGACCGCCCCCCCGGCTTCATCCGCAACGAGGTCCACCGCCCGCGTCCGATGAAGTTCGCCGGCAAGGAGGGCTTCGTCGAGGACCCGGAGGGCGAGGGCTACTACGAGGTGGTCACGAGCACCGATCTGGACCTGGAGCCCGCTGGCTGATGCCGGGCTCTCCCGACCCCTCGGACCGATCGAGGGCTAGGGATCGCGCAGGAGGTTTTCTTGGCCCACATCGTCGCGATCGCCGGCAGCCTGCGACAGCGCTCCTTCAACCACGCGCTGCTCCGCGCCATGCAGCCCTTCGTGCCCGACGGCTCGAAGCTCGAGATCCACACGCTCCGGGGCATCCCGGTCTACGACCAGGACCGCGAGCAGTCGGACTACCCCGAGGCCGCCGCCCGCCTGAAGGACGCCATCGCTCACGGCGACGGCCTGCTCCTCGCGTCGCCCGAGTACAACCACGCGCTGCCGGGCCCGCTGAAGAACGCGATCGACTGGCTGAGCCGCCCGCCGGGCGACCGGGCACGGGTCTTCGCGGGCCGTCCGGTCGGCCTCGTCGGGGTCACCCCGGGCCGCGGTGGGACGCGCTTCGCCCAGGCCGCCTGGGCGCCGGTCTTCCAGGCCCTCCGGCTGCTGCCCTGGTACGACCAGCAACTCTACCTCGACGACGCACGCAAGCTCTTCGACGAGGATCTGTCCCTCGTCGAGCCCAGGGTGCGCGACCTGGTCCGCGGCTACGTCGAGGGGTTGTTCGCCTTCTGCGACCGCTACTCGAGGACCACCCGGTAGACGTAGCTGGCGCGGGGCTCGCGGCGGAAGCGCTGGACGACCGCGTCCTTGAAGTGGGCGAAGTCGTCGCCCTGGTCGTCCACGTACCGCGCCTTCAGGGCCTTCGCGGCCTCGAGATCGCCGGCCGCCTTGATGTGCAGCACCTGCCCGGTCAGGGTCTCGATCGCGCCGGGGAGCGCGTCCGGGTCCACCTGCAGACAGCCCTGGTCCTCGCCGTTCGCGGCGGGGGTGTCCGGGTTCCAGGTCAGCCCGCCCCGGTCGAGCAGGTAGCCCACCTGGATCGCCGCGAGCTGCGCGTAGGGCAGGGTCCCCCCGTCGGCGTCGTACATCCCGCCCGCGATGTGCCCGAGCGCCCAGGCGAGATCGGCCACGTTGGTGGTCACGGCGCGCTCGGGCGGCTCCACCCCACGCTGCGCGAGCCAGTCGGTCATGTACAGCGCGATGGACTGGGCCTTCAGCTCCTCGAGCATCGCGGCGAGGGCCCCGCCGAAAACCTCGACGTCGGTCTTGCCGTCGACGGCGTACTCGGCGGAGGGCCCGAGGTTGTGCCCGGCCTCGTGCAGCACGGTGCTGTACAGCTCGTAGGACGGGTCCGAGGGCCAGCGGGCCATGGTGTCGCTGCAGAAGGTGGCGGCGAGCACGCGCCGGGTGGCGGCCACGCTGTCCGGGTCGCTCCCGAGGTTGGTCATCGCGACCGTGCGCCCCCCCGAGGCGGCTACCGGGCCCCAGTTGGGCAGGCTCTCGCCGATGGTGCCGCCCAGCGGCGAGCGCGCGTCCCCTGCGTTGATCACGATGTCGATGAACTCGGGCAGGTCGAAGCCGACGGTGCGCGCGGTGTAGGGCGCGCCGGCGAGCTTGGCCACCGCCTGCTCCATGTCCTGCTTGACCGGCTTCAGCTGGTCCTGAAGGCGCACGCCGTCGGGGTTCACCCGGGCGAGGGAGAGCTGGTAGCTCGCGTGCTCCTGGCACGGGTCGGCGCCGGTCTCGTCGGGCGCGACCCGTAGGTACCACTCGGAGTTGCGGTCGCTCATCTTCGCCCACGCGGCGTCCGCCGCGTACCAGTCGTTGGTGACGAAGGCGTCGGCGGCGGCGGAGAGGTAGGCGCGCAGGGGGCCCTCGTCCTCGGGCGCGGCCGCCGAGGCGGCCTTCAGGTCCGCGGCCACCTTGCCGCTCGCTGCGGGCCAGCGCTTGGCGTAGGGCACCGCGACCAGGCCGTCGTCGGTCCGCACCGCGGCCACGAAGGGCTTCAGCACGTCGGGGTGCTCGGCGCGCAGGGACGCGCAGAAGTCCGGATCGGCCTGCAGGTCGGTCGGGTACAGCCCGGAGCGGCGAGGCGGCGCGTCGGGGATCGCGGCACACCGCGGGTCCTCCCGGGTCGCCGCGGCCACGCACCACGGCCCCTGGTCGCGCCAGAACATGAGCCGGCTCGTGGGATCGTCCGCCGGGACCTGCGACCACAGGTCGTGCACCCCGATCTGCCGCTGGTAGAGCGCCTCGACATCGTCCGCCGCGTCGAGCAGGTGGCGCACCATCGCCTTGTCGGCGGCACCGAGCCCGCGCAGGTCGGTCTCGATCAGGGTCACCCGCCCCTGGGCGAGCTCCTGCTGCACGAGGTGCCGGCGCACCACCTCGTCCTCGGAGAGCCCGGCGAGCAAGCGGCCGTCCCAGGCCTCGACCTTCGCGGTGGCCGCCTTCACGCCCCCGTCGAAGGGCACGGTCGTGCGGTAGGCGACCACCGTGCCGTCCGCGTCCTGGAACACGGGGAGCCCGAGGTCGACCGCACGCTGGTTGAACACCCCGCGCTCCAGGACCGGCGACCCAGGGGTTCCGGTGACCGGCGCCGCGGGGGTCGGGGCGTGGGAGCAGGCGGCGAGCAGGAGGAGAGGAAGGGTGCGCACGGGGCCTCCGGCCGCCCCGGACGGATCGAGGCGGGCTCAGCCCTCGATAGCCTGTTTCAGCGCGCCAGCGAGTGCCAACCGGTCGAAGGGCTTGTGCAGGAAGGCCACCCCCGGTCGGTCCCCCAGCAGCGCGGCCGCGCGGCGCACGTCGTAGCCGCTCGCCAATACCACGGGCAGGTCCGAGCGCTCCTCCCGCAGCCGGTCGAGCACCTCGACGCCGCTCATCCCCGGCATGGTGAGATCGACCACCGCGACCGCCAGCGAGGGCTGTTCCCGCGACCGTTCCAGCGCCTCCGCGCCCGACGCGGCCTCGACGACCTCGAACCCGAAGCTCTGGACCAGCTCCCGGAGGATCGCGCGCACCTCGGGCTCGTCGTCCACGACCAGAGCGCGCCCCACGCCGGCATAGGGGGCGTCGCGGACGGGCACGGACTCAGCGGTCGGGGGCCGCGACCCGGGCGGGAACAGCAGCGTGAAGGTCGTCCCACCCCCTGGCTGCGTGCGCAGCAGGACCGTGCCGTGGTGGGTCTGCACCACCCCGAGCACGGCGGCCAGCCCGAGCCCGCGACCCGGGAACTTCGTGGAGTAGAAGGGCTCGAAGATCCGCGCCGCTTGCGTCTCGTCCATCCCGTGCCCCCGGTCCTCCACCACCAGCGCCACATAGCGGCCGGGCTCCAGACCGTGGTGCAGGTAGGCTTCGGAGAGCATCTGGGCGTCCGCCTCGACGAGCCGGGCCGCGACCCGCACCCGTCGTGGATCCCCGACGGCCTCCAGCGCGTTGCTCAGCAGGTTGGACACCACCTGCCGGAGCTGGGCCGGATCGCCGTCGATGGGAGGCACGTCGGGCTCCAGGTCGAGCACGACGTGCTCGGCTCCCGTGGAGGTGGCCCCGTCGACCACCTCCCGCACGATGGCGGCCAGATCGACCCGCCGCACCTCGGGACGGCGGCGGCCGGCGTAGGTGAGCATCTGCGCCGTGAGCGCGGCCGCTCGGCGAGCGGAGCTCCAGATCCGCTCGAGGCGCAGCGCCATGCGGCTCCCGGGCAGCGAATCGTCCATCGCCAGCTCGACGTTCCCGAGGATCCCCACGAGGAGGTTGTTGAAGTCGTGGGCGATCCCGCCAGCCAGGACACCCAGGCTCTCGAGGCTGCGGGTGCGACGCACCTGCTCCTCGAGCTGCTCCGCCCGGCGGCGGGCGGTCAGGTCCCGCAACCCGGTCACGCGGGCGGGCCCCCCGTGGTACGAGATGGTCTGCCCGACGATCTCCACCGGGACGGTGCCCCCGTCCTTGCGCACCAGGGTGGCCTCGTAGTGCTCGGGCGAGGCGGCCTCGATGTGCGCGCGCACTCGCCGGGCGGAGTCCGGGACCGCCAGCTCCTCCGGCGTCATGCCGACCATCTCTTCGGGCGTGTAGCCGAGCAGGTCGGCCGCAGCCTGGTTGATCGACAGCGTCACCCCGTCGCGCGAGATCAAGATCCCGGCGAACGAGGCCTCGGTCATCGCGCGGAACAGGGCCTCGTCCTCGCTCAGGCGTCGCTCGGTCCGCACCCGGAGCACCGCGTCGATCACGAGGTTCCCGAGGATCTGCACCGCGACCACCTCGCGGTCGGTCCACGGGTGTCTCTCGCGAAGGGAGAAGAAGGCCAGGATCCCGGCCCGCTCCTCGCGGTGCAGGAGCGGCAGGGCGAGGACCGAGCGGAGGTGCAGCGCCGCGGCCAGGTCACGCTCGGGGGTCGCACCCGGAGGGATGTCGCCGAGATCGTCCAACCGGACCAGGCCCTGCCGTTGCAGCACCCCCGTGTACCAGCTGTAGTCCTCGTCGGGGCCGAGCCGCTCCTGGGCGACGGCCGTGTAGGACGGGATGCCAGGCGCGCACCACTCCCAGGCGGCCTCCCACCGCTCGCCGGGGACCTCGGGGCTCGGGTAGACCACGCCTCGGTCCACTCCGATCGCCGTTCCGAACTCGCCGATCGCGCCTCGGATCTGCTCGCCGATCTCGGTGGGCCGAAGGTTCACGAAGCGTGCCGACACCTCCCGGAGGACGGCGTCGAGGCGATCCGGACGCACCAGGCTGCCCGTCATGAGAAAAATCCACCTTTCAAGCCAACTATGGCACTCATGTCCTATCCGTTTCAGTGGGGCCGGGCACGAACCGTCAACCGATCGAGGCGCCCAGGAGGTAGCGGAGTACGAGGTCGGTGACCTCCGCCTCCACCGCGCCCGTTCCGACCCCGCTGAGCTCGGGGACGAAGCTCGCGTGGGTGGCGCTCTCGACCGCGATGACCAACACCGCCGCGGCGGCGTCGACGTCGTCGGGCAGGACCTCGTCTCGGTGGCGCTCGAGCCACCCGCGCACGACCGCGAGCACCCGGGCGTTGAAGGCCGCGAATCGATCGAGCCCCTGGGTCAGGTAGTAGGGCAGCAGCGCGGCGTGCAGGTCGGGATCGAGGCGGTGAACGGCGAACATCGCCTGCACGTAGGTGCGGACGGCTAGAGCGACCGGCACGTCGGCGAAGTCCTCGGCGAAGCGCTCCAGCATCCCCAGCATCCGCTCGCTGTGCCGGCGCGCCACCTCGACCACCAGGGCCTCCTTGTTCGGGAAGTACTGGTACAACGAGCCGACGCTCACCCCGGCGACCTCGGCGATGCGGTTGGTGCACGTGCCGCCGGGGCCCTCCTCGACCAGAACGCGAGCGGTCGCCTGCACCAGGGCATCGACCGTGGCCCGTGACCGGGCCTGAGTGGGCCTCTTGCGCGGCTCGACCGAGGGTTCGTCCATCGTGGGGCCTCCGGGATCGATGCGAGTGGAATGCGAGCGATGGCTCACATTAACATGCGAGTAATCACTCGCATCTGCTTCCGAGGAACGACCGATGGAGTTCTCCCTCCCCCGCGCCCACGCCCGCCCCGGCGGGCCACCTCTCGCCCCCGTGCTCCCCACCTCGCACCCGCTCGGCCACCTCCTCGGCTTCCGCTCCGAGCCGCTGGCGCTGTTCACCCGCGCGATGAACGAGGTCGGAGACGTCGTGCGGGTCCGCAGCGGCCCGGTGCACATCATGTTCGCCTTTCACCCCGACGACATCGAGCACGTGCTCCTGCGCAACGCCGCCGCCTACGGCAAGCGCACCCGGGGCTACGGCAAGATGCGGCTCGTCCTCGGCGACGGGCTGCTCACGAGCGAGGGCGCGAAGTGGAAGCGCCAGCGCCGCACGGTGAACCCCGCCTTCCACGCGCGGAGCGTCGCGAGCTTCACCGCGGCGATGGGCCGCGCCGCCGAGGGCCAGATGGCCGCGTGGCGCTCGCGGGCGGACACCGGCGAGGTCTTCGACATCGCCCGGGATCTGTCGGCGCTCACCCTGAAGATCGTCGGCGAGACCCTGTTCGGCACGGGCTTCGAGACCCAGGCCCCCGCGATCGCCGAGGCCCTCGACGAGGTGCTCTTCGGGATCAACCGCCTCACGTCCTCCCCCTGGCCGGCGCCGGAGCGGTGGCCCACCCCGAACAACCGTCGCTTCCACCGGGCGATCCGCACCCTGGACCAGGTGGTGACCGAGCTGGTCACCCGGCGCCTGCGCGACCCCGAGGACCACCCCGACCTGCTCGGGATGCTGCTGGCCGCCCGCGACGAAGAGACCGGCGAGCCCATGGACGCCAGGACCCTCCGCGACGAGCTGGTCACCCTGATCCTCGCTGGGCACGAGACCACCGCGAACGCCCTGGCCTGGAGCTTCTACCTGCTCTCGCGCAACCCCGGGATCGCCCGGAAGGCGCGGGAGGAGGCGCAGGACCTCCTGGGCGGGCGGGCGCCGACTCCGGAGCAGCTTGCCGCCCTCCCCTACACTCGGCAGGTGCTCCACGAGGCGCTCCGCCTGTACCCCCCCGCGTGGGTGGTCGGCCGAAACGCCCTGCAGGACGACGTGCTCGGCGGGTTCTCCATCCCGAAGAACACCTTCGTGTACCTCTCGCCCTACGCCACCCACCGGCACCCCGCCCTGTGGGAGGACCCGGAGGGCTTCGACCCGGACCGCTTCGCGCCCGAGCGCGCCGCCGGGCGCCACAAGCTGGCGTGGTTCCCCTTCAGCGCCGGCCGCCGCAAGTGTCTGGGCGACCGGTTCGCCGAGACCGAGGCGCTGGTCGTGCTCGCGACCGTACTGCAGCACCTGCGCCTCGACCTGCTCCCCGGCCACCGGGTGCGGCCTCACGCGACGGTCACCCTGCGCCCGCGCGGCGGGCTGCCCATGCGCATGCACGACGCCGCCCGAGGTCTGGCCTGAGGTCTGGATCGGGAGGAGCGAGTGGGCTACCGGCCGCCCCATGCGCTCCCTCCTCCTGCTCGTCCTGTCCGTCGCCTCGACCGCCCACGCCGCCGAGCCCAAGGCGGTGTGCACCTGGTCGGGCGCCCGGTGGGAGCAGCGCGCGACCCTGTACCTGTCGGGTACCGGCCTCGCCTTCGCCGAGGCCTCGCCCGGGGATGGGGTCTCCCTGGACGGGTCGCTGGGCTTCGAGGGGCCCGGAATACCGCGGTATTCCGGGCCCCTCGAAGCCCAGCGACCCGTCCAGGGA
>Ga0114931_10009889_pt1 | contig 11388 bp, 9 predicted proteins | sample 2SBtaG_FD_89579 | JGI IMG/M metagenome (GOLD analysis project Ga0114931, IMG submission 89579) | Deep subsurface microbial communities from Kolumbo volcano to uncover new lineages of life (NeLLi) - 2SBTROV14_V59a metaG | ecosystem: Environmental > Aquatic > Marine > Volcanic | place: Kolumbo...
AACATGCGCTCTTCCTGGAACTGAATCATCTGGATCATGAAGCCCATACCCTCTTCGCCGATGCGGTTGCGCTGGGGGATGCGCACGTTCTCGAAGAACACCTGCGCGGTGTCGGACGAGTGCATGCCCAGCTTGTGGAGCGGCTCGGAAAACGAGATGCCCTTGGCCTTGGCCGGGACGATCATCAGCGACTTGTTGCGATGCACCGCACCGTCGCCAGTGTTGGCCAACAAACAAAAGAAGTCTGCCTGCGTGGCGTTGGTGATCCACATCTTGCTGCCGTTGATCACGTAGTCGTCGCCGTCCTTTTTCGCCGCGGTCTTGAGCGCGGCCACATCCGAGCCGCCGCCGACCTCGCTCACCGCGATGGCGCCCACGTACTCGCCGCTGATCGCGGGGCGCAAGAACTCCTCGCGTAGCTCGTCCGAGCCCCACCGCGCCAGCGCCGGCGTGCACATGTCGGTCTGCACGCCGAGGGCCATGGGCACGCCGCCACAGCGGATGCGCCCGAGCTCTTCGCCCACGACCATGCCGTAGCTGTAGTCCAGGCCGAGGCCGCCGAACTTCTCCGGCTTGGTGACGCCGAGCAAACCCAGCTCGCCGAGCTTGGGAAACAACTCGTGGGCGGGAAACGGCGGGTGCGCTTCCCACTCGTCCACGTACGGGTTGATCTCTTTGTCGACGAAGTCGCGGACGGTCTTGCGCAGCTGCTCGTGTTCGTTCGTGAATTTCATGGCGCCCTCCAGAAGCCCGCTGACGCTACCACGCAGTCGCTAGCGCCGGTTCATCGACGTGACCACGATCTCGGTGACCGGCACACCCCTGTGTTGGCTTGAAGTCTAACACCGGTCGCAGGATACTCGTACGTCGAATGGGAGGCGGTACGGCCATCGGCATTGATCTGGGCACCACGTACACGTGCGCCGCGATCATGGACAAGGGCGGGCCCCGAGTGATCAGCTCGCGCCTGGGCTACACCACCATCCCGTCCGTGCTCACCTACGACGACGAAGGCCAGCCCGTGGTCGGCCAGCAGGCCGAGCGGCGGATGATCCTCAACCCGGCGGACACCATTTATGGCTCCAAGCGGCTGCTCGGTCGCTCGTTCCGCTCGGGCGTCCACATGGAATTTCAGCCGCACTACCACTACGAGTTGGTCCCCGGCGAGGACGGTCTGGTCGCGGCAGAGATCAAAGGCATGATGACCTCGCTGATCGAGGTCGCCGCGCTGATTCTGCTCGAGTGCCGCAAGGCCGCCGAAGAGAACCTCGGCCGCCCGGTGGACCGCGCCGTGGTCACGGTGCCGGCGTACTTCAACGAAGTGCAGCGCGCCTGTGTGCGCAAAGCCGGCCGCTTCGCCGGGCTCAAGATCATTCGCATCCTCAACGAGCCCACGGCCGCGGCGCTGGCGTACGGCGCGCGCGGCGAGGAGCCCAAGCGGTTGCTCGTGTTCGATTTGGGCGGCGGCACCTTCGACGTCTCGGTGGTTCGCGCCAAGAACAACTTGCTGGTGGTCGAGGCGGTCGACGGCGACAGCTTTTTGGGTGGTATCGACTTCGACCATCTCATCGTCGGTCACCTGGTCGACCGCCTGTCCGAGCGCTACGGCACCGACATCGAGCTGTCCAAGATCGATCGCGAGCGCCTGCGCAAAGAGGCGCAGCAGGCCAAGCACGAGCTGAGCTCCCAGGAGCGCTCGATGATCACGCTGCCGCACGTGGAGCTCGGCGACGGCCAGGTGATCAACGTCGACGAGACCCTGTCCCGGGCCGGTTTGGAAGAGGCGACCGGCGAGCTGGTGGATCACTGTCTGGCGACGGTCGAGCGCACGCTCAAGCGCCTGCAGCTCACGCCCGCGGACATCGACGCGGTGCTGCTCGTCGGTGGCCAGACGCGCATGCCGCTGGTCCAGCAGAAGCTCGCGGACATGTTCGGCAAGCCGCCCAGCAAGCGGGTGCACCCGGACGAGGCGGTCGCCATCGGTGCCGCCATCGCCGCCTACGCCGCCGACGACGCCAGCGCGACCCAGCTGGTCGATGTGGTGCCGATGTCCATCGTTCTGGCCATCGCGGGCGGCGCCGTGCGCAAGGTCGTCGAGGCGGGGACGCCGCTGCCTCACTCGACCACGCTCAAGTTCGAGATCCCGCCCAAGACCGAGACCATTCGCCTGCCGGTGATCCAGGGCGACGAGCCGCGCGCGCGGGACAACGAGTACCTCGGCGCCCTGGTGCTCGACGGTCTCGGCGGCAGCAAAGAACCGTCGGTGTGCACCCTCGAGTTCAAGCTCGACCGCGAGTGCATTCTCGGTGTGGTCGCCGATATCCCCGCCTGGGGGTCCCCCCAGTTCGTCGAGCTGGACCGCAGCGTCGCGTTCTACGAGCTGTTGGCGAGCTTGGGCGATCCGGACGCGTCAGCGGCGCCCAGCGACGACAGCAGCGCGGTGGTTCGCAAGCCGCGCCGCGGCCTGGCCGGAAAGATTCTCGGCCGGCTGCGCCGGCGGCGCAAACGTCGTTGATGGCGGGGGAGGGCGCCGCTACTTGGCGAGCGACCAGACCAGGCCGTACTCTTTGTCGGCCCAGTAGATGTGGCTGTCGTTGACCAGCAGCTTGTCGGGCGTGTCCTGGCCGGCGATCAGCGTGCGGGTTTCGCCCGTCACTTTGCTCAGGGTGTGAATGGCGCCGTCGTACTGGGTGATCCAGTAGACGGTGTTGGTGTCGCTGGCCAGTCCGGCCACGGTGTACTGCTGGTTGGCGAGGATGGCGGACTTGCCGAACTGCTGCGAGTACAGGCTCACCGCGCGGGCGTCGGTGTCGGCCCACAAGATGTTGCTGCCGTCGATGACGAAGCCGTTGGAGAAGCTGGCATCGGACACGAGCACGCGCGGGCTGCCGCCGTTCAGCGGCATGGCCATCAGCGTTCCCGAGTCGCCCAGGTTGCCCCAGTAAAGCTCGGTCGTGCCGTCGCTGTTGGGACCCACGGCGATGGCCGCCGGGTAGTCCTGGTCGGCGGCCAGGATGGTCACGTTGCCGCCGGTTTTGTTGACGCGGTTGACGGTGCGCGCGTTGATGTCGGTGAAGTAGACGTAGCTGCCGTGCTCGGCCACGAAAAACGGCGAGCGCAGTCCGCTGGCGAGGCGGAGCTGTTTGCCCGTCGTCATGGACATGCGCACGATGGTGCCGGCGCCCATGTCCGCCCAGTACACGTAGTCTTTGTCGCTGGTGATACCCGCGGGCATGGTGGCGGTGGAGAGTGTGCGCGCAACTTGTTCGCCCTGGACGACCATCATTACGCTGCCGGTGCTGGTGGGGGCGTCGAAGCTGGTCCAGTACAGGTGGTTGCTGTCGACCGCCAGGTCCTGGACGTTTTGTGCGCGGGCGAGCAGCACCGGCGATAGGTCGGTGCCGTGGGAGCCGGTGTCCCTCGGTGGGATGCGCGCGGTCGAGCCGGCCGGCCCGTTGGCGGTCGGTTCGGGGGCCACATCTTCGGAACCCGGTGTACCCGGCTGGCGGTAGTTGGGTGGATCCGATACTTCGACGCAGCCAAAAAACAGCAGAGACGAGATGACGGTGAACAACACGCACGCTTTGCTCATGGTTCTCATGGATTCCCCTCGTGGTTGTGTCCCGGTGATCGAAGATGCTGCGTCGTAAATGGTAGGCGCCGTCCCGGTTTCGTACAAGAAAAAATGTTCTGTCGGTTACGTGTTTGTATATGTAGGGTAAAGTATGTAATTAAATAACTACCACGGGTTGCGGCGGGAGTGAGGGAGATGAGCTCCAGTTGCATCCTTTTCGGTTGGCGGTCGTCCTCACGGGTAGACCACTCAGGAGATCCCCATGCAAAAAAGTTCACATGTCGCTGCCGGTGACCGAACTGGCCGCCACCGCGCGCTTCTACTCGACCTTGTTCGACACGACGCCGGTCAAAAAGAAGGCGCTTGCGTGTCGTCGATCTCGAAGGGGCGTCGCAAAACCACTACGCCGAGCAGCTGGGCCTCGACTACACACCGCCAGGTCGCGGGTGCAGGCGCGCAAACGGCTGCGCCGTCGTGTTCGAGCGCTGCTGTGAGATCCTCCGCGATCGCCGCGGCATGCCGATCGAGGCCACACCGCGCGCCGACGACTGTTGCTGGGGACGCTCCCCCTAGTCGATCGTGAACGGCGCCGTCACCACCGTCGCCTTTCCCGTGGCGGCAAACCGCATGCCGCGGGCGGCCGTGCGCGCACAACCGGCGAATCCCTGCTCGAACAGATAGCGCGGTGCGTGCAGGGCAACCTGGGTGGGATGGCCCTGGCCGTTGACCAGCATCTTGAGCTGGATTGTCGCCGACAGCTCGGCGTTGCCGCGCGCCTTTTTCAAGCAGCCGATGAACCGGCCCGACTGGGACGACAACACGCCGTTGATCTCACTGGAGCTGAGGCTGCGGCCGCCGCTGTCGTTGGAGAAGTCGGCGGTCTGCGCCGGCTTGTGCACAGAACCGCGCCACACCATGGCGCGCTGTGCCGGGCTGAGCACGATGGGTTTGCCGCTCAGCTTGTAGCGCCGGCGGTGGCGGCCGCGCCGGCGGTGCTTGGTTCGTTTGTGCGCAACTTTGATGGCCGGGGTCACCTCCGGGTCGCCCAGGGCCGTGTCGCCCTTCCACGGCGGAGACAGCGTGAGCCACGTCCCCGCCGCTCCCGCGACGGCACCTACGAACAGTCCGATCAAAAACGTACGCACGACGAATGGAGTATAACCCGGTCGTGATCATTGATCAGCGCATCGCCGACGACGGCAGCATCGAGCGCCTGCGCCTGGATGCCGAGGGCGACGCCATCGTGTTGTCCGATCACGCTGGCGCGCGCTACAACGTGCGCCTCGAGGCCGTAGTCGCCATCATGCGCCGCTATGGCCGGCCGCTCGACGACGACGTGGCGCTGCCGGCGGCAGGGCTGGCGCTGGCGCCGAACATCGAGCTGCGCGCGTTGCGTCACCGGGCCCCGGTAGACGCGGCGGCGCGGGACTATGCGGTGCTGTGCGTGGCTCAGCGCCCACCCATCGCGGTGTTGTCGACGGTGTTCGCGGGGGCGCTCTACCATCTGGTGAAACGACAATGACAGTGACCAAGACGAGACAGGTGCGCGGGCTGACCGTGCCGGCGTTCATGTACGGAACCGCGTGGAAACAAGAGCGCACCGAGGGGTGCGTGTCCGATGCTATCGCGGCGGGGTTTCGTGCCATCGATACAGCCAATCAGCGCCGCCACTACTACGAGGCGGGGGTCGGCGCCGCGATCGCGGCCGCCGCGGTGAGCCGCGACGAGCTGTTCTTGCAGACCAAGTTCACCTACCGGCCGGGCCAGGATCATCGGCTGCCCTACGACCCGAACGCCAGCTTCACCGATCAGGTGGCGCAGTCGTTCAAAAGCTCGCTCGAGCACCTGGGCGTCGAGCACCTCGACTCGTACGTGCTGCACGGGCCGAGCGTTCGCGCCGGGCTCAGTGACGCCGACTGGGAGACCTGGCGCGCCATGGAGGCGCTGCAGCGCGCGGGCAAGACCCGGCTGCTCGGCGTGAGCAATGTGGGCCTCGACCAGCTGCAGCGTTTGAGCGCCGACGCGGAGGTGCAGCCGGCGTTCGTGCAGAATCGTTGCTTTGCCCGGGCCGGCTGGGACCGGGCCGTGCGCGCGTTTTGCGCCGCCCACGACATCGTCTACCAGGGCTTTTCGCTGCTCACCGCCAACGATCGCGAGTTGCGCACCCGCGCCGTGTTCGACATGGCGGACCGCACCGGGCGCACCATTCCGCAGCTGGTGTTTCGCTTCGCGCTTCAGGTCGGCATGTTGCCGCTAACGGGCACGACCAGCACGGCCCACATGGCCGAGGACCTGGACGTGTTCGACTTCGAGCTGTCCAGCGCGGACGTGAAAACGATAGAGACCGTCGCCGGCTAGGGACGATCTTGCAGTTTTTGCACTTTTGGGACACCCTGCAAAACTGCAAAAACTGCAAGATCGTCCCCTAGTCGAGCAGCTTGCCCGGGTTCTTGCGGTTGATGTGGCCGATGACCCGGTTGTACACGCCGTAGCCGACCAGCTCGCGCAGCCGTGGCGAGAACGTGCGGGCGATGTCGCGCGGGATGCCCAGTTGTTGGTTCTCCTGCTGGCGGATGAAGCCGGCGCAGTAGTTCATGGCGATGCCGACCCGCCGCGCGTCAGTGGTGTTGGCTCCGCCGCCGTGCCACATGGCGCCGTCGTAGACCATCACGCTGCCCCTGGTCATCTCGGCGGGCTCGGTGTCGTAGGTCTTGCCGTACGACGGGTTGTCGCGGGTGTGCGAGCCCGGCACGATGCGCGTGGCGCCGTTGGCGTCGGTAAAGTCGGTGAGCGCCCACATGGAGTTGCACACCAGCGGCACGTGGGGCTTGGCGATCGGAATCAGCATGTCGTCGGCGTGGATCGATTGCGGCACTTCGCCGGGCATGATCGCGATGGACGACAGCGACGACACCAGACAGCCCGGGTCGAGGACGCCCTCGACGATGGGCAAGATACGCGGGTGGGTGGCGATGTTCTGGTAGCGCTCACCGTGAACCAGCAGGTTGTAGATGCGCACGGTGTTCTGGCCTTCGAACGGATTGCGCGCGGGTTTGACCGCGAGCTCGCGTTCCAGGCGCTCGAGATCGGCCACGAGTGCGTCGGCCTCGTCGGCGCTGAGCACATCGGTCATGATGGTGTAGCCCTGTTGTTTGATACGCGCCACGTGGGCGCGGGTCTCGTCGGCGCTCACATCTTCACCCGCAGCATCTTCGGATCATACATGGGACGCAGCGACACCGCGGCCGGATAGCGGGTGCCGGCGATGTCGACCTCCCAGGTGGCGTTGTCGCGCCATGCCTTGTTCATTGGCTCGTCGGCTTCGACCATGACCAGCCCGACCGCGCCGCCCAGGGTGTGGCCGTACGAACCGGCGCGCACGTAGCCGACGGCGACATTGTCGCAGTAGACGATCTCTTTGTGGTGCAGCAGCGGCTCCGGGTCTTTGATCAGCACCTGGAGCATGCGCTTGCGCAACGCAGACGCGCCGGCGGCCTTTTGCTTGGCCACGGCGTCGCGGCCGATGAATCCGCCCGGCTTGTCCAGCGCGACGGCGAAACCCAGGCCGGCCTCCAGCGGCGTGTCGGTGTGGTCGATGTCGTGACCGTAGTCGCGGTACGCCTTTTCCAGGCGCAAGCTCGCCAGCGCTTTGAGCCCGGCGTGCACCAGGCCGACCTGCTCGCCCGCGGCGACCAGTCGGTCGTAGACGTGCAGCGCCTGCTCGGTGGGGATGTACAGCTCGTAACCCAGCTCGCCCAGATAGGTGATGCGCACGCACAACAGCCGGGCGAAGCCGATGTCGATATGGCGCGCGGTGCGGAAGCCGAACGCTTCGTTGGACAGGTCAGCGCTGGTGACGAGCTGCAACAGCTCCCGCGACCGTGGCCCCTGGATGTTGAGCTGGGCATAGCCGCTGGTCACGTCGGCGACGTGGGCGTCGCTGCCGGCGGGGATGTGACGGCGCAGCCAGGTCAGGGCGTGGCGGTGCGCGGTGTCGGAGGCGACGACCATGAACTCGCCGTCGCGCAGCTTGGTCACCGTGAGGTCGGCCTCGAGGGTGCCGCCCTCGTTGAGCCACTGGGTATAGGTAATGGTCTCGTCGTCACAGTCCACGTCGTTGGCGGAGATGAAATTGAGCGCGCGGCCGGCGTCGGCGCCGGTTACCGCGAACTTGGCCATGAACGACATGTCCATCAGGATCACACCCTCGCGCGCGGCTCGATGCTCGGCGGCCCAGTACGAAAACCAGTTCATGCGCCCCCACGACAGTTGGTCGACCACCGGGTCGAGCCCAGGCGGCGCGTACCAGTCGGCGCCCTCCCAGCCGCTCACGTCGCGAAAGTAGGCGCCCCGCGCCGCCAGTCGATCGTAAAACGGGGACAGCTTGCAGCCGCGTGCGGTCGCCGGCGTGCGCGTCGGGTAGTGCGCCTGAAACACCATGCCCAACGATTCGACGGTGCGCACCGCCAGGTACTCGCGGTTGGCTTGATACGGATGCAGGCGATCGATGTTGTAGGCCGTGATGTCCAGCTCCGGGCGGCCGTTGAGGATCCACTGGGCGAGCACCTGGCCAATGCCGCCACCGGTGGTGATGCCCACCGAGTTGAGCCCGGCGGCGACGAAGTAGTTTCTTACCTCGGGCGCCTCGCCCAAAATCGGCATCAGGTCCGGGGTGAAGCTCTCGGGACCGCAAAAGAACGTCTTGATGCCCGTGTCCAGGGCGATGGGCACTCGCGCCATGGCTTTTTCCACGCACGGCGCCATGCGATCGAGGTCGGGCGAGATGGTGCCGAACGAAAAATCCTCCGGCACACCGTCGAGCTGCCACGGCGCGCACACGGGTTCGAACAAGCCCACCATCAGCCCGCCGACCTCTTCGCGGTAGTACCCGTACGAGCCCGGGTCTTCGATCACCGGCCAGCTCGGATCCAGGCCGGCGATGCGTTCGGTGATCAGATAGTAGTGTTCCGCCGCCTGCAACGGGATGCTCACGCCGCTTTTGGCGCCCAGTTGGCGCGCCCACATGCCGGCGCAGTTGACCACGTACTCGCATTCGATGTCGCCGCGGTCCGTGGACAAGGACTTGACCGCGCCGCCGGCGACGCGCACGTCGCGCACCGCTACGTTTTCGATCACGGTGGCGCCTTGTTGGCGCGCGCCTTTGGCCAGGGCCATGGTGAAGTCGACCGGGTTGGCGCGACCGTCCTTCTCCACATAGAAGCCGGCGAGCACATCGTCGGTCTTGGCCAGGGGGAACAGCTCGGCGACCTCGGTGGGAGAAATCTCATGGACGTCCACGCCCAGGTGACGGTTGAACGCCGCTACGCGCCGGTATTCCTCGAGGCGGTCGGCGTCGGTGGCCAGCTCGATGAAACCGGTGGCTTTGAACCCGGTCGACTGGCCGGTCTCGGCTTCGAGACTGGTGAGCAGAGTGCGCGTGTGCTTGCGCATCTCCGTCGACGTCTCCGACATGGAGCCGAAGGTCACCACCAGACCCGCGGCGTGCCACGTGGTGCCCGAGGTCAAGCGGTCGCGCTCGAGCACGACCACGTCGGTTTCGCCCATATGCGCCAGGTGATATGCGACCGAGCAGCCGATGATGCCGCCGCCGATGACGACCACCCGCGCGCGCTCGGGGATGTTGGTTACAGCCATGGCGGCATCATATATGAGGATGAGCCTGGGGCCGACCGCGGCCGAACTCGATGCCGACTGCTTCGGCGGCGTGGACCAACTGGCCGGCGGGGTCGACGCTGGCAGGCGCTGCGAGCGCTTCGGCGATGGGGACGACCTCGATGTCCGGCGTGCGCAACACCACCATGTGGCCGAACGTTCGTTGCTCGATGCATTCGATTGCGGCGACGCCGAACCGGGTGCCGAGCACGCGGTCGAAGTGCACGGGGGAGCCGCCGCGCTGCAGGTGGCCGAGCACCGTAACGCGGACGTCGAGCTTCAGGTGGGGTTGGATCACTGCCGCCAGGTTCTGGCCAGCGCCGTACAGCCGCGGCATGGAGCCCGGCTGGCGTTCACCGATGTAGCTTTGCTGGCCGCCGGCCGGCCTGGCACCTTCGGCCACGATCACGATGCTGAACGGGTGGCCTGCGAGGCGGCGTTGTTCGATCGCCTTGATCACCGGTTCGACGTGATAGGGAATTTCGGGGATCAAACACACGTGCGCGCCGCCCGCGATCGCCGAGTGCAAGGCGATCCAGCCGGCATTGCGGCCCATCACCTCCATGATCATGACCCGGTCGTGGCTGGCCGCCGTATCCTGCAGGCGGTCGATGGCGTCGGTCGCCGCCTGCACGGCGGTGGTGAAGCCGAAGGTGTAGTCAGTGGCGCCGATATCCTGGTCGATGGTCTTGGGCACACCGACGATGTTCAGGCCCTTTTTGCACAGCGCGTCGGCGATGCGCATGCTGCCGTCGCCACCCACGGCGATGAGCGCGTCGAGATCCAGCTCGTGGTAGTTGGCGACCAGCTTGTCCGAGACGTCGGTCTCCACCGGCTGGCCGTCCTTGCGCACCACGTAGTGGAACGGGTCGGCGTGATTGGACGTGCCCAGGATGGTTCCGCCACGCGTGAGGATGCCGTCGACGTCGCGGTCGGTGAGCCAGCGGTTGCCGTTGGGCGAGCGATAGTCGAGGTCGATCAAGCCTTCGGTAGCGTCTTCGATGCCGAGCACCTCCCAGCCGTTGGCGTGAGCTTTGAGCACCACTGCACGAATGACTGCGTTCAACCCGGGACAGTCACCGCCGCCGGTCATGATGCCGATGCGCATGGCGCCGAACATAGCAGCTGAGCTACCCTCCGGTCATGACGAGCACCAACGTGGTGATCAAGTGTGCCGATCTGGATACGGCTGTTGAATATTACGCAGGGCAGCGCGGGTTTTTGCTACACAGTATTTTTCCCGCCGACGATCCGCAGGTGATCACCATGCTGCGCGACGGGCTGCAATTGCAGCTCGAGCGGGTGCCGCACGAACCGCTGGCCGCCGGGGAGTGGCGCGTCGGTCGTGCCGGCATGCGCTACCGCGATCTGTTGGCCGACCGCTGCGGTGGCCGCATCATCGCGTCACACATTCGCATTCCCGGCGCGGGCCCGGTGCCCGACTACGTGCACTACCACGACATCGAGCTGCAGCTGATCTACTGCCACGCCGGCTGGGTCAAAGTCGTCTACGAAGATCAGGGCGAGCCGTTCGTGCTCCGTTGCGGCGACGCCGCGTTGCAGCCGCCGCTGATCCGCCACCGCGTGCTCGAAAGCGGTGACGACCTGGAGGTCATCGAAGTCACCGTCCCCGCCGAGCACCGCACCTTCGTCGATCACGAGCTGAGCCTACCCACGGCCGCGACCGCCCCGGATCGGCGCTGGAGCGATCAGCGCTTCGTGCACCACGTCGCCGCCGCCGCCACCTGGAAGCCGTGGCGCGACACCGACTGGCAGGCCCGCGACCTGGGCATCGCCGCCGCCGCTATTCACATCCTGCGGCCCACCGGCAACGACACCGCGGGCACCCGCATGCACCTGGCGCTGCCCGACGCCGAGCCGGTGCTGCTCGAGCTACCCACCGCGGGCAATGCTACCTCCTGAAACCCCGCGATATTACAAGCGGAATCCGCCGTACTGCGCACTTTCCGGAACGCCAGACAAAATGCGCAGTACGGTCTATAACCGCTTTAATTCCGATGGCTTTCGAGACGTAGCATTGCCCGCGGTTCAGAAGGGCGCCGGGGCCTCGACTTGGACGCGCTCGCCCGTTTCGGGATGGTCGAAGGCGAGGGCTTCGGCGTGGAGCAATAGCCGGTCGC
>Ga0114931_10009890_pt1 | contig 11387 bp, 11 predicted proteins | sample 2SBtaG_FD_89579 | JGI IMG/M metagenome (GOLD analysis project Ga0114931, IMG submission 89579) | Deep subsurface microbial communities from Kolumbo volcano to uncover new lineages of life (NeLLi) - 2SBTROV14_V59a metaG | ecosystem: Environmental > Aquatic > Marine > Volcanic | place: Kolumbo...
CCTTGTTTTGATAGGGGTAAATTTATATCCGGACATATTGTATTTTTCAAATCACTCAATTGCATTTATAGTAAGAGAATGATTTGTTTTTAAGTGTGACATAATAAAGATACATAAAATTTAGGATATGGAAAGTTGTTGACAAATTGGTTTCTTTATGGTAGTATCTAACGTTATAAAAGTTTTTTAAAAATCTAACATTTACCTAAAAGGAGGTTTGCCTTTGATAAAAAATTATTAGTTTTTTTACTGTAATTATTCATATCTATTAATCATAACAATTTTCCAAAATTAAGGAGGTTTTCGATGAATGGAAAGATTAGAAAGGGTGCATTTCCTCAAGAGAGAGCTGAAAAAGGGATGTCTTTCAATACCGCATTGGATTGGAAAGGAATGTATGATCCAAGACTGACCACTGATTGTCGTTGTGCTGATGGTGAGGTGCATGGAGGCCTCCTTTCACCATGGATTGCTATTTCCTCTGTTGAAAATTGGGGACCGGATGCAATCACTCCACAGGGATTTATTGATGGAGAAACAAGTAAGTATAAGGAGCCTTTTGTTCCTCTCGAGGAAATGATTGCTTGTGATATCTTCGGAAATATTCTTAATAATCTCGGTGATGATCATAATGATAGGTTTTTCGAAATTGAGGAAGATTCACTTTCTCATTCCTCTGAAAGACAAAAAGATTATCAGGGGAAAAGTATGGATGGTGTTGAATTTTTAAGGGAATTAGAAATGAGCGAAGATATGCATTATCCTGATGACAAGGATATTGAATTTTCCCTGGAGCAGGAAGTAAGCTATGATGATCTGTCCATTTATGAAAATTTTGATTTACCCTCTCGGATGCAGTCAAGAGATTCAAAGAAAGAGATCCGTACTGTTTCAACGCACGGTTCTTTCTCTCATGGCTGGAGAGGTAGTGATAAATACAAAAGCATACGAAAAGGCAAATGTTAAGATTTTTATTGCAATAACAAATTTAAGAACAGGAATTGAGAGAATTCTCTTGATCCCTGTTTTTATTTCATTAAAGTCATAGTACGTTCCAATTTAACTTCAATATTATCCTAATTTTCAAGGATATTTGTCCGAAGGTCATCTAGCGTTCCGTGCGAAAAAAACTACAGAGCTAGCTCTGTAGTTTTTTATGTGGGTGGAAAATGAAAGAGTCTAGTCTCTTTTCAACATAAATTTCTTAAATTTCAAGAGAGCTATTTTTCGCATGGATATTTCATTCTTTTCATCCGCGGTCATTTCGGCGTAGGTTTTGTCATAGCCATCGGGAATGAAAATGGGATCAAACCCAAATCTGTTTTCTTCTTTCAGGGATTCCGGCATTTTTCCCTTAATTGTCCCGGTGAAAGCGAACACCCCAGTTTGGTCGGCATAGGCAATACAAGTGCAAACCGAAGCTTTGCGATTTTTCTCGCCGGAGAGAATCTTGAGAATACCTTCAGGCTTGAGATTGTCCAAAAACCATGCCACTAATACGCCCGGCAGTCCATTGAGAGTATCAATGCTCATTCCGGTATCATCGACAATTACAGGTGAATTGGTCAACTTGAAAGCTGATAACGCTTTTGCTTTGGCGACTTCCTCCACATCTAGTGACTGGATTTCAGGAATATTCAGATTTTTTGCTGACACGTCAAATCCAGTTATTGTCGCAACTTCTTCGGCTTTTTTGTTGTTTCCAGTAATAAATAAGATTTTTTTCTTCATAATGTGTTTCCTTTTCTTATTATCTCGAATTGTATTCGCAATAAAGCCCCTTGTCAAAACGGATAAGTTTAACGCACTTGTCTTTTTAATCTGTTCCAGTATTTCCTTGTCAATTTATTGGCTTGACCATGAACAAGTCTGATAGGATTAAAGTTACAATTATTAATTCTTGAGTATATTTCAATTGGATATTTTGGTATTTATAAATAATTGTGGTATAATATTTAAATAAGGAATATTATAATTTTGTGTATAGAAATAAAAATTGAAGATAGGCCATGGGGTTTTTCCGAAGGTTTATGGACAATGAAGTCTCAATAGTAAAAATGTTAGGTGTGAATGTTGAGAAACGTCTTAGTTTGCAATATCATAAGGAAAGAGAATAATTTTGGCGTGTTTTGTCAGGAAACTCTCTTGTTCCTATTGAAAAAGAAGTACTTCATAGAATTGAGGCCTTGAAAAATAATGTACAAATTTTAGAAATATCATGGGGGATTTTAGTGAAAAAGATATTGTTAGGCTGGAAGATGATTTCGGTCGAGTTTGATACATATTTTTTTAAATAAGAAAATGTTTAAAAAATTAAAAAGAAAAAGAAAAAGAAAAAGAAAAAAATTTTCAATACTTGCTTTAGATAAGTTTCATAATAAAAAGGTTTTTTATTGTTTTTTCAAAGAAAATAACAAAAGCAATATTTTTTTAGTTAGAAAGTTAGGAACTAAATTTCAAGATAAGCACGAAGTTTGTATTTTTTCTGAAAAAGGAAATTTGGAAAAATTGAAAAATTGTAAAAATTTTAAGTTTTTTCATTCAAGGGAAGGTTTGTATTTGATTTTTTCATGTCAATATTCAAGATTTTTTTTCGGAAAAAAAGAGCAAACTGTTGTGGCTAGATCTTCTGACATGCTCAATTTCGATGTTATAGACAGAGAAGATAATTGGGAGCTAGAGGATTTCACTTGTGTTTCACGACATCTCCATAAAAATAATTTCCTAGCATATTTTGGCGGAAAATCTATTCGAGTAGCTGCATCAAATAATCTTAGAAATTGGCATTTTTCAGGAGATTTAATTTTTCCAAGAAAAGGATATTTTGATGAAAATCCACTAAATGTTATTGATGCTCTGGTGACTAAGCGAGGAATATTGGTTTTATATGAATCTAGAAAGAAATTTAAAAGTGATTCAAGGATAAGAATAGGTGGAGCCCTTTTCTCGCTTAAACAGCCTTACAAGCTTCTTTGGCGATCAAGCAAGCCTTTGTTAGAAAAAAGATTATCAAAGGGTTCACGCAAATTGAAATATATTGGTTGTTTTGCAAACAATGATATTTTAGAACTGCATTGGGTTGGAAGTAGAAATAAATTGATTACTGGAAAAATAAGAACTGTTGTAAAAGGAATTGGAAATCTAAAAAACAGACCTGTCCATCTGGCTAGACATGAAAATAATCCAATAATTAAACCTAATGCCGATAATTATTGGGAATGTGATGCAACCTTTAATCCGGCAGCTATCCATCTTAATGACAAGATGCATTTGATTTATAGAGCAATAGGTGAAAATGGCGTTTCAGTTTTTGGTTATGCATCATCTAATGATGGGATTATAATCAACGAACGATTAGATGTCCCTGTTTTCGCGGTAGCTGATTTTACTCGTTATTCAAAAGGAGATCAAGCACTGCATCCATCTAAGTATGTATCTGGTGGAAGTTGGATAGGATGTGAGGATCCGAGGATAACTAAAATAGATGATAGGATATATATGATATATACTTCCTTTGATGGATATAATCCTCCTGGGGTTGCATTAACATGGATTAGTGTTGAGGATTTTTTGCGTAAAAAATGGACATGGAAAAGACCAATTCTTATTTCAAAATCTGGTCAAATTCAAAAAAATTGGATGCTTTTTCCTGAAAAAATTAATGGAAAATATGCTATTTTGCACAGTATAACACCTCAAATTTCGATAGAATATGTTGATGATCTCGAAGCGGAAGATGTTGTGATTGAAAGTATGAAAAAACCTGGTAAGGATGAATATCGCTGGGATAATGTTGTGAGAGGGGCTGGAGCTCCGCCGATAAAAACTGAGTATGGGTGGTTGTTATTATATCACGCGATGGACAAAAATGATCCTAATAGATATAAGGTTGGAGCTATGGTTTTGGATTATGCTGATCCAACCAAAGTTTTATATAGAGCAAGTTGTCCAATATTGGAACCTGATGCGCAATATGAGAATAATGGAGCTAAGGCGGGAGTAGTTTATGTTTGCGGGACTGCTATAAAAGATGATACTTTATTTGTCTATTATGGAGGGGCGGATAGTGTCGTGTGTGTTGCTACCGCCGATATAAAAAATTTTTTGAAAGATATTTCATGTGATGTGGCTAAAAATAAAATTATAAAAAAGAAAGCAGTGAATACTAGAAGATCTTCTATATCTAAAAAAATAAATAAAAAAATAAAGAAAAAATGATATGTTTGTAGTTAGAAGATCAACGCATAATCCCTTACTTAAGCCCATGGGAGATCACGCTTGGGAATCTTTTGCGACATTTAATTGGTGCCCAATTCAGGATAAAAGCAAAATTCATTGCGTATATCGAGCGCAATCAGAAGAAGAGTATGTGCAGGGGCAGAATTTACGGGTTTCAACGATCGGATATGCAAGAAGCATGGATGGTAGATATTTCGAAGAAAGATCCCAATTGATTTCTCCTGAATATGAGTGGGAAAAGTTTGGCTGTGAAGATCCGCGAGTTACAAAGATTGGTGATACATATTATATATTTTATACTGCACTTTCAAATTTTCCATTTTCAGCTGAAGGTATAAAAGTTGCAGTTGCAACTACAAAAAATTTCAAGAAAATTGAAGAAAAGCACTTAGTAACTCCGTTCAATGCCAAAGCTATGACTCTTTTTCCTGAGAAAATTAAAGGAAAATATGTTGCCATATTAAATGCCCATACTGATCAACCTCCTGCAATTATGGCAGTAGCTAAGTTTGATTCATTGGAACAAATTTGGGATCCTGGTTATTGGAAAAAATGGCATGCCAATATTCAAAAGCATAAAATAGAACTCAAGAGACTTGAAAGTGATCAAGTTGAAATAGGCTCACCACCAATTAAGACAAAACATGGTTGGATTATGATTTATTCGCATATCAAAAATTATTTTTCTGAAAATAAAATTTTTGGAATAGAGGCGGTATTGTTGGATCTAAGAAACCCCTTAAAAATAATTGCAAGAACGAGTGGGCCCATGCTCGTTCCTGAAGAAATTTATGAAGAATTTGGGCAAGTGCCTAATGTTATTTTTCCATCAGGTAGTTTTTTGCATGGCAAAAAACTGCATATATATTATGGTGCGGCTGATACTACTGGATGCAGAGCAAAAGTTTATTTAGATGATCTTTTAGATTCAATGAAAAAAAAGCCTGTGTTTAAACGTTATAAAAAAAATCCTATTTTGAAACCACTCAAAAGAAAAAAATGGGAAAATAAAGCTGTATTTAATCCGGCAACTATTGATATTGACGGTAAGGTGTATATTATATACAGGGCGATGGGAAGCGAGAATACTTCTGTAATGGGTTGTGCTATCTCAGAAAATGGAAGGGACATTGTAGAAAGGATAAAGGAGCCAATATATGTGCCACGAGAATCTTTTGAATCTAAATATCATCCGGGCAATTCCGGGTGTGAAGATCCACGGATAACGTTAATGGATAACAGATTATATATGTTTTATACGGCCTATGATGGAATTAATCCACCCCGTGTTGCAGCTAGCAGTATTTCAACAGATGATTTTTTGAAGAGAAATTGGAATTGGACAAAGCCAGAGTTAATTACACCACCTGGGATAGAAAATAAAGATGCTTGTCTTTTTCCGGAAAAAATAAAAGGCGAGTATCATGTATTGCATAGAGCGCATAATCATATTTGCTTTGATTTAATAAAATCTCTTGATTTTAGTAGACATAAAATTGAAAATTTTACACCGATAGTGGTCCTCGTCATGGAATGTGGGATTCGCAGAAAGTTGGAATTGCTGGTCCGCCAATAAAAACTAAAAAGGGTTGGTTGCTTTTTTACCATGGCGTTTCTGACAACAGCACATATCGAGTAGGTGCCGTGCTTCTTAATCTGAAAGATCCAAGAGTGGTTATTTCAAGAACAACAGATGCTATTTTTGAACCGCAAAAGAATTATGAAAAAGAAGGACAAGTTGGGAAAGTGGTTTTTCCTTGTGGACCTGTCATGAGAAGAGGTGTGGTATATTTGTATTATGGCGGAGGAGACAGTGTAGTGGGAGTGGCTACTGCTAAGCTTAGTAAAATTTTAAAAGCAATGCATGTAACATGGTAAGTAGGGAGGAATATACTACAACTCTTTTGAGTAGTACCGAAACAGCCGAGAGGGAAAACTGAAATAATAGACGAGGTTCTATATCTAGCTTTGCTCGAATCTTTGCACAAAAGAAGTGCCTATTATATAAGAGACGAAATTTATAATCAGGATAGTAATCTAAAAATTATCCATGAAAAAATTTATTTATAAATTATATAGTGAGTGATGCTCCGTGGGATAATTTATATCTGTAAACTCAAATCAAGAACGTAAATATATTTATTTTTCTCTATAAAAATATTTCTGACATCTTTTACTACGGCGTGTTTAGGAAATTCGAACTGGAAAGAGGCTTGAAAAAGTTCTCTTTTTGATTCTAACTTTTTACTATCCTTACAATAAAAATGTAGGATTCAAGCTATGCTATAATTTAGGTATAATTAAAAAACGTGACCAAAAATGAATATTTTTAGAAGAAGTTTGTATAACAGTTAGGCACCATTTTTATGCCTTAATTAATTTTAATTAAAAAAATGAACAAAAAAATAAGTGTAATAGTCATTCTGACTGTAGTAATCTTGTTGGGAGCTTTTTATTTCGCAAGTAACAAGAAAAATAAAATCAGCGATGTGGCAAAAGATCGGGAAATGGTCAGGGATCAAAGTGATCAGAAAGGATACATCGACATTGAGCCTAAGGAAGCTTACGAGCTTATTACCAATAATCCAATGATAGCAATCGTGGATGTCTCTCCTCGTTTTGAAAAGGGACATCTTCCCGGGTCGATAAACCACTATGTAGGTGATGGATCTTTGGATAAAGCCATCCCAAATCTTAATAAGGATGAAACTTATCTGGTCTATTGCCATGTTGATAGTGCTTCGATTTCAGGAGCAAAAAAACTAGTTGAGGCAGGATTTCCAAATGTCTATCGCTTGAAGGGAAATTATTCCGCCTGGATTGAAGGAGGATATCCTATTGAAGTTGAAATTAAGGCCGTTGGAAAATATTCAGGAAACGCGCTTGCCACAAGGAGCTATTTAGATGGAAAATTTATTCACAATGTTGTTGCCAACATAGCCGATCCTACGTCAGGAAAATTTTATGAAGGTTGGCTAGTCAAGGGAACATCTTTTTTTTCGACTGGAAAGATGGAAAAAATTAACGGACAATATGCTCTTAAATATGAATCAGACAAAGACAGTCGAAATTACAAAAAGATTGTGATTACTGAAGAAACAGAAGCCCAAGGGCTTGATGGTAAACCGGAAGCGCATGTTTTGGAAGGCGAATTTGAATAAATCGAATCTACGCTAGTGAATAATATAAAAGTGGCTCTAAATATTCACAATGAATAAATTAACACCGAAAGAAAAAAGAGTGATTATCGATAAAGGTACGGAAGCTCCTTTTTCTGGCGCGTATGTTAACAATAAAGAGAAGGGAATCTATGTATGCAGGCAGTGTGAAAATCCATTATATAATTTCAAAGATAAATTTGAATCATCTTGTGGTTGGCCAAGTTTTAATGCTGAAATTCACAAAGCAGTTAAAAAAAATTTAGATGTGGATGGCAAACGGACAGAAATAGCTTGTGCGAAATGTGGGGCACATCTTGGACATGTTTTTGAGGGGGAATATCTAACGGAAAAAAATATCCGTCATTGTGTAAATTCAATTTCAATGAAGTTTATTCCTAGAAAAAATATATGAATAAAAAAATAGTATTAGCCGGAGGATGTTTTTGGGGTCTCGAAGAATTAATCAGAAAGCAACGAGGAGTTATTGAAACGCAGGTCGGTTATGCGGGTGGAGCAACTGATAATCCAACATATGAAAATCATGAAGGATATGCCGAAGCGGTCGAAATCACCTATGACGACAAACAAACATCCTTCATTAACTTGCTGGATTTTTTCTTCCAGATCCATGATCCCACAACCTTGAATCAACAGGGGAATGACCGAGGGACATCCTATCGCTCAGCTATTTTTTATGCAAACAAGGAAGAAAGAAAGGAGGCTGAGAAAATGATTGAAATTGTAAATGCTTCCGGTCGCTGGGAAAATCCAGTGATCACAACTCTGGAACCACTGGAAAAATTTTATTCCGCAGAAGAATATCATCAGGGCTATTTGCAAAAAAATCCTGACGGTTATACTTGTCATTTTGTTAGATTCGAAAGTTATCTGTAGTTTCTGTTAATTAATTAAATTCACCGCTGCGGGAAAGAGATCGGGAATATAGACACATTCCTTAGTTCATACTTAACTGATTCCGGACTCTTTTTGAAGGTTTGCGAAATCGTAATTTTTCAGAACGAGTCTCTTTATTTGCTTATTTTCTAGATAATTTGTATTATATGAAAAAGGGAATAATCCCTTTATTTTATGTTTTAGTTATGGGAAAAAACCAAAAAATTGAAGAAAATAGAAGAAAGCAGTTTGATTTCCGGAGTTTTTGGATAAAAATTTGGAAATTACTGGCTCCTAGTCGCAAGCGAATTGTCAGTTTGCTGTTTTTGATATTTATCATTGAAGCAATTGGTCTGGTGGGGCCCTACATTTTGAAAATCATCATTGACAAACTGACCCATTTCAACGCGGCGCAATTCCTGATGGTTGTTGGTTTAGTGATCGCCATGTTTTTAGTCAACCAAATTGTTTCTATTTTCAATTATTTTTCCGACCGGAAAATATTCAAGATCTTGACCGATGCCATCACTTATCTTTCTAACAACGCTCTTCGTAAAATGGTTTTTTTGAGTTTGGAATATCACGAGAAAGAAAACACTGGAAACAAGATAATAAAAATTAATCGGGGCGTGGACAAAATTGAGAACCTTTTCAGTAACTTCTTTTGGGATGTGGCTCCGACTATTTTTCAAGTGCTTTTGACCACGGCCACCCTTTTTTGGGTGAATTGGATATTTGGAGTAGTAATTCTTGTTTTTATCCCAGCTTTTGTTTATTTAACTTTCAAGGTCAACAAGATGGTTTTTCCGTTTCGCCACCGGCGTTATGACCAACAGGAAGTGGCCGCCGGACTCATGACACAATCTATTATTAACATCAACACGGTCAAATCGTTTGTCCAGGAGATCAGAGAATACAAGCAGTTTTCCCGGACGACCGAAAAGATAAGAAGTAGTATTCTGAAAGAATTCGAACACATTTTAAAATATAACATTGCTCGGAATCTGGTGATTGATTTAGGGCGGGGATTTGTTTTGCTTTTTGGAATTTATCTGGTTATTCGCGGAAACATCACAGTGGGTAGTATCGTTTTTGTCTACACCATATCTGAAAAAGCTCTAGTTTCGCTTTTCAGAATCTCGCGGCTTTATGATAGGATAATGGAATCAGCCGACGCAGTAGAAAGACTCTACGACTTGTCGCTGGAAAAGTCGGAAATCAAAAATCCTCAAAACGGTTTGAAGCCCAAGGAAATTGAAGGCAATATTGAATTTGATCAAGCCAGTTTTGTTTATCGGGAGAGCGCCATTAAGGCGCTGGACCAGGTCAGTTTCCGTATTGGATCCGGATGTGTGACGGCGATTGTTGGACCGTCGGGTGGTGGGAAAACCACCGTGGCCAGAATGATTTATCGCCATTACGATCCAACCGAAGGGAGAATTATGTTGGATGGAAAGAATCTCAAAGAATATGACCTGTATACTTTCAGAAAATTTATTGCTATTGTTCCGCAAGAAGTGGAAATTTTCGACACGACGGTTCGGGAAAATATTTCTTACGCCAAACCCGGTGCAACGCTTCGCGAAATTAAAGCGGTGGCGCGCATCGCCAACGCCGAAGAATTTATTAACCAACTCAAAGAAGGTTATGATACAATGGTGGGGGAGAGAGGCATCAAACTTTCCGGTGGCCAGCGCCAAAGAATGGGCATCGCCCGGGCAGTCTTGGCTAATCCCCGCATTTTGATTTTTGACGAAGCTACTTCCAGTTTGGACTCGTATTCGGAGCGCCTGATCCAGGAAGCGCTAGAAAAAATTCGTAAAAACAGAACCATCATTATCATCGCCCACCGTTTGAGCACGATCAAAAAAGCGGACAAGATTATTGTTTTAGAAAAAGGGAAAGTGGAAGAAGAGGGTAGCCACTTGGAATTGGTCCACGCTCAAGGAGGGCTTTATCAGAAACTGATTAATCTACAAAAGATGGGGGACGTGGAGTGAGTGGAATAGAGATTTTATTTTTTTAAAAATAAAATCTCTATCTAAAAAAAATAATTAGAATTTATGTATTTCGAGTATCTCAACAGTTTAATAATATCTGCAGATGATTTTGGGGTAAGCAAAAAAGCTAATGAGACGATTTTAGAATTGGCGCGTCAAAAAAAGATAAATCGCTTATCCATAATGATAGGCGGAAAAATTTCTCAAAAAGAAGCAGAAGAGCTTTTAAAATTAGGGATAAAATTGGATATACACCTCCATCTTTTATCAGCTGATTTTTTTATTACCAGAGAAAAAGAAGCGTCAAAAAATGTTTTTTGGCGGATGGTTTTTTTTATAAAGAATATTGTAATTGGAAAATATAGTTCTAAGAAAGTTCAAGCAATTTGGAAAAAACAAATTGAAGAATTTTATGCTTTGTTTGGCAAATATCCGGATGGAATTAATTCTCATGAACATCTGCATTTTTTCCCGACATTTTTTAAAGCAGCTCTCAATTTAAAAAAAGAATTTAAAATTTCTTATTTAAGATTTGGAAAAAAAAGATACAAATTAAAATTTATTCCAGTGGCTTTTATTCTTGATTTTTTAAGAGGGTTAGATTTAAAAATTTATAGTAATAAATTTAAAACATCAAACTATGTAGTTAGTTTTGATTGGATAGAAAAACCTACAGAATTTTTTAAAAATTTATCTAAAAATAAAAAGAATGAAAAAATAGAGTTGATTTTTCATCCGGAAAGAAATGAAGAATATAAATTTTTAAGAGAAAATTTCTAAAAAATAAAAAATAGCCTTCAGAACGGCTATTTTTGAATCCGACTTATTTTAATTCATTGGCAAGTTTGTCTAGGGCAATAATCCGACTTTTCTTCTCATTGCGTTTTTTAATTTCCGCTCCGTCATTTGATAAAGATTTTTCACTAATAACTACGCGGTAAGGAAGGCCAATTAAATCGGCATCGGCAAATTTTTCACCAACACTCATATCGCGGTCATCATATAAAACTTCAATATTATTTTTTAATAACTCTGTATAAATTTTTTCAGCTTCTTTATTTTTTCTTAAACTGATTAAATGAACTTGAAAAGG
>Ga0114931_10009891_pt1 | contig 11387 bp, 9 predicted proteins | sample 2SBtaG_FD_89579 | JGI IMG/M metagenome (GOLD analysis project Ga0114931, IMG submission 89579) | Deep subsurface microbial communities from Kolumbo volcano to uncover new lineages of life (NeLLi) - 2SBTROV14_V59a metaG | ecosystem: Environmental > Aquatic > Marine > Volcanic | place: Kolumbo...
GGTAGAGGCACGAAGCGTCGTGCCTCTACTGGGAGACGTTTTGGCACGCGCTCGATTTTAAATAATCCAACACGTCAGCCAACTTGGCCGTGGCCAAGCAGCACGTTTTGTCCGCGCCGCCGTAGTAGACGTAGAGCGTGCCGTCTTTGACCACACCCCCCTCCGGAAAGACCACGTTGGGCACGTCGCCCGTTTGTTCGTAGTCCGTTTCGGGCTCCAAGATGGGTCGGGGAGAACGGGCGATCACGCGACAGGGGTTTTCCAAGTCCAGCAAAGCGAGCCCCGCGCGGTAGATGAGCCCGTGGCTGCTCTGCCCCACACCGTGGTAGATCAACAGCCAACCCTCTGCAGTTTTGAGCGGTGGCGGACCGGCACCAATTTTCTCGGATTCCCAGTCATACATCGGCTTCATCAGCGTGAAGCGATCCAACGCAGCCAGGTGTTCGCGCCACATTGCCTCGTCCGTGTAAAGCAACTGCTCCAGACTGTCAAAGCGCGCCATCTGGATGTTGGGCTCGATGCGGTGTAGCATCGCGATCTGGCCCCGAATCAACTCGGGGAAGAGTACGGCGTCTTTGTCTTTGACCCCCGGAATGACCACGCCGTGCTTGCAATAGTGTTTAAAATCCTGGGTGGAGGCCAAGGCCACCCGCCACTGTCCACTCCCAAAAGCGGGGGTGGACAGGGCGGTGTAGGTGATAAAGTAGGTGGTCTCCCCCGCGAGTTCGAGTCGCGTAATGCGGGGGTCTTCGCAGCCCAAGCGGTCGTAATCCTCTGAAGGGGCGATCACCGGGGACGCGGGCCGGGTAAAGTGGACGCCGTCTTGGCTAAGCGCACAGCCGATGCTCGAGACGTAGTTGTCGTAGCCGCCGTCTGCCTTACGGGTGTACGTGGTCGGAATCGCGCGGTAGAGCAAATAGACCGTGCCATCCGGGCCCAACGTGGCGCCACAGTTGAACACCGCCCCCGATTCCCACGGGCGCTTGGGGTTGGGGCGAAGAATCGGGTTGTGCGGGTGACGTTCCAATTGCATAGGGTTCCTCCGAGCGGCAACAGCGTGACCGCTGTTGCCGCGACGTAATTTTTAGGGCGTGTGAGGTCAATAGGGCCTTTTTACGGCGACAAACTGTAACAGGATCGGGCAAGCGTTGCCACGATGGACTTCAACCTTTGGTCCCGGTAAGTTTGAGCCCTTCGATGAAGTAGCGTTGGAAGAAGATAAACATCAGCAAAATGGGGATCGCGCTGATCGTCGTTCCGGCCAGGATGGCGTTCCAATCGATGCCCGAAGAGTGGGAGGCGAAACCACGAAAGAAATTCAAGCCAAGCGGCAACGTATATTTGTTGCCGCTGCTCAACACCACCATCGGCCAGAAGAACTCGTTCCACGACCCTTGGAAGCTAAGAATAGAGACCGCCGACATGGCGGGCACGGACAGCGGCAGGATCACCCTGCGATAGATTTGGAACGTGCCTGCCCCGTCGATGCGGGCGGCCTCTTCCAACTCAAACGGGATCGATTCCATAAATTGCTTCATCAGAAAGACCATGCTCGTGCCCACCAAGCCGGGCAAAAATAGGGCAAAATAGGTGTTGAGGAACGTGTGCATCCCGAACAAACGGCTGAGTCCGAACACGCCGTCGCGCACCACCAAGTAGTTAGAAATAAAGGTAACCTGACCGGGCACCATCATAGTGAAGATCACCAGAAAAAACAACGCGTTGCGCCCTGGGAAACGCAGCCGGGCTAGCGCATACGCCGCCATGCTGGCCAGGGGGATGGTGATCAGCACGCGCAAGATGGCGACCCAAAACGAGTTAAACACCCACATCGGGAAGAGCGGCTTGCCGTCTTGGCCGCGGTAGATCGTCCAGGCCTGGATGTAGTACTGAAACAGGTAACCCAGCAAACCGGGGGTGGTGTCATACCAGGTTGCGTACGTACCGCTGAAGCGAACGCTCACCCGCGTGGGGGGTAGCGTCGCGCCCACAAATTCTGACCCTTTGGGACCGATGACCACGACGGGCAACCGGGAGAATCTCTCGTCTCCCTCGTTGCTCAGGCGCACGCCATAGCGGACGTCTACGCCCGTGGTGGACGCGTTCCTGTCCAGGGTATCGACCTCGACATGGGTTACTGGCTCTGGGTGGTAACGTGTCACGGCGGGTTGATAGCTGAACACGCGCACCTGGGGCGGTTGAGGGTCGGGATCGGATAAGGGATAGCGAAAGGTGACCTCAAGCGTGACGGTGTGCCCCGGGGCATACCCGCCCATCCAGGGATCCCCACTGCCCATTTGGCCTAGCTTCCAACCGGCTAGCCAGTTGAGAGGTTGGAGTTTGGCTGGGAAAAAGTTGGGTGGGTAGCTTAACGCGTCGTCGTTGAACGAAGCGATCGTGGCGTAAAACAACGGGCCGATCATGAACACGACCAACCCCAGCAGCAAGCCATAGAGGATCACCTTGCGAGCTCTGAGGCGTCGTTGCCACCAACGGGGGTCCACACGGTACAGCCCTCCCCGGAAGGGGATGTTCAGCTGACGGGGAGGTGGGGTCGGTTTCAAAGTCACTCAGCCCATCCTTTTTCGGACACCAAGAATTTTCGTTGTAACAGCACGACGGTCAACGTTAGGACGGCCAGCACCAACGCAGCGGCGGCGGCCATGCCCACCCGAGGGAGGTGCCCGCTGCCAAAAATGTTCCAATAAACGTAGTAGGCCAGGGTGATCGTCGATTCCAGCGGAGCCACGCCGGCGGTGATGGCCACTTGATCGAACATCTGTAGCGTGCCAATCAGGCCCAAGGTGACCACCAAGAAAGTCACCGGACGCAGCGCGGGAATGGTGATGTGGAGTAATTTCTGTCGTGCAGAGGCCCCGTCGAGTTCAGACGCCTCGTACAACGAGCGTGGGACGTCTTGCAGCCCGGCCAAAAAGAGTAACATCATCGTGGGCGCCGTGGTCCAGACGTTGAGCATCATGATCGACAGAAACGGCAGTGGAATCCCCAAAAATGCCTTGGAGGTCGTGAGCCAGGAAATCGCGATGGGTGCCGTGGGCACGGCGGACAACCACCCCGCCCAGTCGAGCACCCCCAAGGTCAGGGCTGCCCCCCCAAAACTCAGCAGCAACAGCAGTGGATCGAGCCAGCGTGCCGGCAGGCCCTTGGCTCGTTCGAACAGCACCAACGCGCTTTGAGACGCGATCGTAATAATGGCGAAAACAAACAAGTAGCCAGCATGAGAACCCATCCAGGTTAGCGCGTAGTTGACCGCGCCACTGCGGTCCATCAGCCACATAAAAATCAGGGTAATGACGATGCTTGAGGCCACGCTGGGCACGTAGTAGCTGGCACGAAAAAAGGTCAGACCGCGCAGCTTACGGTTGAGCAAGACCGCCAACAGCAGTGCCCCGACGGTCTGCAGGGCGGTGACCCCGGCGGCGTAGAACAGGCTGTGCCACAGCGCGAGCACAAAGAGACGGTCTTGAAACAGGCTTAGGTAATTCTGTAACCCCGTAAATTTGGTAATTTCAAACAGGTTGTAGTCCGTAAAACTGAAGTAGACGGCCCGTCCAAAGGCGTAGAGAAAAGCCACCGCTAACGTCCACAACAGGGGCGCCAACAACACCAGGGCTGCCCCTATCTCTTCTCGATGGCGGAGAAAGCGTTTAGCGTCTCTCATCCAACGCTGGAAGAACCCCGCAGCGTTGGATGATCGCTTCATAAAAAGCACCCAGCAAGAGGGGGGTAGCCCCTCTTGCTGGGCTCTCTTCGAGCCAAAGCTAATGACACCGTTGTTTTGAGTGAATTGCTCATCTACTACGCTGTTCTAAGTCCCAAGTCCACCAACCGGTTGTCCAGATCGGCCGACGCTGCGTCCATCGCGTCGCTGACGTTGGCTTCACCGTTGAAGATCTTGGTGAGGCCCACGGCGGTCGCGTCGAGGTATCCCCCGCCCACGGGCGCGAAGGTGAAGGGGACGGCGCCGGGCAAGCCAGCGCCCAAGAAAACCACCTTGTCGGCCTGTTCGAGCGCGTCCTTGGGGGTCGAGAGGATGGGGTTGTTGAGCAAGGCTTTGCGGGAAGGAATGGCCAAACCGGCTTCCAGAATGAACGTCTGGGCTGCCGGGCCGGTGAGGGCTTCGATGACCTTAAAAGCCAAGTCGTTGTTCGCCCCGTCGCTAGCCATGCCGTAGCCCACCGTGAACAAGAAGTTGCCACGCTGACCCGTGTTTGAGGCCAGCGGTGGCAGCACCGCGGTGAAGTTTTCCGTGGGGTTGTTGTCCCGGATGGGCGGAACGAGCCAACCACCTTCGACGACGACCGAGGCCTTTTCTTTAAAGAAGGCTTCGCCCGGCCAACCGGTCTGCACGTCGCTCGAGGTCGACCCAAATTTGTTGGGAAATTTGCGCTCTTGGAATTGTTGGGTAAAGGCAGCGGTGTAGAATTCGGCGGCCAATTTGGCTTCTGCGCTGGCCAAGGGGGACTTTTTGCCCTTAGCGTCCTGGTCAAGGAAGGGCATCCCGGCCGAAAAGGCCAGCGGCAGGAAACGAGAGGCGTCGGGGTTGGTCACGAAAGGCAGGCCCGTTTTTTCGGCCACGGCGGAGACTTTGCTCAAGAAGCCGTTGAAGTCGTCATCGCTCGTGATCAAGTTGACGCCAGCCTGTTGGAAGGTGTCCACATTTTGGAAATAGACCAAACTGTTGAAATCCTTGGCCACGGCGTAGAATTTGTCGTTCAGGGTGAAAGTAGAGATCAAATTATCCAAAAAATCGGATCGATTGAGTATGGAGGACTTGTTGGCAAAGCCGTCCAGGGCTTGCATCTTGCCTGTGTCAACCACGTCTTGTGCCCAGAAACTATCGACGTAAAAAACGTCGGGAGCGGTGCCCGCAGAGAGCCCTTGGAGCACGAAGGCCCGCATGTCTCCGACAGGTTGCCACACCACTTCTTTAACGCCTGGAATGTCCGTGCCAAATTTGCTGATGAGTTCTTGGACGGTGTTGGTGTCGCCGTCGAAGCCGGCCAACGTGATCGTTGCGCCTTGTGCAACGGCGCGCAAATTGCTCAAGCTGACCAGCGACAGCGCGGCTGCCCCGCCGCCTAGCCCTTTAAGAAGCGTTCTTCGCGTCAATGACATAGAAAAAACCTCCTAGGTTTTTAGAGTGTTGGTCGTGAAAAACATCTGCTACACTGTTGATTTGCTGTTCACCTCCTCATTTTTTCGGCAACGGCAATCGCCACGCCAACGCGGCTGTCGCCCCCGCCGTAGTAGAGATACCAAGCGCCCTTCCAACGTACCAGCCCTTCGATAAAGAGCACCTGTTTGGGCACTTGTCCGTGTAATTCCCAGCTCTTGCTGGGTTCCAACATGGGTTGATTGGTCCGTTCGAGCACGACACTCGGATCTTTTAGGGAGAACAGAACGCGCCCGGTGCGGTAGGTGATGGCGGCGTCCCAGCCGTTGTAAAACAACAAAATACCGCGTTGGGTGATCAACGGCGGCGGTCCGGGCTCCACCCCGGTGCTGTCAAAGGAACCCGAACGTCGCCTTAGCACCGGTTCTTTGCGAACGTCCCAGTGAATCAGGTCCAAAGAAGTGGCTAACCACACGTCCGTATCCCCAAAGTACATCACGTAACGACCGTTCACTTTGCGGGGTACGATCGCGCCCGATTTACTCCAATACAATTCGGGGAGTATCACCCCCCGTCTGTCCCAGTGGATCAGGTCTTTAGAGGTTGCCAAGGCCAGCTTGGCCGCGTGGCCGTCGTAGGCAGTGTAGGTCAAGTAATACGTGCTACCAAAGCGCACGACACGCGGATCCTCCACGCCGCGTCGTTCGTAGTCTTGTTCCGGTGTGAGCACCGGTTCCGAACGACGTGTAAAATGCAGGCCATCTTGACTGGAGGCCAAGCCGATGGTTGAGATGCCCAGAGCGTCCTGGGCGCGGTAGAGCAGGTAGACCTTGCCGTCCTTGACCACGGCCGCTGGGTTAAAGGCTGCGCGGGCTTCAAACCCCTGGCCCTGGGGACCGAGGATGGGGTTGCCTTGATATTTGACGAAAGACGCTGGAGGGATAGACACGCTCGACGTCGTGGGTAGGCTCAGAAACGCCGCCAGCGCAGTCGCCACCACCAACACGACGAGTGCCAGGCGAATCATCATCGACCTGTACCGCAGGAATCGCGCACGATCAAACGGGTGGCCAGCTTAGTTTGGACGGTCGCTTGGTCGGGATTCTCGACGAGCTCGAACAACCTTTTTGCCGCCATGATTCCCATTTGGCCCCGAAAGATGCGCATCGTGCTCAAGGGAGGGAGCGTGTGTTGGGCAAGGGGGCCGTCGTCAAAGCCCACAACGGCCATCTCCTTGGGCACGCACAGCCCGTACTCTTTAAGGGCCCGCAGCGCCCCAGCGGCGGTGGCGTCGTTGGCTGCGAGGACCGCTGTTGCTGCCTTGTGTTTCAGGATGTGTCCCATCGCCACTTGGCCGTACATCGTGCTGTCCACGTACGGTTCATGCGTCTGTTGTCGTCCTTCGGCCACGAGCGCCTCGTCGTAGTCGAGGCCACACGCTTCAAGCGCCCGTTTATAGCCTTTAAACCGTTCTCTGAAGCTCAAATCGTCGAGGCGTTCGGCGATAAAACCAATTTTTTCGTGTCCCAGTTCAACCAGGTGCTTGACCGCCTGGTAAGCGCCACCAGCGTTGTCGGTGATGACGCTGTCCACCTCATCTAGAGGCAGATGGTTGTCCACCAAAACGAGCGGGATGCCCTTGCGCTTGAGCGACAAAATAAAGCGTTCGTCAAAATCGCAGCCGGCCAAAATCAACCCATCCACCCGCTTGGCCTGGATCACGCTGGGCAACGTCTTGGCATCGTGGGTAGAAAAGACCAGATGATAGCCCCGCTTGCGGGTCACGGATTCGACCCCTTCCATGATCTCTCCGTAGAAATCGCCGGGGTTGAGGGATTGGCGCCGGTGGACCACAAAGCCCAGAGTTTCGGTGCGCTTGAGCACCAGGCTGCGGGCGGTTGCGTTGGGAAAGTACCCCATCTGTTTGGCCGCTTCCAGAATCTGGACGCGCATCTTCTGGCTGACGCCTTCCTTGTTGTTGAGGGCGCGCGAGACCGTTGAAGGAACGGTCCCTACCTGCTTGGCGATATCCTTAATCGTGATTTTCATGCGCTTTTTACGCAAACGTTTGTTTTGCTAAAAATCACTATAGCACGTATATTTTTAATTGTCAATAGCTATAATACGCAAACGCTTGTTTTTAAAGAGCGCCAAAAGCCGGGGGCAGGACGGATGTCCTGCCCCCGGCGAAAGGGTCCCACCCGATGGGCGTGGGGTGGAAAGGGCCTGTTTTTACCGCTTACTTCCTCGTGGCGACAACGACACCCACAAGGCTGAGCAAAGCCAACGCCAGCCACCACCAGGGTCGTGGTGAGCGCTCAGGCGTTGTTGGTTGTGTGGCGCTTGAGCGTTGGGGTCGGGCACCGTCCACCCAGTCTTCAAGTTCTGCCACCTCGGTGATCCCCGCACCCTGGGTAAGCCGCACTTGCTTGCCGTCGACCACGACGACGAGTTCCGTGCCCAAAGCGAACAGGTCTTTGAGTTGGAGTCGCTCTGCTAGCCAGAAATAGGCGGGAGACCCAAAGCGCACGCGCACGTCTGGGTGGATTTCAAGGCCGTAGGGCGACAAGACGCCACCTGCTGTTTTGAGGTAGAGTTTCCCGTCGACCAGGCGGGTTACTTGTTGGCGGGAAACGCTCGTGCTATCCTCCATCGCCTGTAGCGATATCGAGTAGTTCACCGCGGCCTTGACGCTGGACTCAAACACCGCTTGGGGAGGGACCGCCATCCCCGAGCGTTCCCCGTCGTCAACGCCAGGGTCGGCCAGAAAACTGGTGTAGGGGGTCACGATGCCGTAGCGCAAGGCCAGCGCCTTGACCGCCTTGACCCATTCTTCGTTCTCGCCGTAGCGCCTGATCTGGGCCAGCAGCGCGGCGACTTTACGTTTGGCCCAGATTTTTGACAGAAAACGGTGCGTTTGGTCCTCTGCGAGGAAATTGACCTCGAGGGTGTAGCTCAGCGTGCGCTCTCCCTGGCGGCCTTGGAGCGTGATCGTGTGCGGGCCGGGGCTCCTGAAGCGCCCGAACAATTGTAGCTGTGATGCTTTGAACAGGTCGGGCAGCGCGCGCGGGTACAGGTCGTACACGTCCGCGTCCCCGAAGTCAATCTTCAGGTCGGACAGCAGCGGCGCGCCCACGGTCTCGTAGAAGGCGGCCACGGCGCGTTCCAAGCTTTGACCAGGCGTGATGTAGTTCGTGACCCCTCCGTTTTCCGCGCTCAGACGGTCGAGCAAGCGCGCGTTGACGTCGTAGCCCACGCCGAACGTGAACAGGCGCGCGCCACCTACGTTGACCTGTAAAACATCTTTCGCGATCTGTTCGGCGTCGGTCACGCCCGAGGTGGCCTCGCCGTCCGTGAGGAACACGAGCAGCCGGAGCCGTTTGTCCTCGGCAAAATAGCGAAATCCTCGGTTCAAAGCCGCGTCAAGGTCGGTGCTGCCACCCGCTTCGATCGTGTTGACGAAGCGCTCGAGCGCGGCGCGGTCCACCTCCTGAGCGCTCACCAACTTCGGGGCAAACGTCTGGACCACGTCGCTGAACGTCACGAGCGCAAAACGGTCCCCGGGGTCTAAGCGCTCGAGCGCGTAGTTCAACGCGGCTTTGGCCTGCTCTACTTTCTCGCCCTCCATGCTGCCCGAAACGTCGAACACGAACACGATGTCTTTGGGCAACACGACCGTCGTGTCGTTTGCCACGGGGTTGATCAGCACGCTGAAATAGCCGTCCTCGCCCGGCGTACGCTGCGCCAGGGCTTCAAAACCTATCCCTGCGTGGGCGAGCGTGTAGTACAGCGTCAGGTCGCGTTCGAGTGCGCTCCCAGGGGCTTCCAAGCTGAGCCGTATCTCGTTGTCGTTGAGGCGGGTGAGGCCCAGCCTGCCGCTGGGTGAATACGCGCCGGCGATGGGGTCGTTGGCCCGAACGTCCGCTTCTAGCGTGACGCGCTCTGCGCCGTTGCCCGCGGGCAACACGATCTGGGCCACGTTTCCCCGTCGTTCAACGACCTGCTGATAACGGAGCTTGACGGTCTTTTCTCCCCGTGCGGGGATGGGGAACACGCGCAGCTCCACGGCACGGTCTCCCACGCTTTGCAGCAGGGCGGGGTCCAACGTGTTGCGCACGATGTCCTCGTACGTCTGGCGCGCTTGCGCGGCGTCCAGCAGCTTTCCTTCCGTGCACGTCCCCTGAGAACACAGGGTCAACCCCGACAGCGTCGTGTCCGGGGGCAGCGGGAAGAGGTATTTTCCCTCTAAGACGCGCTCGTTGGGGTTAAAATACACTTGGGTAAGGGTCACCTCGGCCAGTTGGTTGTCGATCTGGACGCTGATGCGGTGCTCTTTGAGCACGAAGGGGGCGACTTCTCGTTGGGTGGGGACGAGCACCTGCGCGCGCAGCGTTGCGCTTACCGCAACGACGGCGAGACACACGAGGCCCAAGGTTCGGACGGTGAACTTCATGATCACTCCTTATTGGACATCAAGGGTTGTTGGATTTAGGCCATAACCAAGGCCACCAAGGTGTAGGTTTATTGAGCGAAAAACGGTAGATCACGGATTGTCCAGCGACCCGGTCGCTTACGAGCAACGCGTTCTCCGGCGTCACGGTTAGGGCAAACGGCCCGTCCAGGCCGAGGTCATCGTCCAAGGTTTTCGTGTCCGACAGCGTCGACAAACTAGGGCCAACCACTTCCACCCGGCTCTGTGGACCGATCACGCCGTGGTCGGGCACGAAGCGCAGGATCCGGTCTCGACCTTGCTCGGCCAGGTACAGCGAGCGGTCGGGCGCAAAGGCGACGCCGGCGGGGTATACCAACCCGCTTTTGATCGTGGTTTCCTCCCCCTTTTTGTTCACGACGACCAGCGCGCCCTCGGGCACGCGTTCGGTGACAAACACGCGCCCAGCGGCATCAACAGCCACGCCGGAAGGTTGCCGCAAACCCGAGGCCAGGGGACGCAGTTCTCCCGTGACGCTCAAGCGCAGCACGTCTTGCCCGCGCGCAAACACGAGGTCACCTCCGAGCAACGCGACCGAAGAGGCGTCTGGAGAGAGTAGGGTGCGGGAGGTCGACCCGGTTCGATCAGCCTCTGGTTGGATCACCTGCGCTTCGCCCAAAAAGCCAGAAGGGGCACCGGTAGCGGCGAGGCCCCCCTCGCCTTCGCTCTTTTGGACATCGTTTAGAAACACCATTGCTTGGGGTGGCGCACCGCCCTCCTCGGCGGGCGGCTGGGACAGGCCGTACCTCTCTAGGTCGATGGTGTTGCCGCTGCGGTAAAGCGCGACGAGCGCGGGCGTGCCGTCGTCCACGACCGAAGACGACACGGCGGCGGTCAACCGTACGGTTGCCGAACGTTGTTCGCCCCACCAGTACCCTGCACCCAAGGCCAGCAACAACACGGCCAACGCCAAAGCGGGTCTGCGTACGCGCCAGCCTAGCGAACGGTTGCGGTTATGGCCGTCGAGCGCCTTGAACGGTCGACGGGCGTCCATACGTCGATCCAACGCCCGCACCACGGGGTCGATCTCGTCGTTCAACGCGCTTTGGATCCTCTGTTCAAGCGGATCGTGTCGTTCGTCCATCGTTGCTCTCCTTCCAGCGCCGATTTCAACAGCCGCTTGGCGCGACTCAGGCGGCTGGCCACCGTGCCCCGTTTGACGAGCGCGCCTTCGAGTTCGCTCAACACCGACGCGATGTCGTCGTAGTCCATGTGGTCGTAATACCTCAACACGAGCGGGATGCGATGCCGTTCGTCGAGCGTTGCCAGGGCTCGCCGCACGCGGTCTTGGCGCTCTTCCGCTTCGACCTCTTGCTCCGGGGAAGGTTCGCAAAGTTCGTCTCTTCTGCCGCCGAGCCACTTCTTGAACCACAAACGTCCCCGCTCCCGCTTGCGCAGCACGTCTTTGCAAGTGTTGGCAGCCGTGGTGTACAACCAGGCGCGGAGGTTGCCGTTGGCCTTGATCGTGCTGGAGTTCCTAAAAGCTTTCAAAAACGTCTCCTCGGCCGCGTCCAGCGCCTCCTCGCGGTGGTGCAGATACCCCAGGCACAGCCCGACCACGGAGCGTTTGTACGTTTCGTACAACGTCGTCCAAGCCTGAGCGTCACCCTGGGCTAGTCGTTCTGCCAAACTTTCCACCATCGTCCCCTTTCACCCTCACTGTACGCCGTTGCCGTGAAAACGTTCCAACGTGCGGGCGATCTGTGCGCTGGAAAGCCAGGCGGGATCAACCTATAATCGGCGGACCTATACCACGTCCCA
>Ga0114931_10009892_pt1 | contig 11385 bp, 10 predicted proteins | sample 2SBtaG_FD_89579 | JGI IMG/M metagenome (GOLD analysis project Ga0114931, IMG submission 89579) | Deep subsurface microbial communities from Kolumbo volcano to uncover new lineages of life (NeLLi) - 2SBTROV14_V59a metaG | ecosystem: Environmental > Aquatic > Marine > Volcanic | place: Kolumbo...
AGGGTCCAGGAAAAAGTGGATTGCTTTGCGCGGGGAAGCTTCAGGTCGACCCAGCGCTTTCGCTAGTAGTCTCGATTTAGACGTCGTACAGGATCGTTATCCTGGCGAAACTCCCACTGCGATAAATCCAGCCAGGTAATCTGTTTGCTTGTATTTCGCACGATGACGGTGATAAAACAGGTCGATTTAATCGCCGCCACCGCATTGGCGGGAAATCCGCGGCCGATGTAAAACGCGGCCATTTGATCCGGGGTACGGGGAATCAGGCGGAAGCTGACAAGATCGTTTTCAACATTGTAGGGTTGCCGGTTTGCGGCGCCTTTGGCCAAAACGCAATCACACAACAGCAAGCATAGTGCCAGGAGTAGCCTATTGTTCACTGAATAACCGGGGTGGTTTACGGTGCAGCGTTGCCTGTTCATAGGCAAAAGCATATTGAAAAAGTAATTGTTCACTAAACGGTTTGCCGAGAATCTGCAGCCCGGCGGGCAACCCGCCACGGGTAAAACCCATCGGGACTGTGATGGCCGGCTGACCTGTATGGGGTGCGATAACCGGACTGTTATTGCCGTGAGGTGAGCTTAAGTCGCCGACTTTGCGTGGTGGGTTGCTCCATGTGGGATAGATGATGGCATCAATGTGGTAACGGTTCATGCTCGACAGCACGGCGGTCAGATAGGCCTTGCGCCGCGGATCGGTATCGACGCCCAGACACGGCGGTGTTTGTTGCGCGGGGGGTTGCTTGGCCGACAATACCCAATCAATGGCCCATTGGCTGGATGGAAGGTAGTTTTTTGAGCGGATGACGTCCATAAAATCGGTTACCGGTGCTTTGTCGCCAAGACTGGCGAAATACTTTTGCACATCCCAGCGAAAGGCGCTGCAAAATCCGTTGGCCGATCGGTGCTTTTGAAAATTCGGAATGTTTAGCGGGTCGACGATTTTCGCCCCTAATTGGCGTATTTTATTGATGGCTTTTTCAAACAACAGCTTAATTCCCGGATCAGCGGTGGGTGGATTGCTGAGATCTCTTAGCACGCCAATACGGGCTCCCTTCAAACCATCACGGCGCAGGTAACGGGTATAGTCCGGGGGCAGCCGTCGTATGGCGCTGTGTGTCAGGGGATCGGCGGGATCATAACCGGCGATCACATTGAATACTTTGGCGGCATCGGTGACGGTCCGGGTGATTGGGCCGGCAACATCACGGTTTGACAGCAGCGGCACGATGCCGTCACGGCTGGTTACGCCAATCGTGGCGCGTATACCGACCAGGCTGGTGTGGGAGGCGGGCCCTCGAATGGAATTTCCCGTGTCGGTTCCCATGCCGACGGCGCCAAAGTTGGCGGCGATCGCCGCCGCGGTGCCGCCGGACGAGCCGGCTGGCACCCGGCTCAGGTCATACGGGTTGAGGGTTTCACCGGCAGTGCCGCTGATGGTGAAATAAGGGCTAAAGGCCCATTCAGCCATATTGGACTTGGCCAGAATCAAAGCGCCGGCTTCTCGCAGGCGGCGTACCATAAAGGCATCATCCGGCGGGATGGAGGATTTCAGAACGTTGGAACCGGCTGTGGTGGGCATGTCGCCGGTGTCAAAATTATCCTTCAGTATGATCGGTACACAATGCAGTTCGCGCAAGCTTTTATCCCGTTTCCACTCCGTATCCAGGTCGCGTGCCTTTTTCAGCGCATTGGGGTTGATATAAACAATAGCATTGAGCTTGGTGGGTTTATCATACCGTTTAATGCGGTCCAGGTAGGTGGCTACCAGTTCTTCGCAGGTAAAGCTGTTTGTGCGCAAGCCGAGGTGGATTTGCGCGATGGTGATTTCTTCAACATGGAGAATTTTGCCGGGGATTGCCGCTGATTTCACCTGCGGGGCGGCCCGGCAGGATGCCAGCAACAGCAACACCAAAGCCACGACGACAATCGACATGAGGTGTGTCGATCCCAAGGCCCGCCACGTTATTGAAAGCCGGTTCGACGATTGTCTCATATATGCCTTAAATTTCTCATTCCTGGACGATACAGTGCTCATCTCCGAGGTAACTATTTATGTATCACGGATCGGCATGCCATTAGGGTCCCATACTCCATCCGCATTTCCCTAAGTTTCTGAATCTTTTTGAGAATAGTAACCGCCATTATGGTGATAATTGGGCTATTACGCAAATTGATTTATGCCGCCACGATCGCTGATCTGGACAGTTTGGCACACCTTTATTACTATGTATCCATTATTACTATGGATCCATCGTGCGCCATACGGCGTCAAGTTGAGCGGCTATTCGAAAAATAAGCACGTAACCTTATGATGATAATTCGCCAAAAACACATGCGGGCATTTGAACAAGCAATGCGCGGGAAATTTCGTGCCGATATGGTGCTGCGGGCCAGGGACTATTTTCCCGATGTCTATGCGGCGTTAGGCGAAAATCGCGTCTGCCGGTTGGTCGATGAAATCAGTGAACAGGCCAAGATATTCGATATCAACAGTGAAACGGATGTGTGTTTATTTATCGATTTGGCGTGGATCTTCGGTCCCCATTTTTATCATCAGTACCCTTGGGCGATTGAGGTGCTCAATGATCCCATGCAAAACGATCCACGCACTAAAACCGAAACGCTGTATCAAGCGGGAGTCAACTCCCTGGTCCAAGACGGCGAGCATGGCCTGTCGTGGTATGAATTGCCTGGAGCTTTGACGTGAACAAAGTTCATTTGTTGAATCGGGCCAGGCAGTCCGCGCAGCAATTATCCGCCAAGCAAGTGGGTGGGGTCAGCGAATCCGGGGTTGATGAACACAAAGCCATCACGGATTTGCAGTGTTCGCTGAGTGAAGCCTATTGCGGTGACGATATCGAACTGATGGCCAAAACCGAAGGCATGCCGGATGGGACCAAAGCCAGCGCCCGAATCGACGTGGATGGTCAGCCCATCGCCATTCTCCGCGGTGAGGGTGGCCAGCAGATACTGTTAAATTGGCACGTGAAGGACGTGGAATTTCGCGGCGAGCCGTTGCCGGAAAAAAAACAAGCCCGAATCGCATTTGCCGCCGGTGGTGAATTAAAAACCGTTGAGCCGGACGTCAGTTTGATGCGGATACCCGATAAAAAAGACCAACCCCTTGATCTTGTTTGTCAAAACGAGCATTTTCGATGGCGCAGCCGGTTGCTGGTGGAATGGCGCGAAAAGACACTGTTTGTGCATCTGCATTTACAGGCCCGTAGCGCATGGCTGGGACGATGGCTGCAGTTTGACCCGGGTTTGGATCATCGCGCCGATTGGGTGTGGGTGCAGAAAAGTCACGGTCGATGGTGTTTTTGGAATCAGGGCAGCCCGCGGGGATGGACGCCGTTGCCCCGTCCGATAGGCCAATACACCGTCTATCATAAAATATTCGTGCAAAGCGCTGGTGAATTTGTCTGCCGTGATGATCCCAACTTAAAATGGCCGGAGCCATTTCAGGACACCGGCGCCTGGCAGCAAGCCATGCAACATTGGCAACAGGCCATTACCAACGCATGGGACGGCCGTTTTGTCATGAGGCGTAAGGGGTGTCAAAGCAGTATTTCCGATTGTTGCAGTTGGCCATTGCGAATCATTGTACACTGGCATAAATCTGCGGATGGCGAAGCCACCGACACCATACCCGTTGATATGGTTGACAGCGAGGACTGGGAGCGGTTTAACTTGCGCGACTGGTACATTCATGCACGCAACTCCCGTTTGGCTGCCCACCATGCGGGTCACCTGTTGGGTGCCTGGGATGAATATGAGTCGGGCGCCATATCGCCGGTCAATCGAACCTTGACCGCGGAAACACTGATGGGCATCGAGTTCGGTGCCGTGGAAGCCCGTCATCTTGCGCAACTGCGTGAACGCATTCGGGAGATGATCAATGCGTGGGTAGGGCGGGCTTGGGAATTTGACTTGAGTAAACGCTAATGGCTATAGCGGAATCACTGGCCGCATTGGCCGACGATCCACAAGCGGTAAAAAGTTTTTCATTACGCCGTATTCAATCTGCCGGCTCACCTTTATTGTGGGAGGAGCGGTTTTGCGTCGATCTGGAGCGCGTGTTTTATTTACGCCGTCGCAGCCAGGTTGACGAAGCCGGCGCGCCGATCGGTAAATGGTCCAGGCCGGTGGATTTTACAACACTAAAAGCATTGGCCGCGGCCTTGCAGGCGAGTATGGTTTGGGAGAATGCATTTGAGCACGTGGTGGCCGGAGCCGAGCGAATTCAATGGCAATTGGACGTTAATGGGGAAACCTGGTCGGGCCAATTGTCAGGGCAGTCCGCGGCTCTGTTCAAACTGGCAAAATTGGACCTAACCCTGCGCCGGATCATTAACCATCTGCTGCATTCCCGACAGGGCAGGGCGTTGGTGTGTGAGTTTAATATCCGCGGTGGTCAGATCAGCCTGTACAATCCAGCCAACTCACCGGTGACAGTGGTCAATCCATTGGCAACGGCCATGAATCACATGGATTTTCTGCGTGTGGAATTGGCCAAACCGACTGTCGCGGCCAAGGGCCAAACCGGATTGGGCTGGCAATTCAAGCCTATCCGCATGCCTTTGCCGGATGTCATACCGGTACCGTTTGAACAGACATTTATTCAAATAGGCGCCGACGACCGCATCCATTTTCCGATGAAATGTCCGGTCAGTGGTTATCATCAGCACATCGTCCGCGCGGTATATTCCAACTATATGGATATGCCTGAGGATGAAAGTAGTGAATTAGTGCGAGGCAGAGCGTACTCGGTGGAACAGCAGATCCCGTAAAGCGGCTACCGTCGCACAGCCGTCGGTTATGCGTCCGGCTGTAACACGATGCCGGCAAGCGGCGGCAAGGTCAGTACCAGCGACTGCTCCATGCCCATACAGGCTACCGGCTCGGTTTTTACCAGGCTGTTTCCCACGTTGCTTCCCCCATAGTATTGGGAGTCGGAGTTCAGCATTTCACGGTAGCCGCCGGGACGCGGTACACCGATACGGTAACGGTAGCGGGGCACCGGTGTGAAGTTCAAAAGGACTATGAGCAGATGTTCCTCGCCGTGTCGTATAAAGCTCAATACCGACTGGCCCGCGTCGTGACAATCGATCCAACGGAATCCCCTGGTGTCAAAATCCAATTCGTGCAACGCGCGGCTTGTGCGGTACAGCCGGTTAAGGTCTTTGACCAGTGCTTTTACGCCCTGGTGGTATTCGAACTGCAGAAGTGACCAGTCCAGGGATGACTCTTCGTTCCACTCCGCGGTACTGGCGAATTCGCAGCCCATAAAAAGCAGTTTCTTACCCGGGTGGGTAAACATAAAGGTGTACAATAACCGCAGGTTGGCAAAGCGTTGCCATTCATCCCCGGGCATTTTGTAAATCATGGGCGCCTTGCCGTGGACAACTTCATCATGGGAATAGGGCAGCATAAAATTTTCGGTAAACGCGTATATGATACTGAAGGTCAATTCATGGTGATGGTACTGGCGGTAAACGGGGTCCTGCTTGATGTAGCGTAAACTGTCGTGCATCCAGCCCATGTTCCATTTCATGGTGAATCCCAGGCCGCCCAGCCAGGCCGGGCGCGATACCATGGTCCAGTCAGTGGACTCTTCGGCTATTGTCACGGTGCCGGGAAAGCGGTCATGGGTGGCGGTGTTCAGTGCGCGTAAAAAATCGATGGCTTGCAGGTTTTCCCTGCCGCCGTAACGGTTGGCAATCCATTCGCCTTTTTTACGCGAATAGTCCAAATATAACATGGAAGCTACCGCATCGACGCGCAAACCGTCCACATGGAACTCATCCAGCCAGTAAATAGCGCTGGAAATAAGAAAACTTTTCACTTCGTGGCGGCCGAAATTAAAAATGTAGGTGCCCCAATCCTGATGTTCGCCCAGGCGGGGGTCTTCGTGCTCATACAGCGCGGTACCGTCAAAGCGTGCTAAAGCCCAGTCGTCTTTGGGGAAATGTGCAGGCACCCAGTCAACGATGACGCCGATAAAATGTTCATGGCAATAGTCGACGAAATAGCGGAAATCATCCGGCGAGCCAAAACGGCAGGTCGGCGCAAAGTAACCGGTACTCTGGTAACCCCATGAAGCATCCAGCGGATGCTCGGAAATCGGCATCAGTTCTATATGGGTAAAACCCATATCCTGGACATAAGCGACCAGCCGTTCAGCTAACTCCCGATAATTGAGAAAACCGCCGTTTTCATCCTGCTGCCAGGAACCGAGGTGTGCCTCATAGACACTGATGGGTTTGGCTTGCCAATTCCAACTTTGCCGCTGGGCCATCCATGGGGTGTCACGCCAGGCATACGGTTTTCCCGATTGGGTTACGGAAGCCGTGCCCGGTCGCATTTCATAGTGCCGGGCATAGGGGTCTGTTTTAAAGAAAACATTGCCGCTGTCGCGATTACGGATTTCAAACTTGTAGTGTTGACCCGCATCGATTTCAGGGATAAAAATTTCCCAAACGCCGGTGTGGCCGTGGCTACTCATCAAATGGCGGCGGGAATCCCAATGGTTGAAGTCACCCACCACGCTGATTCGCTGCGCATTGGGCGCCCATGTGGCAAACCGCATGCCGGCCACGCCGGATATCTGGCACGCGTGCGCGCCTAGGAAGTGGTAAGCATGGCGATGTTCGCCGTTGTTAAATAACTGCAAATCGTATTCGGAAATGCTCAGTGGAAACGCATAGCAATCGTATTGGGAATGTTTGCGTCCGTATTGGTCTGTCCAATCAATACGATAGGTGAGCATGGCGCTGGCCGGACCGCGCCAAATAAATAAGGCGCCAGAGCGCCAGCGTTCCATAGGTTGCGGATCGCGATCAAATGTAATATGTACCGCTGCGGCGTCGGGCAGAAATACTCGAACAATCGCTTGCGGTGGCGCGGCATGGTAACCAAGAAGTTCACAGGGATTGTGCAGCGTGCCCTGTTCTAATGCATAAACCAGATTATCTAATAGGTCGGGGTCAGACATGATGCGAATTTCCTAACAACATATTACTGGACATTATCACACTTGTTATTTGAATAACGTATAATGTGCGGCGAAAGGTGGAATTGGCTTGAGCCGAGAGCCGACTCATATTATCCTGGTAGTACCGGGAGGGATAAATGCAAAGTATGATGTATCCGAGTCCACTGGGACGGTTTGTCAGTAAACTGACCAGGAGTACACTGGCACTTATATTGGCTGGAGGGCGCGGCTCGCGCTTGAAACATCTAACCCTGTGGCGGGCTAAACCCGCGGTACCCTTTGGCGGAAAATTTCGGATTGTTGATTTCCCGTTATCCAATTGTGTTAACTCCGGTATTCGCCGTATCGGCGTACTTACCCAGTACAAGGCGCACTCTCTTATACGTCATCTGCGCCAGGGTTGGGGATACCTGCATGGTGAGTTTGGCGAGTTTGTCGAAATCTTACCGGCCCAACAGCGGGTTGAGGAGTCCTGGTATTCCGGCACGGCCAATGCGGTTTACCAGAATCTTGATATTATTCGCTTGCATGACCCCGATTATGTGCTGATTCTGGCCGGTGACCACATTTACAAAATGGACTACGGTCCCATGTTGGCTTACCACGTGGATCATTGCGCTGATTTAACCGTGGGATGCATCGAGGTCCCCATTGATCAGGCCGACCGTTTCGGGGTGATTGCCGTGGATGAAGCCTGGCGGGTGACTGAATTTGCCGAAAAACCTGAAAATCCCAGGAATATGCCGGGCAAAAAAGGCACGGCACTTTGTTCCATGGGTATCTATATATTTAATACCAAGTTTTTATCCCAAGCGCTTATTGACGATGCCGATACTGAATTTTCGTCCCATGATTTTGGTAAGGATATCATCCCAAAAGCCATCAAGGACAGTAAGGTTGTGGCCTATCCTTTTCGGAATGAGGTTGAAGGCCAGGGTTACTGGAGGGATGTGGGAACCATTGATTCATTTTGGGAAACCAATTTAGAGTTAATCGGGGTGACACCCGAATTAAATTTGTATGATGATAATTGGCCGATTTGGACCTACCAGCAGCAACTGCCACCGGCGAAGTTTGTATTTGACGATGACAATCGGCGGGGCATGGCGGTGGATTCAATGGTTGCCGGTGGTTGTATTATTTCCGGATCCGTGGTGCGTAATTCGTTGTTGTTTTCCGATGTGATCGTCGATGCGTTCAGTGAAATGGATCAGTGTGTGGTATTGCCGGAAGCAACCATCGGACAGGAATGCCGATTGAAAAAGGTGGTTATCGACAAGGCTTGTCAGATTCCCAACGGTACGGTGATTGGATATGATCCCCAAGCAGATGCGGAGAAATATTACCGTACTCCCAAAGGTGTAACCCTGGTAACGCCTGAGATGTTGGGCCAAGAATACCATTTTCATCGTTGATGTCCCTGTCGCAAGTTCTTAACGGCAGGCGAGCAGGGCTTGTTCTGCATCCTACCTCGCTTCCAGGGCCACCGGGCAACGGCGACCTGGGTTCGGAAGCCTATCATTTTGTGGATTTCCTGCAGTCATGCGGGGTCGGCGTATGGCAAATGCTTCCCATCGGTCAACCCCAGAGCGATTCGCCGTATCAGTGTTTATCTGTACATGCCGGTAGCCATTGGTTAATCAGCCTGGAAATCTTGCGTGCGTGGGGGTGGTTGACCGTACCGGATAACCCCGACGACTTTGCCGATTTGCGGGACTATCGCGATGCCATGCTGGTGCATGCCTATGCGGGTTTTAAGGAAAAAGCCGACGCGCAGTCCAAGCAGGACCTGGATGCTTTTATTGAACGGGAATCCGGTTGGCTACGGGACTATGCATTGTTTGTGGCGTTGAAAGACGAATATCTCGGGTTATGCTGGCAGGACTGGCCGCATGCGCAAAGCAGCCGCCAACCACCGGCACTACGTGCCGCCCGCGAGCGACTTGAAGGCGCCATCCACCAAGTCTATTCGAACAATTTGTTTTCGACCGCCAATGGTATGATTTAAAAAAATACGCCAACAAGAAAGGCGTGTTGTTGTTTGGTGACCTTCCCATTTTCGTCGCATACGACAGCGTGGATGTGTGGGCTCAGCGCAAATATTTTAAACTCGATAAAGACGGTCAAATGGAAGTGGTGGCCGGTGTACCGCCGGATTATTTTTCCGAAATCGGTCAACGGTGGGGTAATCCTTGTTACGACTGGGATGCTTTGCGGCAGGATAATTTCCGCTGGTGGAAGAAACGTATTGTTCGCCATCTCGACATGTTCGACCTGATACGAATTGACCATTTTCGCGGTTTTGAAGCCTATTGGGAGATACCGGCTTCGGAACCCACGGCCATGCATGGGCATTGGGTCAAAGCGCCCGGTGAAACCTTGTTTAAATCTCTGCTCAAAAAGCAAGCGGTATTGCCGGTGGTGGCCGAGGATTTGGGTTTGATCACGGCGGCGGTTGAGGCCCTGCGGGACAAGTTTGAATTACCCGGTATGAAAATTTTTCAGTTCGGTTTTGACGGTGATCCGAAAAACCCCCATCTTCCCCATAACCATATAACCCGTTGCGTGGCCTATAGCGGTACCCACGACAATGATACCGCGTTGTCCTGGTTTAATGGCTTAAACGAACACAGCCGGGAGCAAGTCCTGGACTACCTGGGTCATAGTTCCGATGCCATGCCCTGGCCGGTGATTCGCGCCGTACTGGGCTCGGTGGCCGAACTGGCTGTTATCCCCCTGCAAGACTTGCTGGGCCTGGGTGGCGAGCATCGTATGAATAAGCCGGGGACTGTCGAAGGTAATTGGCAATGGCGCTTTAGCTGGGAACAAGTTCCCGACGACGCGGCGGCCAGGTTTCGGCATCTGGTGGCTATGTATAACCGTCTGGCTGATTGAGGCTTTCCACGCCCGGGGCTAATGCCGGCGTCATCGGCTGGCTGGACGCTTACGTTCGCTTCACGAAACCAACATCCGTATAATAGCTTGTCGTCACTTGATGTCACCAAAGGCAGGTGTATGGAACTTTTATTGGCCAATCCACGGGGATTTTGCGCCGGGGTCGACCGCGCCATCGAAATCGTCGAACGGGCGCTTACACAGTTTGGCGCGCCTATTTACGTGCGCCACGAAGTGGTCCATAACCGTTACGTGGTGGAGAATTTACGGGACAAAGGTGCGGTCTTTGTGGAGGAAATCGACAACGTACCCGATAATGCCATTGTCATTTTCAGCGCCCATGGCGTCTCCCAGCAGGTTCGCGAACAGGCGGCGGGGCGGCGGTTACGGGTGTTTGACGCCACCTGTCCATTGGTCACCAAAGTCCATATGGAAGTCACGCGGCATGAAAAAGACGGTCTGGAAATGGTTTTGATCGGTCATGCGGGGCATCCGGAAGTGGAGGGCACTTTGGGTCAATACCGTGGTGACCAGGGTATTTATTTGGTGGAAGATGTGGCGGACGTGGCGAAACTGCGGGTTAAAAACCCCGGCAACCTGGCTTACGTAACCCAGACGACTTTGTCCATGGACGATACCCAAGTCGTGGTGGACGCCTTGAAAAAGAAGTTTCCCGGCATCAAGGGTCCGAAAAAAGATGATATTTGTTATGCCACGCAGAATCGCCAGGACGCTGTTAAAGCGCTTGCCGCTTCCTGCGACGTGATGCTGGTGGTTGGTTCCAAAAATAGTTCCAACTCCAATCGCTTAAGGGAGGTTTCCGAAAAAGCCGGCACTCCCGCCTATCTCATTGATGGACCGAATAATATTCAACGCGGTTGGTTGTCCGGTGCAAAACGGGTGGGTATCACCGCCGGCGCTTCGGCACCGGAAGTACTGGTGGGTAATGTCGTTAAGTTGTTGATATCCTGGGGAGCCAACATGGCAAGCGAAACCGGGGGTACCCGGGAAAACGTGGTGTTTTCCCTGCCCAAGGAACTTCGCGAAAGCCAGCGGGGATAGACGGGGTTGTGCGTAAATGCCGGCGGTATGGCGAGCCTGTCTTCCGCCTCCCGGCTTCCCCGGATGACCTGTTCAATTGGTCGGATTGCGCTTCGCTTGTGCCTGTGAAAACCGTCACATCCCATTAATAGCCCTTGAAGATTCAGTGTCTTCTGCCGTTATCGCTTGTATAGTATGGCGACGGTTAGGCGCGAGGGTTTTTATGAGAAAATCTGCAACCGGAAAAACACTGGTGGCTTTGTTGGCGGGCGTATGCTTAAGCCTGCCGGTGTATGCCGATTACGTGGTTCATTTAAAAAACGGCCGTAAGATCACCGCCATTGATCAATGGCAGGAAAAAAACCGCCTGAAGATTAAAACTCAGCGGGGGGTGATTGGCGTACCGATGCGTAGCGTCGTCAAAGTGGAAAAAATCGAAGATCGCCAGCGCAA
>Ga0114931_10009893_pt1 | contig 11384 bp, 8 predicted proteins | sample 2SBtaG_FD_89579 | JGI IMG/M metagenome (GOLD analysis project Ga0114931, IMG submission 89579) | Deep subsurface microbial communities from Kolumbo volcano to uncover new lineages of life (NeLLi) - 2SBTROV14_V59a metaG | ecosystem: Environmental > Aquatic > Marine > Volcanic | place: Kolumbo...
AAAAAGATCTTTGGCGGCTCTGTGAGAAGCCGCCACTGGCGCGCACAACGCGCCGAAATCAGCATCCAACGCATCGCCTACAACATCGGAGCGTTAAAAAGAATCACCATTTGCCTCTAAGCCGTAAGAAACGTATTGGAGATAACATCGAGCTTTAGAGACGTTCTTAGGGTAGCACTCCGTGGGGGGTGCTGGCTAGGGAGACGCGCAGCGCTGGTAGAATGTGGGTAAGCACCATAGTGCGAACTTCTAAAGTCCTGTTAAAAGCTTTATGATGGAAAGACAAAAATCATCTCTTTTTTGTTGAGCGGTTATATATGCCTAGCGAAACAAAGAACAAGATTATTAGGACAATCAAACCTATCCAAAAGGCCCATATTCTTTTATCGAAAAAACCCGCGACCCAACTAATAGACCAAGTAACTATTGCTACAATCGTGCTTCCAATAATCGATAAGAAGAGATTCTTTGAATCTTCATGATATTTAATTGCCATGAAACAAGGGATGTTGTTTGAATTTAATAATTTTTGTTTTGAGTAATATTGCTGTTAACATCGGAATTTAACGAAGTCGCTCGAAGAGCGATTTTGGTGGAGAAACCTATAAGGTTTCGTAACCGTTAAATTCCTGTTAGTTGTGTCGAAGTGAAACGGAGACTGAGGGTTAGTGCAACGGTCGGCGAAGCCGAAACCCGAAGAGTAATTTAATGGCATTAAGAATAAGTTATTGTTGTTCCAACTCCACTATCTGTGATTTGAGGATTGCTCCCCTCAGGAAGGTTTATTATAATATCTGTTCCGCTAACTATGATGCTGTTTACTGTTGTACCTGGAAAAACTGTTACTTCATTTTCAACTCCAGAAATAACTAACCTGACTGGTTGTTCTGGAGAAATTTCTTGAAATTGATTTACTCCACTAATAGTAAATGTTTTCTCAGTTACTTTCTGATTAGTTCCATCAGCATCATCACAAAAAGGAAAACAATCTCTTTCTATTTGTGGAGTTGTTTTATCTGCTAATGGAGTTGTTTTATCTGCTAAATCAGAATTGCCAGAATCAGTTTCTTTGATGTAATTTACAGTACATCCTGCCAGAAGAACGATTGATAAAATCAATAATCCTGAAATCACTTTATTCATAGATTTATCCAACTAAATGTTCTATATAAAGTTTGCCATTAAAAATAATTGCACTTAACACCAATTATATGGCAAGGCATGAATTCTTTCCCGCTTCTCGAGGACGTAGATCCCCTTAGATCCCCAGCTTCTTCTGGATCTCCTGCCAGACGTCCTGGATGCCCTGGTCGCCGTTCACCCGTACGATCTTGTCGCCGTAGTGTTCGATGAGCGGCGCTGTCTTCGCGTGGTAGTCGGCGAGCCGCTTGCGCACCGCTTCGGGATAGTCGTCCGTGCGTTGCACGAGGCGGCTGCCGTCGACGTCGCACTTCCCAGGTTCCTTTGGCGGCTTGTACTTGATGTGGTAATCGCGGCCGCACGTTTCGCAGACTCGCCGTCCAGATATCCGTTCGACGCAGACCTCGTCCGGCACGTCGAGCACGAGCACCGTGTCCGGCGCCTGGTACGCGTCGAGCGTCTCCGCTTGGCTCAGCTGCCGCGGGTAGCCGTCGAGCAGCCATCCTTCTGGATGTTCCGACAGCCGCGCCTTGATCATCTCCCAGATCATCGTGTCCGGGACGAGCTCGCCCTTGTCGATCATCGCCGCGATCTCCTTTCCGAGAACGGAGCCGCTCTGCTTCTCCGCGCGGAGTAGGTCCCCGCTTGAGATGTGTGGTATGCCGAGGCGCTTCGCGAGGAGGTCCGCCTGCGTCCCTTTCCCCGAGCCCTGCGGCCCGATGATGAGAAACTTCATGGCGTTTCCAACCAGACCGCCAGTTTTTATATGTTTGGGTCGGCCGCGATGACAACGTCGAGGAACGCCCCCTGCGTCTCGGTCAGCGAGTGCATAAGGCGCGGGAACGCGGCCTTCGTGGGAGAGAACGTCGGTTCATCCGAAATAGCTGCGTTCGCGCTGGAGCGGCTCCTCGCGCTCCCATCCCTTCCTCAGACCGCGTGCCACGTTGAGGATGCCGGGCCGCTCCTGTTCCCAGGCTGCGAGCGCTTCGCGGACGAACCGGAGATGGGCGTCGCGCGTCGCCTCGATGTCCGCCTCGGTGTGGCTCCGGACGAGGTGCATCAGCTTGCGATAGAGCTTGCTGATGCGTTGCTGCTCCTCCTCGCTGAAGAAGCTGCACTCGTTCATGGCGATGAGCGTCGTGGTTGGCTGGAGGATGCCTTCGAGCAGGCCGGCGTAGGCGTCGATCCGCTCCTTCACCTTCTTCGCGACCGGCCACGCCAGCTCCTCGGCGTTGTCGCTGATGCTGAGGAGGTCGAACTCTTCGATGATGTTCGTGCGCTTCGCGGCGTCGGCTATCCCTGCTGCTGCGAGCTCCGCGTGGAGGTCCTCTTGCATCGTGGGCAGCTCCTTCTCGTCCATCCTGTCAAGGGTCGGCCCGCTGTTTTTATTGGTTTGCTTTGGCGGGGCTCAGTAGCAAGTAAGCTACTCCACAGCCCAGAACGCCACACTTACGTATGGCGACCTGTGCTGTTCCGTCGGGCCGGGGTCATGGTTGGCGAAGCCGACCACGACCCAACCATGGCGCCGACGCTTACTTTCTACAAACCCCTTTGGCGGTGACCGAAGCTTCATTGGTGGTTGTTGGGAGACGACCCGGGCGGCGCCGATTTTCTCCAGACCCTTCTTCCCGAAACATTTATATATAGGTAATTACGGGTGTAATACGCAGAGATTACGGTACTGACCAAAAGACCGCAGAAACGACGAGATAGAATACGGATGTAATACGTCCGTCTTACAAAAGACGTCTCATCGTCTGCGGGAACAGCGACGACGCGGATGGCATCGACGACCGAGACGATCACGCTGCGGCTTCCCAAGGAAGTCGTCGAGATACTTGATTCTCTCATCGAGCGGAAGCTCTTCGCCAACCGGAGCGAAGCTATCCGAGAATTCTGCCGCGACTACCTGGAGGGGCGCTGATGCCGGCGGAGACGATCGTCACCATCAGGATGCCCGCGTCGCTGCTAGCCGCGCTCAGGAGCCGGACGGCCGAGGACCATTACAGCGACCTCTCAGAGCAGGTCCGTTCCATCATCCGAAGGGGCTGCCTCAGGTATGCCAAGGTCGTCACCCATGACCTGAAGGAGCTGAAAGGGCAGCTCAAGCTCGAGCTCCTCCGTGAGACGGACGATGCGCGCGCGAAAGAGATCCTCGAGAAGCTCGAGGCGCTCCTTGGAGGCGGACCCAGATGAGCGCTTCCACTCCCATCAGGGCGCTGGTCGGCCTCCTTCTCGCCATCTTCCTCCTCTTCCTCCTCCTCTCTGTCCCAGCGCTCGCCTTCATCGACCTCGTCGCGCCAGCGGACAACCTCATCACAAACGTCCAGAATATCAGCTTCGAGTACTACCCGAGCGTCGACAACCTCCAGTCCTGTACGCTGAGCGTCGACGCCCAGACCTTTCCCGGGACAAACGTGACGAACGGTGTCTTCAACGCCATCGCAGTCGCGAACATCAGCGAAGGTTCCCACGTCTGGCGCATCAGCTGCTCCAACGGGACGGGGAGCGAGTTCTCAGTCATCCGGATCCTGAACGTTGACCGGACGGTGCCGAGCCTCGTCATTCTCTCCCCGAACCAAGGGGCGACTGTGAACGCGTCCAACCTGACGTTCCGCGTCTCGGACGACCGGACGGAGGACCTGCCCTGCGACATTGCGGTCGACGGGCTGCACACTTCCTCCGTCACCCTCCAGAACGGGAGCCAACGGACGGTTCCGCTCGGCCTGACGCAGGCGGGGAGCCACAACGCCACGGTCGCGTGCACGGACGAGGCAGGCAACCAAGCGACGGCGACGCGGAGCTTCACATACGTGATACCGCCACCCCCGCTCTTCCTCAACCTCACGCTGGATAAGCAGAACTATTCGCTCGGCGAGCAGGTGCTCCTCACCATCGACACGGTCCAGGACGCCAACGTCTCGCTCGAGGTCTGTCCCGACCAGCAGGGATTCGTCCAATGCTACACCCCGCTCATCGGCGCGGCCTTCCCGCAGACCGCGATCCTCCCCTACACGAACCGGACCGGCCGGTATGTCATCGATGGCGTCGCGCTCCGCGGCAACGAGAGCGTCCACGCCGTCACCGGGTATGCGGTCGACAACACGATGCGCGTCTCCGTCGCGCCGTACGACACGCCGCAGCTCGGTGACCCGGTCACGTATCACGCGACCGCGATGGGTGCAATCGGCGCCGTAACCTATAACTGGACCCTGAGCAACGGCTCAACCGCCGATGGACAGGAGGTGACGGTCAACTACACGGACATCGGCACCTTCACCGAGCGCGTCACCGCTACTGACGCGGCGGGCAACAACGCGACCGCCGTGTATGTCGCTACGATCGACCCGACATTCGACGTCACGGTCCACGTGACGGACGCCGCAACCGGCGCGGCGCTGGCGAACGCCACCGTCCAGGTCCAGTCTGCGAACAGAGACTCGATGATTATCACTACTAGGACGGATGGCACGGCGCTCATCCCGCTCGAGAGCGGGACGTACAAGTTCTTCGTCTCGATACCGGGCTACGCGTACGTGCTGCAGGAGGCGACCATCGAGTCGTCGCAGACAATCGAGGTGAAGCTCGAGCCCCAGGACAATGTGAAGCCGGTCGTCACGATACTCTCGCCTGACGACGGCGCCTCGGTCACCGTCCCCGTCAGCGTTCGTTTCACCGTCGCCGACCAGGGACCGGTGGACTGCGCTATCTACTACGACAAGAGCGATGGCTGGCTGCAGCAGGGCGACACGCTTCGCGTCACGGACGGGAGCGAGCAGTCCTTTAGCCTCGATGCGCTCCAGGAATCCGCGTACAACTACTAGATCGAGTGCGTAGACACGAGCGATAACCGCGGCGAGAGCGCGACGCGGAGCTTCACGGTCCTGCAGGCGGGTGGCGTCGGGAACGCGTCGGGAACGGCGGATTTCCAGCAGTCCTTCGGCGACGACCCGCTCGCGGTCACGGACCAGGCGTACGCCGCCTATGACGGTTTTGACGCCGGGACGAAGGCGCTCGCTGACCTTCTCGGCTGGGAGGACCTCGTCGCCCAGGCGAAGAAGACGATTGAGCGTGCGCAGCGCGACATCGAGTCTCTCGATTTCCGCCGCGACCTCACCGATGACGAGAAGGCGCAGAAGCGCACCGACCTCGAGGCCTCAATCGCCGACGCGAAGGACTCCTTGCCGGTCGGCCTCACGGTCGAGGAGTCGCAGACGAACGTCGCGTACCTCAAGGACGAGGACCTCACGGCGATTGCGCCAGAGGTGCTCGGGTTGAAGGGCTACGCCTTCACTGAGAAGCAGCTCATCGCCTACCTCAAAGCGCTGCAGCAGCGCTTCACCGACGAGACGCGCCTCGTCCGCGCAACGCTAACGCTCGCGGACGGCACGACGCAGCCGATCAGCGTCGTGAGCCATTCCTTCCGGTACAGCCTCGGCGCGACCGGTGGGGGCAACGCGACGGCGAGCGCCTCGGCTGGCGGCACCGACCTCGGCTTCGAGAGCGACGTCACGAAAGGGACCTATACGATCTACGAGTCTATCCCTGACGACGTGGCCGCGAAGGCTTCTGATGTTGTGACTGAGAATGAGAACAAGGTGCTCCGGGACGCGCCGCCCGTGCTCGAGTTCGGACCGGAGCAGCGCATCACCTACTATGTGAAGGGCGACGTCCCGCTCGAGCGACTCGCCGCCGCCCGGACACTTCTCTTGAAGCGTCCCTCCGCGTCTGACATGGACGCTGTCACCGGCAACGCGACGTTCAGCGTCATGGGCGTCGACTGGCGACTCAGCCTCCTCCTCACGCTCGCGCTCGTCGCGCTCGTCTTCATCCTGCGGCGCATCGATCTCGTCCGGCATCTCCGCTACCTCCTCTACGCCGAGTCCCGGAAGCAGCCGCTGCACGGCCTCGAGACCATCATCAGCGACGGCTTCGTCCACGCGGAGGCGGGCGACCTCGAACGGGCGATGATGCGCTACAAGGAGGCAAAGCTCGTCTACGAGCGGCTTCCGGTGCTGGCGCAGAACGAGGCATACAAGGACCTGCTGCGCCTCAAGGGGGCGCTCGACTCCGCTTACTTCAGCAAGCTGACACACCGGATCCATGACGCGATCGACGATGGTCGTTTCGAGGACGCGGTCGACGACTTCGCTCGCTTGGAAGGGACGTACGACCTCCTCGCGCCTGAGGAGCAGGAGCAGCTTATTATCATCGTGAACGAGCTCGCTTCTCAGCTTGGTCTCACGAAGGAAGAAGTGAAGAGTAGCGCTTCCGGCACGGGGGGTGCCTCATGATGCTTCGGACGCGCGGCCAGCGCACCGTCTTCTGGCTCGGCATCCTCCTCCTGGCAATCTTCGCCATCAAGGGCCTTGTCATCGTCTCCCAGTTCATCGGCTATGCGAGCTACGCGGGGCAGGCGGGCACGATCACCGAGCTCGTCATCACGCACGAGATACCGACGGACTTCTGGTCGGCCGTCTACGGCGTCGCCGTCCGCGTCCCCGGCTACACCAACCAGCAGTACGACGACTTCACTGTGGGGGCGATGCGAGAGGACAACCTCCTTTTCGATTGCATGGAGAAGGACATCGACCACGAGGTCTACGCCGTCGACAAGGACCCGTCGACGCTCGACCTAACGTCGCTGTACCCCGCGACGCCGGGTGAGATCGACGCCTACTACGGGAAGAACGCGAGCGCTTTCGACTCCGCAACGAATACCTACACGCAGCCCGTCACGTTCAACTACGGCACCTCGACCATCACGACTCCTGGCACCGTCACCTACAAGCTCGGCGAGGATCCGCCGACGACGTTCCGCATCGCGATAGCCAAGCTGGGCGATGGCACTCCTGTCTTCGTCGCCATCATCACAAACTTCACGGACGGCTTCAACGGTCGGCTCTACAACTACCAACTCCTCCTCCCAACGATGGCGAACGAGACGACGCGCTACTACTTCTTTACGGACCCGAACGACATCTGCTCCGAGGGCGAAGGGCAGGAGCCGAACCAGGGCTCCGTGGAGGGCCATGTGACAACCACGACCGGCATCCCCGTCCCGGGCGCGATTATCGAGGTAGCGGGCGTCACGAACCTCACGGACCAGGACGGCTACTACTCCATTCGCACGCAGGAAGGGACGCATAACATCTTCGCGATCAAGACCGGGTACAAGGTCTACAGGAACAACGTCACGGTCTACGCGAACAACGTCACCGTGCACGACATCGTCCTGGAGGAGGAGACGGTCCCGAACGAGAACACAGGCATCGGCCCCGGCCAGGATAATCCGGGCGACAACGTCGGCCCGGCGCAGCACCAGGGCGTCGGCCCCGGCCAGGACGTCGGTCCGGGCGAGGCGCCTGCCGTGCCCATCGTCCAGAACCCGAAGGTCATTGAGGGACAGGACTACATCATCAGCCTCAGCGAGCTGAACCGGAAGCTCCGCCTCGGCCAGTTCCTCCAGGAGCGCATTTTCGTCTACAGTTTCAAGAAGACGACCGCGCACGTCACGTTCCGCGTCGTCGGCGACAACATCAGCAGGCTCATCACGGTCGACAAGACCTCGATGGATGTTGAGCCAAACGGCAAGGACGCCTTTGTCCTTACCATCTTCGGCGTCGGCGACACCGGCATCTTCAACGGCACCATCGAGCTCGAGGGCGACCTCAACGCCACCATCCCCGCTACCATAGAGGTGCTGCCGCGCGAGCAGCTCCCCGTCGAGGCGCTCCACGTGGAGATCGACACGAACGCGAAGAGCTACTACCCCGGCGACCTGGTCCGCGTGAAGACCGACCTGCGGAACATGCTGAGCGACCAGCAGTACCCTGTGCACCTCCTCTTCACGGTGCAGAGCCCTGACGGGAACACGACCCTCTGGACCGAGGAGGCGAACGTCTATGTCAAGACCGCCTTCAGCCTCCTCAAGAGCTTCACGGTCCCGTCGAGCACGCCGTCTGCCGACTACATCGTCCGGGTGACTGCGACCTATCTCGGGCTGAGCAGCGGTACCAGCACGATCTTCCACGTCGCCGTGCCGTTCTGGCAGCGCTCCCTCTTCGGCCTGAAGTACTGGCTCTGGTTCCTCATCCTCCTGGCGATAGGAGGCATCGTCGCTGCCGTCATCCTCATCCGGCGCAACATCGAAGCGAAGAAGAAGTATCACCTGAAGGTGGACTACGACGAGCTGCCGAAGCCGGGGCAGCGGAACATCCCTGTCGGGAAGATTGCCGAGACGGACAACATGACCTATTTCAACTTGGAGAACTTCAAGACGCACACGATCATCGCCGGATCGACCGGTGGCGGCAAGTCGGTCAGCGCGCAGGTCATCATCGAGGAGGCGCTCGACAAGGGCGTCGCGGTCATCGTCTTCGACCCGACGGCGCAATGGACCGGGATGCTCCGGCCATGCAAGGACAAGACGATGCTCGCCCTCTACCCGCTCTTCGGTATGAAGAAGACGGACGCCAAGGCGTACAACGGCAATATCCGGATGATCCTCAACCCGCGCGAGAAGATTGATATCAAGAAGTACGTCAAGCCCGGCGAGATCCAGGTCTTCTGCGGCCACAAGCTCGATCCGAAGGACATGGATATCATGGTGGCAAACGCCATCCGATCGATCTTCCACGCGAACTTCCCAGAGAACAAATTGCTCAAGGTCCTGTTCGTCTTCGACGAAGTGCACCGGCTGCTGCCCAAGTTCGGAGGCAGCGGCGACGGCTTCCTCCAGATCGAGCGGGGCTGCCGCGAGTTCCGTAAGTGGGGTCTCGGCATCATGCTGATTTCGCAGGTGCTGAGCGACTTCGTCGGCACCATCAAGGCAAACATCAACACTGAGATCCAGATGCGAACGCGCGACGAAGGCGATCTCGAGCGCATCCGCCAGAAGTACGGCGAGGACGTCCTCCGCTCCCTCGTCAAAGCAACCGTTGGCTCGGGGATGATCGAGAACCCAGCGTACAACCGCGGCCAGCCCTACTTCGTCGCGTTCCGGCCACTCAAGCATAGTGTCGAACGATTGACCGACGAGGAGATCGAGCAGTACAACACGTACAACGACCAGATCGACGACCTCTACTACAGCCTCGACCAGCTCGAGCAGGAGAAGATCGACGTCTTCGACCTCCGCCTCGAGTTGAAGCTCGCGCTCGACAAGGTGAAGAGCGGCAACTTCAACATGGTCAAGATTTACCTCGAGGGTCTCGTGCCGCGCATCGACAAGGCATGGGAGAAGCTCGGCAAGAAGCCGCAGAAGCTGGTGCGCGAGCTTGTTGATATGTCCGCGATCAAGAGTGAGTTGAAGAAGGCGCAGGAGGAGCGTGACAAGTACGTCGCGGAGAAGCAGGCGGCCGGCCCTGCTGCGGGCCCCGTGGAGAAGAAGGAATGGGGCTGGAAGGACGACGTCGGGCCGGAGCAGATACTCAACCTGAAGAACGGTATGATCGTCATCAATCTCGCGAGTCTCTACGACAAGGTGAGCGCGATGAAGGACAACGACCTGCTGAACGAGTTCCTCCCCGAGCCGCCCGCGCCGGCAGAGGGTGAACAGCCGAAGAAGCCGTTCAACCGCTTCGCGGCATGGGTGCGCGACGCGATTGGTGACACAAAACTGGCGAACGCGCTGGCTGCGTGCAAGACTAAGGAGGAGCTTCTCAAGGTGCTTGAGCAGAAGAAGGACGGCAAGGACGTCGGGGACGTCAAGCCCCCGGACTGGTTCACCGCCGCCAGCCAGGCAGCGCCGGCACCTGCTGCGCAGCCCGTCGCCAAGCCCGTTGAGGGGAAGCAGTCGGTGGACGGAGCAGTTGCCCCTGCAGATGTGGGACCGGCCGCGCCGGTCCAGGAAGCGTCTCCAGCGCTTGCCGCGGGGAAGCCTGCCGGGACTGCGCCGATGTCTGCCGTGGCGCCGGATGGGCAGCCGGCAGCAGAGAAGCCTACCCCCCAGCCAGCGGCGCCCGCCGCCACGCCGAACGAACCGCCCGCAGCTCCTGCTGCTGAGAAGCCGGCAGCGGCGAAGCCTACTGTGCGTCCGGCGCCCGTCGAGGCGGCCAAATCGACGAGCAGCATCGACAGCCTCGTCGTCCCGGACGAGAGCCAGGCGTTCCGGCTCGAGAACGGCGTCGCGCTCCACGGTATCAGGGAGCTGAAGGAGTATCTCCCGAAGATGGACGACATCACGTTCCGGAAGCACGTCGGCCTCGACTACAATCACTTCGCCGACTGGATCAGCGGCGTCTTCCACGACGAGGCGCTAGCCGAGAAGGTAGAGCATGCGCAGACGCGGCAGGATCTGCTCGCGGCGCTGGAAGGATAAGCAGAAACTAGAAAAAGAGGAGAGGTTACAGTGAGAGAAAAGAGAGGTGAGGCATGGAAGACGTCGTGCTGACCGAGCCGGACAAGTTCTTCTGGCTCAGGTCTGGTAAGGGGCTCAGGTCGATCCGCGAGCTGGCGAACGCCCTACCCTCCATGCCCTCCGAGGAGTTCTCCTACCACGGAGGGCCGCCTCGCTTCGACTTCTCCAACTGGATCGAGCACGTCTTCGGCGAGAAGGAGCTCGCTGCCCGGCTCCGGACGACGGCGAACCGCGAGGAGTTCCAGAGCATCCTCTACAACAGCGTCATCCATGCCGAGATTCACAGGAAGCAGGAGGAACGGGCCGCGAAGCGCGCGTCGGACGAGAAGGCCGTGATTGACGACCCTGCGCGCTTCGTCGCCTTTCGGGAAGAGGACACGAAGCGGAAGGACGTCCTGGCTGACCGGTTCGACGCGGTCTCGCGCCGCTTCGCAGACGAGGCCCATCCCGAGACGCCGAAGGAGGTCAAGCGTCGCATCGAAGCGGCAGGTGAGCGGTACAAGGACTTGCACCGCAGGGTCGCGGAGGCGCGTCAGATGGGAAAGGATCCGTTCATCGCTGACTTGACGCTTCGGTCGGTGCCGGCGAAGCTGGAGTATGCGCGTTTCTCCCATGACGACCGGGACTTCCAGCAGATAGGCCTCATCCTGGACGATGCGGAACGCGAACTCGCGGAGGCGCTCGCATTCGAGGAGCCGGACGTGAAGAAAGAGGTCGCGGCGATTGTCGCGCGGGGGCGGTCCTGATGGGCTTATTCGGTAAGAAAGGACCGGATCGTGACGAGCTGATCAAGCAGGGCATCGCCGATGCGGAGGCAGCGGCCGCGGCCGGGCAGGAGAAGGACACGGACGATGTCAAGACCGGGAACGACAAGGTCGACATC
>Ga0114931_10009894_pt1 | contig 11383 bp, 9 predicted proteins | sample 2SBtaG_FD_89579 | JGI IMG/M metagenome (GOLD analysis project Ga0114931, IMG submission 89579) | Deep subsurface microbial communities from Kolumbo volcano to uncover new lineages of life (NeLLi) - 2SBTROV14_V59a metaG | ecosystem: Environmental > Aquatic > Marine > Volcanic | place: Kolumbo...
AAAAGGTGGCGCTGACAGCCTGCATGAGAAAGTTTATTACCATGTTGAACGCTATGGTCAGGGATGAATGTGAATGGGCTTATTGAGGTTTAGGGAAGGGGTTGACGCCACAGTCGCTTGTTAAGAGTTACACTTACAAATTGAATTCAAGAAATCTAATAAAATAAAAAAATAAACCAGGAAGTGAAAATGTTTAATTCACCAGTGTGTAACGCGGTGATGAATTAATAAAAACTGAGTAACCAATGAAAAAAATAATAGCATTTTTTAAAAATAAAATTGTAATTTCAGTAATTGGATTAATTATCCTTTCATTGCTGGTGTGGTTTTTTGGGCCTGAATTAAAATTTGGTGAAAATAACTATGCTCCATTAGGAAGTGATATAGCAAGGCTTATCGCCATTATGGTGATGATTGTTGTGTGGGGAATTAATAATTTACTAATTCGCCACAAAGAAAAGAAGCAAAATGATGAGTTGGTCGATGACCTTCAGGGTAAGCCAGATAATGTAAGTAATATCGTTAATAACCAAACATCAGAAGAGATACAACAAATTGGGGAGCGGTTCACTCATGAGTTAGGGACATTAAAAAAATTAAAATTTAAAGGGCGCGGTTCTTCAAGAGCATTGTATGAGCTTCCATGGTACATCATTATCGGGCCGCCAGGTTCGGGAAAAACAACTGCCCTTGTTAACTCCAGTTTAGATTTTCCGCTATCGGAACAATTCGGTAAAAGTGCATTACAGGGTGTGGGAGGGACGCGAAATTGTGACTGGTGGTTTACCAATGATGCTGTTCTTATTGACACTGCCGGGCGATACACAACTCAGGATAGCCATAAAGTTATCGATAGTTCTGCCTGGGAGGGTTTTCTTAACCTGTTAAAGAAGCATAGACGCAGGAGGCCAATTAACGGCGCAATAATTGCCATTAGTTTACAGGAGTTGTTAACTCAGACAGAGGAAGAACGAACCAGGCACGCCAATACCATACGATCGAGAATTGATGATTTAATGGAAAAACTGGAAATACGTTTTCCTGTCTATCTAATGTTTACTAAATGTGACCTGGTTTCAGGATTTACGGAATTTTTTGAGGATTTAAACAAAGACGACCGTGAACAAGTTTGGGGTATATCTTTACCAAATGCACCTAAACCATCCCAGTCCCCTGATTTTGAATATCTTGATAATGAATATAATAATTTATTAAAACGTTTGTATGAGAGAGTTTTATGGCGTGTTCACCATGAAAGAGATGTGAAACGACGTGGCGTTATACAGGGGTTTCCTCAGCAAATGGAAAACCTGAAAACAATTGTTGATCAATTTGTGCAACAAACATTTTTAAAGAATCGTTATCGGTTTCAGCCTTATTTGCGCGGTATTTATTTTACCAGCGGTACACAGGATGGGACTCCTATAGATAGGCTTATGTCCTCGGTTTCATCCAATTTTGGGTTCAACCGAGATAGTGTGGCTCCTTTATTACAGCAAGGTAAAAGTTATTTTTTAAGTCAATTATTCCGCAGCGTTATATTCCCTGAATCAGAACTGGTGGGTTCAAATCGTAGGTACGAGAAATTTATCCTTTGGTCAAAGCGGATGACATATGCCGGTATGGCAGGTATTGCAGGACTTATGTTTGTTGTATGGGCGGGAAGTTTTACTCGAAACGAAATGTACATGCATGAAGTCGAATCATATGTTGCTGAGTTTAATGCTGAGAAGAAAAAGGTAAATGACTTGTCAATCGACTTATATAATACGCTCCCAGCATTAAATGCATTAGAAAAAGCAAGCGTCGCTTATGATCAGGAGAAACATCCATGGTTATCTGCTCTTGGTATGTACGATAGCAATGTAGATGATGCGGCTAAAACTGCATATCAGTACCAACTGAAAAAATTATTTCTTCCAAAACTTATAAAATATATAGAAATCCACTTGCGGAGAGGTCACCGTGGAGAAGATCTTTATAGCACCTTTAGAACCTATATTATGTTTAACAAGCTGGAGCATATGGATAAGCAATTAGTTCTGGACTGGTTTTCATCAAAGTGGAATAGTGAGCTAGAAGGGCAGGCATCAAAAAGGAAAGCTTTGGTTTCGCATCTGACTGCTTTACTTGAACTAGAGTTGGAGCCAGCAAAACTGGACAAACGTATGGTGTCCTCTACACGGAACCTGTTATTGCGTGTTCCAGTATCTCAACGTATTTATGAACGTATACGCACCAATCCGGAGTACACTCAAAAAGTCGATTTATTGAATGAATTTGGTGAATCGGTGCGAGAAACCTATGTTTCTAACCAGAAAGTTAATGATCATTTAAGAATACCAATACTGTTCACTAAAGAAGGATATGACAATATTGATTTTTCATCAAAATCAAAAGTGATTTCAAGCATTGTGAACGAGAAATGGTTGTTATCAGATGATAAAGGGGCAAAAGCTGATTTTATAAAAGATGATTTAGAGGAAGTAGGCAAAAAAGTTAAAGGTCTATATTTATCCGAATACAGTGCGTATTGGCAAAAAGTTTATGATGTTCTTGAAATTAAATCCTTTAGCAGCTTGAGGCATGCTGATGAGGTATTGACTAATTATACAGACCCGGTTTATTCACCACTGCTTGCTATTCTGCAGGTGGGTTCAACAAATACACAGCTGTCTAGCCAAATAGCAGAAAATTTAGCTGATGATAATAAGGAAGGTGCAAAAGGAAAATTGGCGAGCCTAGTCGCATCAAAGGCAAGTTGGACCAAGGTGGATAGGCGGTTTAGAAATGTGAATGTTTTGTTGCGTGAGTCCTCAAAAAAATCTGCACCGATTAATGCAATTTTAATGAAAGTTTTACAGTTACAGGAATTTGTTAATGAAATAATCATGGCCCCGGATCCTGCTAAAAAGGCTTTTGAGATCGCTAAAGTTCGATACCAAACTGGAGCAGGTAATGCTATTTCGTCACTACGAGCTTACGCAAAAAATACCCCTAAGCCCGTTAAGCGTTGGCTTACGACTTTGGCCAACCAAACATGGAAGGTTATTCTTCAGTCTGCGCATCAACATATAAATTCAGAATGGCGTATGAGAATTTACGAGCCCTATTTACATGGGCTTTCGGGACGTTATCCATTAAAAACATCATCTCAGGATGAAATAGCATTACTGGATTTTGTCGAATATTTTAAGCCAGGCGGTGCTATGGATGTTTTTTATAAAGAGTATATAAGGCCATTTATAAATACTCGGCATGGCTGGAAAAACCGTATTATTAATAGGTACAGTATAGGGTTGTCTCAAAAATCAATAAATCAGGTAAAAACTGCATTAGCGATTAAAAACATATATTTTAGGAATAATCCACAGGTGCCAGGCCTTACGTTTCAACTAAAACCTTACTTTATGAAAAAAAGTGACGTTAGGTTTTTACTCGAAATTGGTGATAGTAGCGTTACATACAGCCATGGACCTCAATTCTGGAAGACTTTGAAATGGTCTGGGGATGAGGAGAAAAACAGGGTCAGGATAATATTCGACGACCTAAATGAACAACAGCATTCAAAGACTTATGAAGGCCCTTGGGCCTGGTTAAGATTATTGAGCCAGTCTAAATTGGTTAAAACAGATAAATCTAATGTCTATCTTGTTACCTATCTAATTTCAGATGCCAAAGCAGGCAGATCTGAATTATCACCAATGCGAACAACTACGGAGCATAAGATTACATTTAAAATCAAAGCAAAGAGCGTAAATAATCCGTTTAAAGATAATTTATTAGCGTCATTTACGTGTCCAGAGAGAATATAAGTGGACGCAGAATTAAAATCAGGAGTTTATGGTAAGTTGCCTATGCATGGTGATTTTATTCATCGAAATTTACCAACTTCTTTTATTAAAACATGGGATGAATGGTTACAGCTATACATTGCTGGTACGAGGGAGAAAATGGGTGATGAATGGCTTGATATTTATTTAACAAGTCCAATATGGCGATTTGTCCTGTCATCAGGCGTTATTGATGCTAATCATTGGGCGGGTATTATGTTGCCGAGTGTTGATCAAGTGGGTCGGTACTATCCATTCTCAATAGTTATGCCATTATCATCAGATTTAAATCCACTCGAATTTATTTCATTGCACACAAACTGGTTCGAAAGTATCGAAGAACTAGCTTTGCAAGCATTGGAAGAACAATTCCCGGTTGATGAGCTGGTAGAAAATGTAAATGGTATTGAGGTCGATTTTACATTGAGTTATTTGAAAACTGGCGAAAGGATGGAAAGCAGTGCATTACAGATGAATATGGAATTTGAAGAACAGCTTCCTATGTCTGTATATGCATATTTTTTAGACTCTATTTTGTTAAAAAGTATGAATAGCTATAGCGCATGGACTACCAGTGGATCAGAGAGGATTCAGCCATGTATGTTATGCGCTCAGGGATTGCCTTCGGTTACAAATATGCCCGCAATGATGGATGGCCAATGGTCATATTGGGGTTGGCCTCAAACATATGCCGCTAAATAAGTGATTGGATAAATATGAGCGATACAACGATAAGACGGCCAATTAAATGGTTAAGTGCATCTGATACAAATGTAGGCGTTGTTAGAAAGATTAATGAAGATTCAGTTTTTTCAAAACCTGAGATTAACATGTGGGCCGTTGCAGATGGTATGGGTGGGCATGAGGCGGGGAACATAGCAAGCAGTATGATTGTAAGCGCACTTGATGAGCTTGAAGAAAAACAACATCTAACCGAATCTGTTAATAGTGTTGAGAATAAAATTATTGATGTAAATGAAAGGCTGCTTGAGTATTCAGAAATAATGCTAGAAGGAAGAATTGTTGGGAGTACCGTAGTAATTCTATTTATAAAAGGACGGGTAGGGGTTTGTATGTGGGCCGGGGATTCAAGATTATATCGATACCGAAGTAATAATCTGAAACAGATGACTGTTGATCATAGTCATGTGGCTGAGTTATTAAAACAGGGTTCTATAACGGCAGAGGAAGCAGAGAATCACCCTGAATCAAATGTAATTACCAGGGCGGTTGGAACATGTGAAAATATCTTTGTCGATATTGATATCTTTGATGTTGAAGCTGGTGATGTATTTTTACTTTGTAGTGATGGATTATACAACTCAGTTAGCGATGAAAATATTATAAGTTGTTTGCGTGATGATGTGGATGAAACCGTAAGTAATCTCATCAGCACATCTTTGGATAATGAAGCAGCTGATAATGTATCTGTAATAGTTGTTAAGGGGACGCATAACATTAATTCCTGATAATGAGATGCATAGAAAGGCAAACAGTATATATATGAACAGTTCAGACGACAAAAATAATAACAAAAAGATAATAGATAACACAAAAAATGTTAAAACGGATAAAACTTTGTTTTCTGATAAAACCAGAAAACATGATGAAACGAGGGTTCGAGGAAGACCAGAGTCCACAAGAAATGTCAGTGGCGCGAATAAAGACAGTGTTGATAAAACACGATTTAGAGCACCTCATCAAGATGGTGCTTCAGAAAATAATTCAGAAAAGATCAAAAAAAGACATGCTAAATATATACAACCTGGTAGCGTAAATGCTACTGAAACCCCGGCAGGCACTAAGAACCAAGTATTAAAGGAGCGTTTTATCCTGGAAAAGGTTTTAGGTGTAGGTGGGATGGGTGTTGTATATAAAGCAAAAGATAGATTAAAGGTAGAAGCAAAAGATAGAGATCCATATGTTGCGATTAAAGTTTTAAGCGAAGAGTTTAAAACGCATCCAGAAGCATTTATCGCATTACAAAGAGAGTCCAGAAAGGCCCAGCGTATTGCGCATCCCAGTACGGTAAAGGTTTATGACTTTAATCGTGATGGCGATGTTGTATTTATGACCATGGAATACATGGTTGGTAAACCGCTTGATCAAATGATCAAACAGTATCAGGCAACTGGTTTGCCAAGAAATGACGCCTGGGAAATATTATCTGGAATTTGTTCGGCTTTAGCGCATGCTCATAGTGAAAATATTGTCCATTCAGACTTTAAGTCTGGAAATGTTTCTATATCGGACAGTGGCGTAGCAAAAATATTTGATTTTGGTATAGCGCGCGCAGTAGCAAATATTGACAGAAAAACCGGGAGCATTCAGGACCATACAGTGTTTGATGCTGGCAGTTTGGGCGCACTAACGCCAGCATATGCAAGCCTGGAAATGTTACTTGGCAAGACGCCCGATACTCGCGATGATTTATATGCCCTGGGATGCGTGGCTTATGAGATACTTACAGGTGAGCATCCATTTAACAGACTCCCTGCTGATGAAGCCTATAATAAAAATCTTAAACCAAAAAGAATATCGGATATTAGTAAACGCCAATGGAAAGCAATAAAGGGCGCATTAGCATTTAAACGAGAAGACAGGATAGATTCCGTTGATGAATTTTATAAGCAATTAACTAAAAGAAGTAAACCAATATTTATGCTTGTGGCATCTGTTATGTTTACACTAGCTGGCGTTACCTTTATGACATACACCCATTTTTTTGAGAACCAGGGGTCTCAATTTTCTCAATCAGATATTCGAAATCAGCTCGAATTTAAAATTCGGTATAAACTGTTTAAGGAAAATATCGAAAAATTATTAAGAAATCCCAGTTTTTCTATTGAATGGGAAGATAATATGTGGAGTGAGGTAAAGGGTATGTCGGAAATACTCTCGGGAGAACCAGATGAATGGTATGCTGCCTCGCGAAGTGATATATACCGGTTGTATGTTAATAAGATAGGCGTGGTAATGGGCCAATTTAAATATAATGTTGCATCACGCCTAATAGATAATGCCTATCGCTACACTGATGATAAGAGGTTGCTCGATGATAAAAAGATAAAATTAACAAAGGCGATCCGAATTAAGGAGGAAAGAGTTAGAAGGCTTGCTGCGGAAAAGAATCGATTTAAAGAAAAAAATGCAAATCAAATAGCCGATAAGAAAAAAAATACCAATTTATTTAACATTGAACTTTCTAACGTAAATAAACAACTGGAATGTTCATCCAGACTTAATATGCGTGATTTTAATATTGCGATAACTAAATTACGATCTTTAGATCGTAATCGTTATTTGAAGCTTGAAGATATATTGGCGTCAAGTCTGGCAAAATGTATCGTCTCTATAGGGAAAAGGCATCCAGAGCATGCGCTAGATTCAAAAAGGTATGCGCTACATATTTTTAGAAATAATCCAACACTTATGGCGATAGTTATAAAAGAAAGAGATGCATGCGATCTTTCAATTGCAGGACTTGGAGCAAGGGGGGATAGGTCGATATGCCGCGATAAACTTGGTGAAATAGGAAAAGGACCAGCACTAGTTGTAATTCCGGGAAATGGTAAAATTAAACCGTTTGCTATAGGAAAATATGAAGTATCTTCAAAAGAATTAAACATTTTCTGCAAGAACTCAAAAAAGTGTAATTATAAGATTATTGGAGATGAAGATTTACCGGTAACTAATATTAAGATATCAACAGCAATTACGTATTTAAAGTGGCTGAGTAAAAAAACAAAAAAAAGATACCGATTACCGACAAAACGGGAGTTGGTATACGCAGCAAAGTCGAAATCATATGACCTTGATCCAAACAGAAATTGTCAGCTAAGTACCAGAGGCTTTAATAAGGGCAACGAGCTTGTTAAAGTCAATACAGGCAAGCAAAATGGATGGGGTTTGGTTAATTATGTTGGAAATGCGCAAGAGTGGGTGTTCGGTAAAGGAAGGAAGCTTTTGGTTGTTGGCGGATCTCACAATACATTGATGGATGTTTGTACAGCGACGACAGTATTTAAACATACGGGTTCCCCAGATAAGTACACAGGTTTCCGAGTCGCAAGAGATCTTGTAGATATATAAAATGGATATTTCTAATTATTCTCTTCAGCTGCGTGAGTTATCGGATGATTATTCTAACCGAAGAATACTGGCAGATGATTATCGATTAAAAAGAAAAGAATTATTGGATGAAATTGATAAAGTAATTAACGGTCAGGAATCTGGTCATTACGAGAATACAGATGAAATAGAAGAAAAAGATCTTGGAATCTTTAATAAAATTATCGGAGTATTAAAGAACGATGAGGATAAAGATAAATATTGAAGATTGCAGCAGAGGGTGTTCAAAACTCTGTGTCAGCCAATCGTCATAGCGCGATATGAATGGATATTTTATATTACTTGAATCCGTAGGTTCATGACGGCGCCGAGCACATGCTCTTGATTCCACAGCGGTTTAAAAATGCCCGCTTAACCTACGGGTGAAGCTAAGATTTTTTAATTCCACTGTGAAATCAATATTATGCATTCTGCATCCGCCCTGAACCTACGGATTCAGGTATTATTTATGATTTGAATTGAGATATCAGAAACAAAATATTGCTATATTTTAAGAGGGTATTTTTATGGAATTAGTAAAACTATTTCAGGCAGGCGGACCTTTTATGTATCCCATATTAGGGGTATTTGCCATTGGTGTTTCAATTGCGCTAGAGCGATATTTTTATTTGAGTAAAACCAATAGAGTCACTAATAAAGTTTGGTCTCAACTGGTACCGATGTTAAAGGCCTTGGATTTTCAGCGCGCAATAAAATTAACCGAATCAATCAAAACTCCTATAACAAGTGTACTGAATTATGGATTTACCAGGCACAGCGAAAACAAGCGGCGAGAAATTATTGAAGCTGCGATGGAAGAAGGGATGATGGATGCTATGCCAGACCTAGTTCAACGTACACATTATCTTGCAACATTTTCCAATGTGGCAACATTACTTGGATTGCTAGGAACAATTGTCGGTCTAATTCAGGCATTTACTGCGGTTGCCAACGCAGATCCCGTAGAGAAGGCAGACTTACTTTCCGCCAGTATATCGGTTGCCATGAATACGACAGCATTTGGATTAATGACGGCTATACCACTATTGCTTGCACATTCCTATCTGGTTACTAAAACGGCCCGTGTTGTCGACAATCTGGAAAAAGCGGCTGTTAAATCTATTAATCTAATGGTTAGAGATTAAAAAGTTATTAAGTTATGAAAAAGTCAGCCTTAAACCGTATCCATGAAGCAGAAGAGTTAAATATTACTGCCTTTATGAATTTAATGGTGATACTGGTCCCTTTTCTTCTTATCACCGCAGTATTTTCGAGAATGACGGTACTGGAATTAAACCTACCCGCACTTGATGCCAAATCAAAACAACAGGAAAAAGGTCAGTTACAGCTAGAGTTAGTGTTACGTCAAAATAGTTTTGATATTCAAGATGCAAATCTTGGAATAATCAAAAAATTTCCTCGTACTCAGGGTGAAACTCGTTGGGATTTATTCACTGATTTATTAGTTGAAATAAAATCACGTTTCCCGGATGAAAAAAGCATTACGCTTCTCCTTGAACCTTCAATTAATTATAAAACGTTGATCCAGGTTATGGATCGTGTACGTACAGCAGATGTTGTGTCTGTACTCAATGTAGAAACTGTTGAATTATTTCCGAATATATCTATTGGTGACGCAGATATAATTGCTACAACTACTGGGCAGAAGGTGAAAAAGTAATGAAAGATGTAAAACTTTCTGGCCGTTCTAAAAGAATGGAGCATTTTAGGAGTATTCACAGTCGTTCAGGTTTAAACCTGGTTTCGTTAATGGATATTTTTACAATTCTTGTTTTCTTTTTATTGGTGAGCTCAGGCTCCCAGCAATTGCCTAGCAGCAAAGATATTACCCTGCCTACCTCGGTCGCAAAAAAGGTACCAAAGGAAACTTTGATAATTGCTATTACCAAATCAGATGTTCTTGTACAGGGCAAAAAAATTGCAGAGATTTCCCAATTTATGAAGAACGATCAATCAATAATCCTGGAGCTACAAAACGAATTAAAGTACCAGGCTTCTAAACGACTGTTTAGACAAGCCAATAATTCAGCTGGCCACGCGGTTACCATAATGGGAGATGAAAATATTTCCTACCAATTGCTAAGAAAAATTCTTGCAACCTGTCGCCAGGCTAACTATACAACGATTGCATTTGCAGCTTTACAGAAGATAAAAGGCTAAACTTGATGACTGCAGTTACGTATCAAAGTTTAGCGCTTGCATGGCATCCAAAAAGTAACCGCGATAAACCGTTTGTATTTTTTACTCTGGTCATTCTAACAGTGTTCCTGGGAACTGGTGTGTTTTTTAACACAATTGATGTTCCTAAAGGGGAAAGTAGGGTAAAAGCAGTGTTACCAGATAGAATAGCAAAATTTATATTAGAAAAACCTAAACCAAAACCAAAACCAAAGGCAGAGAAACCAAAGCCAAAACCAAAGGTAAAGAAACCTAAGCCAAAACCAAAAGTAAAAAGAAAGAAACCAAAAAAAGAAGTAAAGCTTACTAAAAAAGAAAAAAAGGCACGTAAAAAGGCTGAAAAGAGCGGATTGCTTACGTTAAGTGAAGAATTGTCGGATTTGATTGATACCCCAAGTATCGATTCGATGGTAGGTAAAAAAATCAGGAAATCTAAAAAAACGACCCAGGTAGCCTCTATTGATACCACATTGTTAACAGCGGATGCTGCCGAGGGGAGTGATGGTGTTCAAGTTGAGGGTCACTTATCGAGTGTCACCGGTAAGACTAAGTTAGATTCTCAGCAGCGTTCTGTTGCGCGAAAATTAATCACGGAAAGAGCTGCAAAAGACACAGGTGGCGCCGGGAAATCGACCACGAAGAATCTGAGAATTGGCAATTATCGTTCAGAAGAAGATATCGCTTATGTTTTTGATAAAAATAAGAGTAAATTACACTCTATTTATCGCAGAGCACGGAGACATAATCCAGGAATAAAAGGTAAGATTGTGCTTGAAATTACAATATTACCTTCCGGTAAAGTTGAAAATGTCGTGATTACGTCTAGCGAGTTAAATGATTCTAAGCTTGAATCACGCATAGTGGCACGAATAAAACAGTTTGATTTTGGTGAAAAGAACGTTAAGAAAGTATCAGTTACCTATCCAATCGAATTTTTACCATCATAGTTATTTATTGCAGTTTCGTGGATGCCAAGCAGGACAAATCCCACATGTTTGTTATAGTTCACCAGGATACAACTATGGATTCGTTCACAACACGGGCAAGCCATGACTAAGCGCATGCATCTCATTCGATATTTTGCTTTATTTCTATTGTTTTTCATTAGTTTGGCGACGGCCACTGCGAATGAGCGACCGCCACAGGCTGCCATCGCCACAGCGCATCCACTGGCGACTCAAGCGGGGCAGGAGATTCTTCAGTCTGGTGGCAATGCCTTTGATGCGGCGGTGGCGATCACC
>Ga0114931_10009895_pt1 | contig 11383 bp, 11 predicted proteins | sample 2SBtaG_FD_89579 | JGI IMG/M metagenome (GOLD analysis project Ga0114931, IMG submission 89579) | Deep subsurface microbial communities from Kolumbo volcano to uncover new lineages of life (NeLLi) - 2SBTROV14_V59a metaG | ecosystem: Environmental > Aquatic > Marine > Volcanic | place: Kolumbo...
ATGATGCTGTCCATTTGCAGGGGCAGTGCATCCACTTTATGACTAATGTGTAGTTGAATATCTGCTTTGAATTCAGGAAGGCGGTGACAGGAAGTGTTAATAAATAATAGGGATAAGGCCAAAATCAGGAGGAAAGTGTGAAAGATCGAAAAGGATTTATTTCTCATTTTTTAGGTAATTAGAGTCGATAATTTAAGGGGTTAGATGAAGAAAAAGAATGACTTATGTTACCCTGGGATTTTTTCTTCGAAATGTTGTGCTCCTATTTAATCTTAATATCTCGATAGATCAGAAAGAGCAGAAGCAAGAGGGGTGTTGCCATAAATAGAGTAGAATAGAAAAGCGCAGCCGGAATGGAAAGATGGGTCATGACAGATGGGAAAATAACAGGCAGAACGAGTGCCAGTTCCATCAAGGCAAAGCCTGTGAGGAAAAGCAGAAACAAAAACTTTTTTGGCCGGTTGTAAGGAGAAGCCATGCCTGTGGCGGAAGGCTGAATCAGGAGAAAAGGGGTAAGCACCCCGATGAAAATAAGATGCAGAAAAGCGATGATAACCGGATGTTTTTCGGAAAGTGCCTGGAAGGACCCGCCAAAGAGCATAGAGAGCTGAAGCAGGGACTTGAAGAGAAGCAGAAGCATCACAAGTCCGATCATGCGATACAGGAAACTTGATCGCCAGGCTTTCGCCAGGTCCTTGCGTATTTCAAAAAAGAGCATTCCGAGGCCGCTAATTTGAAGCAAAGCACCTGCCAAGGCAACAACGAAAACCCAAATGGGCGGGTGGGTCCAAATAGCCGATTGGGCATAGCTTAACAAGACACCAGCCACGAAAAAGTAGAGGGCAATTTTTGCAGCGTTGGGATAGGGGCTTGTGCGCTGCTTCGCCACGAAGAGAAGGATAAGTGCCAGCATCTGCGTGACGAACCACCCGTTGCTCTGAAAATGGAGATAAAAATAGATGGAAAGGCGATACCAGATGCTTGATTCCTGCCCGCTTGCCATTATGTATGCTACCAGAAAAGGCCCCAGTGTAGAGAAAACGAGAAAAAAGAGTGCCCATCGAAGGAAATGCAGCGGCAATGCGGATATGGAATCCTTCATAGCATTCGTGTCGTGCCAGACAAGATATGCAAATAGGTAGCTTGCAAAAATATGCAGGGTCGAAAAAAGAATAGATGCCCAAAAATATCCGTGGAAAGGAAAACTGAGAAGGATGCCGGCTACGAAAAGTTGCGTGGCTACAAAGAGTTGGCGCTGCCAGCGGTTGTGACCCTGCATGGGATAGGACCAAAGTGTCAAAGCTGCCAGGGCATTGTATACCCAGCCCAACATCATTACGTGTGAATGTGTGTGAAGCCAGTATTTGTATACAAATCCCGGTATCTCGCCATGGTAGTGATAGTAGCGCAAAAAAAGAGCAATAAGAATGGCAAGCGCAAACCATATCAGTGATGCCAGAAAGTACCATTGGGCCGTTTGACGCTGCTCTTGGCTTATTACAGGATGCATATCAAGCATCGAAATGGCTTAGTTTGTACATAAATATGGAAGCGATGGAACGGGCGCGCTGCCTGGCCTCGTCCGCCTTCTCCCCAATAAAGCTTTCATCCAGTGTACTTTCAAATAATTGCAACCAGCGGTCAAAGTGCTTTTTATCAATCTGTAGTCCGAGGTGCTTCTCAAAGGGATTTCCCTTATATCCTGCTGTACCGAAGAGCAGCGATGACCAAAATCGATACATACGCGGAAGATGATCATCCCAGTTCTTTATACGGGCATCGAATACGGGGCCCAGTATATCGTCTTTACGAACTTTTCGGTAAAAATGATTTACCAGAATCCTAATATCGGCTTCGTTCTCAATGTCTTTCATTGGGTGCTCGGTTTTTATTTTGTTTTTCATCCGCTGTGAGCAGGTCGTCAATAAAAACATGTGCTTGTTTTAATTGTTCGAGTGCATCTGTCACGGTAATTTCCGAAAGTGACTGCAGAAGCGAGTCGCGGAACGGCTTGATCTGAAAATGGATAGGACAGGGGTGTTCATTCGAGCACTTGCTGAGCCCCATCGCACATTTAGTCAGGCTGTCGGGGCCGTCTACTATTTCAATGATGGCGATCAACGGGTGCCCAAGACATTGACTGTCGAGATAGTAGCCCCCACCCGGCCCTTTACTGGAGCGGATGACTTTTTCCATCGCCAGCCTGCGCAATATCTTGGCTAGGTAGTATTTTGGTATATCAAGGGCTTTAGCAACTTCCCCTACGCCTACTTTCTTGTGAACACTGCTTTTCTCTGCTATAAATAAGACGGAGCGCATTGCATACTGGGAAGTTTTAGAGAGCATTTAGTCCATTTTTTCTTTTGCTTAACGGCTTGTTCCGCCTAATGATTTGGCAAAACGCTCAGCCGGAATCAATTCTTTTCCTCCATGACGGTAGTCGTAGAATCCTACTCCCGACTTGCGTCCCAGGTGCCCGGCTTCTACCATATTTACTAAAAGTGGACACGGTCTGTATTTCGGATCGGCAAATCCTTCGTGTAGCACTTTTAAAATGCTAAGGCAGACATCCAACCCGATGAAGTCAGCCAGTTGCAGTGGCCCCATGGGGTTAGCCATGCCCAGTCTCATCACCGTATCGATCTCAGTCACTCCGGCCACTCCTTCAAAAAGGGAAAAAATGGCTTCGTTAATCATGGGCATTAGTATGCGGTTGGCTACAAAACCGGGATAATCATTGACTTCAACGGGTACTTTGCCCAGTTTGCGGCTCAGCTCCATGATCTCCATACTTACTTTTTCAGAGGTCGAGTAGCCCCGTATGATTTCTACCAGTCTCATTACCGGCACGGGATTCATAAAATGCATGCCAATCACTTGTTCGGACCTTTGGGTGGCGGCTGCTATGCGGGTGATCGAGATAGAAGAGGTATTGGAGGCCAGGGTAGCCGATGGTTTGCAAAGGGCATCCAGCTTTTTGAATATATCCAGTTTAAGGGATACGTTTTCGCTGGCAGCTTCTATCACAAGGTCGGCTTCCGGCACGGCTTCTTCCATGCGTGTTGTAGTTCGGATGCGGGCCAGGGTGGCGGCCTTTTCCTCTTCTGTGATCAATTCTTTTTTGAGCTGGCGATTGAGATTCTTTTCGATGGTGGCCAGGGCCTTTTCAAGTGCTTCGGGCCGTATATCTATCAGTGTGCTGCTGAATCCGCACTGTGCAAAGACATGGGCGATACCGTTGCCCATGGTACCGGCACCTATGATGCATATTTCTTTCATTGCTATGAGTTTTTCGCAAAGATAAGGTGGCAAATTCAGATAGAGACAAATAATAATTTCAAACGATTTGGGTAAAATGACAAAAGTCATTTATTAAAGGACTCTGAAGTCTTTTTTTTGTGCTTGTAATATTTTTCACACCATAATAAATAATTGACTATGCAAACTTCAAAGATTTTCACCCTCAGTGTTTCAGTGGTCTTGCTCTTTTTTGCTTCTTGTAGTGGCGGCAGCAATGAAACATCTAATGACAATGTAAAAAACGGCAGTACAGAAGCGAATGCCCCAAAGAAAGAAGTCGTCTCGGATATTGGCATTGGCCTTATCACCCATGTGGAGATCGGAGACGAGATTGATGAACAACTGGCTACAAAGGGCAAGGAAGTTTTTGAAACGAAATGTACCGCTTGCCACCAACTTGACGAAAGATATGTAGGACCGGCCCTGGCAGGTGTTACCAAAAAGCAAAAACCGGAATGGATCATGAATATGATTCTTAATCCGGAGGAAATGACCAAAAAAGATCCTAATGCCAAAGAACTCTTGGGCGAATACATGACCCAGATGACATTTCAGGATGTATCTGAGGAAGATGCAAGAGCATTGCTCGAATATTTCAGAAAATACGATGCCGAGCATTGATCATCAGATAGGAGAATTCACTTCATTAATCAATAAAATAATAAACCATGAACAGGCTGAATTTAAATTTTCAAGTAAAGATGCTGGCCTTTGCGATTTTTCTATCCCTTTTCGCACTGGCCTGCAACAATGGTAGCAACCAGAAAGGGCTGGCCAGTAACGCAAGTTCAAATGCGGAAAAAGTGTATGTGGCCCCGGGCGAATATGATGAATACTACGCCTTCCTTTCAGGTGGATTTAGTGGACAACTGGCCGTTTACGGCTTGCCTTCCGGTCGCTTGTTTAAGATCATTCCTGTTTTCAGCGTAGATGCCGAAAAGAGCTATGGCTTTAACGAAGAAACCAAACCGATGCTACAAACCTCTCACGGATGGCTGCCATGGGATGATTCTCACCACCCGGAACTTTCACAGACGGATGGAGTCCCGGACGGTAAGTGGATATTTATAAATGGAAACAATACCCCGCGTATTGCCCGCATTGATCTGACGACCTTTGAAACGGCTGAGATTTTGGAAATTCCCAACAGCGGAGGTAATCACAGTTCACCGTTTACCACTGAAAATACCGAGTACATTGTGGCCGGTACCCGCTTCAGTGTACCGATTCCGCAGAAAGACTTTCCTATTGAGTCTTACAAGGAAAACTTCAAGGGTACGCTAAGCTTTGTTAGCGTGGATCCGGAAGATGGGGATATGGAGATTGCCTTTCAGATTCTCGTGCCCGCTTATGACTATGACCTTGCCCACTGCGGCAAAGGACCGTCACACGGATGGGCTTTCTTCTCAAGCTACAACACTGAGGAAGCCAATACGCTGCTGGAGTCCAACGCCTCACAAAAGGACAAGGATTTTATTGCAGCTGTCAACTGGAAAAAAGCCGAAGAATATATCAAACAAGGCAAATTCCATACTATGCCGGCCACATATTACGACAACTCCTATGATGAAACGACCCAAATGGGAAATTCGGAGCTGAAAAAAGAAGTGAAAGTTTTGATCCCTTCCGAGTGCCCGGGGTTGATGTATTATCTGCCTACGCCTAAATCACCGCATGGTGTGGATGTAGATCCTACGGGTGAATATATTGTAGGTAACGGTAAACTTTCTTCCGATATGGCTGTGCATTCTTTCACCAAAATGCTGAAAGCCATTGAAAACGAAGATTTTGTAGACAACGTTGACGGCATTCCGGTATTAAATTACGAATCTATTCTGGCCGGTATTGTTACCGATATGGGCCTTGGACCCTTGCATACCGAGTTTGACGGGAAAGGATATGCCTATACATCCTGTTTCATTACTTCCGAAATCGTGAAATGGGAAGTAGCTACACAAAAGGTGGTAGACCGCGTACCTACGTATTACTCCATTGGCCACCTCATGATCCCCGGAGGGGATAGCCGCAAACCTTGGGGCGAATATGTAGTGGCCCTTAACAAAATCACAAAAGACCGCTACTTGCCAACCGGACCAGAGCTTTGCCAGTCGGCACAACTCTATGACATCACCGGAGACAAAATGCAACTCTTGCTTGACTTTCCCACCATGGGCGAGCCCCACTACGCACAGGCGATCAAAGCCGATGTTATCAAAGACAAACAGGTCCGCATTTATCGCCTAAACGAAAGTCAGCATCCTTATAAAGCAACCAAGGAGCAAGATGCACGGGTAGAGCGAAACGGAAACGAAGTTCATATTTATCTGACGGCCATTCGCTCACACTTTGCACCGGACAACATTGAAGGTATCAAAGTAGGCGATAAAGTATACTGGCATGTAACCAACCTGGAGCAAGCTTGGGATGTACCTCATGGATTTGCAGTACTGGGGGCTCACAATGCAGAGTTGCTAATAATGCCCGGACAAACCGAAACGCTCTTATGGGAACCAAAGGAGGAAGGAGTATTCCCGTTCTATTGTACCGATTTCTGTTCTGCTCTGCATCAAGAAATGCAGGGATATGTCAGGGTTTCGGCATCCAATGCCAATGTTCCTCTTAAATGGTGGTTGGCAGACAAAATGGGTAATAAATGATAGATTAAGCAGAAGTAATCAGGAAATGATGCTGTCCTTGTCCTTTGTAAATTGTCAAGCATAGTCAATTAGAATCTTGAATCCTTATGCTGCAAATTATTCTGTAAAGAAGCGTTGTAGCCTTCAATTTCAAGGTGATACAGAGAAGCGAGGACAGCATTTTTCATTTTTAGTAAATGAAAAAAACTATAGGTTTATGAAAAAGTCAACAAGGATCCTTCTCGCTTTTGCAATCGTACTGCTCATCCCGCTCTATTTCCTACCGATCTGGAAGATAGACTTGGATGCGCCCCAGTTTCCCGAAGGAATTTCAATGCACATTTACATTAATAAAATTGGGGGGAGCGATCCTTATACCCTGGAAAATGTAAATATTCTGAACCACTACATTGGTATGAGGGAGATCAACCCCAATGACATTCCTGAACTTATTTATATGCCCTATATTTTGGGTTTCCTCATCCTGTTTGGTTTGATTACCCTGATTGCCAATAAAAAGTGGATGCTTTATACATGGATTGCCTTGTTAATTATAGCGGCTGTGGTGGCTTTCACTGACTTTTATATGTGGGAGTATGATTACGGGCACAACCTCAATCCGGAGGCTCCTATCAAAATACCGGGTATGGCATATCAGCCACCACTAATCGGCAAGAAGAACATGCTCAATATCACGGCCTACTCCCTGCCCCATGCGGGGGGATGGTTTTTAATAGGCAGTATAATTCTCATTATTATTGCCGTGGTCAATGAATTCAAAAGCGGATTTAAAAAAAGCATTGCCTGAAAAGATCAATTATGAAGTATCTCTCACTTTTTTTGCTTTCTTCTATGCTTATCTTTTCATCATGTAGCAAAGGTCCTAAACCCATTGATTTTGGCCATGAAAACTGCCATTATTGCAAGATGCTCATTGCCGATCCCAAGTTTGGGGCAGAGGCCGTCAGCAAAACCGGTAAAGTATTCAAATATGATGCAGTAGAATGCCTCATTATGGATTTGAAAAGCGGAGGTATTGAAAAGGATAAAATGGCCGACTATTACGTCATTACTTTTGATAAACCCGGTACGCTGATACCTGCTTCCGAGGCTACTTTTCTTATCTCTCAGAAGCTTCCAAGCCCGATGGGAGCTTATTTATCTGCATTCAGCAGCCGGGAATCTGCTGAGGCTAAAAGTAGGGAGAAGGGGGGAGAACTATATTCATGGGAAGAGGTCAGAAAGAAAATAACAGGGAACTAGCTTATGAGGGTCTAAAAGCACCATTCCGAAATGATTATTAAGCGCCTGATTGCCACATTATTGCTTAGCTTACTATGGGGTGGATTCCTATCTGCCCAGCAAAGTTTGAACGTATGTCAGGATTGTCCGCTGAAAACTCTTTCGGAGGGAATAGCCGCAGCCCATCGCTTTGATACCATTTATCTTCAAAAAGGCGTCTATTACGAAAATAATGTAACGATCAGCAAACCTCTGGTAATTATCGGTGTCGGCTTTCCTGTAATTGACGGGAGGGAAAAGGGTGAAATACTCGAGATTATGGCGGATAGTGTATTGCTGACGGGTGTGGAGGTGAGGAATGTTGGGACAAGCTACATTCACGACCAGGCCGGCATCTACCTCAAAGAGGTTAAAGATGTACGTGTAGTGGGCAACCGGCTGATAAATACATTCTTTGGGATATATCTTGAGCATTCGCAGCAGGTACAGGTCAGTGGCAATTACATTAAAGGCCAGGCCAAAGATGAGTTGAGCAGTGCCAATGCCATTCACCTATGGAAGTGTCATAAGATACACATCAGCGATAATTTCGTTACCGGGCACCGCGATGGCATTTATATGGAATTTGTGGACAGCAGCCTGGTCGAAAACAATGAAAGCACCGGCAATCTGCGCTATGGCCTGCATTTTATGTTTTCCAATGATGACAGGTATTTCAACAACCGCTTTATAGAAAACGGAGTAGGTGTGGCTGTTATGTATTCCGATCGCATTGAAATGACGGAGAATAAATTTACACACAACTGGAGCCCCGTATCTTATGGCCTGCTTCTGAAGGAAATACGATACTCCAAAATTTGGCACAATAAATTTCTAAAGAATACTACGGCTATTTATATGGAGAATACCATTGAAAGTGATGTGTATGAAAATGATTTCATTTCAAACGGTTGGAGAGTAAAAATCATGGGCAATTGCGAAGAGGTGGTTTTTCATAGCAACAATTTCATGGGCAACAGCTTTGATGTATCGACCAATACGCAACATAACTACAATAAATTTAATAACAACTACTGGAGTGCTTATACAGGATACGACCTCGACCATGATGGAACGGGTGATGTTCCTTTCCGACCGGTCAAGTTGTTCGGATATCTGGTCGAGCAGGTACCCATTTCCATTATTTTGCTTCGTAGCCCTTTCATGGAATTACTCAATCATGCCGAGAATGTAATCCCTGTCATTACCCCGGAAACACTTAAGGATGAATCACCAAAAATGAAACCGATCAAATGGTAGAAATAAGAAATCTCTTCAAAAAATTTAGCAGTGTGGAGGTGCTCAAAGGCCTGAATCTCGAGCTGCAAGCCGGAAAGGTCAATGTCATTATGGGCCCCAATGCCTCGGGCAAGACCACGCTCATCAAAAGCATTCTGGGTCTGGTTATTCCCGATAAGGGCGAGATAAAAGTCCTTGGTGAGAATATAGAAAAGAATTGGAACTATCGAAGCCGCATCGGCTATATGCCGCAGATTGCACATTATCCTGAAAATCTGACACCGCTTGAGTTGATTCATATGATCAGCGATATTCGAAAGGGCAACCCCAATACCCAAGCCATTATCGAGTGGTTGGGCCTGGAAGTTTTTCTGGATAAGAAATTACGCTACTTATCGGGGGGTACACGTCAGAAGGTAAATGCTACACTGGCCCTAATGTATGACTGCCCGATATTAATATTTGATGAACCCACCGTGGGGCTTGATCCGGTAGCACGCCTGAAATTAAAAGACCGGATCAGGGCAGAACGAAATAAGGGAAAAACCATCATACTCACGACTCATGTGATGAGCGAAATTGAAGAACTGGCGGATCAGATTATTTTTCTGATGGATGGGATCATTTATCTTGAAGAAACACCCGAAAAAATCAAAGAGAGCCAGGGTGAGGCGACTCTAGAGCGAGCCATTGCCCGGATTCTGGAATCACAAAAAACGGATATCAATGCTTAAAATTCTGAAATACAGTTTCAAGGATATATTTCGAAGCAAGTGGCTGTTGATATACTTTGGCTTCTTCTTTGTTGCCACCTGGTTTCTTCTCTACTTCACCAACGACCCCTCCAAAGGCCTCGTGAGTCTGCTCAATATCATCCTCATGCTCATTCCATTGATGGCCATCGTATTTAGTACCATCTACTTTTACAATGCCCGGGAATTTACTGAACTCCTTCTGGCTCAACCCATTCGCAGACATACCATCTTCACGGGTCAATACCTCGGTCTCTCTCTTTCTATGGCCAGCAGTTTTTTTCTTGGCAGCGGCATTCCCTTTCTATTTTTTGGAGTGCAAAACAGCGACTCGAGTGGCAGTCTTATCAATATGCTCCTAATGGGGGTCCTTCTGTCCTTTGTTTTTTCGGCATTGGCCTTTACCATCTCTATCTACAATGAAAACCTAATCAAAGGTTTTGGCCTGGCCATCCTCGTATGGCTTATCATGGCCATTGTCTATGACGGTGTATTTATTTATCTCATGGTGCGCTTTAGCGATTATCCACTCGAGAAAGCGGCTATTGCTCTTTCGCTTCTCAATCCCATTGATCTGGCACGCATCAATATTCTGCTTCAGCTCGATATTTCGGCATTGATGGGATATACTGGTGCCATCTTCAACAAATTCTTCGGAACATCCCTGGGCATGGTGATTTCGGTAATTGCCATGTTGCTCTGGACCATCCTGCCGCTTTTTTTCTATTTGCGAAAAGCCGGTCGAAAAGATTTCTAAGCCTTATCCTTTCACTTCTTTATCCATGAATTCTGCCTAAATTGCATTTTCGTGTAGTAAGGGCTCTATCATTGGCATGAACAGACAAAATCAACTCCTGCTTATTTTTTCCTTTATAATTCTATTTGCAGGGGCATGCCGGAAGGCTAACTCCGACAGGAATGTGATTCATATTGAATCTCCCGGAAAAGAGCTTGGACTCGATTTTTATGCAGATGACAGTGCGCAACCAGTTTATCTCGTCCGCTATGGATCAGACACCATTATAAGGCCTTCGCGGCTGGGTTTTCTTTTTCGTGATCAGCCGCCATTGTCATCGGGCTTGAAGATTGAAAGTATAGAACGGCATGCGGTTGATGAAGAATGGGAAATGCCCTGGGGTGAGCAGCATCGAGTGCGGAATCATTACAATGAACTTGCCGTCAGTCTCAGAGAAAAAGGTGGTGCACAAAGGCCATTTACAATTCGCTTCCGCCTTTATGATGATGGCCTGGGTTTTCGGTATGAATTTCCGAAATGGCCGGGCATCGACTCGCTCGTTATTATGGACGAAAAAACTGAATTTCGCCTGGCCGGAAACTACCGCTGCTGGTGGCAACCGGGCGATTGGGATATCTACGAGCATCTCTACCACGACACTCCTTTTCGTGAAATTGATGCACTAAAGTACCGCCACCATCCCAATTTGGCCCAGACTTATATTCCCTTCAATGCGGTCAATACGCCAGTGACAATGAAGACGGCAAACGGCATTTATCTGAGTTTCCATGAAGCTGCCCTCACAGATTACCCGGGCATGACCCTGCGTGTATATCCTGACGAATTGCGGATGGAGAGTGAATTGGTTGGCTCGGATCGCTATGGTTGGAAAGCGAGTGAGAAACTCCCCTTTCATACGCCCTGGCGAACCCTGCAACTGGCCCGGAAGCCGGGCGCATTGATTGAGTCCAAACTGATACTCAATCTTAATGAGCCGGCAAAATATGAGGTGCCGTGGTTCAAGCCCATGAAATATGTGGGGATCTGGTGGGAGATGCATCTGGGCAAATCCTCATGGGATCTGGCTTCGGGCCGTCATGGAGCCACTACTCCCAATACCATACGATATATTGATTTTGCTGCGGCACATCATATCGGGGGCGTGCTTGTAGAGGGATGGAACACAGGCTGGGAGCATTGGATCGGCTTTGAAGATCGTGAAGGAGTCTTTGATTTTGTAACTCCTTACCCCGATTATGACCTAAGGAAAGTAGCTGCCTATGCCCGCGAAAAGGGGGTGCAATTGATCATGCACCACGAAACTTCTGCCGCACCCCGAAGCTATGAGAAACAATTGGATACCGCCTATGCGCTCATGCAAAGCTTGGGTATCCATGTAGTGAAAACCGGTTATGTCGGCAAAATTATTCCCCGGGGAG
>Ga0114931_10009896_pt1 | contig 11382 bp, 5 predicted proteins | sample 2SBtaG_FD_89579 | JGI IMG/M metagenome (GOLD analysis project Ga0114931, IMG submission 89579) | Deep subsurface microbial communities from Kolumbo volcano to uncover new lineages of life (NeLLi) - 2SBTROV14_V59a metaG | ecosystem: Environmental > Aquatic > Marine > Volcanic | place: Kolumbo...
GCAGGGTGTTTATTCAGACCTATAACCCCGGCCATCCGAGCATAAGGCATGCTATGAGGCAGGACAGCATAGCTTTTCTTGAGAGCGAACTTGGGCTTAGGGAGGAGCTTCAATACCCGCCCTTCACCAGGCTCGTGAGCTTCGGCCTAAAAGGGAGGGACGAGCGCAAGACCCGGGAAGCCGCTGAGGCCTTGGGCAAGAGCGCGAGGGCGGGCTTGGCTAAATTCCCCCCCGGCTCTGTAACCGTAACCGGCCCTTCGCCCGCGCCGATATATAGGATAAGGAACAAGTTCAGGTGGCAGATGATAGCCAGATCCGGGGACGTTGGTCTGCTTCACAAGTACACGAGCCGGGTGCTTGTACTGGCGCGCACCATGAAGCTCACGCACGACCCGGCTCTATCGGTCAACATAGACCCCACGAATTTCGGCTGATTTTTGCACATAGATGTCCATCGCCCGAAATAGATGTTTCTGGATTAATTCTTTTAACTACTTGATATCAATATAAAATTGTTCTTGATTTTGTTTCCCTAAAGTCCTATAATCGGGGTATATGCACGCCGATGTGCATAATATACGTAAAAACGCTGTTTTTTGTTGGCATGCCTATTGCCACTATGTTTATTAACGAGCAAAGTGGAGGTGTACTATGTTAGGTTTGTTTAATAAATCCAAAGCGAACGGTTCCGCATCTGCTGAAAGGCCCTATGAGTGGACCAAGATGCAGCCCGAGGATACGTACCTGGGCCATCAGATAGAGCCCATTAAAATCGGCCTTCCGAAGCAGATTGATTCGCTCTGTCCAGATTGCAAGAAAATAATCCCGGCGATTATTTACGAAGAGGGCGGCAACGTTTTGATGAAAAAGACGTGCCCAGACCACGGTGTCATCCAGGACTTGTTCTTCACCGACGTCGATCTCTATTACAGGGCGGAGAGAATGTGGTACGGGGACCAGAGGGGGCTCGAAAATCCGAAGGTCAAAAGCGCGACTATTTGTCCCGAACACTGCGGGCTGTGCAATATGCACACCAGCGTAAGCTCGCTCCCGATAATCGACCTTACCAACCGGTGCAACCTCACCTGCCCCGTCTGCTTTGCAAACGCCAATGCCGCGGGCTATCTTTACGAGCCCACATACGACGAGGTGGTAGGCATGCTTGAGACGCTCCTCACGCAGAAGCCCGTTGCCTGCGACAGGGTGCAGTTCTCTGGCGGAGAGCCCACCATACACCCCAATTTTATTAAGATAGTAGCGACCGCCAAAGAAATGGGCTTCGACTACATACAGGTGAACACGAACGGAATCAAATCCTCCGAGCTTGAGTTCGCGCAAGCCTGCAAGGACGCGGGGGTCGAGTCGTTCTACCTCCAGTTTGACGGTATCGACGATGGTATATTCAAGAAGACGCGGGGTGAGCCTCTGCTCGAATACAAGTTCAAAACCATTGAGAACTGCAGGAAGGTCGGTCTTAGCGTAATCCTCGTGGATACCGTTATAAACGGTCTCAACAACGACCACGTTGGGCGTGTTATGCAGCTTGCCATAGACAATTACGATGTCGTCAAGGGAGTTGCCTACCAGCCCGTATCCCTCACGGGAAGGATTGCGAAGAGGCAGAGGATGAAAATGCGCTACACGATGGGCGACCTCGCTCACGATATGGAAGACCAGCTTGACGGCAAGATCAACGCCAAAGAGGATTGGTTTCCCATGGCGTGCTCCGTGCCACTCGGAAGGCTCGTCGGAGCGATTAAGGGGAAACCCTCCCTTACCGTCTCCTGTCATCCCCACTGCTCGATGGGAACTTACATCTTCCTTGAGAAGGGAACAGGACGGCTCGTGCCCGTCTCCCGGTTTGTCGACTTGGAAGGGCTTCTGGGAGAGGTAAACACCCTAGCCTCCCAGGTGACCGCCGGCTCGGGGTTCGGCCTCGTGTCCCAGGCAAAGGCGTTTTTGAGGCTCAAGAAGTACTTCAAGCCTGAAGAAGCGCCCCGCGGCCTGACCTTCGAGGGTTTCTTGAAAACGCTGGATGGTTATGAGAACAAGTCGAGAAGAAGGGTTAACATCGGTAAGCCCGGTGCCTACCCATCGGTGTTTGCGGCCACCATGCACTTCATGGACAACTACAACTACAGCATTGAGCGGGTGAGAAGGTGCATTATCCACTACGTTACGCCCAACGGTTTCGTGTACCCCTTCTGCACCTACAACACCGGCATGGTGTTCAGAGAAAGGACTGAGAGCCGCTACAGGCTTGCCGCCGAGCAGGTCATAGAAAAGATGAAGGAAGAGGACTATCCGAAGGAGCTGAGACAGCTTGCCAAGAAGATGAAACTCGATGTGCAGGAGATAAAGTCTCAGCACGAAGTTGAAGCCTCTCAGCCCTGTTCGTAGCAGCGAGGTGAGGGAGGGGGGAGCGGCATGGCATGGGGGGGTAGCTCTGAGTGGCCCCTTTCGAGGGCTATTCAAGGGTTCTAGAAGAAAGTGATTTGGGGAGCTGGATTGCGCAGATTCCGGCTCCCCTTTTTTTGTCATCATGTGTGTGTGGGAGTGCGGCGTGATTCCCTCTCCATCCGCAGACGCGCTTTTAGCGCGGCTTGTCCGCTTGTCCGCCGCTAAATGATAAGGCTTTTATTGACACCCCTTTACTATCTATTCGCTTTAAATGTATGGATTAAAATGTGATAATCTTTTTAGGCTTGCCCCCTTTCTCGTCCCCCGTGAATAATCGAGGAATCCGGGGGGGGCAGGGCGGGACAGGCGCGCGCGTATGTTGTCCACAGAGCTTAAGGTGCATAGATGAGCGTAATGGTTCCAGACCCGGTAGGCGCGGAGAACACCGTAAACAGATATAGGGAGGTTCACGGCCGTATATCGAAGAAAAGGAAGGAGCTTCTCTATCTACTCTCTTCCTACAGCTCTTTTCTCGGCAGGTCGGTGATAAGGGACCCCGGAATACTCGATTCTCTCCTGGACAGCCGGTATGTAGACCAGCCTAAGTCCGAGGGAGTTTCGTTGGAGGAAACGTGCGGAATCTTGGGTGCCTCAGAGACTAGCCGGGATGGGTTCCTCTCCGAGCTCAGGCGCTATAAGTACCGGGAGCTCGCGCGCATAGTATACCGCGACATAGTTGGGGCCGGCCCCTTTGAATCTATCATGGCCGAGCTCTCAAGCCTCTCAAGCGCCGTATTGGAAGCCGCCCTCCGTTTTTTCCTTCGAGAACTTGGGATAGACGGCGGGGAAAAGTTCGTCGTAATGGGTATGGGAAAGCTGGGGGGAAGGGAATTAAACCTAAGCTCCGACATAGACTTGGTCTACTACTACGACGGCGTGGATGATTCACAGCCCTACTTCAAGCTCGCGGAGATGATTACGAAATCCCTGAGCGCGCTTACCCAAGACGGCTTTCTCTATAGGGTTGATATAGGCCTTCGCCCCGGCGGGAGCAGAAGCCCAATCGCGATGTCCCTGGATTCGGCGCTTGAGCACTACTTCTACTGGGGCGATACATGGGAGAGGGCGGCGCTCATCAAGGCGCGCCCCGTCGCGGGCAATCTATCCCTCGGGGAGCGGTTTATAACGGACATTGAACCGTTCGTCTACAAAAGGCACCTCGATTTCGCCTCTATAGAAGACCTTAAAGACATGAAGGCAAAGCTCGACGGACTGCACAAGAAGCGCGATGTCAAGCTGGGCAAGGGCGGCATCAGGGAGGTCGAATTCTTTGTTCAAGCGCTTCAGCTCGTAAACGGCGGCGCGTTGGCCGAGCTTAGGAACTCAAAAACCCTGGCCACGCTTGAGAGCCTCAAACGGTTCGGTATTATCACGGAAGAGGTCTCTCGTTCCTTGAGAGAGTCCTATCTGTTCCTGAGGAGGGTGGAGCACAATATTCAGCTCATCGATGAGATACAGACCCATAAACTCCCTCAGGATTCCCAAAGCCTTACTAGGCTCGCCAAGATGTGCGGTTTTGAGACCGCAGGCGAGTTTGAGTCCGTATTTAGCTCCCACACCTCGGCCATCTCGACCAGCTACAACGAGCTCTTTCACGAGCCGTCCAGAATTATTGAAGAGGACGTACGGGAGTTCTGGCACCTGGCGGATTTTCTCGCCGAGGGGGACGTGCCGGAGGAGCAGGCGCTGGAGAGTCTCGCCAACCTTGGTTTTCAAAATCCGGAGGGCGCTATGGAGCTTATATACGTCCTTCTCGATTCAAAGAAAGGCGGGCTTACTCAGAAGGGCCGGTCGCTGGCGAAGAAAGTCATTCCCGCCTTTCTCAGAAGGGTCATTGGTTCGAGGGACCCTGATTTGGTGCTGATAAACCTGGAAAGGTTCATAAGCCGCGTCGGCCTGCGCACATCCATATACTCCATGCTCTCGGAAAACCCCGACATAGTGTCTCTCTTGGCAAGGCTGTTTTCCTCCAGCGGGTACCTTTCCAACTTTCTCATCAACCATCCCGAGTACCTGGACGTTATAGTCCTCAGCGGCGTGAGGAGCGAGCATTCCTCTAAAGAGGAGCTTTTGGGTGTGCTTGAAGCGGCTGTAGAGATGGAAGAGGACTACGATCAAAAGCTGAACGCCATAAGGAGGGTCAAAAACGTCGAGACCCTTAAGCTCTGCCTCAGGGACCTGAACCGGGAGGTGGACCCCGCTTACGTTGGAAGCTATCTCACGATGCTTGCAGACGCGATTGTCTCCATGGGCTTGGTGGTCGCAGGCGAGGGGATGGGAATGAGCCGCCGGCAGGCGGAGAGGATGCTCGTTTTAGCCCAGGGTAAACTTGGCGGGGAGGAGATGGGGTATAATTCCGATCTCGACTTGGTGTTCGTATATGATGAAAAGGATCACATGGAGTTCTCAAAGCTGTGTCAGAGGCTCATCTCCGTGCTCTCGCTTAACACCAGCGTGAGTTTTGCGTATAAGATAGATACCAGGTTGAGGCCCTCAGGCCAGGCGGGTGCGCTCGTATCCTCCTATGACGCCTATAAGCGCTATCACGAAGAGAAGGCGAGGCTCTGGGAAAGGCAGGCCCTCATTAAGGCCAGGCCAATAGCTGGAAGCGAGGAGCTTGGAGAGCGGGTGATGGAGACAATAGAGCACTGTGTGTACGAGCAGCCCTTGGAAGACGATTTCCATAAGGAGATAGATCGCCTGAGGATGAGGATGGAGCGGGAGCTTGCGCGGGAGACGGAAAAGAAGCTGAATCTCAAGACCGGGCGGGGAGGGCTCGTTGACATCGAGTTCGTGGTTCAGATGCTCCAGCTTAGGCACGGGAGCGCCCACCCCTCGGTGAGGACTCAAAACACCTTGGCTGCGCTGGAAGCGATAAAGGATTGCGACCTCATTGACGGGGGGTCTTATCGAGTCTTGAAGGAGGGTCTCTATTTTTTGAAGTCCCTTGAGAACCGGCTGAGGCTCCTTCATGATAGGGCGAGGGACGACTTGAGTTATAGGGATTTCAGCGACCTGGCAATAGAGTTGGGCATGGAGGAGGGGGGAAACGGGGGGGGCGAGAGGGGCGACGGCGGCGAAAGATTGAGGGAGATGTACTTGGAAAAGACAGATTCGATAAGGAGAGTGTATGAGAGCTATTTTTCCTGAGTGGGCGTGTGGTAGCGACGACGAGTTGGGGTAACGGGCAAGGGAAATACTAAGGCTGCATGACCGAAGAGAGGCAATGGAAAATCAATTGAGAAGTTGCATATTTTTATTGGCGGACGGCGCACGGGAAGATGTCTTTAAGGAGCTCCTGATGAGGGGTATGCTTCCCAACATATTGGAGCACATTGTCGAGCGCGGCTCTTACACAGCGGCGGTCACCGTGTTCCCGTCCACGACGGGTCCGGCTTACACCCCGTTCTTGATGGGGAAGTTTCCCGGTCGATGCAACCTTCCGGGGATAAGGTGGTTCGATAGGAAGCGGTACTCGGAGGAGCTTTTCTCTTTGCAGAGGATGAGAAGCTACGTGGGTATGGAGAGCTTCTTGATGAACGGCGATATCTCAAAGGAGTTTCCCACTCTGTTTGAGCTTGTCCCGCACAATATGAGTATCTTAAACGAGCTGAGCAGGGGAGCAGTCGGGTATGGGAATATGCCGAAGCTCCTCAGCGCGTGGCACAAGATGAGGGCGAATTACAACCACTCGTGGTCTAGGGTCGACCTGTTTGGAAGGGAGCTCCTGCTGAAGTCCCTCGAAACGCGCGCACGCTACACGTTTTACGTGCTCACGGGGATTGACCACTATTCCCACCTCCACCACCCCTTTCACAAAGAGGTGATAGGCTCTTACCTCGCGCTCGACGAGACGGTGGGAGAGATGGCGAAGGTGCTCAAAAAGCAGGGGCGTTACGATGATACGCTCATGATAATATCGAATGACCACGGTCTTACCCCGACGCACACCCATTTCGACTCGGTCGAGTTCATGAAATCCAGGGGCTATAAGACCCTTTACTACCCGCTCGTGTTTATGCACTGGACGGACGCTGAGGCGGCCAACATGATTTCGGGCAACTCCATGACCCACCTCTACGTGAAGAGCTCCGAGGGGTGGGCACGTCCTACCGCGTTTGACGAGCTGGGCGGCCTGGTGGACGCCCTTCTAGATAGGGACGAGGTCGACGTGGTGGCTGGTGTCGAGGCCGACGGCAAAACGACGAGGATTAAGAGTGCTAGGGGAGAGGCTAGGGCCTGGCTTGAGAGTGCGGGAGGGGAGGGGGGGGAAGACCGCGGCCGTGGTATGAACATACGGTACGAGCTTATAAACTGCGGTGACCCGTTTGGCTATGACGGCATGCCTAGAGTTATGAGTACTGAGGACGCGCTCCGGCTGAGCGTGGAGACGGCATACCCCGACGCACTGCTCCAATTGATTCAGCTCTTCGAGTCTCCGCGCAGCGGCGACCTGGTAGTGAGCGCAAAGGAAGGATATGATCTCAGGGTGAGGTTCGAGAGCCCCGAGCACAGTTCGAGCCACGGGGCGCTCGTGAGGGATCACATGATGGTGCCGCTCGCGATGAGCAGAAGGGTGAATCGGGAGTTTGTGAGGACGGTGGATATATTCCCCACCGTGCTTCGGTTCCTCGGCGTGAGCATCCCGGACGGGATAGACGGCGCGTGCCTGCTCGATGATGGGGACGGCTTATAGTTTGCTTCTTTCCCCCCCGCCCCCCCGCCTTCCAGTGCACGCGGCATAGGCGAGGCTGGGTTTGCCTCGGTGTGCGATATTAAACGTCTAAACGTCGAGATTCGTTACGTAGAGCGCGTTACGCTCTATGAACGCCTTCCTGGGCTCCACTTGATCGCCCATCAGTATAGTAAATATGTCGTCCGCCAGTATGCCGTCTTCGATATGCACCTGCCTGAGCACCCTGGTCTCGGGGTTCATCGTAGTCTCCCACAGCTGCTCCGGGTTCATCTCTCCAAGGCCCTTGTAGCGCTGTATGAAGAGTCCCTTTTTCCCCCTCAAAAGTATGAGCTCGGTGAGTCCTCTCAACGATTGAACCTCGGTGATTGACTCGTCCTCAGACACCATGTATGGGGGTTCGCCGAGGGCCTTTAATGACGCGCAATTAGCTTTCAGCGCTAGAAAATCCGATGAGTTCAAGAGGTCGAAGCCTACTACTGCCCTGCAGCTTCTTCCGTTGTCTTTATAGGTGTAAAGGATTTTAGATGAGGCGTGCTCTTCGTCCTCTTCGAGGGTCCAGTCGAGCTCTACAATCCCTGCGGAGTGGTCTTGAATCCAACTGCCTATGGCCGAAAGATGTTCGTCCAGCTCGGCTTCGTGTCCGATCTTAAGATGTGTCTTTCTAAATCCCTCTCTGTTCGCAAAGGCGTCCACTATCCTGGCGTCTCCGCCATGCCTAGCTATTCTCTCTAGAATCTTATCGTGCAGAAAGGACTTCTTTACCAGTTCGAGGAGCCTGTTCCCCTTTATATCCTTTTTCTGCCCGTTTGAGGGCAACACCACTGAAAGACCATCGATGCCGTTCTGCAGAAGGTAGTCCTCAAAGCTTTGATCGTCCTTAAGATACATCTCCTCTCTACCGCGCTTTATCTTGTATAGCGGGGGTTGGGCTACGTAGAGGTGTCCCCTCTCGATTATCTCCGGCACCTGGCGGTAAAAGAAGGTTAGGAGCAGGGTTCTGATATGAGAGCCGTCCACGTCGGCGTCGGTCATCAAGATGATTTTGTGGTATCGAAGCTTCGCTATATCGAAGTCCTCGACCCCTATGCCGGTGCCGAGGGCGGTAATCATGGACCTTATCTCCTCATTGCCCAGCATCTTGTCGAACCTGGCCTTCTCGACGTTTAGTATTTTGCCCCTCAATGGGAGTACGGCCTGGTTGTACCTTGCCCTTGCCTGTTTTGCCGAGCCGCCCGCAGACTCTCCCTCCACGAGAAACAGCTCGGAGAACCTGGGGTCCCTTTCCTGGCAATCGGCTAGCTTCCCAGGGAGCGATCCCGATTCCAGGGCGTGTTTTCTCCTCGTAAGCTCTCTGGCCTTCCTCGCCGCGTCCCTTGCCCTTGCGGCGTCTATGGTCTTCTCTATTATCCGCCGGGCGATGGCGGGGTTCTCCTCGAAATAGGTGCCGAGCTTGTCGTTGAGCAGCATCTCCACAATGCCCTTAACCTCGGTGTTGCCGAGCTTTGTCTTTGTCTGCCCCTCGAATTTAGGCTCGGGGAGCTTGACGCTGAGCACCGCGGTAAGCCCCTCCCGCGTGTCGTCCCCGCTGATGGAGACCTTGGCGTTCTTTAAGATTCCGTGATCTTCCGCGTACTTGTTTATGGTTCTCGTGAGCGCGCCCTTGAATCCCGTCAGGTGCGTGCCGCCCTCTATGTTGTTGATATTGTTGGCGTAGCAAAAAACGCTCTCCGTGTAGTGGTCGTGGTACTGGAGCGCGACGTCTACTATTACGTCCCCCCTCGTGGCGGATATGGTTATCGGCTCGGGGTTCAGCACCCGCTTATTCTTGTTCAGCTCTTCGACGAACGCCGCTATACCCCCCTCGTAGTAAAATTCCTGCTCCCTTGCGTTTCTCTCGTCCACAAGCTGAATATGGAGGCCGCTGTTGAGGAATGCAAGCTCCCTTATCCTGTGGGCGAGCGTGTCGTAGTTGAACTCATTAACCTCGAATACCTGGGGATCGGGCCTAAAAGTAATCTTTGTGCCCGTCCTTTTTGTCTGCCCCGATGCCTTGAGCTCGGTTACGGGTTTCCCGCGTTCGTATTTCTGGTACCATACTCTCCCAGCCCTTCTGATCTCGAGGTTTAAGAACTCTGCCAGGGCGTTTACCACCGTTACGCCCACACCGTGGAGTCCACCTGATACCCTGTACACCTTCCCCTCGAATTTTCCCCCGGCGTGAAGCGTGGTCATAACGACCTCCGCGGCGGGCTTGCCGACATCCTTTTTAATCCCCACGGGTATGCCCCTTCCGTTGTCTTCCACTGTGATGCTTCCGTCTGCGTGGATTATGACTTCTATCTTATCGCAAAAACCTGCGAGCGACTCGTCCACGCTATTATCGAGGACCTCGAAAACGAGGTGGTGAAACCCTCTGGAGCTGGTATCGCCGATATACATATCGGGCCTTTTCCGCACTGCATCAAGACCCGGCAGCACCTTGATGGATTCTGCTGTATACGCCTTTTGTGCATCTTGGGATGCAGTGCTAAGCGCCCCTTTTTTTGCTTCCAAGTGCGGGCTACCTCCATCTTTGGATTCGGATATGACACCATACCATAAATCCCCTAAATGTAAAGAAAAATCCGAGTAAAACACCAGGTAAAATACTATGAGTTCAGCCCGCGATTTCATCCCCTGTCAATCTCCCCCTAGGTCACGCTTTGCGGGGGATGAAATTAGGTCTCTATCCGCCGGATTCCGCCTCGCTTTCACCTACCTTAGCACGCGGGGGGCAATTTGACCCTGCCTCGAAAGTATGTTATTCTCCTAGAATGCAGGCGGTCTGGAGAAGGGCAAAAAATTAATGTTTAAAACCGGAAACATGGCTGTATACCCTGCTCACGGGGTCGTAAAAGTTCAGGGTGTAGAGATGAGGGAAATCTGTGGCACCAGGAGGAGATATTACATCCTCAAGGTGCTTGACAACGATGTCATAGTAATGGTGCCTACCGACAATGCAGATACCGTTGGACTAAGGCCTGTAATTAGAAAAACCGAAGTAAAAAAGATTTACACCATCCTAAAGAGTAACCCCCCCCACGTCGCACCCATAAATGGCGGTCAGAGCTGGAACAAGCGTTATCGTGAGTACGCCGACAAGCTCAAAAGCGGGAACATCTTCGATATTGCTGAAGTCCTAAAGCAAATCCACCTTCTTAAGAGCGAGAAAGAGCTTTCTTTCGGCGAGAAAAGGGTTCTAGATCAGGCAAGGGGCCTTCTCATCAAGGAGATATCGATAGCCAAGGATGCCAAGGAGGAAAAGGTCGCCACAGAGATAGAGAAGTACTTAGAGGGATAATCCCCCCACCCCCCTCTTCCTTTCCCCTTAATCCGCTCAACCCAAACATAGATGCATAAATCGGACTTAATCGATTTTGAAGCCGTAGCTAAACTTCAGGGCCTCCTCTTCCGCTCTGACAGGCCCCGAAAGGGGCACGGAACCGGTATACACAAGAGTACTCGCAAGGGGGCGAGCCCGGATTTCTTCGAGTATAAGGAGTACTCCCCGGGGGATGAGTCCAAGCACATAGATTGGAGGCTCTTTGGGAGGCTCGACCGCTTGTACGTGAAGAAGTTCGAGGATGAGGTGGGTATCAACTGGTGCATTTTGGTTGACCGCAGCGGCTCTATGCGTTACCGCTCGGAGGGAGAGTCGAAGTTGGGGTTTGCGCTCAGGCTCTCCAGCACCTTTGCGTACCTGCTTTTAAAGCAAGGGGACTCGGTCGTCATGGGGAGCTTCTGCGAGGGGGGGCTAAAGCTATACCCGACTGCTGCGTCCATCTCGCGGCTCCTCTCTACCGTGGATGCGCTGTGCTCCGAGACTACCGCCAAAGAGAAGAGCGGGTTTTGGGAGCCGGTTTCAACCGCGCTCCAAGATGTCAAGGGTGGTGCGGCCTTCGTTCTAGTCTCCGATTTCCTCTCCGACCTCAACTCTATAGAGCGGGCGGTAAAGCTCGTCCGTTCGGCTAAGAGGGAGCTAATCGCGGTACACGTGCTCGACCCCGAGGAGCTCCGTTTCTCGTTCGAGGGTCCGATAGAGTTCCACGACATGGAGGATGATTTTAAGGTCAGCGTTACGGCCGAAGAGGTGCGAGAGGTGTACAGGGAGAGGTTCCGGCTTCACCGGGAAGCACTTGTGGACATTTTCCGCAAGAACGGAGTGCCGTATGTGCTGTCTCTAACGA